>Ga0066256_1000153_pt1 | contig 300107 bp, 231 predicted proteins | sample ThiBio_1000_biof_FD_87107 | JGI IMG/M metagenome (GOLD analysis project Ga0066256, IMG submission 87107) | Wastewater bioreactor microbial communities from Cape Town, South Africa - Thiocy_expt_1000_biof (version 2) | ecosystem: Engineered > Bioreactor > Thiocyanate-remediating >... | reverse complement strand
GCCCCGATGATCTCCGGCGCCTCCAACCTCACCGGCGCGCCAGCCTCCACGACCACCCCACCAATCAGCAGCCGATCATCGTGCGCATACCCCCACGACACCACCCCCGGGGTGAACAACCCCGACAACACGAACCGCTCACGCAACTGCCCACCATCAAGACGAGCGACATCATCGGGATGCGAGCTCCACAAACGAGTCACAGACACAGGGGAACTTCCTCTCACGATCACCAGTACGGAACCCAGTCGGGACGCCGGAGCCGGACGAGCGCCTCCAGGTAGTAGTAGTCGCCCCACAGGTTGCCCTCGTCGATCCCCATGCCGCGGGGCAGGTTGTAGACGCCGTGGAGCAGGAGCGCATTGCTCTGCGCGCCGAGCGCACGGGGGGTGTAGCGCTCCGCGAGCGACGTCACCATGTCCACGGCGGCCTCGCGGTACCGCGCGACGCGAGTGGTCGCGTCGTCGTCGATCTCCCCGGAGAACGTAGGCTCCTCGACACCGTCCGCCCCGGCGAGACCCTCCGCGAGCTCCAGCAGTCCGCAGGCCGCGATCGCGGCGGAGGAGGAGTCGCGGGGCTGGTCGTCACCGTCGCTGAACACGAGGTCCCAGAACGCCACACCGTCGCGCGGGAGGTGGGCGAGGAAGTAGTCGGCGCACCGGGCCGCCGTGCGCAGGAACGTCGCGTCGCCGGTGTGGCGGTAGGCGAGCGCGAACCCATAGATGCCCCAGGCCTGCCCACGCGCCCAGCAGGAGTCGTCCGCGTGCCCCTGATGGGTGCTGCCCGAGCGCGGCTCACCCGTCACCGGATCCCAGTGGAACGTGTGGAAGGTCGTGTCGTCGTCCCGGACGATGTGGCGTTGCAGCTGCCGCGTGTGGCGCTCGGCCGCCTCTGCATAGCGTCGTTCGCCCGAGACCTTGCTGGCCCAGTACAGCAGCGGCATGTTGAGGAGCGAGTCGATGATGCCCCGGCCCTGCTCGGCCGGGTCGCTGAGGTCGCCCCATGCCTGGATGATCCCGGCCGGCTCCAGGAACCGACGCATCAGCAGGTCGGCGGCGGCAAGCGCCGCGCACCGCCCCTCCGCCGACCCCACGAGCCGGTCCGGCGTCACGCACGCCAGCGAGTACAGGAACCCGAGATCGTGGTGGTCGAGGTCGACACCGTCCCGGACCCGACGCGCGAAGGACTCGACATGGGCGAGGGCGAGATCCCGATAGCGGTCACGGCCGGTCAGCTCCCAGGCCAACCAGAGCTGGCCCGACCAGAAACTCGTCGTCCAGCCGTAGTTGCTCCCCGCGGGTAGGTCCTGTCCCCAGCCACGCACGGCCGGGCGCAGCTGGTAGACCTCGTCGACGGTGTTGTCGTGTGGGAAACGGTCGCCGAACGTCACCAGGTTGGCGTCGACGATGTCGAGAGCATCGCGGACCGCGACCCCGACGACCTCTTCGGGAGCGATGGAGGACTCACTCGTCGCGACGCCTCCGTGCCGCGGCGGCGTCACTTGAGCGCTCCGAGAGAGACACCGGTCCGCCAGAAGCGCTGGAGCAGGATCATCATGGCGGCCAGCGGGATCACCGACAGCAGCGAGCCCGTGATGACGAGGCTCGTGAAGTCGAAGGTGGAGGCGTTGCTGACCTGACTCTGGCGCAGCCAGTTGTACAGGCCGAGCGACATCGTCCAGCGCTCCGGGTCCTGGAGCATCGTGATCGGGAGGAAGAAGCCGTTCCACGACGACACGAAGGCGAGGAGGAACACGGTGGCGGCCGCCGTCGAGAGCATGCGCAGGACGATCTGACCGAAGATCCGAACCTCCCCCGCCCCGTCGAGCCGGGCCGCCTCGAGCAGCTCACCGGGAATCGCGCCCTCGACGTAGACCTTTGCGAGGAACACGGAGAAGGGGTTGATGAAGGTCGGGATGAGGACGGCCCACGCCGTGTTGGTCAGACCCAGCGTCGTGAACATGAGGAACAGCGGGAGCGTCAACATCGAGTACGGGATGAGGAACGACGCGACGACTAGCCCGAAGCTCATCCCGCGACCGGGATAGTCGAACTTCGCGAGACCGTAGCCCGCCGCGAGCGCGACGAGCGTGCCGACCCCGCCCCCGACGACCGCGAACAGCAGCGAGTTGCCCGCCCATGCGGCGAAGATCCCGTCCTGGTAGGCGAAGATGTCGCGCAGGTTGGCCCCGAGGTTGAAGTCGGCGAACCAGAGCCCGTTCGTGAGCAGGAGGTCGCGGGAGTTCTTCGTCGAGTTGACGACGAGCCACCACACCGGGGCGACCGAGTACACGACGAACAGACTGAGTCCGACGACGATGAGGACTCGCGTGCCCCGGCTGGCCGGATGGACGTCACCGTCGTCGATCCGCTTGCTCCTGCGGCCAGGACGTTCCACGAGCGTCCTCCGGTCCCCGGTGCCCGCACCGGGCTGGATGTGCGCGGCCATCACGCCTGCTCCCTGTTCGTCGCCTTGTAGAACACGATCGAGGCAACACCGACGACCAGCGCGAGGATGACCGACAGCGCCGCGGCGTAGTTGTAGTTGCCCGTCTTGAACGCGAGGTCGTAGATCATCATGATCGGCGTGAAGCTCGACGTGACCGTCTCGGGCGACGTGACGCGAAAGACGAGCGGCTCGGCAAAGATCTGCAGCATGTGGATGATCGCGAGCATCCCCGTCAGGACGAGCGAGCTGCGAACGAACGGGATCTTGATCGCGAGCGCGATGCGCAGCTCACCTGCACCGTCGAGCCGGGCCGCCTCGAACAGGTCGCGCGGCACCGATCGCAGCGCCCCGTAGATGATGAGCATGTTGTAGCCGAGGCCGACCCAGGTGAGCAGGTTCCCGATCGAGACCCAGATCATCTGCGGGGAGAAGAAGCTGACCTGCGCCCCGACAAGGTCGAAGAACTTCGTGAGCGGGCCGAGCCGGGGGCTGTAGAGGTAGAGCCAGATCAGCGTCGCCACGATGCTCGGGACCATGTAGGGAATGAGCAGCCCGAGCCGGAACGCCTTCGCGCGGCGGCCGACGGCCATGTCGAGCAGGAGTGCGGCGAGCAGGCTGAGTCCGAGCATGATCGGGATCTGGACGACCGCGAAGACGGCGACCCGACCGATCGAGGCCCAGAACGCGGAGTCGGTGAAGCCGCGGACGAAGTTCTCCAGGCCGACGAAGGTCGTCACCGATCCGCCGAGTCCCGACCCCGACTTCCGCTCGGCGTAGAGGCTCTGGACGACCGCGTAGACGAACGGAGCGACGAAGACGAACGCGAACCCCGCGAAGAAGGGCAGGGTGAACAGGAACCCCTTGAGGCCGAGCAGCCTGCGCCAGCCCTCCTGGCGACGATGCGGGGCGCTCACGGCACCGGTCTGCGCGTGTGCCGTCGTGAGTGCAGTCATGAATCCTCCTTGATCGACCCGACGGGAGCGAGCGTCGACGGTGGGTCCGCGCCCGTGTCAGTGGACGCGGACCCACCGTCGCTCCTCACTCGGTGACGTTGATGCCCTGGGCCTTGAGGTCCTCGACCACCCACTGCTGGAGAGCCGGGGCGATGTCGACCGTCTTGATCTGACCGGCCACCGCCTTGCCCCACAGATCCTGAAGCTGAAGGAACGCACCGGCCCAGTTCGGGCCGTACGTCCAGTCGCCCTTCTGGGTCGCGACCGCGTTCTCGACGACCGGCTGCCAGTTGTCGGCGTGCTCCCCCACGAGCTGCTCGGGCAGGCTCGCCCCGATGTACGGGGTCGCGTCGGCGACGGCCGGGAACCAGGACAGCCCTGCCTCCGGATCACCCAGCGCCTCGATCGACGCGGCGTTCGTCGACAGCCAGCTCGTCGCGTAGACGGCCGCGTCGATGTTCTCCGAGGCCGAGTTCACGGCGAACACCCGGGTGAAGGCGGCATTGGCGGGGCCGTTGTCGGCCCACTCGAGGTTCGGCTGCGGGTCCCAGGCGCCGAGACCGGTGGTGAGGTTGGCCTGCATCCCCTTGGTCTGCCAGGTCGAGAGCTGCCGAGTGGCGATCTGGCCGTCGTTGTAGGCCTGCATCATCGCGGCGTACTCGGCGTAGGAGATCTTCGAGAAGATGCCGGCCTCGAGCCCGGCATCGAAGTACTCGGCGGTGCGGCGCGTCTCGTCCGAGTCGATGTCGATCGTCCAGGAGTCGCCGTCGAGCTCGTACCAGCGGGCACCCGCCTCCCATGCCATGTAGATGAACGTGGTGGGATCCTCGCCCGCGATGTTGAAGATCGAGATCCCGTCGGCCGCGAGCGTCTTGCCCGCCTCGAGGAAGTCCTCGTACGTCGTCGGGTACTCCAGGCCCTTCTCTGTCCAGATGTCGGCGTTGTAGATCATGAACGTCGGGATCTGCGCGGCCGGGACCGCCCACTGCCGACCACCCGTGGTGACGGCGTCATTGACGACGTCCGAGTACAGCGGAGCGAGCGGACCGTAGTAGTCGGTGATGTCGGCCGCGGTGCCCTCGGAGATGAAGCTCGCGAGATCGGCGGTCTGGGTGACGAAGGCGTCGGGACCGGTACCGGCCGTCACGGCGTTACGGACGGCCTGGACCAGATCGGTCGTCTCGGTGAACTCGATCTGGATGCCCTGCTCCGCGTGCGCCTCGTTGAAGAGGTCGACGGCGGGCTGGATGGCCGCGTTGTCGTGCCAGAGCGTGACGGTGACGTCGCCTCCGGTCCAGCCGTCGGCCGGACCCTGCGTCGAGCCGGACGACGTCTCGGCCGAGCCCTGGTCGCCGGCTCCCGGATCGGTGCTCCCGCCCGGATCGGGTGAGCCGCCGCAGGCGGACAGCAGGGCAAGGATGGACGCGGCGGCAACCGCGGTGACGAGTCGTCTGGGTGTGGTGCGCACGAACGGTTCTCCCTTGAACACGCTCTCCGGCGAGGCGGAGAGCAACTAGTTACATCTCGTACTGCAACTAGTACCACAACCCCCGCGTGCTTGAGAAGGGCTTTCTAGTCCTCCATGGTCGGCCGTGACTCAATCGTGATCTTTGGGGACGCACAGGGCGCCAGGATCCAGGACCCCCACGGCCGAGACTGCCGGCGAGCAGGCGTCACGGACGAGCCCGGCCCAGCGGGCCTCCCCCGCACCCCGGCGCGCGCGGGCTGCCCAGACGACCGCACCCCCGGCGATCCCGGCGGACCGCGCCCACGTTCCGGTTGCCTACGATGTCGGCATGAGCCCTGAGGACAAGCGCTTGCCCCGCCGCTCACGCGGACCAGCGCCGACCGGCGCGGTGACGGTCCGCGACGTCGCAGACCGGGCCGGCGTCTCCGTCGCCACGGCCTCACGCGTGCTCGCGGACAAGCCGAACGTTGCCGCGGCGACGCGCCAGCGCGTGCTCGCGTCCGCCCACGAGCTGGGCTTCGTCGTCAACGGCCTCGCCCAGGCGATGATGGGGCGCGGTCGACGCTCGGTCGCCCTGGTCCTCGAGCGGATGATCGGCTCGACGTTCTCGCTCGTGGCCGCGGGCGCGGAGGCCGTCGTCGCGGAGCAGGGCATGCACCTCGTCGTCTCCACAACGGGCGGGGACCCCGAGCGCGAGCAGGATCTGGTGAGCACGCTCCTGGAGCAGCGGGCGGCCGCCGTCATCCTCGTCGGCTCCGGACCGACGGGCCCAGCGGCGACGGATCGGCTCACGTCGTACGCCCGCGGCCTGGAGGCGATCGGCTCGCGCCTGGTGCTGTGCGGCCGGTCCGTCGATCCACCGAGCCCCGGGGTCACCTGCGTCGACTACGAGAACTCGGCACCCGTGCGCGACCTCGTTCGTCGACTCTGGCAGGACGGCCACGACCGGATCGCGATGATCGGGATCCGACAGGGGCAGAGCACGAGCGAGCGCCGCCTCGACGGGTACCGCGCGGGACTCGAGAGCGTCGGGCTCGGCTTCGCCCGGGAGCTCCTCCTGGAGTGCGGGGAGGGCGAGGACGCCGTCCCGGAGATCGCGACGTTCCTCGAGACCGCGCGGCCGTCCGCCGTCGTCGCGCTCACCGACATCATCGCGGTCCGGGCCTACCACGCGGCCCGCGCCCTCGGACTGACCATCCCAGCCGGCCTCGCCGTGGTCGGGTTCGACGACGCACCCCTGGTCGAGGATCTCGCCCCGCCGCTCACGACGGTGCGCGCACCGTTCTACGAGCTGGGCGAGCGCGCAGCCCGGATCGCCCTAGGCCTCGAACCCGATCCGGGGCGCCTCGTCCTGCCGTCACGGATCGTCGCCCGCGGGTCGGCGCTGTCCGGCGAGCCGGCGCGAACGGCACCCAGCCTCTAGCTCCGTCCGCCTCGACCCCGACGCTCGCCCACGCCGATCCTCACGCGCACCCACGTCGACCTGCGTCGACCTGCGTCGACCTGCGTCGACCAGGGTCGAGCTCAGCGCGCGCGGGGTCGAGCGCGGCGCCGGGCTGTAACCAGTTGCACATCGCGCGGCCCGTGATTACCGTCGAGCCATGAGCCCTGCCTCCTCGGCCATCGCCCCGCCGTCTCGGGCACACCCCGATCACGTCCACCTGCGCGCGGCCGGTGTCAGCCTCCTCCTCGACACCGAGGGCTCCCACCTGCCTCGCGTGCTGCACTGGGGCGCCGACCTCGGAGACCTGGACGACGACGCCGTCGCGGCCGTCCGCCGCGCGAGCCTCAAGCCGCCCGCCTCCGGCACGCCCGACGAGCCCTACGAGCTCTCCGTCGTGCCCGAGCAGACGGCCGGCTGGCTGGCGACGCCCGGCCTCGTCGGGCACCGTGCCGGTACATCGTTCTCCACGGCCTTCGAGGTGGCGTCGCTCGACGTCGAGCATGCCGAGGACGCCGTGAGTCCGATCCCCCTGGCCGGTCGCGTCCGGGTCAGCGCCCACGACCCCGCGGCCGGGCTCGACCTGACCTGGACGCTCGAGCTCGCCGTCGACGGACTGCTGCGCCACCGGGCCGCGGTGACGAACACAGGCGACGACGCGGTCGGCAACGGCATCGAGACCCCGCCCGGCGCGACGTTCGACCTCATGGCGCTCGACGTCGTCCTTCCCCTGCCGCAGGAGGCGCGCGAGATCCTCGACTTCACCGGCCGGCACCTGCGCGAGCGCCAGCCACAGCGGCACGACCTCACGGCGGGCACCCACCTGCGCGAGGTCCGTCGCGCCCACGCGCACGACGGCACCCTCCTCCTGCTCGCCGGCGAGCCCGGCTTCGACCACACCCACGGCGAGGTCTGGGGTCTCCACGTCGGCTGGTCCGGGAACCAGCGCTCCTACGCGGAGCTGCAGATGCCGAGCGGCCAGGCCGTTCTCGGGGGCGGCGAGCTGCTGCTCGCCGGCGAGATCCGCCTGGCTCCCGGCGAGAGCTACGAGGGCCCCTGGGTCTACGGCTCCTACGGCGTCGGCCTGTCGGAGCTGTCCCGACGTTTCCACGAGTTCCTCCGCTCGCGCCCGAACCACCCCCGGACGCCACGCAAGGCACTCGTCAACTGCTGGGAGGCCGTGTTCTTCGACCACGACCTCGGCCGCCTCACCGCGATCGCGGACGCGGCCGCCGCCGTCGGCATCGAGCGGTTCGTGCTCGACGACGGGTGGTTCCGCGGACGACGCGGCATCACGGCCGGCCTGGGCGACTGGTACGTCGACGACGAGGTATACCCCGACGGCCTGACGCCACTCGTCGACCACGTGCGAGGCCTCGGCATGGAGTTCGGGTTGTGGTTCGAGCCCGAGATGATCAACCTCGACTCCGACCTGGCGCGCGCACACCCCGACTGGGTCCTTCGGGTCCCCACCCGAGTCCCGGTCAGCTCCAAGCACCAGCAGGTGCTCGACCTCACCGTGCCCGAGGCGTGGCAGTACCTCTACGACCGCATCCACACGATCCTGTCCGAGCACGACATCGGCTTCGTCAAGTGGGACTTCAACCGCGACCTCGTCGACGCCGGACGGCAGGCGAGCGGCACCGCAGGCGTCCACGCCCAGACCCTCGCCCTCTATCGACTGCTCGCGGAGCTCCGGGCCGCGCACCCGAACGTCGAGATCGAGTCGTGCGCGAGCGGCGGCGGTCGGATCGACCTGGGCATCCTGGAGCACACCGATCGGGTCTGGACCTCCGACGTGCTCGATCCGCTGGAGCGACAGGTCATCGAGGCCGGCACCGGCCTCCTCCTTCCGCCCGAGCTCATGGGCTCGCACGTCTCCTCACCTCGCTCGCACAGCACCGGCCGCCAGCACGACCTGTCCTTCCGCGCCGCGACCGCGTTCTTCAACCACTTCGGTGTCGAGTGGGACCTGACGACGGCGAGCGAGGAGGACCGTGCCGAGCTGGCTCGGTGGATCGCGCTGTACCAGGAGCACCGGGATCTCCTCCACGGTGGCGTCTCCCTCGTGCTCGACTCCGCGGACCCCGCTCGCCGCGTCCACGGTGTCGTCGCCCACGACGGCTCGGAGGCGATCCTCGCCCTCGTGCAGCTGCGCCCCGGCCTGTCGCACCCACCCGCCAAGCTGCGGATCACCGGCCTCGACCCCGACCGCACCTACCGGGTCTCCCCCCTCAGCCCCGGCGACGAGCTGCTCCGCTTCCGCGGTGAGTGGGCACCCGCCTGGTGGTACGACGGCATCGAGCTCTCGGGCCGCGTGCTGGCGGCCAGTGGCCTGCGCGCACCGAACCAGTACCCCGAGCACACGGCACTGATCCACCTCGTCGCGGTGGACTGAGGACCGCGCCGTGGGCTCGCCCATCACCACCGTCGTCGTCCTGACCGGGACAGGTGAGTACGCCGACCCGTGGCACGACTTCGCCGCGACGTCCTCCGCCGTGGCCGTGCTGCTGGAGGCGCTCGGGCTCCGCGTCCTCGTCGTCCCGACGACGCCGGAGGCGATCCTCGCCCTCGGGCAGCCCGACCTCCTCGTCGTCGACGCCGGCGGTGGCGGAACACCGACCCGGGCGAGCGCGTCGTCGGCCGCGCGCACGCTCCGTCGGCGCGCCACCGATCGGCTCACCGACCTCCTCGCCGGCGGCGTGCCGCTCCTCGGCTTGCACGCGGCCGCCAACGCGTTCGTCGACGTGCCAGCGTTCCGGGAGCGCCTCGGCGGCCGCTGGGTCGAGGGCGTCTCGTTCCACCCCGAACGCGGAACGGCGCACCTGCGCGCCGCGAGCGGGCACCCGGTGCTCGCCGGCCGGCGCGAGATCGTGATCCCCGACGACGAGCGATACTCCGCGCTGGAGATCGACGACGACGTCGTCCCTCTGCTGGACCACGAGGTCGACGGCGTCCGGCACGTGGCCGCGTGGGCACGGGACGACGGACGGGGACGCGTCGTGTACGACGGGCTCGGCCATCACGCACCGGCCTACGACACGCCCGGACGCCGGGAGCTGCTGGCCGATGAGGTGCGCTGGCTCCTGGGGTGACGCTGGAGCGAGGTGACCGGCGTCCGGGACGACGCTCACCCACCGATGCTCAGCCCGCGAGGCCGGGCGTCGACAGCCGGATCACGGGGTACCCGGCCAGGACGACCGAGCGACCGTCGGACCGCTCGTGCTCGGCGAGCGCGAACGCCGCGTCCGCCGCCTCGTCCCACGGCAGGTGCATCGACGTCAGGGGCGGGTCGACGTCACGCAGCGCGGGGATGTCGTCACACCCGGCGAGCGCGATGTCGCGACCGACGACGAGCCCCGCCTCGCGGAACCGGACGCTCGCGCCGATCGCCATCGCGTCGTTGCTGCAGACGACCGCCTCGACCCCCGGCCGGCGACGCAGCAGCTCGCCGGCGCCGCGGTAGCCGCCGTCGTGGTCGAAGTCGTTCCAGATCACCGCGTCCGGCGGCAGCTCGACGCCGAGGTCGGCGAGCGCCGTGGCGAACCCCTCCAGGCGCCGCGGGGCCAGCAGGCCCGATCCGGCACCGGCCAGCACCGCGAACCGGCGGTACCCCAGCTCGACGAGCGCACTCGCCATGTCCGCGCCCGCGCGAACGTCGTCGACCACGACGGAGTCGAACGTCGGGTGCGTCTGACCAATGAGGACGACGCGGCCGCCGTCCTCCTCGACGAGCTGGAGCTCGCCGAGGAGCTCGGGCATGCCGGGCGCCTCGGGGTCGGAGGTGCCGACGAGGAACACCGTGGGAGCGCGCAGACCACGGAGCTGACGCACGATGGCCCGTGTGCGCTCGATCTCCGCATGGTCGAAGACGGCGGTGGCGACGAGGCGGTCCCGGCTGGCGGCCGAACGGAAGACGCCAGCCACGACGGGATTCTGGTAGTCGTCGGGCACCTGCCCGGTGAGCAGCCCGATCGTGCTGGAGCGCCCGGACGCCATGGCCTGTGCCGCGAGGTTCGTGGCGTAGCCGAGGGTCTCGGCCGCGGCGCGAACGCGCGCCTGCGTGGACTGGGACACCTTGGTCGGGCGTCCGTTGAGGGTGCGCGACGCCGTCGAGATCGAGACCCCGGCTGCGCGGGCGACGTCCTCCAGCGTTGCCGGCGACCGTCTCTGAGCCACGACGTCCCCTCTTTCCGGCCGACTACCCGGCTCCTACTTGAGCGCGCCCATCGCGACCCCGGTACGCCAGTAGCGCTGCATCGCGAGCATAACGATCGCGAGCGGGATCACCGAGATGAGTGCACCCGTGATGGTGAGCGTCGTCCGGTCCGCCACGCTGTCGGCCTTGTTCGCGAACCAGGAGTACAAGCCGACCGCGAGGGTCCACTTGTCGGAGCCGCGCAGCATCGTGAGCGGAAGGAAGAAGTTGTTCCAGTTCCCGACGAACAGGAGGATGAACACGGTCGCACCGGCGGTCCTCATGAGCGGCACGACGATCTGCGTGAACGTCCGCAGCTCGCTGGCACCGTCCAGTCGCGCCGCCTCGAGCAGCTCGGTCGGCACCGACCCGTCCGCGTACACCTTGCACAGATAGACCCCGAACGGACTGATGAACAGGGGGATCAGGACCGCCCACATCGTGTCGACGATGCCAAGTCTCGAGAACATGATGAACAGCGGCACGGTGATGAGCGTGCTCGGGATGAGGAAGGACCCGATCAGCACTCCGAGCGCGAGGCGGCGCCCGGGGTAGCCGAAGTGCGAGACGGAGTATCCGGCGGCGATCGCGATGGCCGTGGCGACGATCGCGCCACCTGCCGCGTAGAGGATCGTGTTGCCCATCCAGCGGAAGAAGATGCCCCCCTGGTAGGTCACGATCTGGCTGAGGTTCTCGGCCAGGTTCATCTCGCCGAACCAGAGGCCGTTCGTGTTGTAGAGGTCGCGCCGGTTCTTCGTTGAGTTGACGATGAGCCACCACACCGGGGCCACCGAGTAGATCGCGAACAGTGTGAGGCCCACGATCACGAGGCGCTGCTCTCGCTGGCCAACCTGACGCGCGCGCGTGACGGCGCTCATACCCCGCTCCTGTTCCCGAGCCGGTAGAAGATCGCCGAGAGGAGTCCGATGACCAAGGCCAGGACGACGGACAGTGCCGCGGCATAGCTGTAGTTGTTGTTCGTGAAGGCCTGGAAGTAGATCGACATGATCGGCGTGAAGTCCTTGGTCACCGTCTCCGGCGACGCCCCGCGGAAGATCAGCGGCTCGTTGAAGATCTGGAGCATGCCGATGATCGACAGGAGGCCCGTGAGGACGAGCGTTCCCCGGATGATCGGGACCTTGATCGCGAGCGCGGTGCGGATACCCCCGGCTCCGTCGACCTTCGCGGCCTCCAGGATCGAGCGATCGACGCCGCGCAGCGCCCCGTACATGATGAGCATGTTGAACCCGAGGACCATCCAGATCACCAGGTTCCCGATGGAGACCCAGAGCATCCGCGAGTCGAAGAAGCTGACCGAGAGTCCCAGCGCGTCCCCGACCGCCGTGAACGGTCCGACGCGAGGGCTGTAGAGGTAGACCCAGATGAGCGAGGCGACGATCGCCGGCACCATGTACGGCACGAGCAGCAGCGATCGGTAGACGGTGCCCGTGCGCTCGCGGGCCGCATCGAGCAGCAGGGCGGCGGACAGGCTGAGCCCGAGCGAGATCGGGATCTGGACGAGGGCGAAGAGGCCGACCCGGACCATCGAGGCCCAGAACGGACCGTCGTTGAGCGCCTTGACGTAGTTGTCGAACCCGGCGAAGACGACGGTGCTCGCGCCGAGGCCGAGGCCTCCGTCCGCCTTGACGGTGAGGAAGCTCTGGTAGAGGGCGTAGAGGATCGGCGCCACGAACACGAACGCGAAGCCGATGAAGAACGGGGCGCCGAACGCCACCCCGGCGCGATCCGTCGCAGCCCGCCACCTCGGGCGCGGCGACTCGAGGTCGCCACGCCCGACGCGGGTCGTTGTCGTCGACGTCATGACCGGATCGGCTCAGGTCACTCGACGACGTTGATGTTCTTGGCCGTCAGGTCGTCGACCACCCACTGCTGCATGTGCTCGAGCACCTCCCGGACCGTCACCTGCTTGGCGACCGCCTTTCCCCACCAGCCGGCGAGCTCGCCGTCGGCCGCCGCCTGGTTCGGGCCCTCCTTCATCGAGCGGGCCGTCGCGGCCGCCTCGATGACGACGGCCGGCGCGTCCGCGCGGGTGTCACCGAGCAGGTTCACCGGGAGCAGCTGGTCGATGTAGGGCGACGGGTCGGTGACGACGGGGAAGCTCGCCGACCCCTCCGTCGGGCTGGCGCTGATCGCCAGGGCGGCCGGATCGGTCGCGAGCCACGTCGCGAACTCCACGGCCTGCGCCGGGTGCTCGCTCGTCGACATGATCCCGAGGATGTTGTAGTAGCTCGGCGAGACGAGCTCCGCATCGGCCGACGCCTTCGGGTAGGGGTAGAGCTTCCAGTCGCCGACGGAGCTCGCGAAGTTCTCCTCGTACACGGGAAGCTGCCACGTCGACGTCGTGAACTGGGAGAGGTCCCCCGAGGCGAAGAACTGCATGAGCGCGTCCCACTCGATGTAGGTGTGCGTCGAGTTGAGGTCGTTGTCGATGATCTCCTGCAGCAGGTCTGCGGCCGCGAGCGACTCCTCCGACGTGAAGCCGATCCGCCAGCCGTCGCCCTCGGCCGACCACCACTCGGCGCCGAGCTGCGTGGCGAAGTCCCGCAGGTAGGACGCGTCCTCGCCGGGGAGGTTGAAGCTCTTGACACCCTCGGCCGCCATCGTCTTGGCCTGCTCGATGACCTCGGGCCAGGTGTCGGCCGGCTCCAGACCGAACCGCTCGAAGGTCGTCGTGTTGACCGCGTTGAACGTGGGGTTGGTCGCGTACGGGACGCCGACCGTGACGCCGCCGACCTGGACGAACTCCGCGGCCCCCGGGGAGAACGCGGAGGTGTCGGTGAACCACTCCGAGATGTCCTGGGTCGCGCCCTCGACGACCAGCGAGACGGCGTTGGTTCGCGGCAGCTCCGAGAGATCCGGCGCGTTGCCGCCCTTGATGCTGTTCTGGATCGCTGTCAGCAGGTCGGCGTCGCCACCCTGCTCGACGTAGGTGACCTGCACGTCGGGGTGGGTCTCGTTCCACAGGTCGACCTGCGCCGACTGTCCCTGGCTCTTGCCCCAGAAGGTGAGGGCGACCACGTCACCGTCGCCCTCGCCCGTCGCCGAACCCGACTCCGACGAGCCGGCCGTCGTCCCGCTCTGAGTGCCGCTCGGACCATCGTTGCCGCCGCAGGCGGCCAGCACGAGCGCGAGCGCGCCGACCACCCCTACGACGCCGAACCTGCGTAGTGCCATCCTTCTCTCCTTTGACGAAGCGCCCCGCCGACGGCGAGTGCAAGCGTTGTCACTGTAGGTCGTATCAGCACGCCCGTCAACCGTGAATTCGTCACCCTGGCATCGCATCTAGATAACTGCAATCGCTTGCATTCGAACTAGCTTCGACCCTAGGGTGACGGCATCCGACCCCTGGAGAACCGAGAGCACCCCCATGACGCAGCCGCCGATCGTCCTCGTCCACGGGTGGGCCGGCTCCCCGGCGGCCTGGAGGAGCACGCGCGCGGCGATCGCCGCCCTCGCGCCCGACGCGGTCGTCCGAGCCGTTGCGCTGCCCGGGGCGCACGGCGCACTCGAGGCGGCCACCCGGTCGCGGGTCGGTCCCGCGACGATCGGGGGTGCGGTCGACGCCGTCGTCGCGGTGCTCGAGGACCTCGACGCGCCGGGGCTCGTCGTCGGTCACTCGATGGGGGCGCAGGTGACTCTGCTGACACAGGTGCGACGCCCGGACCTCGTCGCAGCCGAGGTCGTCCTCGACCCGGCCTACGCCTCACGCGCCTCGGCGGACGACATCGAGTCCTGGGCGGACCGGATCGAGCGACGGGGACACGCGGAGCTCGAGGCGTTCTTCAGCGGGGCCCTGGACCCGGCCATCCCCCGCACCGACCGCGAGACGGTCCTGGCGGACTTCCACGCCACACCCGTGCCCGTGATCGCCTCCTACCTGCGGTCGGAGTACAGCGACCCGGGCGCGATCGGTCTGCGGGAACACACGGCACCGGCGGCGCGCCGGCGGACGCGGCCCGTGCTCGCGATCCACTCGACCGCAGCCGGCGCCGACGCCGAGCGGCTGCTTGCGGCGCCACCCAGGAGCGAGATCGAGCTGTGGCCGGGCCACTGTCACTTCCTCCACCTGCAGGCCCCGGAGCGAACGGCGCGCCGGGCTCTCACCTGGGCGGCCGCGCTCACGGGTGGGCCGGAGCTCGTTCGCGGACAGCACCACCGGCGCTGAGCCGGCGATCCTCCCACGGATGACGGAGTCGTCAGCGCTCGGCGACCACCGCGACCGCGAACGACCACGGCGGCAGCTCGATGTCGAAGCCTCCGCGGCCCGACAGGCTGGACCTCACCGGCGCGACCGGGCTCACCTCGAACGGACGCCCGTCCTCCGGCCCGGCGCCCGCGAGCAGCTCGACCTCACCCGCGACGACCGCACCGCTCCCGACGGGAAGGTCGACCCGCACGGCGCGCGCATCGTCGGAGGCGTTCACCAGACGCACGACGTACTCGGGGCGCTCCGCGGCGGCGCCGGCGTCATCGACCTCGCTCCGCACCCGCGACAGCGCGCCGGCGACGACGCGCCGCTCGGGCCGTTCGTCGAGCACGTGGTCGTGCCGCAGCTCGCCGTCGACCCACACACGCACGCGCGGCCCGTCGGTCTCCAGCCGCACCCGCACCGGTTCCCCCGTCCGCAGCCCCGGCCACGCGGTCGGGCCGTCGACGTCGTTCGAGATCCCGTCCCACTGCACGTTGAGCGACGTCGTCTTGTTCTGCCACCCGCCCAGGCGCACGTCGATCTGGTCGCGCGAGTCCTCCGACCCGATCGTGAGGACCAGACCCTCGCTGCCCCCGCGGCGGGTGGCGGTCAGCTCGACCACAGCGCTCGCGCCGACCGTCCCGAGCGTCACGGGCTCGTCGCCCGCCTCGCTCGGCAGGGTGGCGCCGGCCGCAGCTCCGTCGATCGCGACGTCCGCAAGGCCGACGACGGCGCCCGGCGCCGACATCCGCACGACACCGCCGCCCCACGGAGCCACCGGGACGCCCTCGACACCCGCCCCCGCCAGCTCGACCGCGTGGACCGCGGTCCCGCGCTGCCGCGAGAAGGCCTGCTGCACGTGGTACGACGCCGTTCGCAGCACGTGCGTCGCATCGAAGTAGAGCAGGTCCGGCACCCACTGCGTGTGCCCCACCCGCGCCAGCAGCGGGGCGTACGACGCGAGCCGCACCACGTCCCCGTTGCGCTCCAGCGCGACCATGAACGCCGCCTCCGCGAGCGCCGAGCGCACCGTGCTGGTGCGCGCCGCGTACTCGCCGACGTACACCTGGCCGCCGTCCCGCGGGTAGGTGTCGTAGCGGTCGAGGTTCTGGTGGAACCAGCGCGGCGTGCGATAGGCGTGCTCGTCGACCACCGCCACGCCCTCGGCGCGCGCGTACACCCAGCCGTCCTCGAAGTCGCGGCCGAACGGCTGCGGACCGGCGGTGCCGATCACGACGACCTCGGGGTGCTCGCGGGCGACGGCATCCGCGACCAGCCGGTAGCGAGCTCGGAACTCGTCGGTGATCTCGTCCTCGTTCCCGACGCCGAGGTAGCGCAGCCCGAACGGCTCGGGGTGACCGAGCTCAGCGCGCCGCGCGCCCCACGTCGTGTCCTGACCGCCGTTGGCGAACTCGATCAGGTCGAGGACGTCCTGCACGTAGTCGGCCATCTCCTCCATCGGGATCGCCCGCGCCCGCCCGCGCAGGTTCTGGCAGCACACCCCGGCGGCCACGATCGGCATCGGCGTCGCCCCGAGCGTCTCGCACAGCTCGAAGTACTCCAGGTAGCCGATCTGTCGCGACTGGTGGTACCCCCACGTGTTGAACGTCTGGCGCCTGACGTGGCGCGGTCCGACGGTCTCCTTCCAGTGGTACATGTTCGCCAGCCCCAGCCCGTGCGCCAGGCAGCCGCCCGGGAACCGCACGAACGACGGCGCGAGGTCCCGCAGCGCGGACAGCAGGTCGGGCCGGAAGGTGAGGACCCGCCCGTCGTCGTCGAGCGGGCGGAGGGACACGACGTCGATCTCGAGCGTCAGACCGTCCGGGACGCGGATCGTGAGCTGCCCGGCGCCGTCGCGCGTCGCGGCCAGGTCGGCGACGACGCGGCGCCACCCGCCCGGCTCCGTCGCGAGCGTCGTCTCGGCCAGCACCTGACCGTCGTCGGCGGCGATGACCGCGCTCGCCTCCCCCGGCCCGCTCACGCGCCAGGCGAACAGGTCCAGCCGCCAGCGGTCGCCCTCGCGGGCCGCGATCGCGTCGTACCCGTCGTTGGTCAGCTCGACCGGGCCGACGAGGCGGACGTACGTCGAGTTGTTCGGGTGGACCGGATCCTCGACATGCACCTCGACGGCACCGTCGCCCGAGGACCGCCATCCCGTCAGCGGACCCCAACCCGGCCGATCGGCGTGGCTGAACTCGAAGTCGCCGTTGCGGACCAGCTCGGCGTTGAGACCTCCGTCCAGCGCGTCGTTCAGATCCTCGAGGAAGATCCCCCAGAGGTCGGGGTCGACCTCGACACCGGTCGGCTCGCCGACGGTGACGCGCAGCGGGACGGACGAAGGAACGGCCGGGCGCACCGAAGGCGCGGCAGAGACGGGCACGTGGACTCCCTGAGAGATGAACGGCGGGCGGAGGCGGAGAACGGGACGAGGAGGGCGGAACGGGTCAGGACGCGGGAACGGGGCGGTGCGCGGGACGAGTGGCGAGCGCCCGTCGGTGGGCGAGCACCAGCGCCACCGTCGCCATCAGCAGGACGGCACCGATCACGTCCCGCGTCAGGAGGGCACCGCCGAAGCAGGCGACGAGCCAGGCCGTCGCCCCTCTGCCCCACGGCAGCTGAGCGCGCCAGGCGAGCCAGGCCGTGGCCAGACCCGCCAGGAGGAGCACCCCGCCATAGATCACGACGACGGTGGCGGCCTCGCTGACGAGCGTCGCCGCGCCGTCGGCCTCACCGAGCGAGAGCAGCGCCTCCCCGTTGGCGCGGAACCAGGCCAGGTAGGGAACGAGCGTGAGGCCGGCAAGCACGAGCATCCACACGGAGCTGACGGCAGCGAAGACCCGGGGCGACAGCAGACGGCCGAGACGAGACATCGGTCAGCCCTTCAGTCCGGCGGTCAGGTTGAGCGAGCCGATGAAGTATCGCTGCGCCACGACGAACAGCGCCGTCGTCGGGATCATGGCGAGCACCGCCGATGCCATGAGCTGGCCCAGCTTCATGTAGTCGCCGAACATGTTCTGGAGGAGCTGGAGACCCGCCGTGATCGGCATCTTGTTGATGTCGTTGAACACGATGGTCGGCCACAGGAAGTCGTTCCACGCCCCCGTGAACGCGAACAGGAAGATGACGATCAGGATGGGACGGATCATCGGCAGGATGATCCGTCCGAAGATCGCCACGTTCCCGGCCCCGTCGATGCGCGCGGCCTCGTCGAGCTCCCTCGGGATCCCACTCATGAAGCTGCGGACGAGGAAGACGTTCGCGGCACCGGCGACCCCCGGCACGATGATCGCCCACGGCGTGTTCACCCAGCCGAGGACCTGCGTGATCTTGTACGACGGGATGAGGTTGACCACGCTCGGGAACAGCGTCACCGCGAGGATGGCCAGGAACAGCGCGTCCCGGCCGGGGAAGCGCAGCCGCGTGTATCCGTAGCCAGCGAGCGAGACGATGACGACCATGAGGACGGCGTGCCCCGTCGACATCACGAGCGAGTTGGCGAACCACCGCAGGACCGGGTACTGCGAGGCCCCCTCGAACAGCGCGAGGTAGTTCTCGGCCACCCAGTTCGCCGGGAGGAGGCTGAAGCCGGAGTACGCGATCTCGGTCGGCGTCTTGGCCGACGTCGTGAACGAGTAGAGCATCGGCAGCAGCCAGACGACGGTCAGGACGACGAGCAGGGCATAGCAGAGCGCCAGCCACAGCCGGCTCAGCGGGGGTGTCGCCGGACGGCGGTTCACCGGGACGATCGGGTCAGTCATCGCTGCTCCTGAACATGACGCGGAACTGGATGGCGGAGATGACCATGAGCACGAGACCGAGCAGCACCGACATGGCGGCGGCGATCCCGGCGATCGACGGCCCCGACCCGAACGCGAGGTCACGGATGGTCATCATGAGCACCTTGGTCGACTCGTTGGGCCCGCCCTTCGTCATCATGACGGGCTGGCCGTAGACGTTGAAGGCGCCGGCCGTGGTGAGGACGAGGGTGTAGAGCAGCGGGAACCGGATCGAGGGGAGCACGACGGCGAAGAACCGGCGGACGCCGCCGGCGCCGTCGAGCTGGGCCGCCTCGTGGAGCTCGTGCGGGACCCCAGCGATCGCCGAGCGGTAGATGATGAGGTTGCCGCCGATCCCGGCCCAGACGGTGAGGGTGAAGATCGTCACCCACGCCCACGGCTGCGTGGTGCTGAAGGCGATGTTGCTGCCCAGCACGTTGTTGATGAGACCGACCTCGCGGTTGAACATGAGGCTCCACGCGAGGGCCCCGGCCGACACCGAGATGAGGCCGGGCACGTAGAAGATCGCCTGGAAGAGCCCGACGCCTCGAAGATCCTTGCGCGAGAGCACCAGGGCCAGGAGGAGCGGGACGACGACGAGGAGCGGGACCGACACGACGACGAAGAGCAGCGTGTTGAGCAGTCCGGTCCGGAACTGCCCGGCGAAGGGCGAGTCGGAGTTGAGGAGGATCTCGCGGAAGTTGTCGAGGCCGACGAACTGCGGATCCCCGATGATGTTCCACCGGGTGAAGGCGATGTAGAACCCGTACACGGTGGGAAGCAGCGCGAACGTGACGAAGATGACGAAGTGCGGCCCGATGAAGGGCACCGCGCGAGCGAAGCGTCTCATGGCATCACCCACGGCGCCGGGGAGGGCACGGGCCCTCCCCGGCGCTGCGGATCAGTTCCCGGCCGCAGCCTCGGACTCGGCGATCTTCGCCGCGACCTCGTCCTGCATCTGCTGCAACCCGTCCTCGACGGAGACCCGGCCCTGAAGGATGTCCTGGAACTTCCCCCACAGCGCGTCGCTGACGTACGGGGCGTAGATGTAGTCGTTCGTCAGCAGCGTGGCGCGCGCCTCCTCGGTGTCCGTGAGGAAGGCCTGCGGATGCGTCGCGTACTCGGGCGACTCGAACGCCTCGACGGATGCGACGACCTGACCGGCCTCGCCCCAGTAGGCGGAGTTGACCCGGAGGTACTCGATGAAGCTCGCCACGCACGCGTCGGTCTTCTCGCTGCGCCGGTCGTCGATCATCTGGACGAAGGTGTGGGACTCGAGCACGTTGGTCACGTTCGAGGGATCGATCATGAGGTTGTGGGTCACGCCCCAGTTCAGCCCGTCGACCATGTTCCGGCTGGAGATCCCCCAGGTGCCGTCGGGGAAGGCGACCGCCTGCCCGCTGTTGAACACCTGGTAGTGATCGGCGTCCTCCGGGTCGATGAGGCCCGCCTCGTTGAGCGCGACGAGACCGTCGAAGATCTCCACCATCGCGGGCTGGGTGAGGTCGAGCTCGCCGCCGGGGGCGTAGCTCGATCCCAGGTTGTAGAGCTGCGCCTCGACGACCGCTGGCACGAACATGCCGGGCATCGCGTAGACGCCGTCGGGGAGCCTGCCCTCGAGCTCCATGAGCTCGTCGACGGTGATCACGTCGTCGTCGAGCCAGCCCTCGACGCCGTACTCCTGCAGGAGGTCGGTGTTGTAGTACGTGACGACGCCGTGCAGGTCCAGCGGGATGCCGTACGCGACGCCCTCGTACACCCCGGCATCCCAGGCGGCCGGGATGTAGTTCTCGGCCACCAGGCTCGGCTGGATCTCCTGGAGCTTCTCCACGGGCTGGATGAGGCCGGCCCGCGCGAACTCCGGGATCCGCGGGCCGTGGACGAGGAGGAGCTGCGGCTTGCTCTCGTTCGACTTCGCCACGCTGTAGATCTTCGTGTAGAGGTCGCCGGCCGGGATGGGCTGGAAGTCGACCTTGCAGCCATCGGTCTCGCCGTTGAAGTCCTCGACCAGCGTTTTCATGAAGGCCCCGTCGTCGCCCGTGAGCGGGCTCCAGAAGGTGACGTCGCCGTCCTTGGGCCCGGAGCTGCAGGCCGCGAGGGATGCGGCCGCGACGGCGGTCGCACCGACCACGGCCAGGATTCGAGCAGTGCGCATGGAGACTCCCTTGTTCTCGACATGTGACGGAACGACCGCCATCGGTGTATCGATACATGTATCGATACACCGACAATAGGACCGATCGACCATGACGGTCAACGGCCCCTGTGTCACGATCGGGTCACGAACTCGGGCCGACGGCACCGGGGCACGAACAGGAGGACCGATGGGTGTCACGATGCGCGACGTCGCGCGCGCCGCAGGCGTATCCCCCATGACGGTGTCGAACGTCCTGAACGGTCGCCCCAGCGTCTCCCCGTCGCTTCGCGAGCAGGTCCTTCGCGTCGTCGACGAGCTGGGGTACGAGCTCAGCCTCAATGCGCGCCAGCTCCGCGTCGGGCGCAGCGGCATGGTGGTGGCCGTCGCCCCTCGCATCTCCGACCCGTACTTCGGCTGGCTCGCCTCGGCCCTGGCCGCCGGGTTCCACCGAGCGGGCCTGCACCTCGTCGTCGAGGAGGCCGTGAGCACGTCGAGGGGTGAGCTCGGCGCACTGTCCGGAGCCCGACTACGCCGGTACGACGGCGTCGTCATCAGCGCCGTCGACCTCGACTTCGCCGTGATGGAACGGATGAGCGTCGACGTCCCCGTCGTCTTCCTCGCCGAGCATGCCGTTCCGCAGCGCTTCGACCACATCCAGATGCCCAACGAGGCGGGGTCCAGGATGGCGGTCGCGGAGCTCTTCGACACCGGTGCGCGCCGGGTCATGATGCTCGGCGGCTCGCGCGCCCCCTCCACCCACGGGATGGCCGAGGCGCGCACGGCCGGCTGGGAGCAGGCCCACGCCGACGCCGGGGCTCCCGTCGACGACGGGCTCGTCGTCCCGCTCGTGACCTACGACCCGCTCGAGGCCTGCGCCGCGGTCGTGCGCCACGTCGGGGCCGATCCCTCGATCGACGCCGTGTTCGCCGCCACCGACACCGCCGCGATCGGCGCCCTGCGGGCAGCCCACCAGCTCGGGCTCCGCGTGCCCGAGGACCTCCAGGTGATCGGCTTCGACAACCTGAAGATCGACGAGAGCCTCGCCCCGGCCCTGTCCTCGATCGACCCGGGCGTTCCGTGGATCGTCGACAACGCCGTGCGCATCCTCTCCGAGCGGATCGAGGACCCGGACTCGGCCCAGCGGCCGGAACACCTCGTCGCACCGCCGACCCTCGTCCGGCGCGAGAGCACCCGCCGCCCCGCGCCGGGTCCTCGCGGACAGGCGACCAGCTCGGCGCCCGCGGTGTCTTCCGCGAGCGCCGAGCCGATCGGCCGGCGGGCTCAGGCCAGGTCGAGCTCGACCGTGGCGTAGGAGTGCGCCGGGATCGTCACCTCGAGACCCGCCGGGTGCTGGCGCACGGCCTCGAGCGCGGCCGGCACGACGGCGTCGGGGGCCTCCGGCGAGTTGTGCGCGGCGAGCTCGGGCGCCGTGAGCACCCGGGCGCGGTGGCCCGTCACCTCGCGGCCGCGCAGGTCGAGGACGACGGTGAGGTCGGCGTCGGCGTCGAGGTTGGACAGCGAGACGAGCGCCGAGCCGTCCTTCGTCGACGCGGACGCCGAGAACAGGGGCACGCGCCGACCGTCCGACTCGGTGTCGCGCACGTCGCCGTGCACGGTGACCCGCAGGGTGTCCGCGTCCTGGTGCCCGACGTTCATCGCGTAGACGTGGTACGTCGGGGTGAGGACGAGCGCCCCGGTGTCGGGGTCGGTGAGGATCATGGCCTGGAGCACGTTGACCGTCTGGGCGATGTTCGCCATGACGACGCGGTCGGCGTGGTCGTGGAAGACGTCGAAGTGGATGCTCGCGACGAGGGCGTCCCGCAGCGTGTTCTGCTGGTACAGGAAGCCGGGGTTCGTCCCGGGCTCGACGTTCCACCACGTGCCCCACTCGTCGACGACGAGGCCGACCTTCTTGTCCGGGTCGTAGGCGTCCATGACCGCGCCGTGGCCCTCGACGAGGGTGCGCACGTGCTGCGCCTTGCGGACGGTGCGGTAGTACTCCTCGGTGGAGAACTGCGTCGCGTCGCCCTTGTCGGCCCAGTCGCCGCTCATCGTGTAGTAGTGCAGCGAGATGCCCCGGTACGGCGCCCCGGGCGCCTGCAGCCGGTCGCCGCCCAGGCGGGCGACCGACTGCATGAGCGTCTCGGTCCAGGCGTAGTCGTCGGCGTTCGCGCCGGCGGCGATCCGGTACGGGTCGTTGTCGTTGTGGTTGCGGACGTACGTGCCGTACTGGCGCGCGAGGTTGGCGAAGAACTCCGCGGTCATGTTGCCGCCGCAGCCCCACGCCTCGTTGCCCAGCCCCCAGAACGGGACCCGCCACGGCTCGTCGCGGCCGTTGGCGCGGCGCAGCGTCGCCATCGGGGAGTCGTCGGCGCGGGTGAGGTACTCGATCCACTCGCTCATCTCGCGGACGGTGCCCGAGCCGATGTTGCCGGAGATGTAGGCGTCGGCCCCGAGCATCTCGCACAGGTCCATGAACTCGTGCGTGCCGAAGGAGTTGTCCTCGACGACGTCGCCCCAGTGCGAGTTCACCATCCGGGGCCGGTCGGCGCGCGGGCCGATGCCGTCGCGCCAGTGGTAGTCGTCGGCGAAGCAGCCCCCGGGCCAGCGCAGGTTGGGGATCCGGATCGCCCGCAGCGCCTCGACGACGTCCTGGCGGATGCCGCGGACGTTGGGGACGTCCGAGTCCTCGCCGACGAAGAAGCCGCCGTAGATGCAGCGGCCCAGGTGCTCGGCGAAGTGCCCGTAGACGTGGCGGGAGATCCGCGGTCCGGGCAGGTCGAGGTCGATGACGGCGGTGAGGTCGGCCATGGGAGTCCTTCGGTGTCGCTGGGCTGTGGTGCTGGGTTGGGCTGTGGTGATGGTCGGTCGGCGGTCAGAGCGCGGCGTCGAGCCTGGCGTGCTCGGCGCGGGTGAGGGGCAGCACGGTGCCGTGCTTGGTGTCGGGCGGGAGGTCGAACGCGGCGTCCGGGACCGGCTCCCACGCGCCCGCGGCGAGGTCCGTCGTCGTGAGCGCGCGGTAGCCCATGGGCCGCAGGCCGTAGGCGTCGACCCACAGGTACCAGCGCGGCTCGTGGTGGTCGCGGAAGATCAGGGGCGCCTCGACGCCCTCGTGGAACACGCTCCCCAGGCGCGCGGCGACCGGGGTGAAGTCGTCGGCGAGGAAGCTCGACCCGGACTCCTGGACGATGCCGCGGCCGCCGCCGTTGTCCTTGGCGAACCGGTGGACGCGGGCCCCCTCGCCCTCGCGCGCCGGGTCCTCGACGTAGACGGTCATGTCGATGACCTCCTCGCCGGGGTCGAGGTACACCCGGGCCGGGGAGAACGTGACGAAGTCGCGCGTGCGGCTGACGAGGATCCGGCTGTGGGACTCGCCGTCGTGGCCCGGGTCGTCGGGGGCGAAGAGCTTCGAGGACCAGTAGACGAGGTACTCCCCCGACGACTCGTCGTGGTGCGCCTCCGGGGCCCAGGCCATTCCGGCCTCCGGCGGAGCGACGGTGACGTACCGCGGCTCGGACCAGGCCAGCAGATCCGGGGAGTCCCAGACCACCAGGTCGCGGCTGCCGTGCCGGCTCAGCCGCGACCAGTCGATCTCCGGCCCGTCGGCCCAGACCCGCAGGTCGGTCGCGAGGATGTGGAACCCGGTGCCGTCGTGACGGCGGACGAGGTGCGGGTCGCGCACACCCGTCGTCCCCGAGGTCGACTCGAGGATCGCCTCCCCGCCGGCCAGCCGGCGCCACCGCAGCGGGTCGTCGCCGACGCTGAGCGAGAGGTAGATCTTCTCCCGGTGCTCGCGCGCGTCCTCGACGAAGTGGACGAGCAGGTACCCGAACGGGTCGGTCAGCTCGGCGGAGTGCGTCATGCGAGACGCTCCCGCAGGACGACGCCGTCGGGTGTCAGCCCGACCGCGTGGATCTCGGCCCGAACCCGCGAGGAGTTCATGCCGCGGTGCAGCACGAGCGTGTCGGGGCCGGGATCGGGGTCCGCCGTCTCGCCGCCCGCGAGGTCGCCGGCGTGCCGCCGGAACAGCATGCCGTGCCCGGCGTTGCCGCCGACGAGGACGTCGCCCTGCTCCCACGGCCCGAGGAGCGAGCCGGAGCGGGAGATCGCCTGGGTCTCGACGTACTCGCCGGCCGAGAAGCCGAGGTCGGGCCGGTAGGAGGCCCAGAGCATCCCGAGCGCTCCGCCGGGCAGCCGGACGAGCTGCGGTCCGTCGGTGACGTAGGGGGCGAGCGCCTGCGTGGACGGCACGACGTCCGCGAACCAGGACGCCTCGGAGGCGCGGAACAGGTGGACGGGATCGCCAGCGACGCCGAGGTCCTCGCCCAGCGGGACGGCCTCCATCGTGCCGTCGAGGATCTGCACCCACTCGTGCGCGTAGACGAACCAGGGTCGGCCGTGCTCGTCCCGGGTCAGCGTGCCGTCGAGCGCCATGAAGTCGCGCGGGGTGTGCGACGAGGCGGGGTCGAGCAGCTCGAACGGCCCGCGCGGGTCGTCGGCGACGGCGAGCACGGTGCCCCGGCGGCTCGGCGCGAAGTCGTAGCGGTCGACGACGGCCGGTGCGAGCGTGATCCTCGTGCCGCGCTGGCGCACGTCGGGCAGGCGGTCGTCGGGCGCGTGGAGCGTCGCCGCGAGGACGTAGCGCCCGTTCCAGGCGTGGACCTCCGGCGCCCAGGGCGCGCGGGTCGGGTCGGCCCAGCAGTCCTCCGGCACGGTGAGGACCGCGCGCGGGGACCCCCACGTCAGCAGGTCCGGGCTCCACCAGGCGAGCACGCCCGTGCCGGGCGGCGCCGGGTGGTCCGAGCCCGGCGGGACGAACAGCTCCCAGCGCGCCGAGTCGTAGGAGGTGTAGAGCAGGTAGCCGTCCTCGACCGGGAGGATGAAGGGGTCGTGGCAGGGAACCTCGTCGAGGGGGTGGGGGTGGCTGGACTCCAGCATGGCTCTCCTGTGACGCCGCGATCGTGTATAACGATAAACTACTCCCGACTGTGGCACGGTGGCCTGGCGGACGTCAAGACCGCGCCGCCCGTCCACCACGACGGCGGCGATGCGCACGACCGGATGGAGAGCACGTGGCCCTGACGATGAGCGACGTCGCCCGCGCCGCGGGTGTCTCCGTCATGACCGTGTCGAACGTGCTCAACGATCGGCCGCGCGTCGGGGCGGCGACCCGGGAGCGGGTGCTCGCGGTCGTCGCCGAGCTCGGGTACGAGATCGACCTGACGGCCCGGCGGCTGCGCACGGGACGCACGGGGACCGTGGCGCTCGTCGTCCCGCGGTTCGACCACCAGTACTACGCGGAGCTGGCGGCGCTCCTCGCCACCGCGTTCGCCGAGAACGGGCACCACCTCGTCGTGGAGCAGTCGAACGCCAGCCGGGAGAACGAGCTCGCGGCGGTCTCCCCCGCCCGCCTGCGGTTCTACGACGGGATCGTGCTGAGCGCCGTCGGGCTCACCGCCGAGGACGTCACGCACCTGCGGGGAGAGGTGCCGCTCGTCCTGCTCGGGGAGCAGGATCTCCCCGAGGTCGTCGACCACGTCATGATGGCCAACGCCGAGGGGGCTCGGCTGGCCACCGAGCACCTGCTGGAGCGGGGGTCGCGACGGATCGCCGTGCTCGGCGGGGCGCGCGTCGGGGACGTGGCCGGCGGCATCGGCCCGCAGCGCACGGCCGGGTGGCGCGCGGCCCACCGCGCGCGGGGCCTCGAGCCGCCGGAGGAGCTCGTCGCACCGGTGTCCGACCACGGCTCGGGAGGTGCGCGGGGTGCGACGACCGAGCTGTTCCGGCGCTACCCGGACGTCGACGCGGTGTTCGCGGTGACCGATCAGCTCGCCGTCGGGGCTCTCGCCGCGCTCCACGACCTCGGCCGACGCGTTCCGGAGGAGGTCCGGGTCATCGGCTTCGACAACCTCGACCTGCTGGCCCAGGTCCCCCCGGGGCTGTCCACCGTCGACCCGAGCAACGCGTGGATCGTCGAGCAGACCGTCGAGCTGCTCGAGCGTCGCATCGCGGACCCCGCGGCCCCGGCCGTGCTGCGCGAGTCCCCCGTTCGAGTCGTGGCGCGCGGGTCGACGGACTAGCCGCCGTCCCGATCCGGCGTCGTACCGGCACACCCTCCGCGAGCGGCGGAGCCGGGACGACGACGCCGGCGGCACCACCCGCGTGGGTGGCACCGCCGGCGTCGCGCCGAGCGAGCTGGCCGATCAGCGCGTCAGGCCGTGAGCCTCCGGCGCCGCACCGCGAGCACACCGCCGGTGAGCAGCGCGCCGAGCGCGAGGGCCACGAGCAGACCGGCGCTGACGCCCGTCCCCGGCATCGTGCCGCCGCCGGGCGCCGTCCCGCTCGGGGACGCGCTGGCCGACCCGCTCGGCGACGTCGACGTGCCGTCGGAGGGGTCGCCCGACGGGTCACCCGAGGGCTCACCGGACGGATCGCCCGACGGGTCGCCGGAGGGGTCACCGGACGGGTCACCCGACGGCGTCGGGGTGGGCTCACCGTCGTCGTCGACGACGGCGAACGCGAACGTCCCGCTCACCCCGTCGACCCGCGTGCTCGTCGCCGTGACGACGTAGTCGCCCGGCTGCGCGCCCTCGGCGACGTGGACGATCCCGTCGTCGTCGATCGTGACGAGCTCCTCGTCCGCCTGGGGCGCGAGCGCCTCCGGGGCCGCGTCGCCGCCCGTCGTGCCGGACGAACCCGCCGGGGCGACCGACCAGGTGAGCTCGCTCCCCCAGGCGTCGACCTCGGTGTACGGCTCCTGGCCGCGGATGCTCGCCCGGACCGGCAGGTCCTCGCCGGGCGCGACCTCGTCGCGATCGGCCGAGAGGCTGACCGAGACCGGCAGGGGGTGCGTGACGACCTCCTGCTGCGGCTTGTGGTCGTCCGGGTTGGTGACCCCGGCGGGCAGCTCGACGGCACCCGGGAACCGGTAGGTCCCCGGCGGGCTGCTCGGGCCGTAGTTGTTCGGGTCGTCGTCCCAGCCGGTGACGGCCAGCTCGGCCGACGTGCCGTCGTCGAGCGTCGCCGTCACGGTCGTCGGCAGGCCGAGCTCACCGCGCGAGAGGCCGACCGGGAGGTCGATGACCGGCAGGTCCTCGAACCCGGTGACGTGCGTGGCGACGACGGTCACGGTGGCAACGATCGGGTTGGCGATCCCGGGCGCCGATCCGACGATCGTGTGCTCGCCCTCGTCCGCGAGCTGCGACGCCTCGATGGTCGGCCAGGTCACCGGGACCTCGCGCGAGTCACCGTTGGAGTAGCGCACCGTCGCGGTCTCCGGGAGGACCGGCACCTCGAGCGGCGCCACCGTCCGGGTGATCGGGTCGATCCCCGAGACGTAGACGTCCGAGAGGAGCAGCGAGGGCGCGAGCGCCGTCGCCGACATCACGAAGTCGTCCGGCATCCCGGCGGGGAGCGTCATCGTCCCGGCCTGGTAGCGGTCGTACGCGGCCGCGGCCCCCAGGTGCGAGAACGAGTCGAACCCGGAGTTGTCCCGGTTGAAGTTCGGGGCGGTGCTCAGCGGGATGACGACCAGGAAGCTCGCCGACTCGGTCCCCTCGGGCAGCGACCTGATGTAGGACGTGACGTCGAGGTCGAGCGCGTAGCCGTTGTCGAAGATCTCCGAGTTGGTGACCAGTCGGCTGGACACCAGCGGGAGCGTGGCGTAGTCCGGCACCGTCGTCACCGGCACGTCCGCGTTCAGCGGGGCGTTGTTCCAGGTGACCGTCCCGGAGGTCCAGGTCGGGTCGTTCGCGTAGACGTCCGCCACGAACTGGGTGTTGCGCACCCGCTCCGCGTCCGTGCCGCCCGCACCGCTCCAGGAGTCGAACCGGGAGACGTACAGCCGCAGCGACGCGTTCTTCACGTCGGCGAGCTCACCGTCGAACTGCGTGGTGTCCACCTCCACGACGATGCGGCGGTTGAAGCCGACGGACGCCGCGTTCTTGAGCTTCAGCGTGTGGTTGTTGTTGAACGAGAGCCCGAACGGGAACTTGAACATGTCACCGGCGGCCGGGGTGGTGATGCCGCCCCCGGCACCCGGCGCGCTCATCGCCGTCGTCGGGTTGCCCTGCTGGACGTATGCCGCGTCCGTGGAGTCGCTGCGGTTCACGTTCACGCCCGGGCCGAGGTCGCCCTCGACCGTCACGGTGGCGGTGACCGATCCGGTGGGGTTGCCCTGCAGCACACCGCTCACCGAGACCTCGCCCGCCTCCTGGAGATCGCCGAGGGGGATGACGTCCCAGACCACGGGTCGCGTCTCGGTGCGCTCGGTGACGTTCGCGCCGGCGGTCTCGCGGACCGTGACGTCGACCGTCGCCGGGAGCGTCGGGTAGACGCCGGCCGCCGTGGTCACGGCCACCTCGGGCGCGATGACCTCGATGGTGGTCGCGATCTGCGTGGCCTGGTGGGCCCCGACGTCCGCGGCCACACCGGCGACGTTCCCGCCGAAGAAGTCCTCGACGGGGGCGTCGACCCGAGCCAGGGCGTCCGAGATCGTGAGACCGGCCGCCGCGGCGACGCTGTCGGCGTCGATCTGGAACAGCGCGGCGCGCTGGCGCAGCTTCTCCCGGGAGGTGAACTCGGCGATCGAGCCGGTCTCGACGTCGAACGTGGTGCCCGCCTGGGTGGCGAGCTCGGCGACGAGCGAGGGGTCACGGGTGAGCGCGAGCTGCGGGTCGGCGATCACGTTGTCCGACAGCGCCAGCTTGTCCGGCGTCGCGCCGCTGGTCACCGAGGCGATCGACGCGGGCCAGATCACGTTGTTCTTGAAGTAGCGCTCGGGGTTGTCCACCATCTTGCGCTCGATCGCGTCGGCGCCGTTCGACGGGTTGGCCGAGAGGAACTTGAAGCTCCCGGCGCCCTCCTTGACGATGATGTTGTTCCAGAAGTGCGCGACGGTGCCGGAGTTGTTGCCGGAGTTGCCCTCCCCGAACAGCGAGGTCGAGATGCCGTCGCCCACGTAGAACGTGTTGTTGTAGATCTGCGGCATCGCGGAGCTCTCGCTGCTGACCCAGTAGTGGAAGATGCTCTGCTCCTTGTAGGTGTAGGAGCCTCCACCACCGTTGTCCGCATCGGTGCCGCGGTTGCCGCCGCCGTCGTTGGCCGAGATGTTGTAGCGAACCGTCGAGTTGCGCTGGTCGCTCATCAGCAGGATGAAGCCGCCCGTGTTGTGGTGGCTGTAGTTGTACTGGTAGACGACGTAGTTGCTGGACAGGTCGATGTCGTAGGCCTCGGCGTCGTTGAAGCCGAACTGGATCCCGTACACCTCGTTGTACTGGAACACGCCGTAGTCGTTCGACATCGCCCACATCCCGGCGAAGTTGCGCGCACCGTAGTCAGCGTTGGACGGACGGATCGCGACGTTTCCCTCGACGAGGCCGCCGCCGGACAGCTCGCTCATGACGATGCCGTCGCCGGCCACGTCCTCGAGGTAGTTGTTGCGGATGGTGATGTCCGAGAACGTCTTCTTGAACGAGTTGGAGACCGAGGTGTTCGCATCCGCCTTGGTGCGGATGCCCTCCAGGCCGACGCGCTTGACCACGTTGTTCTCGACCATGACGTCGGTGAACCCGGTCGAGGAGCGCCACTCGCCCGCGGGCAGCAGCACGGTGCCGTCCGGGTCGATCCAGTGCCCGAGGATGATGATGCCGCCGGTGGCCTTGAGCGCGACGCCCGGCTCGGGGCTGACGACCTTCTGGAAGTACTCCGACTGAACGTCGTGGACGTAGTTGTTGGCCACGCGCACCGAGCGGAACGTGCGGTCCTGCTCGTACCCCATGACGAGGATGCCGGCGCGCTGCGCGTCACCCGACTTCTTGTAGCCGTTCGGGTTGGACAGCTCCGGGCTGTTCGTCACCTCGAGGTTCTGGATCTGCCAGAACTCCTGGTTGACGAGCTGGACGGCGCCCGTGATGTAGCGCTTGAAGCTGCCGGTCCCGTACGTCCCGTTGCCGTTGATGACCGGACGCCTGTCCGCCGTGTAGACGGCGCCGTCGTCCGTCTGCTCGTACAGGTCGACGGCGATGACGTTGCCGTCCGTCCCGGACCCCTTCGGGTGCAGCATCTGGTCGTTCCAGGTGCTGTTCGCCTCGAGGAGGATGTGGTCGCCGGGCTCGAACGTCGTGGCGCTGACCTTCTCCAGGCTGCGCCATGCCGTCTCGGGGGACGTGCCGTCGGCGTCGTCGTCGCCGTTCGCCCCGTCGACGTAGTAGGTCGTGCCGGTGGTCGACTCACCGATCGACACGTAGGCGCCCGGGGCTTCCCCGGCCTCGGGGCCCGCCTCGTCGGGTGCCGCGGACGCCGCCGACGCGGCGAGCGCCGTCGTCAGCACCGTCGCGACGAGTATTCTGACCGCTCTCATCTGCTCAGGATTCCTTTCGGTGGTGGGGGGTCGTGGAAGATCTGGGGGCTACCGCGAGGCGGTGAGCTCGCGCTCGAGGATCGGGCGGAGGTCTCGCTCGACGGACAGGGGCTCGGCCGCCGCCACGTCGGCGATGCGCTGCTCCAGCAGGTCGTTGACGTAGGCGTTGCGCGCCATCTGCGGCGCCTGCTCGAGCGTGAGGAGCTCGCCGCCGGCCCGGTCGAGGACCACGACGTACTCCCCGTCCGTCATCCCGGGGGCGACGTCGCCCGGCTCGGCCCGCCCCGCGAGCTCGATGACGTGCGCGGCGAACAGGTCCTCCTTGGAGACCTCCTGCGAGTCCAGCGCCAGCTCCGTCACGGTGGCGCCGGGGCTCGCGCCGTCGACGCCGGCGGCCATGGCCGCGAGGTCGGGGTCCGGCGAGATCGCCGTCCGGGCGAGATCGGCCAGCTCGTCGGCGGTGCCGGCGAAGGCGTCGACGCGCCACAGCGTGAGGGCGACGTGGGTTCCCTTGTAGACGTCGTCGAGCCCGTCGAAGGCGGCGCGCAGCTCGTCCTCGCTCGGCGGGTCGCTCTCCAGGAGCTCGATGCGCATGCCGTCCCGGAGGTTCTCCACGGCGGAGCGGAGCAGCTCGTAGTCGGTCGCGTCGGCGCTGCCCGTGGCGTCGGCGAGGATCTCGCGGCTGCCGGCCGGATCCTGCGCGCCGAGCTCGTCGGCGAGCGTCCAGGTGGCGCAGTCGAGCGCGAGCTGGTCCACCACGGCGTCCGCGAGCGCGTCGAGCGGGCTGGCGCCGTCGTACGTCTCGCCCCAGAAGTCGGCGCCGTAGGAGTCGATCGCGTGCTCCCGCGCGAAGGCGGCGCCGACCTGGCCGGCGAGCCCCTGCGCGTGGACCATGACGCCGTCGGTGTCGATCGTCAGGTCGCCGCACCGCGCGACGACGGCGCCGTCCCCGGTCGCGGCGACGGCCGCGACCGTCGCGCCGCCCGCGACGACGACGGCGGCGACCGCGCCCCAGAGCAGCACCCGGCGGCGGCCGGGACGGCCGCGGTCCGGGGTGGGGCGGACGGGTTGGGTTGGTCGGGTGGGACGGCCGGGTCTCGACGGCGACGGTGCCTCGCGCACACCTGCTCCTTTGCCAGGTCAAGCGATCTGAACGATCATGTGCGTTCATGAACGAACGCCCGATCGAACTATCTCGCACCCAGTGTTGGTGCACGACTTCGATCATGTCAACCGCCAGACGGCCAGGACAGGTCACGATTCGGTGACGGTTCCCCCGGGTTTCGATCACAAACGATCATTGAGGGGTGAGTGGCGATGGACGCCAGCCCGGGGACGGGGCGACCGCGGGACGACCGCGGGGACGGTGGCAGCGTGACAGCAGCGCGAGGAATGCCTGCCTCGCCGCGGGCGAACTACGCTGGGCGCGTCCTCCCCACCGGGACGAGGGCCTCTAGCTCAACTGGCAGAGCAGCGGACTTTTAATCCGCGGGTTGTGGGTTCGAGTCCCACGGGGCCTACGACGTCCGCACGCCGACGTTCGCGGGGTAACCTCGCCTCAGGGCCGGGTGCCGGACCCCAAGACGGCGCCCGGCCCGCCATCGTCGACCGGTGCGACTCTCCCCGGGCCCGGCTCGCCCGGCCCCTGGCGCCCCGTCCCTCCGGCTCCCGCGGCGGGGAGCTCGTCGAGCCGGTCGAGCGTGGCGTCGAGCAGACCCCGGACGCGGACGCGGTGCTCGGGCACCCACGCGTCGTCGTAGCCGCGGACGTCGACCTCCGCGACGAGGATGAGCGAGAAGTAGAGGCGGTAGAGCGCGAAGCGCGCCGGCCCCGTCGGCGTCGCGAGCTGCTGCGCGAGCACGCCCCCGGCCTCGGTGTCGCCGGCGAGCAGGTCGCCGTCGACGTCGAAGAGCCCGAGCTGGTCGACGCCGATCAGGTCGAGCAGCGGGTCTCCCCACACCGTCCGCTCGGTGTCGATGACGCCGACGATCGCGAGGTCATCGTCGAGGAAGACGTTGGCCGGCCACAGGTCGGTGTGGACGACCGCCGGTGCGGTCACGACCCGGAGCGCTCCGCGGTGCGCCCGCACCGTCGCGCGGATGCGGTCGACCGGCAGGACGACGCCCACGTCGGTCGCGTCCTGGACGATCGCCTCCACCATCGCCTCGAACGCCGTCGGCCAGTCCAGCGCCCGCAGTCCGGACTCCGCGGCCGGGTAGCCGAACGCCGGCGCCGGCACGCGGTGCAGGTCGGCCATGAACCCGCCGAGCGCCCGCCTGGCCCGGGCCGCGCCCTCCTCGTCCAGGTCGAGCTCGATCCACGGGGTTCCGGGCAGGTGCGCGGTGACGACCACGTCGCCGGCGACGACGTCGTGACCGAAGTCCGTGAGCACCACGGCCGGCACGGGCAGACCGCGGCCGGCGAGGGTCCGGTAGACCTCGACCTCCGTCCGCGCGATCCCCAGCTCGTATCGGCACAGCCGGCGCGGGTCCGTCGCGGTCGCCTTGACGACGACACGGCCGCCGTCGGCGAGCGTGACCCGGTAGGCGGCCGCGAACATCCCGCCGGTCAGCCGCTCGATCCGCTCGGGGACGCCGATCGGTCGCAGGACGGCCGCGATCTGGGTGGGCGTGACGTCGAGCTTGTGGGTCATGGCTCCTGCCGTGGCGTGGGGCGCGTCGCGCGCGGGTCAGCGCGGGGGTCCGTTCGGCGTCGACCGGTCCCCGGGCGAGCGTAGTCCCGCCCGGCGCGAGGCTCTGACAAGATGGGGCGGCGAGCACGGCGGCCACCCGACCGGCCACCCCTCGACGCCGCCCGCACCGGACGGCTCAGCCACGTCCGCACCGCCCCGGTCCGGGCTCGCGCCACCGAGGCCCGCCGAGCGCTCGCAGCTGCTCATCGCTCCGCCACGTCCGTCACTCCGCCGGTCGTGGTCCGCGGCCCCGCGGGGCCGACCGATCGATCGTCGAAGGAGTCCCCGTGCCCACGTCTCGCTTCTCCGGCGCGCCCAGCGCCGGCACGGCCCCCGCCCTCTCCCTGCACCAGGCGCTCGCCATCGGGACGCCGAAGGCCGTGAGCCTGTGGCTCGACGTCGTCGACGACCCGATCGAGCGCGCCGACCAGCTCGGCGACCTCACCGAGGCCGAGGCCGTCCGGCTCACCGAGCTGCTCACGGTCCCCGAGGCCGTCGACCTGCTCGACACGCTGGACCTGCACACGGCGGTCGACGCGCTCCGCATCGCTCCGCCCGCGCGCGCCGGCGCCGTCGTCGCCCACCTCGAGACGGACCGCGCGGCCGAGCTGCTGCGCGAGCTCGACGCCGCCGAGTCCGAGCGGATCCTCGGCCGCGTGCCGGCGGACCGGGCGGCCGTGCTGCGCGGCCTGCTGCGCTGGCCGGAGGACTCGGTCGCGGCCCACATGGTGCCGGACGTCATCGCGGTCGACGACTCCGTCACGGCCGGCGAGGCGATCCAGCAGGTGCGAGACCACTCGGCCAAGCTGCGGCAGGACTCCCACATCGGCGCCTACGTCTTCGCCGTCGCCGACGACGGCCGGCTGCGCGGCGTCGTGTCGTTCCGCGAGCTCGTGCTGGCGGACGAGGGCACCCTGGTCGACGACCTGTGCACGCACGAGGTCGTCTCGGTCACGGCCCTGACGGACCAGGAGGAGGCCGCCCGGCTCCTCGTCCGGCACCGGCTGCTCGCGCTGCCCGTCGTGGACGACGCCGACCACCTCCTCGGCGTCCTCACCGCGGACGACGCGGCCGACATCGTCGGCGAGGAGACCACCGAGGACGCGGAGCGCCAGGGCGGGTCGCAACCGCTCGACGTGCCGTACCTGCGCGCCTCGCCGTTCCTGCTGTGGCGCAAGCGCATCGTGTGGCTGCTCGTCCTGTTCGTCGCCGAGATGTACACGGGCAACGTCATGAAGGCGTTCGAGGACGAGCTCGACGCGGTCGTCGCGCTGGCGTTCTTCATCCCGCTGCTCATCGGCACGGGCGGCAACACCGGCACGCAGATCACGACGACGCTCATCCGCGCGATGGCCACCGAGAACGTCCGGATGCGCGACGTCGGCCGCGTCGTGGTCAAGGAGCTGTCCGCCGGGTCGTTCGTCGCCATCGCCATGGCGGGAGCCGGGTTCGTCCGGGCGTGGATGCTCGGCGTCGAGGTGCAGGTCATGGTGACGATCGCGCTGTCGCTCGCCGCGATCATCCTGTGGTCCTCGCTCATCGCCTCCGTCATCCCGCTCGTGCTCAAGAAGCTGCGGGTCGACCCGGCCGTCGTGTCGGGACCGATGATCGCGACGCTCGTCGACGGCACCGGCCTGCTCATCTACTTCTGGATCGCGAAGCTGACCCTGCCGGAGCTGGCCGGACTGTAGGAGACTGCTGGCATGGACACGCCAACGGACCGGGACATCGAGGTCACCGAGCGCCCCGAGCGCTACCGCTACGAGATCACGGTCGACGGACAGCTCGCCGGGATCGTCGCCTACGACGTAGTTGACGACGTCACCGTGATGACCCACACGGTGATGCAGGAGGCCTTCGACGGCCAGGGCTTCGCGAGCATCATGGTCGACCGCGCGATCGCCGACGTCGCCGCGCGCGGCGGAGCCGTCGCGGCGACCTGCCCGTTCGTCCGGCACTGGCTGAGCAAGAACCACCAGCACGACGCCGCGGTGGTCGCGCTGCCCGAGGCCATCGCCGGCGCCCGGCTGCTGGAGGAGCTGTGACCGGGGAGCCGCGCGAGCAGCGCGAGCAGCACGACCCGGCCGCGCCGGCCGCGCCGCAGGACAAGGCCGAGCCCACCATCGAGGTGGCGTTCGACGCCGCGCGCGGGCGGTACGAGATCACGGTCGACGGCACGCTCGCCGGCTTCGCGTCCACCACGCTGGTTGACGGCGTCCACGTGTTCGACCACACGGTCGTCGACCCGGCGTTCCAGGGCCGCGGGCTGGCGGGGATCCTCGTGGACCGGGCGATCGGCGACGTGGTCGGGCGGGGCGGCCGGTTCACCGCGACGTGCTCGTACGTCGTGCGCTGGCTGGAGCGGCACCACCAGTACGACACGGCACTCGTCCCCGGTACTTGACGCGCCGCCGCCTTCGACAGAGGGTGGAGACGCAGGGGCAAAAGAACGAAGGGCACGACCATGGGCTTCATCTCCTTGCTCATCCTTGGCCTGATCGCCGGCGCCATCGCCGGGGCCATCCTCAAGGACCGCGCGCCCGGCGGGTTCTTGGCCACGCTGGTCGTCGGCGTCATCGGCGCCGTGCTCGGCGGGTGGATCGGGAGCGCCATCTCCGGGGAGGGGCTCAAGGGGTTCTTCGACCTCTGGAGCTGGATCCTGGCGATCGGTGGCTCCCTCCTGGTCCTCCTGATCTACGGGGCCATCTCGGGCAGGAAGCGCTGACACCGCGGGCGTCAGCTCGCAGGCGCGACACGACGCCGGGCGGATGGACTCGATCCATCCGCCCGGCGTCGTCCCGTTCCGGCTAGCGCCGGGTCGCGAGCGCGACCGCCGCCGAGATCGCCGCGACCCCGACGAGCTCCGCCGCCGCCGGCACCTGGCGCAGCGAGACGAACCCGACGAGGGTCGCCGTCGCCGGCAGCAGCGCGTTCAGCAGCGCGAACTGCGACGTCGAGAGCCGCTGCATCGACACCTGGTCGAGTGCGTACGGCACGACGGAGGAGAGCACCGCCACGCCGACGACCAGACCGAGCGCCGACCAGGAGCCGATCAGCGGTCCGGCCCCCGGCGCACCGACGACGGCGTAGAGGATCGCCGCGGTGGTCATGCCGAGCGCGAGCGAGGCCATGCCGGTCCGCAGCGGCCCCGGCGTCGGGCGCGAGCGTCCGGCCGCCTCCGCGGCCGCGACCTCCACCACCGCCTCCGCGGCCGCGACCTCCACCACCGCCCCCGCGGCAGCGACCCCACCACCGTCAGCACCGTCACCGTCACCGTCGGCACCGTCACCGGAGCCGGCGTGCTGCGCCGAGGCGCGCGCCGCGATCCGCCGGCCCAGCACCATGTACCCGGCCCACGCGGCCCCGGCCGCGAGCGCGAACAGCACGCCGACGCCGCTGCCGGCCTCAAGCGCCGACCAGTCGATCTCGCCGAAGCTGATCGCCGCGACGCCGCCCGCCGCGAGGAGGGGCGGGACGATGCGCCGCCACGGCGCCGTCCCCGCCCCGGCCGTCACGACGGCGACGGTCACGGGCCCGATGAACTCGACCGCGACGGCGGCCCCGAGCGGCAGGTGGTCGATGGCGACGTAGAACAGCAGGTTCATCGCCCCGAGAAGCACGCCGAACGCCGCGGCCGCGACGAGCCCGCGGCGTGTCCACGGGAGCGACCACGGGCGGGCCAGCAGGAGCAGGACCGCCGCGGCGACGACGAGCCGCGCCCAGCCGACGCTCACCGCGCCGGCGACGGCGAACAGCCCCACCGCGAGCGCGGCCCCGTAGTACATCGAGACGCCGGCCCCGAGGAACAGCGCCGGTGCGGGCACGGCCGCAGCCAGGCGCGCGCCTGCGCCGTCGCGATCCCCGCCGCGCACCCGGCTCATGACAGCACCGCCGCGGCGACGAGCACGACGGGGACCGCGAGGATCGTCGTGACGAGCACCGACTCGCGGGCCACCATGACGCCGCGGTCGTACCGCATCGCGTAGGTGAAGACGTTCTGCGCCGTCGGCAGCGCCGCGATGACGACGACGGCGAGGAGCGCGTGCGCGTCGAGGCCGATCGCGGTGCCGACCACCCAGGCGAGCAGCGGCTGGACGAAGGACTTGAGCACGACGATGAGCGTGAGCTGCGGCCGGACCGCCGACCGCCCGGGCACGGGCGCACCGCGCAGCGAGATCCCGAACGCGAGCAGCATGGCCGGGACGGCCAGACCGGCCAGCGTCTCGAGCGGGGCGAGGACGACCTCCGGCGGCCGCCACTGCGTCGCCGCGCAGACGACTCCGGCGGCCGACGCGAGCACGAGCGGGTTGAGCAGGGGCGCGACGGCGTCGCGCACCCGGATGCCGGAGCTGCGGCGCTCCAGCAGGTCGAGGATCACGAACGACGCCGGGGCGAGGACGACGAGCTGGAACACCATGCTCGGCGCGGCCTCCTGGGCGCCGCCGAGCGCGTAGACCGCGATCGGGATGCCGAGGTTGCCGGCGTTGACGTAGCCGGCGCAGAGCCCGCCGATCACCGTCTCCGCCGCCGGACGCCGCATGACGAACCGCGCGATCAGGACGTAGGTGAGGATCATCGCGCTGGCGAGCGCGTAGGACAGCAGCGAGCGGGCGTCGACGAGCGTGGTGACGCGCGCCTGGCTCAGCGTGACGAACAGCAGCGCCGGCGCGCCGACGAAGAACGCGAGTCGCGACAGGACCGCGTCGGCGCGTTCGCCGAGGATGCCGGTGCGGCCGAGGACGTAGCCGACGAGGATGATCGCGCCGATCAGCGCGAACCCCTCCAGGACCCCGGTCACCGAACGAACCTACCGGTCCGTCGCGCCCCGACGCCGAGGCGGACCCGACGGGCGCGAGTCAGACCTCCGAGAGATCCAGCTCGACACCGTCGGGTCCGCCTCGCGGGGAACGACGTTGGAGGTCCTGGAACCGCTCAGCGGCTGGACATCTGGACGAAGCCGCTGCCGCCGGTGGTCGACGTCGAGTAGACGGCACCGCCGCGCGAGGACGCGCGTCGCTGCGACCGGCCCGGCGTGCGGCCCGTGGTCGACGCGGCGCGCCCCGCGCCGGACGCCGTGCGCCCGGTGCTCGAGGAGCCGCGCCCGCTCGTCGCGGGGCTCTGCGCTGGGGCACCGCCACCGCGCACGCCCTGCCCGCGGGACTCCCCGCGCAGGCCGTCGGCTGCGGAGCGCTGACCGCGCCGGCGACGGCCACCGCCGGCGGCCGGTCGATCGGCCTGGTCGGCCCTCGTCCCGGGCCGACCGTCACGGGCGCCAGCAGACGCACCGGACCGCGCGCCCGACGTCGGCGAACCGGCCTGGGCGGGACCGGCCTTCGCCGCGCCCCTGGCGCCCGACCGGCCGCCCGCCTTGCCGCCGCCCGCCTTGCCGCCGCCGTTGCCGGACGGCTTCTGCGCGGCGCCCGACGGGGCGTCCTGCGGGGCCACGCGCGGCGCGACCTCACCGACGAGTCGGGCGACCGCAGCCGCGTCGGCCGGGCGGACCTTCGCGTCGATCTTGGCGGCGCGGGTGAGCGACGCGACGTCGCCGCGCTGCTCCGGGAGCAGGATGGTGACGACGTCGCCGCCGGCCCCGGCGCGGGCCGTGCGGCCCGAGCGGTGCAGGTAGGCCTTGTGCTCGGCCGGCGGGTCGACGTGCACGACCAGGTCGACGTCGTCGACGTGGATGCCGCGCGCCGCGATGTCGGTCGCGACCATGACGCGCACCTCACCCGAGGAGAACGCCGCAAGGTTGCGCTCGCGCGCCCCCTGGGAGAGGTTGCCGTGCAGGTCGGCCGCGGGGATGCCGGCCGCCGTGAGGCGCCGCGCCATCTGGCGGGCCTGGTGCTTGGTCCGCATGAACAGGAGCCGGCGACCGGTCCCGGAGGCGAGCAGCTCGACCAGCTCGCGCTTCGCCGTCACGTCGGGCACCTCGAACAGGTGGTGCGTCAGCGTGGCGACCGGCGAGCTGGCCGGGTCGACCGAGTGCGTCACGGGCGTGGACAGGAAGCGCTTGACGAGCTTGTCGACGCCCGCGTCGAGCGTCGCCGAGAACAGCATCCGCTGGCCGCCGGCCGGCGTCGCCGCGAGGATGCGCGTCACACCGGGCAGGAAGCCGAGGTCGGCCATGTGGTCGGCCTCGTCGAGCACGGTGATCTCGACGGCGTCGAGGCTGACGTGGCCCTGGCCCTTGAGGTCCTCGAGCCGGCCGGGGCAGGCGACGACGATGTCGATGCCGGAGCGCAGCGCCGAGACCTGCGGGTTCTGGCCGACACCGCCGAAGATCGTCGTGACCTGGAGGCCGGCCACGCGGGCGAGCGGCGTGAGGGTCTGCGCGATCTGGGTGGCGAGCTCGCGGGTCGGCGCCAGCACGAGACCCCGCGGACGGCCGGCGGCGGCGCGCTTGGCGCCCGACAGCCGGGTGACGAGCGGCAGGCTGAACGCGAGCGTCTTGCCCGAGCCGGTCCGGCCGCGGCCGAGCACGTCCCGGCCCGCGAGGGCGTCGGGCAGCGTGGCGGCCTGGATGGGGAACGGCTCGGTGATCCCGCGGGCGGCCAGGTCGGCCACGAGCCGGGCGGGGACGCCGAGGGAGTCGAAGGAGGGGGTCGGCGTCGCGGGGCCCGAGGTGCGGGCAGGCTGACGCGCGGAGGTGGAGGTGGTCACATGGATCCGATCGTGTGGGCGCGCGCCGAACGTGCGGCGCTCTCGCGGTGGGTGCCGCGGGGACGCCTGCGCTGGCCCCGGCGCCGGCCGGGGACGAGCCCGGCGGCTGCCCGAACGGGCGCGCCAGGTCACGCTGAGGATCTCGCGGCGACGGCGCCCAGGGAGGGCGCCGACTCGATCATTCTCCCACAGACGGCGGCTCCCGCCCAGGGCGGGCCGCATGTGAGTCCCGTCACGCGGCCTCGGCGGGCGGGTCGCGCCGACGGCTCGGTCGCCGGCCGCTCAGTCGGCGGCGGACTCGGCGGGGGCGAACGCGAGCGACACGGAGTTCATGCAGAACCGGTCGCCGGTCGGCGTCTGCGGGGCGTCGTCGAACACGTGCCCGAGGTGGGAGCCGCAGGTCGCGCAGCGCACCTCGGTGCGCACCATGCCGAGGCTGCGGTCCTCGACGAGCTCGACGGCGTCGGACTCCTTCGGCGCGTAGAAGCTCGGCCAGCCGCAGTGCGACTCGAACTTGGTCTCGGCGCGGAACAGCTCGGCCCCGCAGGCGCGGCAGGAGTAGATGCCCTCGCGGGCCTCGTCCAGCAGCTCGCCCGTCCACGGACGCTCCGTCGCGGCCTCGCGCAGCACGGCGTACTCGTCGGCACCGAGCAGCTCCCGCCACTCGGTGTCGCTCTTCCAGACCTTGTAGTCCATGGTGACTCCCCTTCCTCCGCCTGTCTCAACGTCGCGCCGGCCCCCCGTGTTCCGCACGGCTCGCGCGGTTCACGCCAGACTGTGACCATGAAGATCCTCCTCCCCGACTCGCTGCCGCTCGCGCCGGAGCTTCCCGACGACGTCGAGGTGGTGCGCTACTCCACCGCGTCGCCGATCCCGCCGGAGCACCGCGACGCCGAGGCCATCGTCATCTGGTCGCTCACCTCGGGCTGGTGGCGGGAGAACGCGGGGCTGCTGCCGAACCTCGGCCTGGTCCAGAGCCTCACGGCCGGCGTCGACGCGATCCTCGCCGCCGACTTCCGGCCCGAGGCGCTCGTCGCGTCCGGGGTCGGGCTGCACGACGTCACCGTCGCCGAGCACGCGCTCGCGCTGATCCTGGCGGCCGCCCGCCGGCTCGACGTCGCGGTCCGGGCGGTCGGTGAGCACCGGTGGGCGGCCGAGCTCGCGGACGCCCAGCCCCTCGACAACGCCACCTCCTTCACGCTCGTGCACGGCGCGCGCGTCGTCGTCTGGGGGTTCGGCAGCATCGGCACCCGGCTCGCCGGGCTCCTGCGCGCGCTCGGCGCCCACGTCGTCGGCGTCGCGCGCACCGCGGGCGAGCGCGAGGGGTTCGAGGTCGTGACGACGGACGAGCTGCCGCGCGTCCTCGGCGACGCCGACGTCCTCGTCGCCGTCCTGCCGTCGACGCCGGAGACCGCGAACGCGATCGACGCCGACACGCTCGCCCTGCTCCCGGCGAAGGCCTGGGTGGTCAACGTCGGGCGCGGCGCGACGCTGGACCAGGCGGCGCTCGCCGACGCGCTGCGCGCCGGTCGTCTGGCCGGGGCGGCGCTCGACGTCGTCGTCCCCGAGCCGCTGCCGGCCGACGACGAGCTGTGGGACGCGCCCAACCTCATCCTCACGCCGCACTGCGCGGGCGGACGCCCGCTCGGCGCCGACGAGCGGATCGCGGAGAACCTGCGTCGCTGGCGCGCGGGCGAGGAGCTGGTCCAGCAGGTCGCGCGCTGACGCGACGCCGGGCCGGCGGCCGGCGACGAGGACCGGCGCGGCCTCTCAGGCGCCGACGAGGCCCCGGCGCCGGGCGCGAGCCCGCCGCACCCACTTGTCGAGCTCGACGACGACCGGCACCACGAGCGCCAGGCCCAGGCACTGCAACCACTCGTCGCCCGTGAGGGAGACGGTGCCGAGCACGTGCTGCAGGAAGGGCAGCTCGACCGCGGCCACCGTGAGCGCCAGCGGGACGGATAGCCACCGCACGGCCGTGGGCAGCGGCGGCAGCAGGCCGGAGGCGGGGTCGCGCCGGATCGCGAGGCCGCCGAGCAGCGAGCCCAGCGCGGAGACGGCGAACGCCATCGTGACCGGCACGTTCGGCTCCGACGGGCTCAGCTCGCCGGGGTGCGTCAGCAGCGGGACGAGGGTCGTCGCGAACATGAGCGCGCCGTAGAACAGCCACTGCGCGACGGTGGACCCGCGCGCGATGGTCTTGGCCGGGTCGCGCGGCGGCTTCGACATGATGTCGGCCGGCACCGGGTCGAGCAGGATCACCACGACCGGGAAGATCGTGATGAAGAAGTTGAGGAACAGCACCATCATCGGCGTGAGCGGGACGCCCTGGTTGACGTCGAAGATGCTCGCCACGAGGAACAGCAGCACGAGCGAGAACAGCAGCGACATCTGGAACCGGACGTAGCCGACGATCTTGTCGTAGATGCCGCGGCCGAGCCGGATCGCCTGCACGAGCGTGCCGAAGTTGTCGTCGGTGAGGATCATGTTCCCCGCCTGCTTGGTCACCTCGCTGCCCGAGCCCATGGCGACGCCGATGTCCGCCTGCTTGAGCGCCGCCGCGTCGTTGACGGCGTCACCCGTCATCGCGACGATGGCGCCCTGCTGCTGCATGAGCCGCGCGATCCGCAGCTTGTCCTCGGGGGTCACGCGCCCGAACACGTGCAGGTCCGGCAGCGCGGCCGCCAGCTCCGCGTCCGTCATCGCCTGGATCTCGGCCCCGCTCGCCGCGCCGGGCGCGAGCCCGAGCTGCGCGCCGATCGCCGAGGCCGTGATCGCGTGGTCGCCCGTGATCATCCGGACGTCGATGCCGGCCTCGCGCGCGATCCGCACCGCCTCCGCGGACGAGGGACGCAGCGGGTCGATGATGCCGACGAGGCCGGCGAAGACCAGGTCCTCGACCAGCGTCATCGGATCGGCGAGGACCGCGTCGCGGTGCCCGTCCAGCAGGCGGTACGCGAAGGCGAGCACCCGAAGGCCCTGCTCGGAGAGCTGGCGGTTCGCCTCGAGGATCGCCTCGCGCTGCTCGGCCATCGGCGCGAGCGAGCCGTCCGCGAGGAGCACCGACGAGCAGCGGGCGAGGACGACGTCCGGGCCGCCCTTGACGACGCCGATCAGCCGGTCCCGCCCGCCCAGCGGCACGTCGTGGAACGTCGCCATGAACTTGTAGGCCGAGTCGAACGGCACCTCGGCCAGGCGCGGGTAGCGGCGCCGGGAGAGCTCGGCGTCCACGCCCATCTTGGCCGCGAGCACGACGAGCGCGGCCTCCGTCGGGTCGCCGACGACGACACCGTCGTCCGAGACCGTCGCGTCGCTGCACAGGCACAGGCCGTAGGCGAGCGGCGTGAAGTCGGGCTCCGCGGCACCGGCGGCGTGGCGGATCTCCCCCGTCTTGGCGTAGCCGCCGCCCGAGACCGGGAACCACTCGCCTCGGTAGTAGAGCCGGGAGACCGTCATCTCGTTCATCGTGAGCGTGCCGGTCTTGTCCGAGTTGATCGCGCTCGTCGCGCCGAGCGTCTCGACGTCGGCGAGGTTCTTCACCACCGCGCGGTGCTCGGCGAGCTGGTTCGAACCGTAGGAGAGCATCCCCTGGACGAACGTCGGAAGGCCCGTGGGGATCGCGGAGATCGCCATGGAGATGCCGAGCAGGATGACCGACGCGAACGGCTGACCCCGCAGCAGGCCGATGACGACGATGACGGCGACGGCTCCCCAGGCGACGAACCCGAGGACGCGGGTGAGGCCGTCGAGCTCGCGCTGGAGCGGCGAGCGGGCCGGCTTGACCGCGGACAGCATCGAGGCGATCCGGCCCATCTCCGTCGTCATGCCGGTCTCGACGACGACCATCGCGCCCGTCCCGCGGGTGACCTGCGTGTTCTGGAAGACGAGGTTGGTCCGGTCGCCGAGCGGCGTCGCCGGGTCGGCCAGCGTCGCCGGGTCCTTGGCGATCGGCGCGCTCTCCCCCGTGAGCGCCGCCTCCTGCGTCTCGAGCGTCGCGCTGCGCAGCAGGCGCCCGTCGGCGGGCACGAGGTCGCCCGCCTCGAGGGTGACCAGGTCGCCCGGGACGAGGTCCGTCGCGGCGATCTCGAGCAGCGTCCCGCCCCGCACGACGCGCGCCCGCGGAACCTGGAGCGAGGCGAGGGCGTCGACGGAGGCCTGCGCCTTGAGCTCCTGCCGCGAGCCGAGCACGACGTTGAGCACGACGAGCGTGCCGACCAGGATGCCGACCGGCACCTGGTCGATGAACAGGCTGATGGCGGCCACCGCGACGAGCATGACGTTCATCGGGTCCGCGAGCTGGCGCAGCGCGACCTGCCACACCGAGGGGGACGGCTCGGCCGCGATCGCGTTCGGGCCGTACCGCTCCAGCCGGGCCGCGGCCTCGGCGGCGGTGAGCCCGATGGCTGCGTCCGAGCCGAGCGCGCGGGCGACGTCCTCGCCGTCCCGCGTGAACCAGGGCCGGTCGGCCGCGGGGCCGGTGCCGGCCCCCGTGCCGCCGCCGGCGTCCGTCCCGGCCCCTGCGCCGGTGCCTGCGGTCTCGGTGCTCACGGACTCCTCCTCGAGTGGTGCGGTGGGGCGGGACGGCTCGTGCCGCCGTCCCGGGTCAGTCGGGTCTGCGCCCGCGCCACGGCCGGGGCAGCGTCTTGACGACGAGCGCGTTCCCGTCGCCGCCCGAGACGTGCCGGACGCCGCGCGGGATGCGGACGCCGCCGAGCCCCGGCGGCGCGAGGCCGGGGAGCACCTCGGCGATCTCGTCGGGGCTCATCGGCAGGCCGGCCGTCAGCACGTGCTCGGGCGGCGTCAGCGTGCGGATCGCAATGAGCGCGACGTCGTCGGGGAACTCGGTGGCGAACTCGGCGTAGATCGCGGGGTCGTGCTGGCCGTCGTCGCCCAGCAGCGTCCAGGTGAGCTCCGGGAACTCGGCCCGCAGCCGGCGCAGCTGGGTGCGCTTGTGCTCGGTCCCGGAGCGGAACCAGCGCTGCGTCGACGGGCCCCAGTCGGTCATCAGCAGCGCCCCGGGCGGGAAGTCGTGGCGACGCAGGAAGTCGCGGATGACGGGCGCGTAGTTCCACGCCCCCGTCGACAGGTAGACGACGAACCCGCGGGTCTCGCGCTGGAGGAAGGTCGACATGCCGGGCACCGGCCGACGCTGCCACTCCTGCATGACGAAGGTGTTCCAGAAGGCCTGGAGCGGGCTGGGCAGCAGCGTGACCATGACGGTGTCGTCGACGTCCGAGACGACGCCGCGCCCGATCGACGTGTCGATGACGTCGACGTGCCCGCGGCCGGGGGCCGCGCCGCCCGGGACCTCGACGCTCACCTCGTGCCGGCCCGGCGCGAGGTCGACGGGCAGGCGCACGTCGACGTAGCCGCCGGGCTCGGTCCGCGTGCGGTGGACGACGTCGCCGATCCGGATGCGCACCGCCAGGTCGGGGGCGGAGACGGAGATGTACCGCCGCCAGCCGCGCGCGCGGCCCTCGGCGCTGCGCCGGTTCGTCGGCGGCATGACGAGGACGCGGGTGATGACGCGGACCCAGCCGGAGCCGGGCGTCGTGGCCGCGCGGCCGTAGGAGTCGAACACCAGGGGCGTCGGACGCCAGCCCTCGCGGGCGAGCCAGAACGCGGCGCGTCGCTCGATCGCGGCCTCGATCGACGCCGCGATCGAGGGCCCGCGCCGGGTCTGCTGCTCCGTCTCACCCACGGACCCCAGCCTGCCGCATGCGCCGTGCGCGTGGCGACCCACCGCCCGCGGACCGGGCGGTCCCGGTGGGGAGCAGGTCGCCCGGAGTAGGTTGGGAGCTGGTCGACCCGTCCCGTCCCACCACGCGCGAGGAGCAGCGAAGCAGCATGAGCGACACCACCACCGGACAGTGCTGGCTGGTCACGGGAGGGGCGGGCTACATCGGCTCCCACGTCGTGCGGGCGTTCCAGGAGGCGGGCATCCGCGTCGTCGTGGTTGACGACCTGTCCTCCGGCCACCGCGAGTACGCGCCGGACGACGTCCCGTTCATCGTCGCGTCGATCCTCGACACGGAGGTCCTGGCGGCCGCGATGCGCGAGCACGGCGTCACCGGCGTCGTCCACCTCGCCGGGTTCAAGTACGCGGGCGAGTCGGTGACGCGACCGCTGCACACCTACACGCAGAACGTGACGGGCACCGTCCACCTGCTCGAGGCGATGCGCGAGGCCGGCGTCGGGGCGATCGTGTTCTCCTCCTCGGCCGCGACGTACGGCACGCCGCACGTCGACCTCGTGACCGAGACGACGCCGACCCGGCCCGAGTCCCCCTACGGGGAGAGCAAGCTCATCGGCGAGTGGCTCATCGCCGACGCCGCCCGCGCGCACGCCCTGCGGCACACGTCGCTGCGCTACTTCAACGTCGTCGGCTCGCTGCCGGGGCTCGCGGACACCTCACCGCACAACCTGTTCCCGCTCGTGGTCAAGGCGCTGGTGGAGGGCCGGACGCCGCGGATCAACGGCGACGACTACGCCACCCCGGACGGGACGTGCGTGCGCGACTACGTCCACGTCGTCGACCTCGCGGCCTCGCACGTCGCGGCGGCTCGGGCGCTCGCCGCCGGTGCCGAGCTCGAGCCGGTCTACAACCTCGGCTCGGGCGACGGGCTGTCCGTCCGGCAGATCATGGACGCGTTCGCTGAGGTCACGGGCATCGACTTCTCCCCCGAGATCGCGCCGCGCCGGCCGGGCGACCCGGACCGGATCGTCGCCGACGGGTCGCTCGCCGCGCGGGACATCGACTGGGCGATGCGGCACAGCGTCGCCGACATGGTCCGCTCGGCCTGGGAGGCCCGCCCGGCCTCCTGAGTCGTGCGGCCCGTCCCGAGCCGCGCGGCCTCGCTCAGCGGTGGCCGGCGCCCTCGGGGTGGGCGCGGTGGTGCGACACCGGCTCGACCTGGATGGTGGAGTGCTCGACGTCGAAGTGCCCCTCCAGGCACGCCCCGAACGCGTCGAGCAGGCGGCAGAGCCCGGCGGCCGACGCCTCCTCGTCCTCGACCACCACGTGCGCCGACAGGGCGGGGACGCCCGACGTGATCGTCCAGGCGTGCAGGTCGTGGACGGCGACGACGCCGCGCGTCCGCTCCAGGTGCTCCCGGACCACGGCGACCTCGACGTCGAGCGGCGCGCCCTCGAGCAGGACGCGGGCGACGTCGCGCAGCAGCGAGAGCGCCCGCGGCACGATGAGGACGCCGATCGCGAGCGAGGCGACCGCGTCGGCCCGCTCCCAGCCGGTCGTCGCGATGAGGACGGCGGCGACGATGACGGCGAGCGAGCCGAGCAGGTCGCCGAGCACCTCGAGGTAGGCGCCGCGGACGTTGAGGCTCTCCTCCCGGCCGCCCGACAGCAGCCGGAGCGCGACGAGGTTGGCGAGCAGCCCGACGATGCCGACCACGAGCATGATCCCGCTCTCGACCGGCTCCGGCTCCCGCAGCCGGCGGACGCCCTCGATGATGACGCCGAGGCCGACGACGGTGAGGATGACGCCGTTCGTGAGGGCGGCGAGGATCTCGGCGCGCTGCCAGCCGAAGGTCCACCGGTCGGTGGCGGGACGGGCGGCGAGCCAGGTCGCGACGAGCGCGATCGCGAGACCGGCGGAGTCCGAGAGCATGTGGCCCGCGTCCGCGAGCAGGGCGAGCGAGCCGGACCACCACGCGGCGACCAGCTCCGCGACCATGACCGTGAGCGTGATCGACAGGGCCACGACGAGCCGGCCCCGGTGCCGCTGGCCGGCCGTCGCCGGGCCGCCGACCCCGTGCGCGTGGCCGTGCGCGTGGCCGCCGCTCATCGCTCGGCCGCCGTCCGTCGCCGCTCGGGTCGTCCAGCGCCGTGCGGGCGGTGGGTCGCGTCGTCGTGCGCGTCCGCGTCCTCGGTGTGGTCGTGGACGACGACGCCGAGGCCCTCGTCCAGCAGCTCCTCGGCGCGCGCGAGCAGCGCGAGCGTGGCGCGGGTGGTGAGCCGGTAGAGCGTGGCGCGGCCGTCGGCGCGCGCGGCGACGAGGCCGGCGTCGCGCAGGACGGCGAGGTGGGCCGAGGTGGTGGACTGCGCGAGGCCGACGCAGGCGGTGAGCTCGACGACCCGGGCCTCCCCGTCGGCGAGACAGTGCAGGAGCGTGAGACGAGCCGGGTCGGCGAGCGCGCGGAAGACGGCCGCGACGGCGGCGTGGTCGTGCGTCAGAGCCTCATGATTCATCGTCATGCGGCGATGCTATCGCATGGTGGCGATCCCGGCGGGCCGCGCGAGGTGACGTCAGTCCCAGCCGAGCTCGTGCAGGCGCGCGTCGTCGATCCCGAAGTGGTGGGCGATCTCGTGCACGACGGTGACGGCCACCTCCTCCGCGACGTCCTCGGCGGTCTCGCAGATCGCCAGCGTCGGGAGGCGGAAGATCGTGATCCGGTCCGGGAGGGAGCCGGCGGCCCACCAGCCGTCGCGCTCCGTCAGGGGGACGCCCTCGTAGAGACCGAGGAGGTGGCGCTCCTCGCCGTCGGGCGGCTCGTCGGCCACGAGGACGACGACGTTGTCCATGAGCGCGGTCAGCTCGGGCGGCACGAGGTCGAGGCCGTCGGCGACGCAGCCCTCGAAGTCCTCCTCGCTCATGGTGACCGGCATGGGGCCATTCTCCCCCGCCCTGCCACGCCGGACGCTCAGTTTGTGTTGCGGCCCGTTCGTCACGTATGCTTCCGGAGGTCTTGGGGCGCTGCGGCGTCACGGGCGCTCAACAGGGCCCCCATCGTCTAGCGGCCTAGGACCCCGCCCTTTCACGGCGGTAGCACGGGTTCGAATCCCGTTGGGGGTACGGGTTCGTGCAGTGAAGGCAGTACACGCAGTAACGGTCTCGCACCGTCGAGGCCCCGTAGCGCAGTTGGTTAGCGCGCCGCCCTGTCACGGCGGAGGTCGCGGGTTCAAGTCCCGTCGGGGTCGCTCGAACACCGGCCGGTGGTCATCTCCTGGAGAAGGCCCCGGCCAGTTGTTTCGAGGCTCTGTAGCTCAGTTGGTAGAGCGCACGACTGAAAATCGTGAGGTCACGGGATCGACGCCCGTCGGAGCCACCACGTCGATCGACGCAGAACGCAGCCCCGCCCGATGGCCGACCCAGCCCCGGAGCGGGGCTTCGTCGTTCCAGCACGAAGGAGCGCTGGAGTCGTGGAGCGACGTTGAGGTCGCCCCCGCGCGCCACCGCCGCCGGCGCCACGCACAACGCCCCCTAGCCCGTCGAAGAGGCTTCCGATCGAGGCCTCGAAGAAGTCTGCGAGAGCTGCGACTTCACGCACCTTCCGGGGCGACGTGCCGTTGAGCTTCCGAAAGACGACAAGCCTGCGACGCGCAGCCTGCTGGACATCCTCGCCGTCCTCTCCTGCGCTGGCAGTCCCGTCGGCGGCCCCGGCGCGCCCCAGCACGCGAGTCGGAGCCATCGCCCCTGACTCCCCTGGTGATGGCCCAGGCGAACCCCGTCCGGGCTACTCCCTTCGTTGAAGGCGGTCGGGAACCGGCTAGTCCTGCCCGCCCGTGACCGAACGGTGTTCGGACGCGGGGTGGCTCGAAGGTCGAACGGGCACGCTCACAGGCCGAAGCGTCGCCTCGACGCCGCCGCGAGAGAACCTGCGACGACGAGCGATCCCCCGAGCAGCCAGATTGCAGGCTGAGGCCCTCCGGTGACCGCCAGGCCGCCGTCGGGAGCTCGCGAGCCACCCTCGATCGGCCAGCTCTGACCCGGGCTGGGGACGGCCGAGGGGGTCCCCTCCGTCTCCGGCGCTTCGGGTGTCTCGGGGCCGGGAGTCCCGGGGCCGGGGTCACCGGGGCCCGCATAGGTGTTCGTCAGAGTGATCTCGATCGGCTCGGCGGGCGTCGTGCGGTCGATCGTGACGACGGACCCCGGCGCGAAGGTTGCCTCCTGCCAGGACCAGCCGTCCTCGGGGAAGTCGCCGGAGCGCTCGCCAAGGTGCTCGCTGAGCTCGCACACGGTGCCCGTGTCGAATGCTGGGCCTCGGGTGGCCGGGGCGTGCGGAGCGACGGTGAGCGTTCCTGTCCCCCACGGCGCGATCACCTCATCGAGGCGGTCCGGGTCGAGCCCGACGGCTGGGGTGCCGTTGATGGTGCAGGTGTAGTCGACGGTGAAGGTCAGGTCGGCGGGCAGGCTCGCCCCGGGGGGACCCTCGATCCGCTTGGTGACGGCGAAGACTCCGCGATCGGGCTCCTCCGTCGTGGCGAACACGTTGGTCAGCAGTACCCCGACGGGCTCCGAGACACCCGAGGTCAGCTCGATCGGCATGGTGCGGTTGAACACGGCGTCGGTCCACTCGAAGTCCGAGTCACGGTCACCGAAGTCACCCGGCCGGCGCTCGAGCTCCTCGGTCAGGGTGCAGACGGTCCCCGGAACGAACCAGGGACCCTGGGCGGTGTGCCCGTCGGCGACCGTCAACGAGCCCGTGCCGTCAGGGGCGAGCAGGACGGTGCCGGAGGAGTCGGTACCCGAGCTGGGCCCGTCGTCGACCTGGCAGTCGAAGCCGATCTCGAACGGTCGTTGCGGGTCGACGATCCCGGCCTCGGGGCCGTTGGTGGTCTTGGTCACCTCGAACGTCACCCGTGGGGGTGCCGGGTCGGGGATGTCGACGTCGAAGTAGTTGCGCAGCACGACCTCCACCAGGACGTCCTCGTCGAGCAGGTGCACGGTGCCGGAAGGCAGGAGGTGTCCCTCCGTCCAGTGATGGTCGGGGCCGATGAAGTCGTCGTAGTAGGCGACCAGGTCTTCCTGCAGGTCGCACCGCGTGCCCTGGGCGAACAGGGGGGAGGTCGTGATCTCTCCCACCCGAGCACGCAGGACGCCGGTGCCGTCGGGGGCGAGGATGTCGGTCCCGTCCGGCCCGTACCCGGGCGAGGGCGCCCCGTCCAGGGTGCAGGAGAACGTCACGGAGAAGTCACGCTCGGGGCGTGCGAACCCGGCGTCGTCGCCTCCGGGTCCGACGACCTGCTTGGTCACGGCGAACGCGGCCAGCGGGGTGTCGTTCGCCTCGTAGGTGTTGCGCAGCTCCACCTCGACGACGGTCAGCTCGTCGCCGGGCTCCGGGTCGCCGATGAGGACCGTTGAACCGGGCAGGAACTCGGGAGCCTTCCAGTGCATGTCGGTGTCGAAGTCGTCCGGCTGAGCTGTCAGGTCCTCGCTGAGGTCACAGCTGGTCCCCACGGCGAAGGCCGGGGAGGTCTGCCTCTCTCCGGCGCGGACCTCCAGCCGCCCTCGGCCGTCCGGCGCGACGATGGTGACGCCGTCCTGGGCGTCGAGACCAAGGCTCGGGGCACCGTCGAGGGTGCAGACGTAGTCCACCGGGAAGGTCCTGTCCGTGGCGATGAACCCGCCCGGGCCCTGGACCGACTTCGTGACGGCGAAGACCCCGAGGGGCTCGGGCTCGCGCACGAAGTGGTTGCGGACCGCGATCTCCGCCAGCTCCGCCTTGCCGACGACGATCCGCGACGCGGGAAGGATCTCGACCGCGGACCAGTGGTGACCGTCGTCGAAGTCGCCCGGTTCCGAGGTGAGCCGCTCGACCAGGTCGCAGACGGTGCCAACGGGGAACGAGGGAGACTCGACCCGCTGCCCCGCGCGGATCTCGAGGGTGCCAGAGGCACTACCGGGAAGGACGTCCCCATCGGGACCGAGCCCGTCGACGGGCCGCCCGGCTGAGGTGCACGCGTACTCCACGGCGAACGTGCGCTGCGTCGCCGCAAAACCCGTGTCGTCGCCGTCCGGGCCGATGACCTGCTTGGTGACGGCGAACCTGGCGCGCGAGGTGTTCGTGACGTGCACCCCCACCTGCGGCTGCCCCTCGGGTGGGACGACCACGCGCGCGTCTGGCGGATCGAAGACCGGGGGATCCCACTGGACCCCGTCAACGGGCTGGGGAGTGAACTCGGTGATCTCGCACACCGAACCGACGGGGAGACCGTCCTGGGTCATGGTCTGCCCGGGACGAATCCTCCATCGCCCAGCAGTGACCTGTCCCGACGGGGTCGCGCAGCTCACGGCGCCCTCGAAGCTGAGCCCAGCAGGCAGCAGCGCCGCGTCGGATGCCAGGTGCTTGGTGACCGATACCTTGCCGGCCGGGTCCTCCTCCTCCGGCTCGTCCTCGCACGACGTGACGCGTGACCAGGGCCAGTGGTAGTTGTGCGTCTCGTTCCCGGTCCCGGCCAGGACGAGATCCCCGCCGAGATAGAGCCGGCCGTTGGTCGAGGCCGTGATCTCGGTGCGCTCGGCGTCCATCGCCAGGATCGAGCCGAGGATCTGACTCGTGCCGGCCAGGTCGAGCGAACGCGCATCGACGAAGTTCCACAGCGTTCGGACCGCGACCCTCGCGAACCGTTGACTGCTCGGATCGTCGGCGCGCACGCCGTCGTCGGAGACGAACACCGGGTTCATCCGGGCCCTCTCGCCCGTCACGTTGACCACCACGGCGGTCTCCTCCGGAATCCCGACCCAGCTCTCCTCGATGGTCGCCTGGCCCAGCACGGCCGCATCGATCGTGAAGACCTGCAGGACGCCGGGCTCCCCGGTTCCAGTGAACGTCAGCCTGTTCCCGCTGACCGTGACCCGGCCGTTGGGGGCCTGGGCTGCGAGCTCGACCGAGAGCTCGCGCAGCTCGCCGGGCAGCGCCGAGTACCCGCTCGTCGCGGCAGCCCCTAACCGGGAGGTCACCGTGCCACCGTTCGTCTCCACCGGCTCCAGGGAGGGCACCAGGTCACCGCCGATCCACACGTCCCCACCACCCGCGACACCGTGCCCGACCTCGATTCTGTTCCCGGGCGTCAGGGTCAGGTCGTCCTCCAGGCTCGCCCCGGTCAGCACCATGACCGAGCCGGAGGTCGGGGCGACCTGGGACCCGACTCCGACCCTGCCGAGGTTGAACAGCCCCGGCGGCTGACGGTCAAAGGTCATCGCCCCCTGTACCAGGACGCGACCCTCGGCCTCCGCCGCCGACCGCCCCACCGAGAAGTCGCCCCCCGCGTACACGGCGATGCCGTTGTCCGTGTACTGCGGGGAGTCGTTGTGCAACGGCGGCCACACCCACGTCGGCGGGCAGTCGGCCTCCTCGCTCGCGGGCGTCACGGACGCCCCGACGGCCGCGTTCGCCGTGGGGAGCTCGCAGAGGGTCAGGCCCGCCCCGGCGATCAGGACGACCGCGGCAGCAGCGGACAGGCAGAGGCGCGGGGCAACAGGCACGGATTCTCCTCACGAGACACCCGCGCGCCGTGCGGGATGTCGGTTTCGTCCATCGGACGGCGACGCACGTCCGGAGTAGCCAGCCTCCACGAGAAGGCGTATCGACCGGCTATCTCCATCGGCACTGCCGCGGCCCGCTGGACATTCCACATCGACACTCGTCGGTCCGCACTCGTCCCGACGACCCAAGGTCAGGGTTTCCCCCGCGGGCCATCGCGGGTAGCCACAGGCGCGCAATTCTAGGACGCGCAGTATCGGTAACTTGACGACCGTCAGCGGGGCCAACGCGTCCCACTCGGGTTGCGAAGTAGGGGCGTGGTTGTCGTGGCGTGGTCTGGAGGATCGATGCGCATGTGGTTGCGCGGTTGGCTGGTCGCCGGAACGAGCGTGGCTCTTGCTGCGGGAGGCGCTCCCGCCGGAGCCGTCGTCACCACCCAGGCTCGCATCGTCATCGCGAGCGTCCCGGCCGGCGGCAGAATCCTCACCGCAGCGAGATCCCCCATCATCGTCATCGGGTCCATCGCGCTCGTCACCCTCGCGCTCCTCCCCACCCGGACGAACCCCCGTCTCACGACACCGCCGCCAGGCACTGCGTCCACGCCCGAGGACGTGGAACCCGGCGCTACCGGCGCAGGCAGATCGGACTGGCGGGATCCCCCGTGATCGCCGACGCGAGGAGTCGGGGTCTCCCCGGCACCGCACAGACCCCTGGAGGATGGGCTCGGCGTGGATCGCGGCACCGACGAAGCGGCCGCGTAGCCTCGTCGCGCGCGGCTGGTGGCCGGCGGCATGCGGGAGCGCCCGCTGGTCTGTTAGGAGCAGTTCATCTGTGAGCGGATCGACGGCGGGAGTCTCTCGCCCCAGTGCACTCAGGACCAAGGTCCCGACCGCGCCCGCGACGCGCGCCGATCGACGCCGACACCACAGGACCGAAACGAAGAACTGAAAACCGTGGGGTCACGGGATCGACGCCCGTCGGAGCCACCACGTCGATCGACGCAGAACGCAGCCCCGCCCGATGGCCGCCCGGTGCCCCCGGAGCGGGGCTTCGTCGTTCCACGGACCGGGAACGGCCGGCCGGTAGGAGCGCGACGACGCGCCCGCGCCCCGCCCCTAGCATGGACGCGACGGCGGCTGGTGCGAGGCCAGCAGCCCACACCCCGCGGCGAGCGGCACGGAGGTACAGGACGTGAAGGCGGATCGATTCAGGCTGGCCGCCATGGTCGGGGCCGGTCTCGCGGCGACCGGGCTGGTCGCCTGCGCAGCAGGCACTGGGGGACCCACGCCGGAAGCCGGCGCTGACGTCTCGGTCGACACGGAGCAAGGCTCCACCACCACCGCGGGAACCCCGACCATCACGTCGGGCACCGACGCGGCGACCTCGGACGGACTCGCTGCACCGAGCAGGATCGACCTGTGTCGGTGGATGGACTGGGAGGCCAACGAGCTGCGGCTGTCCTTCCTGCAAGGCCCACCCGACAACTCCGCTGCCCTGCCCGTGGCCGCCTCGGACGGCTACGTCGAGGGCCACGTCAGCACCGACACGACCCGGCTGTCCTGCACGCTTCCCGTCGACGGCGTCGGCGAGTATGTCGGCCATCAGGCCACCACCGCGGCGACGGTGACGCTCGTGGCCGACCCGGACTTCGCGTTCGCCGCCGACGTCGATCCACCCCGACCGTTCGGATCCGAGGCGCTCGCGTTCGGGACCCATGCCACCGCGACCTCGGTCGAGAACGGCACCTTCACGATCGAGCTGGCGGACGACGTCTACCTCGTCCTGACCCTCCTGCTGGACGGTCGTCACAACGACAGCAACGTCCGCACCCTCGGTGAGCTTGCCGGCACCATGGCCGATGCTTGGGACGCGGGCCGCGTCCCGACGTTCCCAGCCGAACCCACCGACGCCGCCGACGTCGTCGGGATATGCCAGGCCGCGCTCGGGCAGGAGCGTCCCGACGCGGTCCTGCCCATCGACGGTCAGCCGATCCTGTCCGCAACGGGCGAGGAGAGCCGGTACGACGGTGTCAGCACCCCCCGGGTCTCCTGCGGCTACGCGAGCGAGGGAGTCTCGTCGAGCGAGGGGGCGAGCCTCGAGGTGGACCTGTCGTTGGCCCCCTCCCCCTCGGACGCCTCCCTGGCCGGCGGCCAGAGTCACGACGGCTGCGTCGCGAGCGACGGCATCCTCGTCACCTGCCAGCCGGGCTGGGTCCTGTACGCGACGGTCACGGGCCGCTGGCTGGTCCAGACGGAGCTCCGGGACCCGGAGGCCGAGGCCAACCTTCTCACCCAGGACGAGGTGGCGGACGAAGCTCTCCAGCGTGCCGTGGTCGACCTCGGGGATGCTGTCACCGGTCACGTGGGACGCATCGTCCTGACGGACGCACCGGCCCCGGGAACCGACCCGCGGGTCGTGGTCCCCGCCGTGCTGTCCGCCGCGCCGGCCGATGCCGAGTGTGGCAGCGGGATGGCCATCCGAGGCGTGCGGACCGAGCGCGTCACCGCGACGGTGTGCCAGGAGCCGGACGGGGACGCCCCGGCCTCGATCGTCGGGACCCTCGACGGCAACCCCTTCGAGGGCGCCGTCTTCGCTCCCTACCCGACCTGCGCCTTCGTCGTGGTCACGGGCGGCCCCGCTCCCTCGGTGCTCATGTGCATCTCCGACGGCACGGTCGAGATGCTCGTCGAGGGCGACAACGCGGAGTACATCGGCCGTGAATACCTTGACGAGGCCTGGCACCTGGGCGGCGAGGGCCCCGACGTCCAGGGCCCCTGACGCCTCCCCAGCGGGTCGCCCACCACGGCGCCCGCCCTCGGCGGCCAGGTCGACGACAGGCGGACGACCGACGCCCCCGACGCGGGGCCGACGTCCCCTCGACTCCGCCGTCGGCCCCCGGTCGGTCTCCGGACGCCCGGATCAGGAGGCGGAGCTGGGAGTCGTGAGGCCATGGGATCGACGCCTGTCGCCCCTGGGCTCGCGGCGGCCCGGGGGCGGCGACAGGGGCACCGCACCGCCACCGGCCCGTCAGCCGCGAAGCGAGTCGGCCCGGGCGTTGAGCCAGCGGACCTGGGCCTCGTCGTGCGCCGCTCCGCCACCCTCGTGCTCGTTGAAGTCGAACCGGGCGATCTCCTTGTCCGTCCCCGCGTAGGCGTTGAACGCGGCGTAGACGGTCGACGGGGGGCAGACGGGGTCCATCATGGCGACCGAGAACAGCGCGGGTGCGGACGCTCTGGCGGCGAAGCTCACGCCGTCGATGTAGGAGAGAGTCCGGAAGACCCGGTCTGCGCTGTCGCGGTGGACCGCAAGGTAGCGCCTGACCTCTCCGTAAGGATCGGTCGACGTGATCGAGACCGCGCGGCGAAGGTGGCACAGGAAGGGAACGTCGATCACGGCGCCGACGAGGCCGTCCACCAGGCCGGCGGCAGCGAGCGCGATCCCCCCGCCCTGACTGCCGCCGGCGACCGCGACCCGGCTGCGATCGACCTGGGGCAGGTCACGGACGACGTCGACCGCGCGGACGGCGTCGGTCAGGACCCGTCGGTAGTAGTAGTCGCGCGGATCCCCGATCCCACGGGTCATGCTTCCGGGCACCGCGGGACCGGAGCCGACCGGGTCGGCGGTGTCGCCGCCGGTTCCCCACGCTGCACCCTGCCCGCGGGTGTCCATCACGAGCGTCACGTAGCCAGCGCTGGGCCAGCGCAGGTGCTCGTGCGGCCGCCCGCGGCCGGCGCCGTACCCCAGGTAGCCGACGACGGCCGGAAGGGGACCTGACGCATGGGTCGGCGTGAGCAACCACGCGTGCACGGGGTCTCCCCCGAACCCGGGGAAGACGACGTCCTCGACATCGACGGTGCGCAGCACCCCGTCGTACCTCACGCGCTCGACCTCGCCACCGACTGCGCGGGACTCGGCGAGCGTCTCGGACCAGAAGTCGTCGAAGTCCGGCGGCTCCTCGACCTGCGGCCGATAGGTCAGGAGCTCAGGGAGAGGCATGTCGTACAGGGGCATGCCCGGACACTACTCGCTTGCTCACCCGGTTGCGCAAGTAGGTGACGCCCTTTGCGTGCTCGGCACTCCCCCACATTGTTACCTTGAAGCACGATGTCGAAGTTGAGGATGCGCAACCGGTTGGCTATGGTCGGGCTGCACCCACCGGCAGACCTGGAGGACACCGATGTTCGTACTCTCCTACTTCACGACCGAGGAGGAGTCGCTCCACCTTGCGCTGAGCGAGGACGGCGTCGTCTTCCACCCTGTCGACGACGGGCGCGAGCTGCTGCGCGGCACCGTGAGCACGAGGGCGTTGCGCGACCCGTTCCTCCACCGGACGCCGGACGGCGTCTTCCACCTGCTGGCGACCGACGGCTGGCACTCGCCGGACATCATTCACGCCAGCTCCACCGACCTGGTCGAGTGGTCCGACCAGCACACGCTTCGCTTGATGGACGGCTCCCACGGCACGATCAACACCTGGGCGCCGGAGTGCTTCGTCGACGACGCCGGAGAGATCCGGCTGCTGTGGTCATCGGTTCTCGCCCCGGAGGGGGCCGACGACCCGGAGACGTGGGAGCAGGTGCCCCAGGAGCACCGGATCTGGACCTGTACGACGCGGGACTTCCGCACGACGACGGCGTCACACCCGTTCTTCGACCCGGGTTACTCCGTCATCGACGCCACGGTCTTCCGACTCACCGACCGGTTCCTCATGGCATTCAAGGACGAGCGCGGACCCAACGACCTCGGCGGCACCCACAAGAACATCCGCATGACGACGTTCACCTCCGCCACCGGAGAGCTCTCCGCGCCGTCGGCACCGGTGAGCCCCTCCCCGGTCGAGGGTCCCAGCATCTTCCGACGTCGGCCAGACGAGCTCGTCATGATCGTCGATCACTTCCTCGAGGGGCGCTACTCCGCGGTGTCCAGCCACGACGAGGGACTCACCTGGCAGCCGACCAGCGTCGACGTCCCACGGGGCGCTCGTCACGCGAGCGTGCTGTCCGTTCCAGACGCGGCGATCCTCTCGGGGCTGCGTGAGCGCACCGCGCTCGTCGGTACCGGCTGAGACCGGCACCGGACACTCCCGATCCCTCGGCCCGCCGCGCCACGTCGCGCGGCCAGGGCCCCGAGCCCTCGACCGAAAGCGCCCGCCATGCCCTCCTGCCATCCCGACCTCCACCACCTGCGCCAGGCGGGGGTGTCCGTCGTCGTGGACGCCCGCGACCCGTCGAGACTGCCGGCGCTGCTGCACTGGGGTGGTGACCTCGGGACCGACGTCGACCTCACCGAGCTCGCCCTGGCGACCGCTCGCGTGACCGGGAGCTCGCTCGCCGAGACGCACGACCCCGGGTTGCTCGCAGAGCCGAGCACCGGCTGGCTGGGGCAGCCGAGCCTCCTCGGCCACCGGTCGGGGCGGGCTTGGTCGCCCCGGTTCCGGACGGTCGGCATCCTCCGGGAGGAGGTCGAGGGAACGCAGCGTCTCGTCGTCGACGCCGTTGACGACCATGCTGGGCTCGGTCTCCGGACCGAGCTCGAGATGCTCGGGAGCGGGCTCCTGCGGGTCCGTCACGACCTGAGCAACGACGGGGAGGAGGACTACCAGCTCGATGCGCTGGTGGCACACCTGCCGGTGGGAGCGGAGGCGACGGACCTGCTGGACCTGACCGGGCGCCACTGTCTGGACCGGGTGCCGGTGCGAACGCCGTTCACGGTCGGAACCCATCTGCACGACACGCGCCGCGGTCGCACGGGCGCCGACGGCGCCTCGGTCATGGTGGCCGGGGAGACGGGGTTCGGGTTCGGACGCGGCGAGGTGTGGGGAGTCCATCTCGGATGGTCCGGCAACCACCGCGGCTACGCGGAACACACCTCGACGGGAGAGCGGATCCTCGCGGCGGGAGAGCTGCTGTGGCCCGGCGAGATCGCGCTCGCTCCGGGTGCGCGCTACCGGTCCCCGTGGCTCTACGGCTCCTACGGCGGCGCGGGCCTCGACTCGATGTCGTCACGGTTCCACGCCTTCGTCCGTGGCCTTCCCCACATCGCCGACCGCGACCGGCTGATCACGCTCAACAGCTGGGAAGCGCTCGGGTTCGGTCTCAACACGGCATCCCTCGTTGCCCTCGCCGAGGCTGGTGCCGAGGTCGGCGTCGAGCGGTTCGTGGTGGACGACGGCTGGTTCTCCGACCGGCGCGACGACACCAGATCGCTCGGGGACTGGTCGGTCGCCGCGGAGGTCTTCCCCGAGGGGCTCGGGGAGCTGGCCACTCGGGTGCGGGAGCTCGGGATGCAGCTCGGCATCTGGTTCGAGCCCGAGATGATCAACGAGGACTCCGCACTAGCGCGGCACCATCCGGAGTGGATCCTCCAGGTGCCGGGGCGGCTTCCCGAGCGCATCCGGCACCAGCAGGTGCTCGATCTGACGGTTCCGGCCGCATGGGACCACGTCCTCGAGACGATGTCGGCCATCATCGCCACCTACGGGATCGGCTACGTGAAGTGGGACCACAACCGGGACCTGGTCGACGCCGGGCGGTGGCCGGGCCGGGAGGCCGCCACGCACCTCCAGACCAAGGCGTGCTACGAGCTCATGGCGGAGCTGCGTCGCCGTTTCCCCCACCTGGCCCTCGAGTCGTGCGCCTCCGGCGGAGCGCGCATCGACCTCGGGATCGTCGAGCACGTCGACCGCTTCTGGACCTCGGACAACGTCGACCCTCGCGACCGTCAGACGATCCAGCGCTGGACGCAGCTGCTCATGCCTCCGGAGGTCCTCGGGGCCCACGTCGGCGCTCCGGTCGCCGGAGCCTCGCAGCGCACGCACCGACTGCGGTTCAGGGCGGGGACCGCCCTCTTCGGCGACTTCGGCGTCGAGTGGGACATCGCGCAGGCGACGCCGGCCGAGCGCACGGAGCTCGCCGAGTGGATCGCCCTGGCGAAGCGCTTCCGGCCCCTGCTCCGATCGGGCCGGGTCGTCCGCTCCGACCACCCGGACGCCGCGACCTGGGTCAACGGGGTCGTCGCCCCGGACGGCGACCAGGCGCTGTACGCCGTGGTGTCCATGGAGACCACCACGGGCTACACCCCCGGACGCATCCGTCTGCCCGGCCTGGACCGGCGGGCTCGATACCGCCTGAGCGCCGTCGAGCCCGCCGTGGCGCACAACGGCTATCTCCAGCGCCCTGCGTGGATCGAGCACGGCGGGCTGGTGCTGCCCGGCTCCACCCTGGCCACGGTCGGCGTCGAGGCCCCCGTCCTGTGGCCCGACGACATCGCGCTCGTCCTCGCCGAGCGAGTGTCCGGCGAGGCGAGCTAGCCGAGGAGAGTCGCGGCCATCCCCGTCCGCGCCCCTACAGCGCGACGTAGGGCACGCTGGGACCAGCGGGCGTCCCCGTCGAGTAGCCCGGGACGAGCTGGACCGGGCGAAGCTCGACCCCACCACCGCCCGCGGCGAGCAGCAGCTCACCGGCGCGCTCACCCAGCTCGCTCAGCAGAGGGTCGACCGAGGTGAGGAAACGGTCCTGTTCCGCGACCTTGCTCCAGTGGTCGTACCCGACGATGGCCACGTCCTCGGGGACCCGGATGCCGCGCGACATGAGAGCACCGGCGACGCCGATGGCGATGAAGTCGTTCCCGCAGAAGACGGCGTCGATCGCCGACGGGTCGAGGGTGTGCCCCGCGGTCTCACCCCACGACCGTGACCAGTCCCCGTACCGCACCGGCCCGACCAGATCGGCGCCGCCGGCCCCGAGGCCTTCACGCAGACCGCCGAGGCGCTCGGCAACGGCGCGCGAGGAGACGGCACCGGTGACGTGGGCGACTCGACGGCGCCCGAGGCCCAGCAGGTGCTGAGCCGCCAGGATCCCCGCGAGACGATCGTCCGGCAGCAGCATCGAGTCACCGGGGTCGTCGGAGAGCGCGAGGGCGTACACCACCGGGACCGAGAACGCGGGCGTCACCGACGCGCAGGACACGTCGGTCCCGTCGCCGACGACGACGATGCCGTCGACCCGCCGCGCCTGGAGCTTGCGAACGTTCCGAGGGCGCAGTCGCGGATCCCCTCCGTCGTCGTACACGATCACGGCCGTGTCGTGACGGCCGAGCGCCGAGACGACCCCGGTGATCACCGGAACGGCGAAGAGCCCTGCCGCCTTGGTCGTGAGGATGCCGACCGTGAAGCTCTTGCCGAGCGCAAAGTTCTGGGCGAGCAGGTTCGGCCGGTACTCGAGGCGTTCGGCGGCCGCGACGATCCTGCGACGCGCCTCGGCGGAGACCCGGCCGGTCCCGTTGAGCGTCTTCGAGACGGTCGAGATCGAGACACCCGCCACCGCCGCGACGTCTCGCATCGTGACGAGCCCGCGCGACGAGGAGGTCGGCGGGTCGCTCCTCATCCCTTGACCGAGCCGCTCATCGACACGCCCTTGAGGATCTGGCGCTGGAAGACGAGGAAGAGGATGACCGGGATGAGCATGCCGAGGAGCATCCCCGCCATCTGGAGACTGAGCTCGGTCGTCGCCTCCACGCGCGGCAGCGCGACGGAGATCGGCTGCATCGTCGGGTCCTGGAGGACGAGCTTGGGCCACAGGAAGTCCTTCCAGGCTCCGAGGACCGCCATGATCGAGATGACTCCGAGGATCGGCTTGGAGAAGGGGAGCACGATCTGCCAGAACACCCTCACCACGCCGGCGCCGTCGATCTGGGCCGCCTCGATGGTCTCCCTCGGGATGGCGTCGAAGAACCGTCGGACGACCAGGATGTTGAAGGCATTCGCGGCCGAGGGGAGCCACACCGCCCAGAACGTGTTGAGGAGCGAGATGTTCGTCCCCGGGACCCGGACGACGGTGAGGTACAGCGGAACCAGGGCGATGACGCTCGGCACGAAGAGCGTGGCGAGGATCGCGCCGGACAGCACGCCACCCCACCGCGGGCGCAGGATCGACAAGAGGTACGCGCTCGTCGTCGTCACGAGGAGGTTGGCCACGAGGCAGCCGAGCGCGATGATCGCGGTGTTGCCGAGGTACTTGCCGATCTCGATCCGGGTCCACGCGTCGGCCAGGTTGTGCCATTGCACACCGGAGGGGAACCAGGCCAGCGGGTCCGTGATCAGGTCCTGGGTCGTCGACAACCCGGCCATGACCAGCCAGAGGAGCGGCCCCGCCCCGACCACGACCAGACCGACGAGGATGAGGCCCTGGACACCGCGCAGGGTCCGCCGGACCCGCGGCTGCCTCAGGTCGGCGACCGAGATGATGGAGCGCTCGTCGGAGTCGCTGCGGACCTGTCGTCTCATGAGGCGCTCCACTTCCTTGTCGCGATGAGATAGATGACGGAGAGGAGGCCGAGCACGACCGCGAGCATCGCGGAGAGCGCCGTCGCCGCACCGAAGTCGCCGAAGACGAACGCGTAGTTGTAGATCTTCATGAGGAGCGTCAACGTCGCCCCGTTGGGGGCGCCGCCGGCACCTCCGAAGATGAACGGCTCGTTGAAGATCTGGAGCGTGCCGATGAGCTGGAGCAGCAGCAGGACGAGGATGATGCCCCGCATCTGCGGCAGCGTGACGTGCCACAGGCGCCGCCAGATCCCTGAACCGTCGAGCTCGGCCGCCTCGTAGAGCTCGGTCTTCACCGCCGTCAGCGCCGCGAGATAGATGATGACGGTCCCGCCGGCCGTCGCCCAGGTCACCTCGACGACGATGGCGGGCATCGCCGCCGCGTCGGAGTTGAGCCACGGGTAGGGACCGAGACCCACCACACCGAGGATCTGGTTGAAGACGCCGTCCGCCGACGGTGCGTAGAAGAACCGCCAGAGCATGGCGGCGACGACCGGCGGGACGACGACCGGCAGATAGGACAGCACGTTGAACAGACCCCTGGCCCCGCGCAGCTCCGCCATGAAGACCGCGAGGAAGAGCGGGACCGGGAACCCGACGACGAGCGCGAGAAGAGCGAACCAGGCGGTGTTGCCGACGGCCTGGCCGAGCTGGGGATCCTCGAGCACGTAGGAGAAGTTGGCCCAGCCGACCCAGCTCGGGGCATCGACCAGGTTGGTCCGCTGGAACCCCATGACGAGGCCCCGGACGATCGGCCCCCAGGAGAAGAACCCGAACACGAGGACCACCGGCGCCGCAAACGCCAGCGTCATGAGCCCGCCCCTGCGGTACCACCGCACGGCGGCGGCAGCCCTCCGGGCGGGTGGACCACCCCCGACCTCTCGCGCGTCGCCCGGTCGATGGGCGTTCGAGGGCTCGTCGGTTGACTTGCCGAGCTGAGCCCTGCTCGGTCCCGTCGCTGCGATGCGCATGTCGCTCCTGAGGTGGGTCGGCCACGGGCGGTGCGCCGCTCCCCGCCGGGGCCGGCGGGGAGCGGCCTCACCTCACCTGGCGAGCTTGGAGTTGATGGTGTCCTCGGTCTGGGTGAGCAGCTGATCGAGGTCGACATCCTGCTTGGTCAGCACCGCCTGCAGGACCAGGTCGATCTCCGCATAGGTCTCCTGCGCCTTGGTCCGGGGTTCCGGGACGAGGACCTGGCTGTCGACAGCGGACGTGTAGCCGACCCAGTTCTCGGGGATGACGTTGACGTACGGCGCGATCCACTCCTGGAGCTGGGCGTACGCCTCCTCGCTCACCGGGGAGATCACCGGGAGCCCGACGATCGACCCGTCCTTCGCGGCGGCGGCGGCGTTGGCGACGGCCGTCTCCTCGTCGAAGTACTGCTGGAAGTTCTGGAACTCGATCCACTCGACCGCGGCCTTCAGCTCGGCGGGCGTCGCCTTCGGGTTGAAGATCTTCGCCGCCCCGCCGGTGAGCGTCCTCGACTCGTCCGTCGCCTGGGGGAGCGCCGTGAACCCGAAGTCCTCCGGGGCCATCTGGTAGTTGAGGATCAGCCCGGGATAGTCGAACGGCAGGTTGAGCAGCATCCCGATCTTGCCGGCGCCGAAGTCCTGGATCGCTGGCTGCGCGCTGTAGACGAAAGTCGACCCCATCGAGTCGTCCTCCCAGCGCATCTGGCGAAGGACCTCGAGGTAGCCCGCCATCTCCGGGGTGTTGATGGTCGCGGCGGTGCCGTCGGCGTTCTGGAGCTCTCCCCCGAAGCTCGCGACCGCCGCGGCCGTCATCCAGCCACCGAAGTTGTCCGCCGTGTAGGTCGCGTAGCCGGCGGCCCCCGTCGCGTCGGAGATCGCCGCAGCCGCCTCGCGAACCTGCTCCCAGGTGGTCGGCGGGGCGTCCGGGTCGAGACCCGCGTCCTCGAAGAGCTGACGGTTGTAGGCGAGACCGACCGAGTAGACGTCGACGGGGACGCCGAAGACCCGGCCGTCGGCGTCCGTGACGACATCGAGGACCGCCGGGTTGAGCTTCTCGCCGAGACCGGTCTCCTGGAGCACGTCGGTGATGTCGGCGATCTGTCCGGCCGCGATGAGCGACTGGGGCTCGGTGAAGGCGACGTTCATCACCGTCGGCATGGTGCCGCCGGCGAGCATCGCCTGAAAGGTCTGGGCCTCCCACTTCGTCTCGACGGACTCGATCGTCACGTCGGGGTGCTCGTCCTCGAACTGGGCGATGAGCGAGTCCAGCAGGGCGACGGCCTCTTTCTGGTCCGGGCTGGGCCGGTCACCGACCACGATCGTGACCTTCTCCGTGCCCGCGTCGGAGCCGGTCGCCCCGTTCCCCCCGGGGGTTGCCGACCCCGAGCAGGCGGCTAGTGCGAGCGCGAGCGCCGCGAGGGTGGCGACGCCAGCTGGCCGTGTGAGATTCATGCGACTCCTCCTCCCTGCCGACGACAGCGTCCGCAGGATGATCGACAGGTTGCGCAAACGCTCGACCCGCCGAGACTTCTTCTAGTGGCCGGGCCATGATCTACCGGTTGCGCATCGGTTGTCAAACGGTTGCTCAGACGGCGCGGGTTGACTGCGTGCCGCGACGTCCTGTCCGCGATCACGTCGGGCATCGCCGATGGTGTCGCTGCCGGACCACCGGCACGGGACCACCCGGGCCGGTGACGGACGACGGGTGGTCACTGGCGCCCAGGCGGGCGGCAGGCGCGCGCGGACGGACGGACGATCCCGCTCGACCGTCGACCGGTGGCGCGATCACGCGGGTCGGTACGCCTAGATGGGGTAGAAGCGCTCGTCCCGGTCCGCGAGAGCGCCGCTGGACACACCGGGGACCAGGGTCACCTCGGTCGTCTCCACTCCGGCCCGAGGCTCGCCCGTCGCCGCCTCGACCAGACGACCCGCGGCCCGCTGCCCCAGCAGGTCGAGCTGAGGATCGATCGTGGTGAGGAAGGTGTCGAGCAGGCCGAACTTCGCCCAGTTGTCGTACCCGATGACCGCGACGTCGTCCGGGACCCGGATGCCGCGGCGGACAAGGCTCGGCACGAGACCGAGAGCGATGAAGTCGTTCCCGCAGAAGACCGCGTCGATCGTTGCGGGGTCCAGCAGCTCCCCCGCCGCTGTCCCCCACGCTCGCGTCCAGTCGCCGTGCTGGACGGGAGCCGCGAGCTCGAGCCCGTGCTCCTCCAGCCGGCCGACGAACCCCTCGGTGCGCTCCCTGACCGCCCGAGACGAGGCGTTCGCCGTCACGTGAGCGATCCGGGTTCGCCCCATGGCGAGGAGATGCTCGGCCGCGAGCACACCGGCCGCGCGGTCGTCGGGCAGCAGCATCTGGTCCCGCGGATCCTCCGAGACGGCGAAGGCATAGACGACGGGAACCTGCAGGGCGTGGGCGACGCTGTGGAACGAGTGGTCCGTCCCGTCGCCGACGACGATCACCCCGTCGACGTGGCGGGCACGCAGCCTCCGCAGGTTCTCGGGCCGCGAGGCGGGGTTGGACTGGTCGTCGTAGACGACCACCGCGATGTCGTGCTGGGACAGCGTCTGCATGATGCCGGTGATCACCGGGGTCGCGAAGGTGCCGGCCGCCTTGTGCGTGAGGATCCCGACGGTCAACGACCGTCCCGTCGCGAAGGACTGGGCCAGCGCGTTCGGATGGAAGTCGAGACGATCGGCCGCCTCCAGGATCCGACGGCGGGTCCCCTCCGCCATTCGCCCCGACCCCTTGAGCGCGCGCGACACGGTGGACACGGAGACCCCGGCAACCGCGGCCACGTCCCGCATGGTCACCTGCTGCTCCACTCGTCCCACCTCTCATCGTTCGGCGTGTCCTGAGAGTAGCCGGAGATCGTCGGCGAGGCAGCGCGGTCGCCCTCCGGCGCCGGGGTCGGCCTGCGCGAACGGTCGTTCAGATCCTCGCTCGGTAGCCTCAGGACGCGAGCCCAGCCCTTGACAGTCTTCGCGGAGACTGAGACGCTTGCCGTGACCAACCGGTTGCGCATAACGCGACGAGCTCTAGCAATGACGCATGAGGAGAACTGATGAGACGCACCCTTCGAGGCGCAGCACTCGCGACGCTCGGCCCGGCCGTCCTGGCGGCCGCCATCGCCGGCGGACCACCGAGCCACGCGGCTCCGACCCCGTTCGTCGAGACCGCGCCCGTGCCTGCGGGCGCCCCGGCGGCCACGCTGTTCGCGGCGACCGTCGAAGGGGAACCGGTCGGCCTGTACGCCGACAGCAACGGCTGGGGCGCGGAGGTCGCGTTCGGCCAGTTCGACTTCACCGACACGGTGACGGTCGAGGTCGAGGTCGGGTTCGACTTCCAGGACGTCAGGATCGCCCCCTCCTCGCTCGGCCTCTCGGCCGAGCGCAGCGGTCGGACGGTGACCTTCGAGCTGTCCGGACCGACCAACGTCTCGCTGGTCTTCGACGGCAACCACCAGGGACCGACCCTGCACCTCTTCGGCAACGCGCCGGTCGAGGTGCCCGATCGGGACGACCCAGCGGTGATCTGGGTCGAGCCCGGCTTCTACGACGCCGACGACGACGCCGACCAGATCGTGGTCGGCTCCGGGCAGACGCTCTATCTCTCGCCGGGTGCCTACATCAACGGGCGCGTGGTAATCGACGACGTCGAGGACGTGCACGTGACGGGGCGCGGCGTCGTCGCTCTCGACCACATGCCGGCCGACCATCCGATGATCCCGCTGACCGTGGTCGAGAGCACCAACGTCCTCGTGGACGGGATCATCGTGTCGCGCATGGGCACGGGGTGGTCGAGCACGGTCGACGGTTCATCCGACGTGGAGTTCCGCAACTACAAGGTCGTCAGCCCGCAGTACGCGTCGACCGACGCCCTCGGCCTCATCAACGTGCAGGACATCCGCATCACCGACTCGTTCCTGCGCTCCGCCGACGACAACATCCCCATCAAGGGGATCGTCCACCCCGGCTACGACCCCGCCCAGGAGCCAGCCCGCGGCACCGCCAACACCGACATCACCATCACCCGGTCCCAGTTCTGGTCCGACGCGAACAACGTCATCACCCTCGGGGCCGAGACCCAGGCGTCCAGCTACGAGCGGATCCACTTCTACGACAACGACGTCCTGTACAGCTACGACGACAGGGACAACCACGGCCAGCTCTCGGAGCGCGCCGTGATGTCGATCGCCTCGTTGAACTCCACCTACTTCCGCGACATCACCTTCGAGAACATCCGCGTGGAGCAGGCCGAACGCCTCATCGCCCTGTCCTTCCAGCCCTCGTTCTGGTTCGGCACGCTCCTGGGCAACCTCACGTGGCCGGGGCACATCTCCGGGATCACCTTCCGCGACATCACCGTCGAGGGCAGCACCGGCAGCAGTGAGATCCGCATGGAGGGATGGGACGAGGGTCGCCGGATCGACGACGTCACCCTCGAGCGAGTGGCGATCGACGGCGTCCAGGTCTGCTCGCCCGACGACCCGCACCTGCGGCTGAACTCCCTCGTCAGCAACGTCCACCTGGTGTGCTCGGCGGAGACCACCACCGTCAACGGGCCGGTCAACGTCCCGCCGCACGAGGACTACGACCCCGACCGATACGAGGCAGCACGGGCCTTCGGGCCGATCCAGGGGCTGCGCGGATGGCACTTCCTCACCGTCGTCCCCGGGGCGGACCCTGTGGAGATGACCTGGAACACCGAGCTCGGTCGGTGGCGGGGACCTCACGACTGGGACGCTGTCTGGGCCGACCCGAGCCGCCTCTATCTGCACCCGGACGGGAACGAGGTCTGGGTCCGGTGGACCGCACCGCGCGACGGCCGGGTCGAGATCACCGGAACCGCTGCGAAGTTCGCGACGCACGAGGGCGACGGTGTGCGCCTGGCCCTCTGGCACGGCACCACGCGCCTGTGGCCGGCGGACTCCGACTGGCACACGCTCGCCTTCGACGACACGACCGGGGTATCGGTCAGCGAGGTGACCTCCGTCTCGGCCGGCGACACGATCACGTTCCGGCTCGACCAGAACGTGACGACAGCGGCCGACTCGACCGTCTGGAACCCGACGGTCGAGTACCTGCCGACGGAACCGACCCCGGAGCCCACGCCCGAGCCCACGCCGGAGCCGACGACGGGGCCGACGCCCGATCCCACGACGGAGCCGACCCCGGAGCCGACCTCCGAGCCCACCTCGCGGACCTCAGCCGGGTCCGCGACCTCGGCGCCGACCGCATCGGGCCAAGGAGCGCACCGCGCGGGCGACCTCGCGAGCACGGGTATCGGCGGAGGCCTCGCCTGGGCCACGGCGGCCACGGTCGCTGCCGGCGTCGGAGCGCTGCTCCTGCGTCGCCGGTCGCTCACCATGACCGATCGGGGTGCTTCGGACCGGTAGCAGGCCGAGGGGCCGAGCCGGCCGCCGTGGCGCGGCCGAAGCGTTCGGCCGTCGCCAGCAGGTCGCCGAGCGGTCTCACGTGCGCTCCCGTCCACCACCCGACGCTCCGGGTGGTGGACGGGAGCGGGGCGACCCGGTGAGCACGGGCGGAACGGTCACGAGACGTCGCACCGATCGGCAGCCGGCACGACGGACCCTCCCTCGTCGATCACCGACCGAGCACGGCGCCAGCGCGGCGGAGCCGCCTCGCGGCGTCGGCGTCGCCCCCGACACCTAGGCTGACGGAGTGCTCTCGCCCTCAGCCCTGTGGCCTCGCGTCGCGCAGGCCGTCGGCGGGATCATCGGCGCCACGGCGGGCGTGCTCCTCCTGCCTCGTCCGCTGACGACGCTCGAGCTGTCGCCGTGGCTGTTCGCCACCTCGCTGCTCGCCGCCGCCGCACTCGTGCTGCGGACCGACCGGCGCGCCTCGCATCGGTGGCTGGCCGCGCTCGCCCTCCTCGCCGCGGCGGTGGCCGTCGCGGTGGCGGGCGTCCGCATCCTGCCGCTGGTGCCGGTCGCGTTGAGCTGCCTGGCCGCGGTGAACGCCGTGCGGCTGGTGACCCTCGCGGTACGGAGGCGCCGGCCCGGCATCACCTGCCTGACGCGTGCCGTGTGGGCGCTGGCCAGCGGAGCGGGAGCCGTTCTGCTCTGGCTGTGGCCCGATGCCACGCTGCTCCTGCTCGCGTGGGCGATCGCCGCCACCCTCGTCGTGGCCGGGCTCCTGCTGGCCTGGCGTGCCGTCCGAGCGAGGCCCCGGGCGGCCCGGCGCGTTCGTCCCGGCCCGCGCCTGATCGGCGCCCTCCTGGTCGCGGCCCTCGCGGTTCCGGGAGCGGCCGTGACGGTCCAGGCGATGTCCGACGTCCCGGCGCCCGATGCGTTCTACTCCTGGACGGGTCCCCTGCCGGAGCAGCCCGGCGTCCTGCTCCGAGTGGCCCCGTACGAGGGCGAAGCTCCAGCGGACGCGCGGGCTCTGCGCATGCTGTACACCACGACGCGCTCGGACGGCTCGATCACGCTGGCCAGTGCCGTCGTGGCCGTGCCGACACAGGACACCGGCTCGGCACGGATCGTGCTCGCCTGGCAGCACGGGACGACGGGCGTGGCCCGGTCCTGCGCGCCGAGCCTGCGACCCGACGCGCTCACGGAGGAGGCGATCCCCGGGATCGCCGGTGCGATCGAGCGCGGCTGGGTCGTCGTCGCCACCGACTATCCCGGTCAGGGCACCACCGGGCGCTACCCCTACCTGATCGGCGAGGGGGAGGGACGAGCGACGCTCGACGCGGCGCGCGCTGCCGGTCAGATCGAGGGGGCAGGGAGTCCGGAACGGGTGATGCTGTGGGGTCACTCCCAGGGCGGGCACGCGACGCTGTGGGCGGCGCAGATCGCCCCGGAGTACTCCCCCGAGCTGGACGTCGTCGGGGTTGCGGCGCTCTCCGCCGCCTCGGACCCGCTTGCGCTCGCGCGACGCGTGACCCAGGCCAGCCCCGGCCCGCTGAGCGACGCCGTCACCTCCTACGTCGTCGTGCCCTACTCCGACGAGTACGCCGACGTCGCCCTCACCGACGTCACCCACCCCGCCGGTGTCGTGTTCACCGAGTCCGCGGCATCGCGCTGCGCCACCGATCGCTCCATGCTCGTCACGCTCCTGGTCGGGGTGGGTCTCGGCGACCACGACCGGCTCTACCAGCTCGACCTGGACGCGGGGCCCGTCCACGACCGCCTCGTCCAGAACACCGCCGACGGCCTCGTGCCCGCGCCCCTGTTCCTCGGTCAGGGCACGGACGACGAGGTCGTCCCGATCGAGATCCAGCGCACCCTCACCGCCGCGCTCTGCACCGCCGGCAGAGCGGTGTCCTCGCACGAGTACCCGGGCCGGAGCCACATGGGCGTGATCGCCGAGGACTCACCGCTCGTCCCCGAGCTGCTCGCCTGGGCCGACGAGGTCGTCGCGGACGGCTCGCCGTCCACCTGCCGCTGACCCTCGATGAGGTTGGGGCCGCCCCGCCCGCGGGCCTGAGCCGTCGCGCCCCATCCCGGAGCACGGTGGACGAGCGTCGGCGACGGTCGGACCGGCGGTGCTCTCGATCCTGTCCGAAGGCGAGGCCTACGGGTACCTGATCGCGCAGCACCTAGCTCCCCCTGTCGAACGCAGCCATCGACGTCATCGACGACCCGCCGCCGCGTGACCGCCGCCGCCCCGACCCTTCGGGGTTTCCTGCGTGTCCGGTTGCGGGGGCCGCGATCGTCGCTCGTCGACGGGGTCCGACGGCCGAAGGATGGTGGGGACGAGGGCGGGCTGGCACTCCCTCCTCCGGCCCTTCACCCCCCCTGCCGAGCATCGGCCCCCCACCCGCTGCGGCCGCGCGAGCGCCGCAGCACTCCGGCGCTCGGTCTCGAGGGGCCGTCAGCCAGCCCGCCCTCGCGTCCGGGAGCCCGGCCGCCTTCCCGGCCGGTCGCCGTGGCCGACAGGCCAGGCCATCCCGACCCCGACCTGTCGGCACGCACGCGGCACGAGGCCCCTCGGCACGGTGATCCGGGCAGCCCGGCACGGCGATCCGGCCACCCCGCCCCCGACGGATCCGACACCCGGGCACCCAGGCGGCGCGTCCTCCCCTCCCTCGGACCGTCAGGCTCCGGGCGGGCACCGCACCGGCGTCGGAGCACACGCCCAGCGACGGACGGATCGCGTCGCCGCGCACCGGGCGAGCCACCACCGCCGCGCCTCCTCGATGCCCGGCGCCACAGGGTTCCCCTCGGCGTCCACCGCGCGTACCCTGCGAGGATCGCGGCACCGACGAAGCGGCCGCGTAGCCTCGTCGCGCGCGGCTGGTGGCCGGCGGCATGCGGGAGCGCCCGCTGGTCTGTTATGTGAGGGACGTGGTCTGGGGTGTCTGGTGTCCAGCAAGGGGAGATACGCGGAAGCCGCCACGGGGATGCACGCGGCTGCGGCGCTCCCCGTGCGCACCGAGCCCGAGCGCGCTCGGGCCGCGCGCCTGCTCACCCGGCGTCGCACGATCGGGCCACGACGCTAGGACGAGCGCCGGACCGCAGCCATGCCCGCAGGAGCCCGGCGCGCGTCGACGCGTCCGCAGCGCGGAACGCAGCGCGCGGCGCAGCCCGGAACGCAGCCCCGGCCCGGGAGGCGACCGCGCGTGGATGAGACGGCGAGTCAACGCACCGTCCGGGTGAGCATCGTCGAGGACGAGGTTCTGCTGTGCTCGCTGCTGGCACGCACCCTGGACGCCGACCCGCGGCTGAGGGTGGTGCACACGGCCCGCGGCGTGCAGGAGGCCGCGCTGCTCATCACGCCCGGCAGCACCGACGTCGCGATCCTCGACGTGAACCTGACCGACGGCAACGGCATCAGCCTCGGCGTCCAGCTGCAGCGCGCCGACCCGCGCCTGTCGATCATGCTGCTGTCGGGCGAGGACTTCACCGGGCTCTTCACCGCCGTGCAGCAGGAGGTGAGCCGGCCGTGGAGCTACCTGTCGAAGAAGTCGACCTTCACCCGCGACGTGCTCGTCCGAGCCGTCCACGCCTGCGCCGAGGGCAGGGTGGTCATCGACCCCGACCTGGCGCGGACGGCTCAGCCCCGGCGCGGCTCCCGGGTCTCCGCGCTGACCCCGGCGCAGCTGCGGGTCGTGCGCCTGGTCGCCCAGGGCCTGACCAACCGCCTGATCGCCGAGCGCCTGAAGATCCAGGAGCAGTCGGTCGAGGCCCACCTCGTCGCGGCCTACCGCACGCTCGAGCTCGACTCGACCCGGACGAACCGCCGGGTCGCAGCGGTCCTGGCGTTCCTGGAGCAAACGGGACGGATCGCAGCGCGATGAGCCGCGAGGTGCTCCTCAGCCGGCACGACCGGAACATGCTCGGCTGGATCGCCGCGACGAACATGATGCTCTTCGCCTCCGTCGTGGCGTTCGAGTGGACGGTCTGGCGCGGCCTGCCCGGCGGCGACCCGCTCCCGGAGATGCTCGCCCAGGCGATCGCCGCGTTCGGCGTCACCCTCGTGTGCGGGCTGGCGGTCCTGGCGACCTGGGTCGTCGCCTGGTTCCATCTGCGTCATCGTCGGAGCGCCTTCTGGCTCGTCGCGATCGCCTCCATCCCGCTGGCCGCCCTCCCCCGGGCCTACGCCCTGGCCAATCTCGACGCCACGCCCGTGGGGGTCCCGTCCGCGGCTCTGCTGTGGCTGCTCGGGGTGTTCGGCTACGGCGTCGCCACGGCCACGACCGTCCTGACCGCGTTCCTGCTGGTGCGCAGCCGGGAGGCGGAGGAGCACCGACGCGCGGACCTGGAGCAGGCGGCGCGCACGATCGCGAACACCGAGGCCGAGGAGATGCGCGTGCGGCAGGTGGTCGCCGATGCCCTGCACGGCACGATCCAGAACCGGCTGGTCGTCGTGATCGCGGGCCTCGACCGGACCAGCTCGGACCTGCGCGCGCAGGGGCACCGGGAGTGGTCGGACCTGGTGGACGGGCACGTCGCCGCACTGGAGGAGCTCCGGGACAGGGACGTCCGTCCGCTCAGCCGCAGCCTCTTCCCCGCCGCCGTCGACATCGGGACCTCCGAGGCGATCGAGCTGATGATGAGTCGCCTCCCCGCGTCGATCGAGTACCACCTCGACCTCGACCCCGCCCTGCGAGGGATCGCGGCCACGGCAACCGACCCGCTCTCCCTGCCCGAGCGGCTGGTGGTCCTGTACTCGGTCGAGGAAGCGGTCACCAACGCCCTCAAGCACGGGCGTCCCGACACCATCTGGGTCAGCGCGCGGACCGAGCCTTCCGACCCGCCGAGCGGTGGGCCCCTCGCGCCGATCACGCTGAGGGTGAGCGTCGACGACGACGGGCAGGGGCTCCTCGAGGATCCGCCGCGGCTGCACGGGCTGGCCCGTCACCGCGCACGCCTGCGCGGACGCGGTGGCGACCTGGCTCTCGGGAGAAGCCCCCGGGGCGGCGGTCGTCTCACCTTCCACCTGCCGCTCCGAGACCTCCACGCGGGGGACTGAGCCGAGGGGGTCGAGCCAGGACAGGCACCAGCGACGACGAGAGGAGATGCGACAGGACGGACGTCACGACGCGGGAGGGCACCGAGCCGTCGGCGGAGGGCGAACACCTCACGGCACCGGGGGTGACGCCCCGCCCGTGCCCGACCTGAGGGAGACCAGGCAGAGACGGAGGCGACACCCATCACCGGCGGCGACACCGCGCCGACCACGTGAGGTCATCCAGAGACGCGAGCACCACCTCGACAGAGGATGCCGCTGACGGTCGGCCCACCACGCGCGAGCACAGGGAACCTGGGTTCCCCCCTTCATGGAGGTACCGCACGACGGCAGGAGCCGCCGACGCCCAGCCCTACCCTTGTCTAGCGCCGTTCACTGCCCCGTCGCCGCAACGGGCGACGTCGAGGCGCCCCTCTATCCACATGCTGGAGAATCATCGTGAACACTGGAGAACCATCATGAACAGCAACCGAAGACACCTGGTCTCCGGTCGGCGGGCCCTCGGAGCCGCGGCTCTGGTCGTGGCCGTCGGACTCGTCGGCACGAGCGCTGAGGCCGACCCGCGGATCGATCCGGTCTCGGGGCCGACCAGCGGGGGTCAGGAGGTCACCCTCTCGGGGCTCGTGCTCGACGTCACGCGCGACGTCTCCGGCGGCGGGACGCACTCGCTCGCGATCGGCGTCGACGGCACGGTCTACGCCTGGGGCTCGAACGGTCTCGGCCAGCTCGGTGACGCCACGCTGACCGACAGCTCCACGCCGGTCGTCGCCGCGCTCCCGGACGGCGTCCACGCCGTCGACATCTCGGCCGGCGGGACGCACTCGCTCGCGGCCGGCTCGGACGGAGCCGTCTACGCCTGGGGCGACAACACGTTCGCCCAGCTCGGCAACGCCGAGCAGGGACCGGGGACGGAGGAGTCGGCGCCGGTTCGCGTCGACCTGCCCGACGGGGTGCGGGCCGAGTCCGTGTCGGCCGGCGCGCGGCACTCCCTCGCCGTCGGCTCCGACGGGGCCGTCTACGCCTGGGGCCTGAACAACGAGGGGCAGCTCGGCGACGGCACGGCGGTCGGCAAGCTCGTTCCCGTCCGCGTCGAGCTGGCCCCGGGAGTCCGGGCCCTCGCCGTCGCCGCCGGGGACGGGCACTCCCTCGCCGTCGGGTCGGACGGCCTCGTCTACGCCTGGGGCGGCAACGGGGCCGGGCAGCTCGGCACCGGGACCACCGACGGGGAGCTCGCCCCGGTGGCGGTCGACCTCGGTCCCGACGTGAGCGCGACGGCCGTCGCCGCCGGGTTCCGCCACTCCCTCGCCGTCGGCTCCGACGGAACCGTCTACTCGTGGGGGGACAACGGAACCGGGGAGCTCGGGATCGGCAGCCTGCCCGAGGACGTGCCGTTCGCCACGACACCCCAGGCCGTCACGCTGCCGGCCGGGGCGCGGGCGACCTCCGTCTCCGCCGGGTTCGTCCACTCCCTGGCGCGGACCGACGACGGGCGGCTCTACTCCTGGGGCGAGAACTTCGACGGGCAGCTCGGGACCGGCACGCCGCTCCCGCAGACCTCCCCCGCGCTCGTCGACCTGCCCGACGTCGACGTCATCGCCGCGAGCGCCGGCGCCGAGCACTCCCTCGCCGTCGGGGTCGACGGAGCGATCTACGCCTGGGGCAACGGCGAGTCCGGTCGGCTGGGGAACGGCGAGCAGGCCAACCAGCCGCTGCCCATCGAGGTGGACCAGCTCGTCCTGTCCCTCGTCCCGGCGGTCTACTTCGGGGACGTCGACCACCCCGGCACCGACGTGACGGTGGACGCCTCGGCCGGCACGGTGCGGGCGGTCACCCCGGCGCATCCCGCCGGCACCGTCGACGTGTCCCTGCGTCTCAACGCCGTCACGGGCCTCGGCGATCCGATCGGGTCGTACACGTTCCTTGCCGTCCCCAACCTGGGGGCAGACGGGTCGTCCATCACCGCGACGCCCGCCGAGCTGGTCGCGGACGGCACGTCGACCTCCCGGATCGTCGTCCAGCTCGTCGACACCACCGGCCTGCCGATCACCGGGTCGGGTGAGGTGGTCGACATCAGCGTGATCGACGGGCCGGGGGTCGTCAGCGAGACGACCCCGCTCGACGACGGCACCTTCGAGGCGACCTTCACCGCCGGTATCGACACCGCGGTGACCACCGTCGGCTTCACGGTCGACGGGGTGCGCGCGGACGACACGGCACGGATCACGGTCACGGCCCCGGAGGTCGGGGTGCACCTCGAGCACGCGACCCGCGAGATCGGCCAGGCCCAGACCGTCACGGGGACCGGCTTCCTCCCGAACGAGACCGTTCGGGTCGTCGGCTCCACGAACGACGGGGCCGTCCTGGTGACGGCCGACGCCGACGGGGCCGTCAGCCACGCCTTCACCGTCCCCGAGGTCGCTCCCGGAACGCGGACGATCACGCTGACCGGCGTGACCTCCGACCGGGAGGGATCGGCCGAGTTCGTCGTCACCCGGTCCGCAGCGTCGCCCAGCCCCAGCCCCAGCCCGACGGACGACGACGGCCGGCCGCTCCCCTCGACCGGCGCGAACCCGATGGCCGCGCTGCTGCCGGCGCTCCTGGCCGCGGCGGTCGGAACCGGCCTGGTCCTCCGCTCGCGCAGGACACGGCGCACCACGCGCTAGTCGCGGGTCGACCGCCGTCGCCTCGTCGGTCCGGCCGCCCTCCGGGGCGACCGGACCGACGAGGACGTCGGGAGCACCGCGCGCCGCGCGCTCGTCCAGCACCGCCGTCGCGATCGATCGCCCGTCCACGACCTCCTCCAACCGACGACGCCGACGACGCCGACGTCACCGTCGCGCGAAGCGCGGCGCCGGCGGCCTCACGGCGGGGACGAGTCGTCGCTCAGCAGCCGGAGCCAGCGTCGGGTGATCGACTCCATCGCCGCGAGGTCGTCGGCGTCGAGACCGCGCAGCAGTCGGTGCTCGTTCGCGAGATGGGCACTGAAGGCCTCGTCGATCAGCGCTCGGCCCGCACCGGTGAGACGGATCAAGCGGCGCCGGGCGTCCTCGTCCGACGCCCGGCGTTCGACCAGGCCACGGGCCAGGAGCCGGTCGACGCGCTTGGTGAGGCCGCCGGTGGTGACCATCGTGTGGTCGGCGAGCTCGCCGGCGGGAAGCTCGTAGGGCGCTCCACGTCGGCGCAGCGAGGCGAGGAGGTCGAACTCGGCCTCGCTGAGCCCGTGCGCCTCGTACACCGGGGTGAGGCGAGCTGTCAGCTCCAGGGCGAGGCGATGGACGCGGCCGATCACTCCCTGCGGGGACGGGTCGAGGTCGGGCCGTTCCCTGCGCCACTGGTCCTGGATGCGATCGACGCGATCCGGCGAAGCACCCATGTCGCCACTCTATCCACCGGGTCGCATACTATATCTTCCATGGAAGATAAGTCCTGGCGATGGGTTCTCGTCACCGCGATCGCGCCGATCGCCTGGGGCAGCACCTACTACGTCACCCGCCAGGTGCTGCCAGCGGATGCTCCGCTGTGGGGTGCGGTGATCCGGTGCCTGCCGGCGGGTCTCCTGGTGCTGCTGCTCGTGCGACGCCTGCCTCGGGGGAGCTGGTGGTGGCGCTCGTTCGTGCTCGGCACGCTGACCGTCGGAGGGCTCAACGTCCTGGTCTACGTCACCGCCCAGCTCCTGCCGACCTCGCTCGCCGCGACGCTCATGTCCACCTCCGCGGCGGCGATGCTGCTGCTGAGCTGGCTCGTGCTGCGGCAGCGCCCGAGCCTGGTCGCCGTGCTCGGGGCTCTCGTGGGCATCACGGGCGTGGTGGTCATCATGGGCTTCGGCGGCGGACCCGTGAACGGCTGGGGAGTCGTCGCGTCCATCGGCGCCATGCTCTCCTCCTCGCTGGGGTTCGTCCTCACGCCCGGGTGGGGCGCGGCCGTCGCGCCGCTCACGATGCCCTCGTGGCAGCTCGTCGCCGGCTCGCTCGTCGTGCTCCCGTTCGCCCTGATCGTCGACGGAGCCCCACCCGCCGTCGACGGGCCGGCGCTCGCGGGCTTCGCCTACGTGATCCTGGTGGCCACCGCCCTCGCCTACGCGGCCTGGTTCACCGGCCTCGCCCGACTGCCCGGGTCCGTGGTCGGCGTCATCGGGCTGCTGAACCCGGTCACGGGCGTCGCGCTCGGGGTGTTCCTCGCCGCCGAACCGTTCGGGATCCTCCAGGCGGTCGGACTGCTCCTGGTGATCGCGGGCGTGCTGCTCGGGGTCGCGGTCCGGCGGCCTCGCCAGCCGGACGCGGCTAGACCGCCCCGAGCCCCTTCTGCCAGCCCGCCTGGACCGCGACCGTGCGGAAACCCAGCGCCACGTTGATCGCGAGCATGTGCTCGTTCTCCGACGCGTTCTGGGTGTGGATGCGGCGCACGCACGGCCGCTCGCGCACCAGCAGCTCGAGGTTGGCGGCCTTGGCCAGCATCCCCAGCCGGTGCCCCCGGTGCTCGCGCAGCACGAGCGTGTCGCGCTGGAACCCGAACTCGATCTCCGGGAACGCCGGGATCTGCAGCTCCGTGTAGGCCACCAGCTCACCGGTCGGCACGTGCTCGACGACGGCGAGCCGCATCTCCTGCCACGAGCGCTCGTAGTCCGCGACGTACTCGGCCACCCGCTCGGCGTCCCACACCTCCTCCTCGACCCTGAGGTCGGCGAGCGGCACGTCCGTGCTCATCCGCGTGTGCAGACGGGCGAGGGCGTCGAGGTGATCCTGGGCCGCCGCCGCGTCGAGATGCAGGACGCGGTAGTCCGCACCGGCGGCAGCGGCCGCGAGCGCCGCGTGACGCCGCGGCTCGTCCGCGTCACGCGGCACGTCGAGCTGGGACGCGCGGGCCACCTGCTCGAGGCGGTACCCGCGACCGAGCAGGAACGCCACCGTTGGATCGTCCGAGGGGACGCGGCCGGCGCCGGTCGGCGCCTCGAGCGTGCCCGGCCCCGGCTCGGGCTCGGGCGCCACCGTGCTCCACCCGATGACGTGGTCGCGGCCCTGCGCGCGCAGCCAGGCCTCCGCCCGCTCCAGCAGGGCGGTCCCGGTCCCGGCACCGCGGACCCGCTCGTCGACGACGACGAAGACGTGGCCCGTGCGCAGGTTGTCCCGGAGCGGGATCCGGACCTCGGCCGCTCCCACGACGTCGTCGGTCCCCGGCTCGGCGACGCCGTCGCGGACCGCGACGAGGAGGATGCTGCGCTGCCAGTCGCTGTCCGTAAGGAAGGCGAGGGAGATGGGCAGCGGCGCCCATCGGTCGGAGTGCCCGAGCAGCTCGACCTCGAGGTCGCGGGTGAGCCGGTTGTACCCGGCGTACGCCCAGACGTCGGGGTGGTCGGGCGAGGGCGGAACGGGCGGGGCCTCGAGAACGGTCGTCGTCACGCCATCAGCCTGGCCGCCCACGGCCGCCCGGTCCATCGGATTTCCGCTCGGGGATGCTGGCGCGCTCGCGCGCGGCCGTGCGAGGGTGAAGGGCACCACCACTCGAACGACTCCACCAGGGAGACCGACGTGCCGGAGACCGCGACCTTCCTCGGCCCCTGGTACGACCTCGCCTTCGTCGTCGTCGCCGCGCTCAACCTCACGCTGATCGTCCTCGCGTTCCGCTCGATGCTCCGCGAGGGGCCGGGCCGCCGCGCGGGCGCCGCGCTCCTCGTCTGGTCCCTGGCCGTCCTCGCCGTGCCGATCCTCGGCCCGCTCGCGTCCCTGCTCGCCGGACGGAGCCCCGTCGCGCCGTCCCGGACCTGACGACCGGCAGCACGTCCGCGGGAGTACCGTGACCGCGTGCCCGAGCCTCGACCGGAGACAGGCGGCGCCGCGGGGCACCGGCCGCGGCCCTGGTGGCTCCTTGCCCCCGCCGCGGCGGCCGTCGTCCTCGTCGCCGGCTGGCTCCCGCTGGAGCGCGCCCTCGCGCTGGCCGAGCGCACCGGACCGGTGCTGCTCTTCGTCGCCGCCCTGACGGTCGTCGCGGAGCTGTGCGCCGGGGCCGGCCTGTTCACGGCCGCCGCCGGGATCGCGGCCGACGTCGCCCGCGGGCGACGCTGGATCCTCTGGGCGCTCGTGACGCTGCTCGCGGTCGTGTGCACGGCCCTGTTCTCGCTCGACACGACGGCGGTCCTGCTGACCCCGGTCGTGATCGCGCTGGCGCGACGCACGGGGACGTCCCCGCTGCCGTTCGCGCTCGCGGTGCTGGCCCTGGCGAACACCGCGTCGCTCGTCCTCCCGGTCTCCAACCTCACGAACCTGCTGGCCGACCACGAGCTGCGTCGCGCCGGCGCGAGCTACCTCGGGCTGATGTGGGCACCGGCGCTCGCCTCGATCGTCGTCACGATCCTCGTCCTTGCCATCCGGGACCGCCGCTCGCTGCGGGGCGACTACGAGCCGGCGGAGACTCCGGGCCCGCCGGATCTGCGGCTGCTGCGCATCGTCGGCGTCGTCGTCGCACTCATGGGGATCGCGTTCGTCGTCGGGGTGCCGCCGGCGACGGCGGGCGTCACGGCCGCCCTCGTCCTGCTGGCGGCGACGCTGGTACGCCGCCGTTCGCTGCCCGTCCCCGCGGCCGATCTGGTGCCGTGGCGGATGCTGATCGTGGTCGGCTCGCTCTTCGTCGTCGTCACCGCCGCGGTCGGCGCCGGCGGCATCGCCGCGGCCCTAGCCGGGACGGGCACCGGCCCGCTCGACCTGCTGCGGCTCGCGACGGTGGGCGCGCTCGCCGCCAACGCCGTCAACAACCTGCCGGCGTTCCTCGCGCTGGACCCCGCGACGACGGGCGAGCCCCTGCGGGTGGCCGCCCTCCTCGTCGGCACGGGGGTCGGCCCGCTCGTCACCCCGTGGGGCTCGCTGGCGACCGTGCTGTGGTGGCAGCGCTGCCGCCAGGTCCTCCTGCACGTGCCCGCCGCGACGATCGTCCGGCAGGGCCTGCTCCTCGCCCCCCTGGCCCTGCTCGCCGCGACCGCGGCACTCGTCGTCGCCGTCGGCTAGGCCGAGCAGGGGAGCTCGCAACCTCGCGGGCGCGGCGGGCACCGCCTCAGGCGCGCACGTAGTCCTCGAGGGCCGGTCCCGGCCGCACTACCCCGTTGACGATCGCCCGGATCGCGAACTCGGACGCCTCACCCAGCTCGACGGCCTCGGGGTCGAGCAGCCACTGGAGCTGGAGCCCGTCCATGACCGCGAGGATCGACGCAGCACCGGCGGCGATGCTCGCGCGGTCGGTGACGCCCTCCTGCGCGCAGAGCTCGTCGAACGCCTCCGTCACGTCCCTGCGCAGGATCTCGTAGCGACGCTGAAAGTAGGAGCGAGCCGGGTGGTCGTCGGTCACCGACTCGCCGGTCAGGACCGTGAAGACCTGGACGATGCCGGGCCGGCGCGCGTTGGCGAACGCCGTCTTGACGAGGTGGAGGAACAGCTCCGGCCCGCCGGGCATGTGGTCCGTCCCGACGTCGGCGAGATCCGCCTGGTCACGGTAGGAGATCACCTCGAGCAGGAGCTTCTGCTTGGACCCGAAGTGGTGCAGCACCCCGGCGTGGGTCATCCCCACCTGCTCCGCGATGTCGGCGAGCGTGCCGTTGGTGTAGCCCTTGTTGCCGAACGTCTCGACCGCCGCCCGCAGGATCCGCTCACGCCTGGCGCGCGTCTCGGGTCGGACGCCGACGCGTCCGGCCGGCCCGCGCGCCCCGGCGGCGGGCGCGGTCGCCGGAGCCCCGGGGGGCGCTGCCGTCTCCTCGGTCGCCACCGGGGCGACCTCGGTCGAGCTCTCCATCACTGCTTCCCTTCGCGGGCACCGTCACTTACTCCATGGTAACCTCGCCGGCAACTTACTTTCTCGATAGTAAGTAGCCGTCGCGTCAGGGTCGCCCGACGGCAGCCGCACCCACCGACCCGCCTGCAAGGAGAAGCAATGAAGCTCAGGAAGTCACTGATCGCGGCCTGCGCGATCACCGCACTCGGCGCCTCGGCGCTGGCCGCCTGCTCGTCCGGCGACACGTCGGGCAACGGCGGCGACGGCTCGTCCGGAGGCACCTCGACCGACGGCGGCAGCGGAGCCGCCACGGGCGCCTCCCTCACAATCGCCAAGCCGGACGGGGCCATCACGACCGAGTCGCACAACCCCTACCTCGGCGACTCGTCCGCGTCGAAGTACGGCTACGGCAAGGTCATCTTCGAGACCCTCGCCCTCGTCAACCAGACCGGTGACCTCGGCACGACGCCGTGGCTCGCCGAGTCGGTCGAGTGGAACGACGACTACACGGCCGTCACGGTCGTCCCGCGCTCGGGTGTCCAGTGGAGCGACGGGACGGACTTCACGGCCGACGACATCGTCTTCACGTTCGACCAGTACCTCACCGGCAAGCTCACCGACACGGCGGGCCTGAACTACGAGGGCGCGACCGTCGACGGCGACGCGATCACCCTGACGTTCGCCGACTCGAAGTACACCGCCCAGGCCCGCGTGCTGCACATCCCGATCGTGCCGAAGCACATCTGGGAGAACATCGCCGACCCGAACACCGACCCGCTGACGGACGAGGGCCTGCTCGTCGGCACCGGCCCCTACGTCCTCGACAACTGGTCGACCGAGTCGGTGACGCTCAAGGCCAACGAGAACTACTGGGGCGGCGACCTGGCCGTGCCCGAGCTGCACTACGTCTCCTACGGCGACAACGCGGCGCTCACCACGGCGCTGGTCTCCGGCGAGGCGGACTGGGCGCAGGCGTTCATCCCGCAGATCGAGTCGAGCTACCTGGCCGCTGACGAGGCCAACCACTTCTGGGCCGCGCCGACCGCCGGCGCCGCCACGGTGTTCTTCAACCTGCAGACGAAGCCGTTCGACGACCTCGCCCTGCGTCAGGCCCTGGCGTGGACCATCGACCGCCAGGCCTACGTCGACATCGCTCGCGAGGGCGCGAGCGAGGTGATCTGGAACGAGACCGGCCTCGGCGCGCTGCTGGAGGACGAGATCCAGCCCGAGTTCAAGGGCAAGGACTACTCCGTCGACATCGACAAGGCCCGGCAGATCCTCACCGACGCCGGGTACACCTGGGACGGCAGCGGCAAGCTGCTCGACCCGGAGGGCACGGCCGTGTCCTTCTCGATCTCGGTCCCCGCGGGCTGGAGCGACTGGAACACCGAGCAGGCACTCATCGCCGAGGAGCTGAACGAGGGCCTCGGCATCGAGGTCAAGGTCGACCAGCCCGACTGGGGCGGCTGGGACGCGGCGCGCCAGGAGGGCACCTTCCAGGCGATCATCCACTGGCTCGAGGACACGGGCAACGCCTACGGCCTCTACACCTCCACGATGGACCCCAAGTGGATCGTCGACGACAAGGCCCAGTTCAACTTCGGCCGGTTCGACGACCCGGCGGTGACCGAGGCCCTGCACACCTACGCCAACGCCTCCGACGACGCGGCGCGCACGGCCGCCGTCACGGTGCTGGAGAAGGCGTTCGCCGAGAACGTCCCGGCGATCCCGCTGGGCGCGCACCCGCTGCTCGGCGAGTACAACACGCGCAACTACGTCGGGTGGCCGAGCGCCGACGACCCGTACGCGTCGGCCGACCCGACCCAGCAGTCGATCGTCCAGATCCTGACGAAGCTGCAGCCGGCCGAGTGACGCCTCGGGCCGGGTGGGCTGGCGCGGTCGCGCCAGCCCACCCGGCTCGCCGACCGACGAAGGGCTTCCCCATGTCAGACCCACTGCTGAGCGTGCGCGACTTCTCCGTCGTGTACGACGTCGACCCGCCCGTGCGGGCCGTCACGGACGTGACCCTCGAGCTCCAGCGCGGCGAGATCCTCGGGCTCGCGGGCGAGAGCGGCTGCGGCAAGACCACCCTCGCCTACGGCGTGCAGCGCCTGCTGAAGGCGCCCGCTGTCATCACCGGCGGCTCCGTCGTCTTCCACGACGCGAGCGGCGAGGACATCGACGTCAACGCCCTCGACCCGGAGCAGATGCGCCGGTTCCGCTGGGACAAGGTCTCGATGGTCTTCCAGGGCGCGATGAACGCGCTCAACCCCGTCGCCACCATCGGCGCGCAGCTCGAGGACGTGTTCGAGATCCACCGCCCGTCGCTCACCCGGCGCGAGCGCCGAGCGCGGGTCGCGGAGCTGCTGGAGATCGTCAGGGTCGGCGCGCAGCGCGGCCGGTCCTACCCGCACGAGCTCTCGGGCGGCATGCGCCAGCGCGTCATGATCGCGATGGCCCTCGCGCTGCGACCCCAGCTCATGGTGATGGACGAGCCGACGACGGCGCTCGACGTCCTCGTCCAGCGGGAGATCCTCCGGCAGATCTCCCAGCTGCGCCACGAGTTCGGCTTCTCGGTCGTCTTCATCACCCACGACCTGCCCCTGCTGCTGGAGATCAGCGACCGGATCGCGATCATGCGCGAGGGCGAGATCGTCGAGCTCGACACCGCCGAGAACATCTGGACCGACCCCCGCGACGACTACACGAGGACGCTGCTGTCCTCGTTCCCGCGGCTGACCGGAGACAAGGGGGTGGTGGCACGATGACCGTCCTGGACGTCCGCCACGTCACCAAGATCTACAACGTCCGCGGCGCCGGCCAGATCAAGGCGCTCGACGACGTCAGCTTCACGCTCGAGTCGGGCCGCACGATCGGGCTCGTCGGCCAGTCCGGCAGCGGCAAGTCGACGATCGCGAAGATCCTCACCCAGCTCGAGCGGCCGACGCACGGCGAGGTGCTGCTCGACGGCACGCCGATCCCGCGCCACGGCCGGGGTCTGCGCACCTACCGCCAGCAGCTCCGGATGGTCTTCCAGGACCCGTTCGCCTCGCTCAACCCGTACCACTCGATCCGGCACCACGTCGAGCGTCCGCTCCGCCTGGACCACGTCGTCCCGCGCGAGGAGACCGAGGACGAGGTGCGGCGCCTGCTCGAGCGGGTCCGCCTCGAGCCCGACGCGGTCATCGACCGTCGCCCGCACGAGCTCTCGGGCGGCCAGCGCCAGCGCGTCGCCATCGCCCGCGCCCTCGCGTCGCGGCCCAGGCTCCTCGTCGCCGACGAGCCCGTGTCGATGCTCGACGTGTCCATCCGCCTCGGCGTGCTGAACCTCCTGGCCGACCTGCAGCGCGAGGAGGGCCTCGGCGTCCTCTACATCACCCACGACCTCGCGACCGCCCGGCACTTCAGCGACGAGATCCTCGTGCTCAACCAGGGCCGCGTCGTCGAGCACGGGCCGGCCGACGACGTCATCCTCCATCCCCAGGACCCCTACACCCGGGAGCTGCGCGCAGCGTCCCCCGATCCCGAGAAGCACTTCGCCTCGGCGTCCCGCGACCACGGAGGTGCGCAGTGAGCGTCGTCCAGCCCCAGCTCGGCCCCGAGGTCGAGGCCCGCGAGGTCGGCACGACCGCGACCGCCGTCGTCAAGGGCCGGTCGCGCATCCCGTGGCGCTTCCTCGGCGGTCGCGCCGCCTTCTACCTGTTCACGCTGTGGGCCGCCGTCACCATCAACTTCTTCCTCCCCCGGATGATGAAGGGCGACGCCGTCACCTCCTACCTCTCGCGCAACCGCAACGTCACCCCCGAGGCGGCCGACGCGCTGCGCTCGCTGCTCGGGCTGGACACCGACAAGTCGCTGCTCCAGCAGTACGTCGACTACCTCGGCCTGCTGCTGCGCGGCGACCTCGGGGTGTCGCTGCTGCACGGCCTGCGGCCGGTCACCGAGGTCATCGGGCAGGCGCTCCCGTGGACGGTGGGCCTCGTCGGCTTCGCGACGATCGTGTCGTTCACGATCGGAACGGTCGGCGGAGCCGTCGTCGGCTGGCGGCGCGGGAGCCGGCTGGACGCGCTCATCCCGATCACGACCTTCCTCGGCACGATCCCCTACTTCTGGCTCGGCCTGCTCGCGATCGCGCTGTTCTCGGTCAACCTCGGCTGGTTCCCGATCGGCAAGGCCTACGGCGTCGGGATGAAGCCGGAGTGGTCGCTGGAGTTCATCGGCCAGGTCATCCACCACGGCACGCTGCCGGCCGCGACGATCGTCATCGCCTCGCTCGGCGGCTGGATGCTCGGCATGCGCAACATGATGCTCACCGTGCTCGACGAGGACTACATCACCGTCGCGCAGGCCAAGGGCATGCCCAACCGCCGCGTGCTGTGGCGCTACGCCGCCCGCAACGCCGTGCTGCCGCAGATCCAGAGCTTCGCGCTGTCGATCGGCTTCATCGTCGGCGGGACGATCGTCATGGAGATGGTCTTCAGCTACCCCGGCGTCGGCAAGCTGCTGCTCGACGCGACCAACGCGAAGGACTACGCGCTGATGCAGGGCGTGTTCCTCGTCATCACGCTCTCGGTGCTCGTCGCGAACATCCTCGCCGACGTCGCCTACGCGTTCCTCGACCCGCGCACGCGCCAGACGGAGGCCTGAGCGATGACAGCTCCAGCGAACCAGACCAGTGTTCAGCCCGGGGAGGCCGACGCGACGCACCACCGCGCCCCCCGCTCGTTCGGGGCCGCCCTGGCCTCGTCCTTCGCGATGTTCCGCAACGCCAAGTCGCTCACGGGCCTGGCGATCCTCGGGTTCTTCGTGCTCGTCGCGATCTTCGCCGACGTGCTCGCGCCCTACCCACCGACCAAGGTCGACCCGACCGCGCGGCTCCAGCCGCCGTCGGCCGAGCACCTGCTGGGCACGACGCACATCGGCGAGGACGTCCTGAGCCAGGTCATCCACGGGACGCGCGGCGTCATCGTCGTCGGCTTCCTCGCCGCGATCATCGCGACGATCATCGCGCTGACCGTCGGCGTCGTCGCCGGCTACCTCACCGGGTGGAAGAGCGAGGCCCTGTCGGCGCTGACGAACGTCTTCCTCGTGATCCCCGGCCTCCCGCTCATCATCATCGTCGCCTCGCAGTTCGAGGACCCGCCGATCGTCCTGATCGCGGCCGTCCTTGGGCTCACGGGCTGGGCGTGGGGCGCGCGGGTGCTGCGGGCGCAGACGATGTCGCTGCGCAACCGCGACTTCGTCCAGGCGGCCCGCGCCAACGGGGAGCCGCTGCGCCGGATCATCACGATCGAGATGCTGCCGAACCTCATGGCCCTCATCGCCGCGAGCTTCGTCGGGACGGTGACGGCCGCCATCCTCGGCCTCACCACGCTGTCCTACATCGGCGTCATCCCGGTGACGACGTACAACTGGGGCACGATCCTCAACTGGGCCTCGGCGCAGGGGGCGTTCCGGCAGAACCAGTGGTGGTGGTACCTGCCGCCCGGCCTGTGCATCGCCGCCATCGGCGTCGCGCTCTCGCTCATCAACTTCGGCATCGACGAGTACGTCAACCCGCGGCTGCGCTCGGCCGGCGAGCGGGCGCGCGCCATGAAGAAGAAGGGGCTCGACGTGAACGACCCCGTGACCGCGATCCGCCCCGAGCTGGCCGCGACCGCTGAGGCGACCACCGAGGCCACCACCGACGAGGCCACCGAGGCCACCGCCGACGCGACCACCGCGGGGTCGGGAGGCCCGACACGATGACCGAACCAGCTTTCCGCGACCCGTCCCTGCCCGTCGCCGACCGCGTCGAGGACCTCCTGGCCCGCATGACGCTGGCGGAGAAGGTCGGGCAGATGCTCCAGCTCGACGCGCGCGACGACCTCGCCGACCACGTGCTGCGCCGCCAGGTCGGGTCGATCCTGCACACCTCCCCGGAGCGGCTGCTCGTCGCGAACGAGCTGACGTCCCGGACCCGGCTGCGGATCCCCCTGCTCGTCGGCGAGGACTGCATCCACGGGCACTCGTTCTGGCCCGGCGCGACGATCTACCCGACGCAGCTCGGGATGGCGGCGTCCTGGGACCCGGACCTGCTCGAGCTGGTGGCGCGCGCGACGGCCGTCGAGGTCGCCGCGACCGGCATCCACTGGACGTTCTCCCCCGTCCTGTGCATCGCGCGGGACCTGCGCTGGGGGCGGGTGAGCGAGACGTTCGGCGAGGACCCGCTGCTCATCGGCGAGCTCGCCGCCGCCATGGTGCGCGGCTACCAGGGCGACGGGCTCACCGATCCCACCGCGATCCTCGCGACGGCCAAGCACTTCGCCGGCTACTCCGAGACGCAGGGCGGCCGCGACGCGTCCGAGGCGGACATCTCCCGCCGCAAGCTGCGCTCGTGGTTCCTCCCGCCGTTCGAGCGGGTGGCGCGCGAGGGGTGCCGGACGTTCATGCTCGGCTACCAGAGCATGGACGGGGTGCCGATCACGGTGAACCACTGGCTGCTGTCGGAGGTGCTCCGCGGCGAGTGGGGGTACCGGGGAACCCTCGTCACGGACTGGGACAACGTCGGCCGGATGGTCTGGGAGCAGCAGGTGCAGCCCGACCACGCGCACGCCGCGGCCGCGGCCGTGCGCGCCGGGAACGACCTCGTCATGACGACGCCGCTGTTCTTCGAGGGTGCGCTCGAGGCCGTCGAGCTCGGGCTGCTGGCCGAGGACGCGTTCGACGACGCCGTCCGGCGCATCCTCACGCTCAAGTTCGAGCTCGGGCTGTTCGAGGACCCGCGCCTGCCCGACGCCGAGCGGCAGCGCGCGGTCGTCGGCGCCCCGGCGCACGCCGAGCTCAACCTCGAGGTCGCGCGGCGCTCGCTCGTGCTGCTGGAGAACGACGGGACGCTCCCGCTGCGCACCGACGCCCCCGTCCGGATCGCCGTCGTCGGCCCGCTCGCGGACGACGCCCAGACCCAGCTCGGCGACTGGGCCGGCGGCTCGGGGCAGGCGGGCTGGCTGGACGGCCAGCCGCGGGAGATGATCACGACGGTGCTCGACGGGCTGCGCGACCTCGCGCCGGCCGGGTCGAGCGTCGCGTTCGCCCGGGGCGCCGAGATCCTCACGCTCGAGCCCGACCCGGAGGGCACGCACTTCCCGGACGGTCAGCCGCGCCCGCCCGTCGTCGAGCCGGCGGCGGTGGACGACACGCTCCTCGCCGAGGCCATCGCGGCGGCGGAGGCGTCCGACGTCGTCGTCGCCGTGGTCGGGGACCGGATCGAGGTCGTCGGCGAGGGCCGCTCGACCGCGACGCTGGAGCTGCTCGGCGGGCAGGTCGCGCTCCTCGAGGCGATGGTCGCGACGGGGCGGCCGGTCGTCGTCGTGCTGCTCGCCTCGAAGCCGCACGTGCTGCCGCCGTGCGTGCGGGACGCGGCGGCCGTGGTCTGGGCGGCGAACCCTGGCATGGCCGGCGGGCGTGCGCTCGCGGAGCTGCTGCTCGGTCTCGTCGAGCCGTCCGGCCGGCTGCCGATCTCGTTCGCGCGGCACGCGGGCCAGCAGCCGACGTACTACAACCAGATCCGCGGGCAGCACGGGTCGCGCTACGCCGACCTCACGCAGGCGCCGGCCTGGGCGTTCGGCGAGGGGATCGGGTACACGAGCGTCGAGTACACCGACCTCGCGCTGGAGACCAGCGAGGTCGGGCCGGACGACACCGTGACGGCCGAGGTGACGGTGCGCAACACGGGATCGCGTCCCGCGCACGAGACCGTGCAGGTCTACGTGCACGACGTCGTGACGTCGGTGAGCTGGGCGGTCAAGGAGCTCAAGGCGTTCCGCCGGGTGGTCGTGGCGCCGGGGTCGGCCGAGCGGGTGCGCGTGTCCGTCCCGGTGGCCGAGTGCACGATCGTCGACGCCGACGGCCGCCGCGTCGTGGAGCCCGGCGCGTTCGAGCTGCTCGTCGGCCGCTCGTCGCGCGACGGGGACCTGCTCCGCGCGCGGTTCGACGTCCGCGGGTGAGGCCGAGAGGGCGCGATCGAGGGGGCGCGGCCAGCGCTGACGCCGACCGCGCCCCCTCGAGACCTAGCGCGCGGCCGGCGGGAAGACCAGCGTCGCCGCGGCTCGCGGACCGAGCGAGCTGACGACGCGACCGCCGGGGTCGGAGCCCGGCGACGCGTCGACCACCGTCTCCACCTCGACCGGCTCGTCCCCGTCGTTGAGGAGCACGACGACGACAGAGCCGTCCTCGTTGCGAGCCGCGACGCTCCGGACGGGCCCGGCCTCCGAGGAGCCGACGCGCACGGCGCCGGGTCGGATGAACCGGGAGAAGTGGGCGAGACCCCAGTAGTCGAGCGTCAGCTCGTAGGTGCGCTCGCCCTGGTCGACGCGCAGCAGCCCGCGGCACGTGCTGTCGCCGAAGCCCGGGATCGTCGGCCCGTTGTTCTCGTCGAGCGCGAGGTTCCACAGGATCATCGACCGCGAGCCGTGCCGGAGGATGTCGATGCCGTTGCCCATGAGGTAGGAGAAGGCCGGCTCGAACGCCGGTACCCAGCTCCCACCCGAGCCCTCGAAGAAGTGGATCTCCTTGTCCGGGTAGTCCCGCCCGACCCGGGACTGGCTCACCGCACGACCGTCGTACCAGTGCCAGGCGATCCCGTCGAACGCGTCGGCCGCCTCGTCGAGCAGGTCGAACGCGTAGTCCAGGCGGTCCCAGTTGTGGTCGTAGCCCATGATCTTCGTCGTCAGCCCGGCCGCCGCGAACGCGGGGGCGAGGTGCTCGCGGACGAAGTCGATCTGCTCCAGCGCCGTCATGCCCATCCCCGGGTAGTGCTCCGGGACGTAGAGCGGCTCGTTCTGGGGCGAGACCGCCGTGATCGGCACGCCCCGCTCCGCCCACGCCTGGACGAACCGGACGAAGTACTGGGCGTAGGTCGGGTAGAGCTCCGGCAGCAGCTCGCCGCCGACCATCGACCCGGTCGTCTTCATCCAGCCCGGCGCGCTCCACGGCGACGCGAACACCTGCAGCCGGGGGTTCAGCTCCAGGGCCCAGCGCGTCAGCGGCAGGATGCTCTCGAGGTCGTGGTCGATCGAGAAGTGCTCCAGCTCGGGGTCGGTCGTCCCCTCGGGCCGGTCGTCGTAGGAGTAGACCGTGCGGGAGTAGTCGGACGAGCCCATCGGGTTGCGCACGACCGACAGACCGATTCCGCGGGCCGGGCAGAACAGCTCCGTCATCGCTCGTTCCCGCGCGTCCTCGGGCAGCACTCGGTCGACCAGGTAGGCGGACGCATCCGTGAAGGAGGCCCCGAACCCGTCGATGGTCTGGTGGCGGTCGGTCGTGTCGACCAGCACCTGCGTCGCGCCGGCCGTCGGCGTTCGTTCCGTGTCCACCGCACGCTCCACGAAGAGCTCGGCCGGCCCGGTCGAGACGTACTCCTGGATCCTCGCGGTCACCGCCAGCTCGGTGGTCTGCTCGTGCGTCACATCGATCTCCTTCTCTGTCGTCGGCCGCGAGCATCGTCGACGCGGCCGGGTCGGGGGGTGGGGCAGGGAGGGGAGCCGGAGGCCGGCTCAGGTCATCAGGAAGTCGCTCGGGTGGTCGTCCCGCACCCGGAGCAGCAGCTCGGGCCCGACATCGACGCCACCCTCGGCGAGCGCGTCGAGGACGGCCCCCAGGAGCGGGGACCCCCGCGAGGTCGTCACCGACGCCGCGGGGGCGACGCGCGCGAGCTCGGCCGTCAGCGCCTCGCGCATCGCCGGCTGCTCCGACGTCGCCACCGAGCCGTTGAGCAGGACGGGCAGCCGCCCGCTCGCGAGGTCCTCGCCGACCCGCCGCGCGCACCACCGCGCATAGCTCACGAGCGCTGCGGCGTGGTCACCGACGATGCGCCGCGCGACCTCGTCCCCCTCGTCCGCCGCGGCCAGGACGAGTCGCGCGGCGCGCCAGAGGTCGGACTCCGGGCGAGCCCCGAACCGTCGGCTGAAGGCGTGCCGCAGCTCCCAGGCGTCCGGGACGTCGTAGAGCCGGCACATGGACTCCGTCAGTGCCGTCGCCGGAGCCAGCCCCATCCAGGCACGGCACACCGCCGCCATGGCGGCGGCTCCCAGACCCGAACCGCCGAGGTGGTCGAACACGAACATCCCCGAGCACTCCTCGCGGCCGTCCCGGGAGCGGGCCGCGATCGCCGGGCCCGTGCCGACCGTGATGGAGACCCCGACGCCCGTGCCGTCGATGAGCCGGAGCGAGGCGTAGCCGTCGTTCTTCATCGAGAACCGGCCGAGACCAGGAAGCCGCTCGCGGACATGCCCGGTCAAGTACTCCTCGTCCTCCGGGTAGTCGACGCCGGCGAGCCGGAAGGCGGCCGAGGAGAGGTCGGCGTCGCGCACCCCGGCCGCCGCCAGCGAGTCGTCGACCGCGCGGAAGACCGCCGTCAGGGCATCCTCGGGGCTCGGGGCGCCGTAGATGTCCCCGCAGCCCGCGCGCCCCCGGCCGAGGACGCGTCCCCCGCCGTCGACGAGGAGCGCCACCGTCTTGGAGTTGCCCGCGTCGACGGCGAGATGGAGCGAGCCGCTCCGGGCCGACGCCGTGCTCACCTGAGCAGCCGCTCGGGCAGGTAGGCGCGGTGGGCGTACGCCATCTCGTCGTAGAGCTCCTCGGCGACCGCGAGCGTCGGTACGAGCGGGTTCGCGACGAGCGCGCGGATGCCGTCGGCCCGCGTGCCTCGCCACGCCGCCTCGGCCGCGAGGTACTGGTACTCCGCAAGCTCCTGCACCAGGCCGCGGACGGCGTGGGGCAGCGGGAGCTGCGGCTCGGGGTGCACTCCCCGCGCGTCGACCGTGCACCACATCTCGACGACGACGTCCGGGTCGAACCCGGGCAGGGCACCACCGACGTTGGGCAGGTTCACCGGCAGGCGGGCACCCGTGTCGTTGTAGTGGGCGCTCATCACGTCGATGGCGAGCTCGAGCTCGTGGATGCCCCCGCGGGAGCGCTCGGGGTCCAGCTCCGGCACCTCCTGCGCCGCCTGCTCCTCGTAGTGCTCCCAGTACCCCGGCAAGGCTGCCAGCAGGTCCTCGGCCCGGGTGGTCCTGCGTCCGCGGAGCTCGCGCAGCATCTCCTCGCCGAAGTAGTAGTGCTCGAAGTAGTCGCTCGGGACCGACCTCATGGCCACCGCGAGCTTGAGCATCCGCCAGGCGTGGGTGTCCAGCGTCGGGTCGTCGCGCCGCGCCTCCCACGCCTCGTCGAGCAGGGGCATGAGGTCGCGGCCCTCGTAGGTGTGCGAGACCGACCAGCAGTTGTGGTTCACGCCGGCCATGACGACATCGGCCTTCTCCGGGTCGAGACCGGCGGCGCGCAGGACGGTGTGGGGGAACGTGATCGGTCCCTCGCACATCGACCAGATCGTGCGGTCGGTGAAGCGGGAGACCGCCTGGGAGACGATGTTCACCGGGTTCGTGTAGTTGAAGATGATCGCTCCCGGGGCGACCTCGTCGAGGTCGCGCACGATGTCCTCGTAGATGTGGATCGAGCGCATCGCCATGAAGAAGCCGCCGGGGCCCTGCGTCTCCTGGCCGATGACACCGTGCTTGAGGGGGATCCGCTCGTCGAGGGCGCGCGCCGCGAAGTCACCGGGCCGGAAGCTCGAGAGGACGGCGTCGCAGTCCGTGAGCGCCGCACGCCGGTCGGTCGTCGAGGTGATGGTGATGTCGAGACCCTTGGCGCGGGCGATGCGGTTGCCGATCGTCTCGACCGCGGCCAGCCGCTCCGGGTTCGTGTCCTGGATGACGACCTCGGAGCCGTCGAACTCCTCCCCGTGGTGCAGGAGCGAGGCGATGGTGCCGGCGCCGCGGGACGAGCCGCCGCCGATGTAGACGAGCTTGATGCGTGCCATGTTCTGGGTGTGCCTTTCGTGGGACGGGGACGGAGGTCAGGACGGGAGGCTGGCCGAGGGCCAGGACGAGGCGGCGGCTCGGTCCGCGTAGATGGTGGCGTCGCGGCACTCGGCGACGATGGTCGCGGGCCAGTCCGGCTCGTACCCGTCCGCCGCGACCAGTCGCCGGAACGCGTCGCGCTTGTGCTCCCCGCAGACCAGCATCGCGACCTCTCGGGAGAGCGAGGCGATGGTGTCGATCCCCACGGTGACCCCGCGCGTCGGCACCATGGAGAGCTCCGTGAACTCCGGGAAGGTCCCCATGTTGTCGCGGCGCGTCGCCTCGCCGAGGCGCACGACGTGGGTCCCGGCCGCGCGCGGCGTCCCCGGCTGGTTGAACGCGATGTGGCCGTCGCTCGCACCCGATGCGAGCAGGAAGAGATCGATGCCGCCGGCCGCGGCGATCCGGTCGTCGTACGCCGCCGGGTCGGCGGGGTCCGGTGCCCAGATCTCCGTGGGTGCCGTCGTCCCGGCCGAGGCGCAGGCGCGCTCGATCGGGGCGAGGATCTCCCGCTGGGCGAACCCGACGCACGAGAACGACCGGTCGACGTCGACCCGGACGGGGTGGTCATCGGCACCCGTCAGGTAGTCGTCCATGAGGACGACGACGACACTCGACAGGTCGGCGCCCGTCCGGGCCGCTCGCGCCAGGCTCTGGTAGACCGGCAGCGCCGAGCGTCCGCTGGGACAGCCGAGCAGGAACGGGCGGTCGCCCGCCTCGTCGAGGCGTCGGAGGACGACGCCGGCGACTGAGGCGCCGACCGCATCGGCGTCGGGCAGCACGACGGGTGTCAGGGACATGGGAGCTCCTTGGGGAGGGACAGGTGTCGGTGCGCCATCGCCTACTCCTTCACTGCCCCGCTGAGCATTCCGGAGATGAATCGACGCTGGAAGACGACGTAGAGGATCAGGACCGGTGCGGCGACGATGATCCCGCCGGCGGCCATGAGGTTGATCTGGGTGACGTAGCGCCCCTGGAACACGCCGAGGGCGACCGTCGCGGTGAGGTTGTCCCCGTGGAGGAAGACGAGGGAGAGGAAGTAGTCGTTCCAGGTCCACATGAAGGTCAGCAGCACGAGCGTGTAGATCGCCGGCTTCACGATCGGGACCGCGATCGAGCGCAGGAGCTGGAGGGGGTTCGCGCCGTCGATCTCGGCGGACTCGAAGACGGAGCGCGGCAGCGTCCGGAACGCCGCCCGCATCCAGAAGACGCCGAACGGGATCCCCATGCCGACGTGGATGAGGATGACCCCGGGAAGGGAGTCGGTCAGCCCGAGCGCCCGGAACTGGTAGTAGAGCGGGACGATGATGGCCTCGAGCGAGACCATCATCCCGAGCAGGACGACGGGGAAGAGCACCCGCTCCCCGACCAGCCCGAGCACGCCGAACGCGTACCCGTTGAGGACCGCGAGGAGCACGGCGAGGACGACGACGGTCGCCGTGATGGCGAAGGAGACCAGCATCGAGCGGGAGAAGCTCGCGTCGTTCCAGGCCGTGACGAAGTTGTCCCAGCGAAGGTCGGTCGAGGGTCGGCCGGCACGGTCGGGGCTGAGCGCGGCCGCGACGAACGTCGCGACCGGCCAGAGGACGACCAGCGCGAGCACGCCGAGGATGGCGTAGCTCCAGATCCTCTCGGCACGTCGTCCCATGATCACTCCCTCTCCGAGATGCGCGTCACGACGACGGCGATGACGAGGCACAGGACCGCCATGACCACGCCGATCGCCGCCGCCTGCCCGACGTCAGGGTTGACGAAGGCCGCCTTGTACAGCGCGATCGCCGGGGTCTGGGTCGCGGTCCCCGGCCCGCCCCTCGTCGTGATCCAGACCAGGTCGAACGTGCGCAGGGCGGCCGTGACGGTCAGGGTGATCGCCACGGCGAGCTGACCCCGCAGCCCCGGCACCGTGACCGAGAAGAACTCTCGGACCGGCCCGGCGCCGTCGACGCGGGCCGCCTCGTACAGCTCGGGCGAGATCGCCGAGACCCCCGAGATGAAGAGCACCATGCAGAAGCCGAACGTGATCCAGGTGCCGATCAGCCCCAGCGCCGGCAGCGCCCAGGTGAAGTCGCCGAGCCAGTTGCGCGTGAGCGCGTCGAGGCCGAGCGCCCGCAGCGTCTCGTTCACCGGCCCCTCCGGCGCGTACATCCGCTTGAACACGAGGGCGATGACGACGCTCGTCAGCACCTGCGGGAGGAAGTAGATCCACCGGAAGACGGCCCCGCCCCTCGACCGCGACCGCGTGATGACGGCTGCCGCGAGCAGGCCGAGGGCGATCGGGATGGCCGAGAAGAAGATCAGCAGGACCAGGACGTGGCCCAGCGTGGCGCTCAGCACCGGGTCGGTGAAGAAGTTCAGGTAGTTCCGCAACCCCACCCAGGTCGAGGAGGCGGACGTCCCGTTCCACGAGTAGAACGAGTACTGGATCGACTGGACAAGGGGCCACAGCACGACGACCGCGTAGACGGCCAGGCCGGGAGCGGCCAGGAGCAGTCCGATGCGTCGCCGCCGTCGCGCGGCGGGGGAGCCGCCGGCCCGTGCCGACGGGTGCGCGGTGGCCCCGTCGGCAAGGGCGGCGGTCGCGGCCGCGTTCGACATCGGTTCAGGACCCCAGCTGGGCGAGGAACGCATCACGGTCGGCGTCGACCGCCGCGGTGAGGTCCTCGGGCGCCACGCGGCCGGCCAGCATGAGCTGGAGGTTCTGCGAGACGGTGTCCAGCATCGTGGGGCTGGACCAGTCGAAGTAGGGGACGTAGCCGTCGTCGGCGTTGAGCGACGCGGCCGCGGCGATCTCCTCGTTGAGGCTGCGACCGGTGGACGGGGTGTCCAGGTCGTTGTGCAGCATCGGGACCATGCCGAGATCGATGGCCGCCTGCGCGGACTCCTCCGACATCAGGAAGTCGAGGAACGCCGCGGCGACGTCCGGGTGCTCGGTCTTGCTGGCGATCACCATCGCGGCCGGCGCCGCCCCGACGCCGACGGTGCCCGAACCCGACTCCTGCGGGAGCTGGATGTAGCCGAACTCGTCGAGCTGGTCGCCGGTCAGCCCCAGGGTCCCCGTGTAGTCGAACCGGAAGACGCCGTCGCCGTCGAGGAAGCTGGCGAGCGTCGTCTGCGAGTCGAGCCCCTCGAAGTCGGGGCTGAGCCAGCCGTTGTCGGCCCACGTCACCATCGTGGCCGCCGCCTCGGTCAGCTTGGACTGCGCCGCCGTGACCTCGGGGTCACCGTAGATGAAGTCGTTGATGTCCGTCGCGGTGCCGAAGACCGCCTGGAGCGAGAAGAGCATGGCCGTGTTGCCGTCGAGACCGCTGTAGCTGAACGGCACCTCACCGGCCGCGGCGGCCGCGGCGGCGGCCGTCTCCAGCTCCGGGAGCGTCGTCGGGACGTCGAGGCCGAGCGCCTCGAGCTTCTCGACGTTGTAGTACAGGCCCGTGAGGGTCGCGCGCGCCACCGGCGTCGCGAACCACGAGCCCTCGCCGATGGCGGAGAAGTCCGTCGTGAACTGGTTCTGCCGCGCGATCGTGTTCGGGACGGACTCGTTCCATCCGTAGAGCTCGGCGTACGGGTCGAGGTTGAGCACGAGGTTGGCCTCGGCGAGCGTGCCGAGGGACTGCCACCCGTTGTTCGCGGACGCGATGTCCGGCCCGGAGGCGTCCTGCAGCTGCAGGTTGAGCGTCGAGACGAGCTGCGTCCACTCCTCCTGGGTCCGCTTGATCGTCACGTTCGGGTACAGGTCCTCGAACGCCGCGATCCGGTTGTCGATCCACTCGCCCTCGGCCGACTTCCAGAAGTCCGAGAGCTTGAGCGTCACGTCGCCGGCGGCGGCGACGTCCGTCGAGACGTCCGACGGCGCCGTCGACGTCGTCGCGCCGGAGCCACCGCCCCCGGGGGCGCAGGCGGCGAGGCCGAGGACCAGGGCCGCACATGCGACGGTTCCTACGCGGTGGATCGAACGGTTCTTCTGTGCCTTCATCATCACTCCGGTGTGCGCGTTGGGCTGTCCCGACAGGGCGTGTCGAGGCCGACTGACCTGACGGACCAGACGGTAGTCCCAATTAGCCCAGTTAGTCCAGTTTTAGACCAGTAGAGCATCTGGTTAGCCCAAGTCGTGCAACTGGTATGGTTCCGCCATGACGATCTCCGGAGCCGCGGACCGCGCGTACGCCGCCCTCCTCCACGACCTCGACGTCGGCCGGCTCGCCTCCGGATCACGGCTGCCGGGCGAGCGCGACCTCGCGGCACAGCTCGGCGTCAGCCGCGCGACGCTGCGGGTCGCCCTGGGGCGCCTCGAGACCGAGGGCCGCGTGCAGCGATCGGCGCAGCGCGGCTGGTTCGTCCCGCGCCACGTGCTCGGAGAGGCGCCGAGCACGCTGCAGTCGTTCACGGAGATGGCCCGCGCCAGGGGCCTGCGTCCCACGGCGACCGTGCTGCGCCAGGAGGTCCGGCCGGCCACGATGTCGGAGGCGGAGCGCCTGCGCGTCGCGCCGGCGTCGCCGGTCATCCAGATCGACCGGTTGCGCGGGATGGACGGGACCCCCGTCTGCTTCGACGTCGTCGTGCTGCCGGAGCACCGCGCGGCTCCCCTGCTGACGATCGACCTCACCGACGCCTCGCTCTACGAGGTGCTCCAGGACGCCTGCGACATCACGATCCACCGCAGCGCCTACACGCTCATGGCGATGGTCGCCGACGCGGAGATCTCGCGCCTGCTCGACATGTCGCCGAACGCACCCATCCTCGTCGGCGACGAGGTGGCGTTCACCGCCGACGGCACCCCGGTCCTCCTCGGCCACAACCGCTACCGGGGCGACGCCTACCGGTTCGAGGCCGACCTGTTCCGACGGGCCTGATCAGCGCCGGGTCACGGCCGGGGCCCGTCAGGGCCGGGCTGGACCGACGGCGTGGTGATGCCCACGCCGGGCGGAGCGCACCGCGGAGGACCGGTCATTGAAGCTTCACCGATCTCCCCTCGCGATCGAGACGCGCTCCTGTAGAATCTGACACGGTCGCGGGGGGCCGATCAGCTAGAGGTGGTCCTCGTGTCGTTCGACTCGCATCTTCTGGATTCTCCCCCTCCCCCGGCAACACCTCGAAGCGACACCGCAGCCGCAACCGGGAGGCCCCGGCGGAGGGACGACTTCCTCGCGTCACTCGCGCGCGCCGCCGTGCGGGTGGTCCAGTCGTCCCTGCGCGGCGGGACCTACCCGTCGATGCGCGACTTCGACACCCTGCGGGCCGCCGACCTCGCGACCCTCGCCGCGCTCGACCACGGCGACCGGCGCCTGGTCTCGGCCGGCGTGATCATGGCGCGGGTCCGCGTCGACGACGCGAACGACGTCGAGGCCGCGCTGGCGATCGCGACCGAGCTGCGGCTCGCCGGTCCCGACCCGCGGGACCTCACCCTCGATCTCGAGACCCGCCTCGCCCTGGAGGCCGCGCTCACCGAGGCCTACCTGGCGGCGGGGGTCCCGGTCGAGGCGGTCATGCACGCGCAGCGCCTGCTGGCCCACCTCCCGACGGTCGCCGCCGACCCGCGCTGGCGCGCTCGCGCCCTCGCCTGCGCCGCCGCCGCCTACGCGCTCGACGGGCAGCCCGACGTGGCGGAGCACTACCTCGGCGAGGTGGCCGCCGTCGGGGCGCTCGAGGGATGGGACCCGGACGAGACGGACTACATGTCGGCGGTCGCCGGGCTGCTCCTGGCCTTCGCCGACATCGACCTCCCCCGGAGCTCGCGGATCACGGCCGCCCTGGCGATCCTCGCCGAGCGCGAGCCGTCGGCGCGCTCGCTCCTGCTGCTGGCCCGGACGGTCGAGGCCGTCAACGCCCACCGGATGGACGACGCGCTCGGCCTCGTCCAGCGCGTCTTCCAGGGATCCATCCAGCCGAGCGGGCCGAGCCTCGTCCGGGGGCTCGCCCACATCATGCACAGCATGCTCCTGATCGCGCGCGGCTCGCCCCAGCAGGCGCTCGCGCTGCTCCGCGACACCGCGCCCAGCGCCAACCACCTCATCTGCCCGGGCTACGCGCGCGCGTCGGCCTACCTGCAGATGCGCGAGTACCGCTGCGTCCTCACGGCGACAGCTCCGTGCCTGCGGGTCCGCGCCGAGCACAGCTGGTGGACGTACACCTCGCTGCTGCTGCGTCGCGCCGTCGCGAACCTGCGCCTCGGCCACCACCGGGCTGCGCTCGACGACGCGGTCGAGGCGATGACGATCGCCGGCGGCATCGATCCCGTCGCCGCGCTCTTCCTCATGCCGCCGGAGGACCTGCGAGCCCTCGGCCTGCTCATCGCGCGGCGGCGCCCCCGGCTCATCCCCCAGCTGCGCTACATCCAGACGCGGATGGCCGCGGTGCCGCCGACCCTCCCGCCGATCATCCTGCTGCCCGTGCTGTCGCAGCGGGAGCGGGTGGTCGCGCACCTGCTGCGCGGCACCCTGAGCTACCCGCAGATCGCGCGCGAGCTGAGCGTCTCGACCAGCACCGTGAAGTCCCAGGCCATCGCCATCTTCCGCAAGCTCGGCGTCGCATCGCGCGAGGAGGCGGTGCTCACCCTCGAGCGCGGCGGCTTCTACGACTACTGAGACCGGCGGGCGCGGCGCCCGGTGACGGCGGCACCGCGACCGGGGCGACCCGACGACCAGTACCAGGTCCCCGTCGCGGCCACGCCGCCCGCGAGGATCACGAGCCACCACGGGAAGCCGGGGACGTCGGGGCGCCGGCCGGCGTCCGCCAGGTACTCCGCCGGGGTCGGGGACGTGCGCTCACCCGTGACGAGGATGCGGTGGGTGTTGAGGCCGAGGGGGGTGCACGTCACGAGCGTCAGGAGGTCGCGGCCGGGGACCGGCCTGATCTCGGCGGTCTCGTCGGGGTCGATGACGCGGATGTCGTCCACGACGTAGGTCAGGACGTCGCCGAACACCTCGACGACCATCACGTCGCCGAGCTCGATCCGGTCGAGGTTGCTGAACATGGTGGCCGTGGCCAGCCCGCGGTGGCCCGTCAGGACCGAGCGGGTGCCGTCGCCGCCGACGGGGAGGGCGGTGCCCTCGAGGTGGCCGACGCCCCTGAGGAGCGTCGCATCGCTCGTGCCGTGGTAGACGGGCAGGTCGAGCCCGATCGCCGGGACCCTGAGCCTCGCCATCATCCCGGTGGCCGGGTTGACGAGCAGCGACTCGTAGTCGAGCCCGCCCACGCCGTCGGCCGTCCCCTCGGCGACGTTGCTGCCGGCCTCGTACCGCGCGGCACCGTCGAGGGTCTGGTTGTAGGCGCGAGCCGCCGCGAGCTGACGCTGCGCCTCCTCGTACCCGCTCATCGCGTCGGCGCGCACCTGGTCGACGATCACGTTCGACTGGTTGTGCTGCGCGACCCAGGCCGCGGCGTGCGGGTAGACCAGCGCCCCCAGTCCGGCGAGCGTGAACAGCGCGACGAGGAGGTTGACGAGGCTGAACCGCCACCGCGGCCGCGTAGAACGGTGGGACGGCGCGCGTCCGCGGACCTGCACGGTCATCCGGCCCCTCCTCCGCTCGTCCCTCGTCGTCGTCCGTGTCTCTCGCCCGATCCCGGTCGCCGTCGGCGGCCCGGGTGCAGCGGGGCCCGGGAGGACGGGGAGCACTGGCTCCCCACCCTCCCGGGCGCCCGGTCCGGCCGCGCGGGCGCGCGGCCGGACCGCCGTCAGGACTGCTGACGCGCCTCCCGGCGACGTCGTGCCAGCACGAGGCCCAGCGCCGTCAGGATGAGCGCGGTCCCCCCGATGGTCAGCAGGAGCCGGCCGTTGGACCCGGTGATCGGGAGCCCCGGAAGGTCACCCTCGTCCGCGCCCATCTGCGTGTTGACGAGCGTCGTGGAGGCACCCTCGCCGGACACCGTCAGCAGGGAGCCGGTCGTCTGGCCCTTGTAGCCGGCCGGGACGGTCGTCTCGTAGACGCAGTAGGCGCCCTCGGCCAGGACGATCTCGGGGGTGCTCCCGTCGGCCGCCGACACGAACGGCGCGGCGCCCGTGTCGACCGTCGCGAGCGTCGCGTCGGCCTCGGCGGCCGCGACGTCGGCCGGGCACGTGGTCAGCCCGTCCCTGGTGAAGAGCGTGAAGCCGGCGCCGGCCAGCGGCACGGTCGACGCCGCACCCCGGTTCTGCGCCTCCTTGACGACGTGGGCGCCGGAGAAGAAGCTCTCGGGGTCCACGACCTCGACGTCGGAGCCGACACCGTTGATCGTGATGGTCGCCGTGTTGGCGGTCGTGCCGGTCGCCGACGCGTCCGCGGCGATGGTGAGCACCACGGAGCCGCCGACGTTGGCGTCGAGCAGGGCGAGGCCCTGGGGAGAGGCGAACGTCAGCGTCACCAGACCGCCGCTCTCGGTCAGCGTGTAGTCGCCGGGGCTGGCGATGGCGACCTCGTCGCCGTCGGGGTCCAGGAGGACGACCGAGGCCCCCGTGTAGGTGAGCGCGCCGCTGAGCTGGTCCTCGACCTGGAGCTGCGTGTAGCTCTTGGGGGACGGGGGCGTCGTCGTCTCGTCGAGACCGAGGTTGTTGATCGGCACGGTGACGTCGAACGTCACCTTGCCCCCGACGATGGTGCCGTTCTTGGTCGCGCCGGAGCCCGCGAGGACGTTCTTCGGGTAGAGGTGCGGGTCGTAGTTCCAGGCGTCGCCCGTCCCGTTGCCGGGGAACGGGACGGTCACCAGCGTCGGCTGCATCGTGTAGATCGCGTCGGCGGGCGGCGTCGACTCGTACACGACGTACGCCCGGTCGGCGGGCAGAGCCGGGGACGGCGCGGCGCCGTCGGCGTCCGTGAGGACCTCGGCCCCGCACGTGGTCGTCAGCGTGGTCGCCGGCGCCTCGGTCACGACGAGGTCGCCCCCGGCGTCCACCGTCGCGGTGATGTCCTTGAGCCGGTCCCAGTCGGAGGCGACCGAGAGGTCGACGTCGTCGATGACGCAGAACCGGAAGCCGACACCGGCCAGCGCGGTCGCGTCCGACGGAACGGTCAGCTCGGAGCCGTCCGCCTCCCCCAGGTCGCCGCTGAGCGGCTGCTCGAACTTGTGGACGGTGATCGTGCCCGTGCCCCCGCTGCCCGGCGCCGCGAAGGCCGGGAGTGCAACGCCGACTGCGGCGATGCTCAGGAGCGCGGATACGCCCGTGATGGCGGCGATCCTGCTCGTGGTGGTCATGCTGTTCCTCTTCTTTCTCTGGTGAAGCTGGTGCGATCGGTTGGGACGACGCCGGTCAGGACGACGCCGGGGTGCCCCGGCGTCGGGGTGAGCGCCGCGCGAGAAGGAGCCCGGCGGCCGCGGCGAGCCCGACGCCGCCGACGGCGACGAACACCCACGAGCCGAGCCCGCCGGTGAGCGGCAGGCTGGGCATCTCGGCCGGCGCCGCGGCGACGACCCGGAACACCTCGTGCTCCCCCGGGGTCACCACGAGCGCCGCGAGCTGCGCGGCGGTGAGGGTCGTCCAGCAGTCCGCGGTCGCCGCCAGCGGGGCGGTCGCGAACGCGGCGCACGTCGGATCGCTCAGGTCGAGCCGCTCGACACCGACGAGCGACGTCCCCGCGGGGACGCTCGCCGTGGCGGCGAAGGTGCCCGGCCGCGCGCGGAGCGTCGCCGAGGCGTCGGTCAGGCTGACGTCGTGCTCCGAGCCGGCGTCCGCCGCGAGGTCGAGGCCCCAGCCGGTCCCCGGCGAGGCGGAGCCGGCCAGCACGGGGACGATCGTGACCTCGGCGGCTGTGTTGGTGAGCACGCACGAGATCGCGCGCGTCGCCGGGTCCGGCGTGATCGTGCCGGCCACCGGGTCGAAGACGCCGGCCGAGAGCTCACCGCCGTCGCCGTCGGCACAGACCAGGTCGGTCGGCACGTAGGTGCCGGCGTCCGCCGGCGCTCCGGCCACCAGACGCTCCTCGATCGTGTAGACCACGCCGCGCTCGATCCGCTGGGGGCTCCCGCTGATGACGGTCGCGGTGCCGTCCGGGTCGACGGCCGTGATCTCCCACGCGCTCGACGGCGTCGTCGGGGAGGTCGTGCCGTTGGCGATCGCGCCGAGCTCCTTGGTGGCCTCGAGCGTGATCGGGTACTCGGTCCGGACCCGGAGCGTGAGGTCGTTGCGCAGCGACCACAGCGAGCTCGGGACGGTGATCCGGCCCGTGGCGGTGTCGTAGGTCGCCGAGCCGACGACCGCTCCGCCGAGGTCGAGCAGGTCGATCGCTCCGCGCACCTCGACGCCGGCGGGTGCCGAGAACGTCAGACCGGTGGCGCTGGCCGTCGACGTGATCGCGTGCGAGCTGAAGGTGACCGCGGCGCCGTCGGCGGCCACCGTCCCGCTGGAGGCCGTCGCGCTGGGCGCGACGCTGCTCACGTTGCTGATGCCGGTGAACGAGTAGGCCCCGGGCGCGCCCTCGACCTGGACGTGCAGCACGGCGCTCGCCAGCCGCACGCGGTAGTCCTCGACCTCGCCGTCGACGACCCAGTCGCTGGTCCGCGACGCCGCCGACCCCCAGGCCGGGGCGTAGGGTCCGGCCGCGGTCGGGGCGTCGTTGTAGGAGGCGCCGCCGATCGCGTTGCTCGTGCTGGTCGCGCCGACCCGCAGGAAGGCGTCGTTCAGCGTGACCGCCGGGGTCGCCGGGACGGCGACGGTGAGCTGGCCGGGACCCGAGCGCGACGCCGAGGTCGTCGTCGGGAAGGTGTTGGCGTTGCGGTTCGAGATCCAGGCCCGCACCGTCGCGAGCGCGGCGCGGTCACCCTGGACCGCCGCGTCGAACGTGTAGCTGTTGCCGAGCGCGAAGATCCAGCTCTCGACCGGCAGCCGCTCCGACCCGCGCACGACGGTCACGCCGTCGTCCGTCGCCGCGTGCCCGTTGTCCGTCCGACCATCGGTGTACCAGCCCATCTGGGAGCCGAGCCGGACGGGCGGCTCGTCCCCCGCGTTGCCCACCTGGACGTGCCGGGGACCGTTCTGCGCCGCCTGCGTGTTGAACGTCGTGGCCGAGTTCCCGGCGTCGCCCCACGACCCGGCCGCGCTGATGCCGACGTCGATCGTCGTGACGTCCTGCGCCGTCACGACGTCGTAGCGCGCCGACATCGGCATCTGCGACGGCGAGAGCGTCTGCGAGCCGTCGGTCGCGCCGAGGACCTGACGCGGCTGGTCGACGTAGGAGCCGGAGGCGAGGCGCGTCGGCGCGGTGCCCTCGGCCACGTCGATGCCGTAGCTCTGCGGCTGGACCGTGTTCTGCCCGCACAGCGAGGAGCCGACGACGCCGGTCTGCGCCGCGTTCACCTTCGCGCCGCCGACGCTCAGCTGCGGCTGGACGACGCGCACCGTGTAGCTCGTGGTCCCGGAGGGCGTCGGCATGAGGAACGAGTACTCGCCGCTGGCGTTCGTCCGCTGCTCGCCGCGGACCGTCCCCGAGGCGTCGTACACCTGGACGAGCTGGTCGGCGACGCCGACGTCCCCCGCGTCCCGGACGCCGTTGCGATCGACGTCCTGGAAGATCGTCCCGTTGAGGACCGCGACCGACTCGGCCGAGGCGAGGTCGAAGATGTGGCTGGTGGCCGAGCCGGGCAACCGCCGGGTCCACCCGGTCATCGGGTCGACCTCCGTCATGCTGAACAGGTCGCCCCAGGCGCCGCCGAGGTAGAGCTTGCCGCCCCAGAACGCCATGCCCCAGATGTCGGCACCGTAGACGGGCGTGTAGGTGCTCGTCCCGGCCCTGACCCACAGTGGTGTCACACCGGAGTAGACCCAGCCCCCGCCGGTCCGCGGCTCGACCTTGACGAGCCACTTCGTCGTCTGGTTCGCCCCCGTGCCGGGGTTGGGCGTGCTGTACCCGTCCGAGACGATGTAGAAGCTGCCCTCGCCGTCGATCGCCATGTCGGAGGCGGGCATCGTGCCGCCGAACCGCGCCTGGTCGGCGGCGGTCTTCGGCTGCAGCACCCCGGACTCCGCGTAGTCGCCCGTGACCGGGTCGAAGATCATCAGCCGGAACGTCCCGCCGATCGTCGAGTCCTCACCGCCGGAGAGGTACAGGCGACCGGTCTGCTGGTCGACCTCGCCCCCCGACCAGTACCGGTAGGCAGCCGACGTCGGGAGCGGGACGAACAGGATCCTCTCGGGCTTGGTGTTGGTCGTCAGCGCCCGGTCCGAGTTGTTCAGGACGACCGAGATCGAGATCGCGACGCTGGCCGACGTCGGGTCGGTCGGCCGCGGGATGCTGACCTGGTCGGCCGCGATCGGGTCGTACCCCCAGTCCCAGAAGTAGCTCCGGCCCGTGCGCTCGCCCTGGTGACCGCCGCCGTCCATCGCCATCGTGGAGAGCATCTCGGCGCCGCCGCCCCAGCTCCCGGACCCGGTCAGCCCCGTGATCCCGGGGATGCCGCCGGTGAAGAAGCCGGGGACGTTCGTGACGTCGACCTCGGCGACCGGGGTCGTGCTGTAGCTCGTGAGCGTGCTCGCGTAGAGCTTCGACGGGTCGAGGACGATGTTCGCCGAGCGCTGGGCGCCGATGTAGTCGCCGACGTACGGCGTCGTCGGCGTCGGTCCGAAGTGCTTGTCGAGCGGCACCTGGGCGAGGCACTGACCGGTGCGGGCGGCCGACGATGCTCGCGAGAGCTCCAGCGACGGCAGGGTCGGCGCCTCGGCCGGGCCGGCGGACGGTCCCGTCTGCTCCCCCGGGGTCTCGACGGTGGGAGTCGATGGGGCGTCGGCGGTCGGCGACGCGTCCTCGGCCGGGAGGACCGGGCCGCCGACGTCGGAACCGTGTGTCTCCGCGACGGCGGGAAGGGCGAAAAGCCCACTGCCCGCGAGGAATCCACCGGCCGCGATCAGCAGCACCCAGCGCCGGGGCCGACGGGAGTCGACCCCGGCCCTTCGAGACCTATTCGTCGCCACGCCCGTGACCTTCCCCTGCTTCGCATTGTCGCGTCATTCGCAACACGTTCGCAAAAGCCCGGCACGACGGATCCTCGAGCGGGCACCGAAATGACCCTACCCGTGCGTCCTGGCTGCTGGCGGGCACACGGAGATATTTCCACCCGTTTTTCAACCGGCCGACCCGACAACCTGAGCGAGCCCTTGGATTTCAACCCGAGAATCAACCGTTCGTGTGACTCGCAACACTATCCGAGAAATTCGGCCCGTTTTTCGACCGACCCGCTCACCAAATCTTCGCAGGCAGCACATGAGCCGCGCTTACGATGAATATGGAGGCGGCCCCCCTCGCCTCCCATCACCCGGCACGTCGGCTGCTTCTGTTCGCACCCCCCGCGACACGAGCCGGTGACGGGTGGCACTCCGGGTGAACCGGACGTCGGGGCGCCCCAGTCCCCATCTCAGTGGGGCGCCCCGGCACGCGCACCCGCCGACGGCGCGCGTCGCCCCCCGACCACGTCGGGGCGAGCGTCGTCCGATCGCGCGGCGCCGGCCGACCGGCCACGACAGGGCGCACGGCGCCTCGACGCGTCACGCGTCACGCACGCCGCGCCGAGGCGGCACGATAGATCCATGACCGTCGTATCCGCCGCGGACGCCGCCGACGCCCCGCCGGGCACCCGCGTGGCCACCGCGACCTGGGAGTCCCTGCGCGCCCACCGGCTCGGCCCCTACCTCGCCACCCCGGACGGCATCCTCGCGCCCCTGCTCGAGCTGCTGGCGGCGCGGGAGGACTACTGCACCGTCTCCCGCGAGGACAACGCGGTCGGCATCGCTGCCGGGATCGGGCTGGCCGGCGGCAGCGCGACGGTCCTCATGCAGAACTCCGGGCTCGGGCTCGCCGTCAACGCGCTGGCGTCGCTCGTCGCGCCCTACCGCATCCCCGTCCTGCTCGTCGTGAGCCAGCGCGGCACCGACGCCGACACCACCGAGGAGAACCTCGCCATGGGGCGACTCACCGCGCCGGTCCTCGACGGGCTCGGGATCGCCCACGCGACCCTCGACGCGACCGACCTCCCCGGGCACGTCGCCCGCGCCGCCGTCGCAGTCCGCGAGGAGCGCCGGCCCTACGCGCTGCTCGTCCCGCCGGGGCTGTTCGGGTGGCGGCCGTGATGCGCAAGGTCGACGCGGTCGCGGCCGCCGTCGCCGCCCTGCCCGACGCCCCGACCGTCTTCACCACGGGATTCACCGCGCGGCTCGCGACCGACCGGCCGAACCACCTGCCGCTCACCGGGTCGATGGGCCTGGCGCTGCCGGTCGGCATCGGGATCGCGCGCGGCAGCCGGCGCACGACGCTGGTGCTCGACGGCGACGGCAGCCTGCTGATGAACCCCGCCGGTCTGCTCACGCTCGGGGCCGAGCCCGACCTGCCGGTCCTGCACGTCGTGCTGGACGACGGGGTCTACGCCTCGACCGGGGGCCAGCCGAGCCCGGGCGGCCGCGTCGACCTCGTCGCGCTGGCCGGCGCCGCCGGCGTCCCCGGGCACGTCGCGCGCACGCCCGAGGACCTGGCCGAGCTGCTGACCGGCCTCGCGGCCGACGGGCGGGCCGCGTTCGTCCACGCTCCCGTGACGCCCGACCTCACCCCGCCCGGACCCCGCGTCGGGACGGGGCTGGCGGACGTCGCGGCGCGGTTCACCCGCTGGTGCCGGCAGGACGCGACTACCCTGTCCCGGTGACCCTCCTGCCCTCCGACGTGGTCGAGCTGGCCGTCGTCGAACGCTCCGGTTTCATCGAGTCGCGACACCTCGGGGCCGCGGTGGTCCTCGGTCCGGACGGGTCGGTCGAGCGGGCGCTCGGCAACGTCGACGCCCCGGTCTTCCCGCGCTCCAGCCTCAAGCCGATCCAGGCGGCGGTCTCGGTCGCGCTGGCCGAGACCCTGACCGGGCGTGAGCTCGGCCTCGCCACCGCGTCGCACTCGGGGACGGACGCGCACGTCGCGGTCGTCGAGGGGATGCTCGCCGGCGGCGGCCTGAGCTCGGCCGATCTCGGCTGTCCGCCCGCCGTTCCGGGAGATGCGGCGGCCCGGCGCGCGTTCGTCGTCGCCGGCCACGAGTCCGACCGGATCCACATGAACTGCTCCGGCAAGCACGCGGCCATGCTGCGCGCGTGCGTCGCGCGCGGCTGGCCGACGGCCGGCTACCTCGACCCGGGGCACCAGCTCCAGCTCGCCATCGCCGACCTGCTCGGCGACGTCGCCGGCGAGCCGATCGCCGCCGTCGGGGTGGACGGGTGCGGGGCGCCGCTGTTCGCCGTGTCGCTGCTCGGGCTGGCCCGCGCGGTGCGGTGGGCGACGTCCGACGCGGCGGCGGACGAGGCGGAGCTCGAGCACGCGGCGGAGCATCGCGCCGTCGCGGCGGTCGTGCGCGAGGTGCTGGCGCACCCGTGGACGATCCACGGGCCCGGCCAGGAGAACACGATCGTCGCCGAGGAGCTCGGGGTGTTCGCGAAGGGCGGCGCCGAGGGCGTGCTCGTGCTGGCCGTCCCGAACGGGCACGTCGTGGCGCTCAAGGTGCTCGACGGCTCGCCCCGCGCCACCTCCCTCGTCGGCCTGGAGCTGCTCGCCGCCGCCGGCGCGATCGGGCGCGCGGACGCCGACCGCACCGAGGCCCGCCTCGACCTCGCCGTCCTCGGCGGCGGGGAGCCCGTCGGCCGCATCCGCGCCACGGTCTAGCCGGGCTCGCCCTCACCCGTCCGCTCTCCCGCGCGCGAGCCCGTCGGCGCGGGGGCGTCCCGGTCGCCCGCCCGCTCGGGCGCATGGCCTGGGCGCGCGCCCACTCGACCTGATCGGCCACCCACGCCGGGGTGCTGCCGTGCGGTGCCAGCGCCCCCTCGCGCACCACGTCGAGCACGTCCCGAACCGCCTCGACGACGATCTCGGGCGTGCAGTCCTCCCAGGCGAACCGGATCGGAACGAGGCCGAGCCGCAGCAGCGCCCGGTCCCGCCGTCGGTCGCCGCGATAGGCCGCTCGGTCCCCGTGATAGGCGAACCCGTCCAGCTCGACGACGATCCGGCCCTCGACGAGCAGGTCGACCTCGCCGACGCCGGGGATCCGAACCCCGGCCGCGACGCGCAGCCCGGCCCGACGCAGCGCCAGCCTGATGACGGTCTCGACCCGGCTCCTCGCGCGGGTGTCGACGTCCACGCGCAGGGCCTCGGCCATGCCTCGCGAGCGTCCGGCCACCCGGTCGAGCACCTCCTCGAGCGTCGGCGCTCCGGGGCGGTCGCAGGTGAGGTCGAGCAGCGCCACGACGTCGTCGTAGGCCAGGCACCGGACCGCCGCCACCAGGGCATCCAGGACCGTGGCGACCGGAACGACGCCGTCGCGCTCGACCTCGCCGTAGTGCAGCCGGGTGCCGGGGCGGTGGGGGTGACCGCCGCGGCGGCTCGGCACGCAGCAGTGCACCACCGACTCGTCGCCCGGCACGTCGACGCCGTGGTGGCGCAGCGCCGAGACGCAGCACAGCACGGCGTTGAGGAGGACGGCACGCGTGATCGCCACGGAGGCTCCCGGGACCGCGTAGCAGCCGCGGCCGATGCGGACGAGCTCACCCCTCGCGACGAGCCGCGCCAGGACGTGCCGCTCGGCGCCGATCTCCCGGTACCGCGCCGCGCCGCCCAGCCGCCTCACCCGCGCGAGCGCCTGACGTTGGTTCACGAACACAGTCAAACAATGTCGTATCGCCTCCCGCAAGCGAGCACCCAGCGCCTGTGGACGACCGGGCCGTCCGCTCTCCGCGGACGGGCCACGGCCACACCACCTCGGCGCACTCGCTCGCGGACGAAGCCGCAGGTCAGCGAGATGCCCCGCTGGCTGCGCGGGGGAGGGCCGGACGCGGATCCGCGGAGAGCGGACACCCTCGGCCGGACGCGAACCGGCCGCCGACCGCCCGAGCGAGGTTCAGACCTGGGACCAGGGGCTGCGGCGCGCGTAGGCGGCCGCGTCGATGCCGCGCAGCTCGGCGACCTCGCGCACCGGCCCGGTGAGCAGCACGTCCGTCGCGCGCAGGTCCGCGACCGTCCGCGCCCCGAGCAGCGCCATGAGGTCCGCGACCTCCTCGAGCCAGGTCCGCACGAGCGCCACCAGCGCGTCGACGCCCTCCTCGACCAGCACCCGCAGGAACGTCCCGGCCACCCCGACGGCGTCGGCCCCGAGCGCGAGCAGCGTGACGACGTCGAGCGCGTGCCGCACCCCGCCGGACGCGAGCAGCCCGATGCCGCCCCGCGCCGCGCCGACGCCGGGCAGGTCGGAGGACTCCAGCAGGCACGTGACCGCCGACTGGCCCCAGCCCGCCAGGTAGCCCCGCTCCCCCGCCGGCCGCCGGGCCGACTCGATCGCGCCGAAGTCCGTCCCGCCGCGGCCGGCCACGTCCACTGCGGCGACGCCGAGGTCGCGCAGCGCCGCGACGCTCCCGCGGGAGAGCCCCGCTCCGACCTCCTTGACGACGACCGGCACCTCGACCGCGTCGACGATCTCGGCGATCGCCTCCGCCCAGTGCCCGAAGGCGCGATCGCCCTCCGGCATCGCGATCTCCTGCGGGGCGTTGACGTGCACCTGGAGCGCGTCGGCCCCGAGCGCCTCGACCAGCCGCGCCGCGTCCGCGCCCGAGACGTTGGCGTTCGTGTTGGCGAGCACGAACCCGTCGGGGTTCTCCTCGCGCAGCACGGTGAACGTCGACAGCGTCGCGGGCTCGCGCAGCACGATGCCCATCGAGCCGACCGCCACCGGGACGCCGGTCTCGCGCGCCACGATGCCGAGGCCGCGGTTGACCTCGGCGGTCCGCGCGCTCCCGCCGGTCATCCCCGTCACGTAGAGCGGCACCGGCCAGCCCAGCGCCGGCGACGCCAGCGACACGTCCGACGCCGCGCCCCCGGCGAGCGCGTGGTGCACGAACCGCACGTGGTCGGTGTCCCGGACGCTCGTCCCGTCGTGCTGGGCGAGCGCGAGGCGCAGGTGGTCGTCCTTGCGCCGGGCGGTCGGGCTGGTCATGACGTCTCCTCACTCACGGTCGCCGGCGCCGCGATCCGCAGCGCCAGGGGCACGACGCCGACGGCGGCCCACCCGGTCGCGAGATCGGGGTCCTCCGCCGGCCCGCCGACCGCGATCCCGCAGTCCCCGCCGCCGGCGCCCGACCCCTTGGCCGCGTACCCGTGCCGTTCGGCCACCTCGATCAGGGCGGCCAGCTCCGGCGTCTCGATCGCGACGCCGACCAGCTCGCCGAGCCCGCGCAGGAGCCCCCGGGCGCGCCGGACGGCGTCGCGCGCGCGGTCCGCGTCGTCGGCGTCGATCGCGCCGCGCAGGTCCGCCACGACCGCGCGCGACCCGGCGAGGAACTCCGCCGGGACCCCGGCGGCGCGCACGGCGGCGACGAGGTCGGTGGTCGACGCGGGGTCGCCGGTCCAGCCGATCCGCAGGCCGAACGCGGCCGGGACGGGCAGCGCCGTCGCGGCGAGCCCCGGCCAGTCGTCAGCGACCAGCGCGGCGACTCGGTCCGGGGCGCGCGCGTCGCCGGGTCCCGCGCCGGGTCCCGCGTCCCGCGCGGCGACCCAGCCGCGGTCGGGCGAGGAGTAGGCGACCCAGCCGCCGAAGAGCGAGGCCGCGACGTCGCCGCCCGAGGCGCGCGGGTTGACGCGGAGCGTGGCGAGGATCGCGGCCCGCAGCCGCTCGGCCACGGTGAGGCCGAGGCCGTACCAGGCGTCGAGCGCGCGGACGGCCGCGACGGTGACCGCCCCGGAGGAGCCGAGGCCGTACTTGCGCGCGGGATGGTCGGCGGTCGCGGCGTCCTTGAGCGCCGAGGACGTCGTCATGGCGTAGGGCGCCGCCGTGCGGCCCCGCGCGGCGGCGAGCGCCTCGACGACCGCACGCACCGCGCCGACGTAGCGGCCCTGCTCGACCGGACGCTGCGTCGGCGCCTCGTCCAGCACGAGGGTGACCCGGCGCTCGACGCCGACGAGCACGGCCGGGTACCCCGACTCGACCACGGCGTACTCCCCCGCGACGAACAGCTTCCCCGGCGCGGTCGCGACGACGCGACGCGATCCCCGGACGGCGCCCGGCGCCGCAGCCGGTACCGCCGACGTCACGGCAGTGTCTCCGTGCGCAGCCCCGGTCCGGGACGGGCGAGCAGGACGCGCCGCCGCGCGCCGTCCGGGGCGAGCGCGAGCGCCTCGCCGACCAGCTCGAGGTCGCGGGCCGCGCACAGCACCTTGACGTTGGGCCCGGCGTCCATGGTCGCCCACGCGCCGACGCCGTCCGCCCGGAGCGCGGCGACCGCGTCGAGCACCTCGAGCGAGGCCGGGGCGAGGTAGCGGACGGCGGGGTAGGCGGCGAGCATCGTCGCGTGCATCCGCATGGCGCTGGCCTCGGCGATCTCGCCCAGCACCGTGAGGTCGCCGGCCGCGATCGCGGCCGTGGCCGCGGCGGCGTCCAGCTCCGTGTGCTCGACCCACGCGGGGAAGTACGGCGAGGTCGCGACGGTGCTGGCCATCGCCTCGCGGCTCCCGATCGCCTTCGGCCCGGCATCGAGGACGATGACGGCCATCGCGACGTCGAGGTCCGGTGCCGTCGGCAGGGGCTCGGCGTAGGAGGTCTCGTCGCCGCGGACCGGGTCGTCGAGGTCGCCGGCGTTCCACCGCACGAACCCGCCGAACACCGACCGGGAGGCCGACCCCGAGCCGCGGCGGGCCAGCCGGGAGAGCCCGCGCCGGTCCAGCTCGAGCCCGTAGGCGCCGGCCGCCGCGCCCGCGAGCGCCGCGAACGCCGACGCGCTGCTGGCCAGCCCGGCCCCCGTCGGCACGTCGTTGCGGGAGACGACGCCGGCGCCCCGGCCGGCCAGCTCCGGCGGGACCTGGGAGCGCACGAGGTCGAGGAACCGGACCACCTTGGTGCGCGGGGCGCCCTCCAGCCGGACGCCGTCGAGCTCCACCTCGTCCGGGGCGCCCTCGGGCAGGAGCGTCACCGTCGTCGTCGTGCGGAAGGCGTCGAGCGTCAGCGAGACGGAGGACGTCGCGGGCAGCATGAGCGCGCCGTCCCGCTTGCCCCAGTACTTGACGAGCGCGATGTTGGCGTGCGCGACGGCCGAGACGGCGGTCACGACGACCCCTCGAGACGGTGCTGCCACGTCGCGACGGCGCCGGCGAGACGCATGGCGGTCGCGACGCGGCGCGCGGCCTCGTCGTCGGCGGCGAGCGCGATGACGCAGCCGCCCTGGCCGCCGCCGGTCAGCTTGGCCCCGTAGGCGCCGGCGCCGACCGCCGCGTCGACGATCCGGTCGAGCTCGGGCGAGGAGACCCCGAGCTCGCGGAGCATGCCCTGCGCCTCGGCCATCTTGGCGCCGAGCTGCTCGGGGCGCCCCTGCGCCAGGTCGAGCGCGCCCTGCTGGGCGAGGGCGCCGAGGCCGGCCATGAGGGCGGGACCGCGCAGCGGGTGGCGCTCGAGGAACGAGGTGACGCTCGCGACGGCGCGTCGCGTCCGGCCCGCGACGCCGGAGTCGGCGACGACGATGACGGCACGCGTGCGGTGCGGGAGCACCCGCGCGACGCCGGCCTCGAAGATGATCGGCTCAGCGGCGGCGGTGGCGTGGGCGTCGAGACCGCTGGGCGCGCCGTGGGCGACCTTCTCGCCGACGCCGACGAGGTCGAGGTAGAGCTCCTGGCTCAGCTCGGCGCCGGCGAGGTCGGCGAGCGCGCGCACGATCGCCCCGGCAACGGCCGCGGAGGAGCCGAGCCCGCGCGCGTGCGGGACCTCGCCGGTCACGGTCACCTCGACGCCGGACCCCGAGAGACCGAACTCCTCCAGGCAGGCGAGGATGACGGCGCGCGGGGACTCGAGCAGCTCGGGCGCCCCGTCGAGCGGGCCGGAGTAGACGTCGGTGACGATCGTGCTCTCGCCGGGCCGACGCTCGACGTCGGACGCGGCGGGAGCGGCGGAGCCCTCGACGTCGTCGACGTCGTCGAGCAGGCGCGCGGTGGCGCAGACGCCGAGCCCGTCGATCGGCAGCGCGACGGCGGGAGCCCCGTGGACGACGGCGTGCTCGCCGAACAGGATCACCTTGGCGTGAGCCGAGCCGCGACCTGTTCTGAGCACGCCGCAACGCTACCCTTCGCCGGCGTCAGCCGGCGGTCAGGGCGGCCCGCAGGCGGGTGACGCTCGACCCGAGCCCCCAGCGCGAGGAGAGGGCGGCGAGCGCGGCGGCGTCGCGCGGCTCGCCGGGCAGCTCCGGGTCGGCCTCCGGGAGGTCGGCGTCGCGCAGCACCCGGACCACACCGGGGGCAACGGCCAGGTACTCCGCGCCCGCCAGCAGCTTCGCGCGCTGGCCGGCGGAGAGGTCGGAGCCGGGGTCGTCGGCGGCCGCCACGACCCCCGCCAGCGTCCCGAACCGGGCGAGCAGCCCGGCGCCCGTCTTCTCCCCGATGCCCGCGACGCCCGGCAGCCCGTCCGACGCGTCGCCGCGCAGCACGGCGAGGTCGGCGTAGGCGTCACCGGAGGCCACGCCGTACCGCTCGGCGAGCCGCGGCTCGTCGATCACGTCGAGGTTGCGCACGCCGCGCGCCGTGTAGAGCACGCGCACGCGCGGCGAGACGAGCTGGAACAGGTCGCGGTCGCCCGTGGCGATCTCGACCGTCGTCGTCGCGTCGGCCGCGAGCGCCCGGGTGGTGAGCGTCCCGATGACGTCGTCGGCCTCGCAGCCCGCGGCGCCGACGCGCGCGATCCCCAGCGCGGCGAGCACGTCGACGATGAGGTCGACCTGCGGTCCGAGCTCGGGCGGCGCGTCCTCGCCGCCGTCGGCGGCCACGCGGTGCGCCTTGTACGACGGAAGGGCGGCGACGCGGAACTCCGGGCGCCAGTCGTCGTCCCAGCAGGCGACCAGACCGGAGGGCCGGCGCTCCCGGACCAGGTAGGCGATCATGTCGAGGAAACCGCGCACGGCACCCACCGGGGAGCCGTCCGGAGCGAGGATCTTCCCCCGGTCGCCGAAGAAGGCGCGGTAGTACAGCGACGCCGCGTCGAGCAGCAGCAGGGGACCCCGAGTCGTCATGCGCCAACTCTCCCACCGAGTTCGTGGAAAACTGGTGCCAGCAAACGGGAGGATCGACCGATGTCACAGAATCCGCTGCAGCCCACGCTCGGCGAGCTCGTGTCCAGCCTGACCCAGCAGATGAGCGCCCTCGTCCGGGGTGAGATCGACCTCTTCAAGGCCCAGCTCATGGAGAAGGGCCAGAAGTTCGGCATCGCGGGCGGCCTGCTCGCCGGGGCCGCGCTGCTGGCGTTCTTCGGGTTCGGGACGATCATCGCGTGCCTCGTGCTCGCGCTGGCCGAGGTCCTGGCGCCTTGGCTGGCCGCGCTCATCGTCGCCGTCGTGCTGTTCGGCATCGCCGGGGCGCTCGCGTTCGTCGCGAAGAAGCAGATCGACGCCGCGGGCGAGGTCAAGCCGGAGCTCGCCCAGGGCCTCAAGCAGGACATCGCCATCGTCAAGGAGGGCCTCAGCCATGAGCACGACACCGCCGAGTAGCGCCGACGAGCCGGCCGAGGAGAAGGCGCCTCGTCGCTCGATCGCCGAGATCGAGGCCGAGCTCGCCCGCACCCGCGAGGACCTGAGCCGCACGGTCGACGAGCTCGCCGTCCGGATCGACCCGCGCACGCAGGCCAAGGAGGCCGTCGCCCGGACGAAGGAGGCGGCAGCCGAGACCGTCGCGCTGGTCCAGGACGTCGCGGAGGAGAAGGCCGTCGCGGCCCGCGAGCTCGCGACGGAGTTCGCGGGCGACGTCAAGGCCGGTCAGCCGCGCGCCCTCGCGATCCTCGCCGGCGCCGCGGCCGCCGTCGCCGGCGTCGTCGTGGCCGCCGTCCTCGCGGGCCGCCGCCGCTGAGACGAATCGCCAGGTCAGCGAATCGCCATGTAACCTGGTACGCGGCACACCGAACAGTTCCCCGGCGCGACTACGGCCACACGATGTCGCGTTGGCACCCGAGTGGAGGGGGTCGAGTCCATGGGACGCGGCCGTCAGAAGGCAAAGCAGACGAAGGTTGCGCGGCAGCTTAAGTACTACACGCCGCCGACCGACTACAAGGCTTTGGAGCGCGAGCTCGGGCACTCCGGCGTCGGCACCGGCGTCGTCGACGACCCCGTGTACGACGAGGACCCCTACGCCGACACCGTGGAGTGGGACGAGGACGAGGACTAGCTCCTCGTCACCCCTCCGGGCCGCCCGCTTCCGGGCCGGCCCGCCGACCGCCGAGCCTCAGCTCGCGCGGTAGCTCCCCTGCATCACGACGGCTCCGCCGCGCACGCCCTTCGTGCCGGTGACGAGCTGGTGGTGCGTCACGTCGTCGGGCACCTCGACGCGCACCCGGCCAAGCTCCCACGCCCCGATGCCGGCGGCCCCCAGGATCGCCACGGCGGCCTCGTACGCCTCCGGCGGCACGATCGCGACCATCCCGACGCCCAGGTTGAGCGTGCCCTCGAGGTCGACCACCTCGGCCCCGGCGCCGCTCGCAAGCAGCGAGAAGACCGGCGGGACGACCCACGACGCCCGCTCGACGTCGGCGACCAGCCCCGGCGGAAGGACGCGCGCGAGGTTCGCGGCGAGACCGCCGCCCGTCACGTGCGTGAACGCGTGCACCTCGACGACCTCGGCCAGGTCGAGGCACGCCCGCGTGTAGAGCCGGGTCGGTTCGAGCAGCTCCTCGCCCAGCGTGCGCCCGAGCTCGTCCACGCGGCGCTCGAGGTCCCAGCCCGTCGTCGCGAGGACGTGGCGGACGAGGGAGTAGCCGTTCGCGTGGATGCCGGAGGACGCCATCGCGACGAGGACGTCGCCGTCGCGCACGCGGTCCGGTCCGAGGACGCGGGAGGCCTCGACCACGCCGGTCGCGGCACCCGCGACGTCGTACTCCTCGACGTCGAGCAGGCCCGGGTGCTCGGCGGTCTCGCCGCCGACGAGGGCCGTCCCGGTCTCCTCGCAGCCGCGGGCGATCCCGCTGACGATCGCGGCGATGCGCTCGGGCACGACGCGGCCGCACGCGATGTAGTCGGTCATGAAGAGGGGGCGGGCGCCGCAGACCACGATGTCGTCGACGACCATGCCGACGAGGTCGATGCCGATCGTGTCGTGCTTGTCCAGGCGCTGCGCGATGGCGACCTTGGTGCCGACGCCGTCGGTCGAGGTCGCCAGGAGCGGCCGGGAGTAGGTGAGCAGGTCCGAGGCGTCCCAGAGCCCGGCGAACCCGCCGACGCCGCCCAGCACCTGCAGGCCCTGGGTCCGGCCGACCGCCGCCTTCATCAGCTCGACGGCGCGGTCGCCCGCCTCGACGTCGACCCCGGCCTCGCTGTACAGATCGCTCACGGATGCCACGCTACCGTCCGCGGCCCCGGCGGTGGCGGCCTGTCCACGGCCCCGGGGGCTCACGCGCCCGCGCGGACCTCCGCGAGGACGACGGGGTCGGCGCAGCCGCGCGCGAAGCCGGCGATCCGCCGGTCGATCTCGCGCTGCAGGACGCGCGCGCCGATCCGCTCGGCCAGCGGGGCGAGCCAGGCCGGGCGGCAGGCGAAGCTGTACTTCCAGGTCGCCAGCGTCCCGCCGTCGGCGGGCTTGAACCGCCAGCCGCCCGCGAGGTTCGCGAAGAACCAGGGGCCGGTCACCATCCGCATGCCGACGTTCGTCGGCGGCGCGTACGACACGTACTCGCTCACCATGGTCAGCCCCGAGGTGTGCCGGGTGAGCGTCCGCACCCCCCTCGCGGGCGCGACGGCGTCGTCGAGGAACCGCTGGCGACGGACGAACGGGTCCCAGCGCAGCCGCGTCGCGCCGGTCGTCTGGGACACCGCGAACGCGGTCGCCGGGTCGACGGGAACGACGATCGACGACTCCACGACGGGCATCCGCCCACGGTACCCGCGCCCCGCCGGGGAACCGCCGGGCCACCGGCCGTCGTCAATGCAGGTTGACACGTCGACGTCGCGCTGTCATCCTGGGTTGACGGGATCCCCGATCCCGACCGCCAGCAGGAGGAGGACGACATGACGCGCACGTCGCTCGGGGCCGCCGACCCCGACCCGCTCCAGGAGCTCCTCGCGATCAGCCGCGAGCGGGCCGACCTGGAGCGCCGCCAGGAGGTGGCCGTCCGCCGCGCCCGCAACACCGGGTACTCCTGGGCCGCGATCGCGATGTTCCTCGGCGTCAGCCGGCAGGCGGCGCACAAGAGATACGGCCGCGGGACCTGAGCGAGGGCGGCCTACTCCGCGGGCTCCCTGGCGTCCCCGGCCCCCGCGGCGTCCGTCCACACCGACGAGGCCGATCCCGACTCCGGGTCGATCAGCCCCTCCGACCATGCGATCCGCCCGAAGTCGAGCTTGGACCGCACCGGCACCCCGGCCGCGGCGTACTTCTTCTTCACCCGGTCGAGGTACTGCTTGGCCGTGTCCCGGCCGATGCCCATCGACGTCGCGACCTGCTCGACGGTGAGCCCCGTCGCGTAGAGCACGAGCGCGCGCTCCTCCTGCTGGCTCAGCCGCGGCCGGTCCGGGTCGCCGGCGAGCACGGCCGCCAGCTCCGACGTCATCCACTCCTCGCCGCGCAGCGCGGCGTGCACGCCGGCCAGCACGTCCTCCTCGGGGTCGCGCTTGCCGACGACGACCGTGACGCCGGCGCGCACGATCCGGCGGACCAGCGGCGGCGAGGACATCGCCGTGAGCACGACGATGCGCAGCCCCGCCCGGAGCAGCGCCGCGACCAGGTTCACGTCGACGTTCGGCTGCCGCTCGACGACGAGGTCGAGGACGAGCAGGTGCGGCCGGTGACCCGGTAGCGTCGACCGCACCCACGTCATGAACTCCGGCAGCGACTCGCCGCTGAACACGATCGTGAAGTCGCCACCGCGCAGGAGCAGGTCCTCGGTCCGAAGCCGCTGCAGCCGGTGGTCCTCGACGATGGCCACGCGGCAGGACGCGGCGCGGCCCATCGGCCTCCTCGATGACACGTTCCCTCAACCCCCGAGTCCCTCAACCCCGAGCGACGGCGTTCCCTCGCACGCCCCCGCGCGTCGGATGGGGCGGCGCCCCCTGGGTCGCCGCCCCATCCTCCCGCATCGCGCCTAGGCGGTGCGACGACGGGTCGCGAGCACCAGGGCACCGCCGGCTGCCAGCAGCACGAGCGTGCCGAGCGCCACCATCCCGACGCCGGAGGCGCCCGTGTCGGACAGGTGCCCACCGGAGCTCGCGCTCGGCGACGGCGTCGCCGCGGACGAGGTCGACGGCGTCGGCGTCGGCGTCGGCGTCACGCACGCGGGCGTGGTGAGCTCGGCCGGCTCGCTGTCGACGCCGTCGACCGTCTGGGTCACCGTGTAGGTGGTCCCGCAGGCCAGCTCCGCCCCGTCGAACGACCAGGAGCCGTCCTCCGCCACGCGACCCGTCGCGACCACCGCGCCGTCCCCGTCACGCAGCGTGACGGTCGCGCCCGGCTCACCGGTCCCCCGGACGACGTCCGCGGTGACCTCCTCGACGACCGGGGCCGCCGGCGCCGCCGGGCAGTCCTGCGTCGTGAGCTCCGCCTCGTCGCTCTCGACCCCATCGACGATCTGGACGACCGTGTACGTGGTGCCGCAGGCCAGACCGGAAGCCGTCCAGCTCCCCTCCGCGTCGACACTCGCCTCGGTGACGTCCTCGCCGTCGGCGTCGCGCACGACGACGGTCGCCTCGGGCTCGCCCGTCCCGGTCGCCGACGTCGCGGTCGTCCCGGTCACGACGGGCGGCGCCGGGGCGACGGTGACGTCCTGGTCGATGCTCGAGTACTGCGACGTGTTGCCGCTCGCGTCCACCGTCTGCACCCGCAGGTACCCGGTGGTGTGCGCGGTGGGGATGGACACGCGCTGACCCGGCGTCACGTCGACGATCGCACCGAGGTACTCCTCGGCGTGGTCGTCGGCGGTCCAGTAGACGTGCAGTGTCACGGGCGCGGTGGCCGCCGTGTTGCCGGCCTCGGGCTCGGGCCGGGTCGCCGTGAACGAGCCGGTCGTCCCGTCGAGGCGGACGTCCTCGGCGCGGAACGTCTGCACCTTGTGGTTCACCAGGCCGGTGGTGTTCCAGACGAACCACTGGCGACCGTTCTCGGTCTCGGGGTCGAAGCTGCCCTGGGTGTGCTCGCCGAACGTGTTGCCGGTCACCAGCGTCCTGCCGATCGCGTTGACGACGATCGGGGCGTCGCTCCACCCGTCGAACCCGTCGATCGCGTTGTCGACGATGCTCCAGCCGGTGCTGGTGTCGGCGTTCGCGGCGCTGGACTCCAGCCACACGTACACCGCCCAGTGGTTGTTGAGCGTGCTCGGCAGGTCGACGCCCGCGCGGTCGAGGTGCTGGACGAGCTCGTTGCCCCGCACGACGCTGCCCGCCCCCGGCGCGATGATCGCGATGGAGGAGCGGCTGCCGTCGGCGTGGAAGTCGTGGATCGTGTTGTTCTCGATCACGACGTTCGTCGCGGGGGTCGCCCCCTGGACGCGGATCCCGTCGACCGCCCAGGGCGTGTCGAGGACGTTGTCCGCGACGGTGACGTCCTCGAGCGTTCCCTGCAGATGGATCGCGGCACCGGCGGGCTCGAGCGTGCGGGGGAAGGTGTTGCCCGAGAGGACCGCGTCGGTGATGGTCGCCCCGACCATGAGGATGCCGCGCGTGAGCTCGGCCTCGTTGTTCGTGAGCTCGAGACCGCTCCAGGTGGCGGCGTTCGAGCCGATGATCCGGGAGAGCGGGGCGGAGGTCGACGCCCCCGTGAACGTGTTGCCGTCGATCACCGTGTCGGTGAAGGTCTGGGCGCCGCCCTCGAAGTAGAACACGTTCCGCTCCGGGCCCGTGCCGCGCAGCACGGTGTTGCCCGAGTAGACCAGGCCCGTCACGTCGACGCTCGGGTTGACGTAGACGGCGTGCGTCGTCGAGCTCTCGTCGCTCGCGCCGAACGTGCTGTCCCGCACGGTGAGACCGTCGACGATCGCGCCGTCCTCGATGTCGAGGTGGCCGTAGGCCGACTCGACGCCGCGGCTCGTCACGTTGTCGACGACGACGTTCGACACCGTCGTCGGGTTGGCGACGGAGCCGTCGATCAGGATCGAGCTCCACCACTGGCTGTGGAAGACGCTGTCCTCGATGGTGACGTCCGACGCCCCGTCGAGCAGCGCGACGCCCACCTCGGAGATGGCGCTGTCGGGGTCCTTGAACTCGATGCCGGAGATCCTCACGCGCGCGCCGTCGATCGCGATGCCGGCCGCTCCCGCCGTGAGATTCGCGAGATTCTCCAGCACGACGTCGTCGGAGTGGACGTAGAAGCCGGCGAAGTCGGCGTCCGTCGTCGTGGTGATCGCGGGAAGGTTCGTGAAGTCGATCGTCACGGGGACCGCGGAGTCGACGAGGTACCGGGCCCCGAGGAGACCCGCGATCTCGTTGCCGACGCCGATGGTGGCGTCGTGCATCGCGCAGACGGTGCTGTTGAACGAGATCTCGTCGAGCCCCTCGGCGAAGACGATCCGGACGCCGTCGGCGTTGGTCGAGGCGTTCGCCGCCTCCAGCGCGGCCTGGAGCGAGCCGGCGATCGCGGTGCCGTCGGGGTTGCAGCGCTCGTTGGTGGTCACCGTGATGACGTCCTCGGCCGCGAACGCGGACGGGGACGCGGCTCCGGCGATGACCACCGACAGCCCGGCGGCCGCGGCCAGCGAGCGCAGCCGCACCCCCGCCTTCCTCCCGGTCGGTCCCTCGACCCGACGTCTCTCGTCATTCATTGATTGGTCTCCCTCGTCGACATGAGCTCGAAGTGAATGAGAACCGCGAGAAACTGGCAACGACATCGAGAAGAACGGTCGTCTCCCCACCCCTGCCCACAGTCCTGGTTCGAGTAAAGGGGCGCGTCTCGCCGGGCGGCAAACGTCGCGGGGAAAAGGACCCCCGAACGGGGGTCATATCCACTCGCCGGCGTCTTTGCCGGCCCACTCGGCTACTCTTTCTCGCGGATGGCTCAGGGAGCGGGGGCTCGGCTGGAAGCAGGGGTGAGGCGATGTCCCCGTCGACTCCCGACGGCGCGCCGCGCTACCTGGCTCCCCGACTCATCGAGTCCCTGGTGGCGGACGGTCCCGGGTGGGCGTCGGAGTCGCTGCGGCGAACCGTCCGGCGGGTGGCGCTCACGCTCGTCGCCGACTGGCAGGTCGTCATGGTCCTCGCCGCGCTGGCATCGCTGGGGTGGGGGGCGTGGCAGCTCGCGACGGCCTGCGCGGCCCTCGGGGGGTACGCGCTGGTCGCCGGCTACTCGCGTCACCGGCTCCCGGTCTGGTTCGTCGCGGGGGCGATGGCCGCGCTGAGCGCCTGGGCGCTGGTGGCGGGTGGCCACCCGAGCTCGGTCCTGGTCCTCGCCGCCTGCTGGCAGACCAACTTCGCCAGTCTCACGGCCGGGTTCCTCGAGCTGCGCGGGCGGGCCGTCGCGCAGGTGGTCCTCGCGGCCGTCGCGGTCGCCGCCACCGTCGCGCTCCTGCTCCCGGAGTGGGGGCCGGCGATGCCGATCACCGTCGTCGTGACGCAGATCGCGATCATCGTCGCGCTCCGCTGGGGGCTGCGCTCGGTCCTCGCGCTGACCGCGACCGCCGATGCCGACGTCGCCGCGGCGGAGCGGACGATGGCGCAGGCCGCGGTCACCCGGCGGCTGAGCGCGCAGATCGCCGAGGACGCGGCCGTCCTGCACGACACGGCGATCAACACCCTCGGCGCGATCGCGCGCGGCGGTGCCGCGACCGCCGACGTCGACCAGGTCCGCGAGCAGTGCGCCCACGACGTCGTGCTCCTGGACTCCCTCGTCCGCGAGCGCCGGGACCTCGCCGGGGAGGACCGGACGCTGCGGGACGCGCTCGCGGCCTCGGGCCTGCCCGTCGAGCGCCGCGGGCTCGACGACGCGTCCCTCGACGCCCTCACCCGGCGCCTCGACCGCAGGACGGTCGCCGGCATCGTCGGCGCGGTGCACGAGGCGCGCCGCAACGCGACGAAGCACTCCGGCGCCGCGTCCGTCGTCGTCTCCACCGCCGTCGACGCCGGCCGGCTCACGATCGAGGTCCGCGACGAGGGGGTCGGCTTCGACGGCGACGTCCCCGAGGGGCGCGGGATCGACCGGTCGATCGCGACCCGGGCCCGCGCCGGCGGGTTCACGGCGCGGATCCGCACGGCGCCCGGTGCCGGGACGAGCGTCGAGCTCGGGGTGGCGCTGCGGCCGGAGCCGGACGCCGGGGGGACCGACGACGCGAGCGGCGCGGGCGAGGCGGCCAGCACCGGGCGGCCGTCGTTCCCGCTGGACGTCGAGATCCTCCTGACGAACCTCAACCACCGGGCCGGGCTGCTGTGGGGGCTGGGGGTCACGGCCGTCGGGGTGGTGCTCACCGTGAACGGGGGGACGCGGCGGCTCGACGTCCTGCTGCCGATGATCGCGATCATGGCGCTCGCCTGGCTCGGCGCGCGGACCTGGGCGCGGCGCTCGCCGACCTGGCTCGGCCGGACGGGACTGATCGTCGCGACCTGCGCGGTGTTCGCCCTGTCCGCCGCCGCGTCGGGGTTCGGCACCGATCACGTCATCGACTGGCAGGCGCTCGCGGCGACGGGCCCGGCGATCCTCCTCCTCTCGACCCGGCCCAGCACCCGGGTCCTGGTGGCCCTGGCGCTCGCCTGGACGGGCGTCGCCGCCGCGATCGCGGCCCTCGTCCTTCCCCACTCGCCGACGGCGTCCGGCAACGTCGCCGTCGCCGGGGCCGTCGGGATCGTGTTCGCGGCGTTCTGGGCTCGGGCGCAGCGCGTCGCGGAGGCGCTGGCGCGGCGCACCGCCGACGTCCGCGGCCGCGCCGCCCAGGCGCAGATCGCCGAGGCCGCGGAGCGGGCGGCCCAGCTCAGCTACCTGCGCTGGGTCGATGCCGGCCTCGAGCCCGCCGTCGCCCTGCTGCGCGCCATCGCCGACGGGTGGAGCAACCCGGTCGACGCCGCGACCCGCCGGGCCTGCGACGAGGAGGAGCGACACCTGCGCCAGCTCCTGCCGATCAGCCCCGAGCTGGTGCACCTCGGCCACCACCTCGTCCCCCTGCTGCGGCTCGCTCGCGACCGGAGCGTCTCGTGCACGCTGCGCCTCGGCGACCGGGACACCGAGGACGAGGCCGTGGCGCTCGCCGTCTCGGGGACGATCAGGACCGTCATCGAGGCGGCCGGGACCGGCGACGTCGTCATGGCGTCGGTGTTCCCCGTCCACGACGGGCTGCAGCTCACGATCACCGGTCCGCCGCGGGCGCTGGTCGCCCTCGACGCGTCCGGTCGCGCGCCGGGGCCGGGCGCAGTCGGGGTCGAGGTCGCCGTCGAGGCGTCCGCCGACCTCGCCGTCGCCCTTGCCGTGTTCCCCGACGTCGGGCGGTCGAGCGCGGGCCCGTGACCGGTCTACGGCTCGGACGAGCTCCCGCTGCCGGCCGCCTCGACGACCGACGTCAACGCGTCCGTCAGCGCCTCGCGGTCGACGACCGGCGGCGCGAAGCCGCCCTCCGGGGCGAGAACCGCGGCCCAGATCGTGTCCGTGTGCAGCATCCAGCAGCCGGCGCTGGACGTGGCCGGCGAGCCGCACGCGATCCCGTCGTCGGCGGTCTCCTCGTCACCTAGCGCGGTGCTGAACACCGCAGCCGCATCCTTCGCCGACGCGTAGGTGAAGGCGACGACGACCAGGAAGTCGGGAAGGTCGCTGCAGTCAGGACCCGGCCCGGCGCCGGTCTGGACGATCATCGACGAGCCGGCGGGTCCGTCCCCCACGCCCGGCCCGGCTGCGTCCGCCGAGGCAAGGGGCGAGCTCGAGTCGATGTAGAAGAACGGCTGATAGGAGAAAGCCTCGTCCGTGGAGGGCGCCGGGATCGGCGCATCCGTCGTCGCCCCGGGGTTCGTCGTCCAGTCGTAGACGTCGATGCCGTAGGCCCAGCCGTCGGCGCACGTCTGCGCAGCGATCGCGTCGAGCGTCGTGCCGTGCAGAAGAGCGAAGCCGTCGAGTGCCGAGGGAACCGTCGTCCCGTTGATCACCGCCGTCGCGGGCTCCGGAGTGCTCGACCCGCACGCCCCCAGGAGTGTCGCGGCCGCGAGCGTGGCGACCACTCGCGTTGCGCGGGTCGTCGTCGGCAGGAAGGTTGGCACGGATCCCCCACGAAGTCATCGGCCGCGAGCGTGGCGACCACGAAGGCATGCTATCGGCCGACGACGAGCGGGGCCGGGCGACGGCGGACGGCGGGCGCGTGACAGAATGGTTCGTCACGCCAGCCCCCATCCTTGGAGCACACCCCGACATGTGCGGCATCGTGGGCGCCGTCTCGAACGAGCCGGTCGCGCAACTCATCTACGACAGCCTTGGCCTCCTCCAGCATCGCGGGCAGGACTCCACCGGGATCGCGACCGCCGAGGGGAGCGTGTTCCACCTCGCCCGGGCCAAGGGCCAGGTCCGCGAGGCCTACCGGACCCGGGACATGCGCAAGCTGCTCGGCACGATGGGCATCGGCCACGTCCGGTACGCGACGGCCGGCAAGGCGAGCGCCGAGGAGGAGAGCCAGCCCTTCTACGTCAACGCGCCGTACGGGATCATGCTCGTCCACAACGGCAACCTGACGAACGTGCGCGAGCTGCGCGGCGACCTGTTCGACGTCGACCGGCGGCACATGAACACGCAGTCCGACACGGAGCTGCTCCTCAACGTGCTCGCGACGGAGCTCCAGGCCGTCATCTCCGGCACGCACCTGGACACCGACCAGATCTTCACGGCGGTGGAGCGGCTGCACGAGCGGGTCGAGGGCTCCTACGCCGTCATCGCGATGATCGCCGGCTACGGCCTGCTCGCGTTCCGCGACCCGAACGGCATCCGCCCGCTCGTCCTCGGTCGCCGCGAGTCGACGCTCACGGGCGCCGACTGGGTCGTCGCGTCCGAGTCGCTCGTCCCCGAGGCGTCCGGGTACGACGTGGTCGGCGACATCGCCCCGGGCGAGGCCGTCTTCATCACGCTCGGCGGCGAGATGATCCGCAAGCAGTGCCACCCGGCGCCCCGGCTCATCCCGTGCTCGTTCGAGTACGTCTACCTCGCGCGCCCCGACTCGACCATGAACGGCATCTCGGTCTACGACGCGCGCCTGCGGCTCGGCGACTCGCTCGCCACGACGATCGCCAGGTACTCCCCGATGGACGACATCGACGTCGTCATGCCGATCCCCGACTCGGCGCGACCCTCCGCCATGCAGGTCGCCCGGCGGCTCGGGCTGGAGTACCGCGAGGGCTTCTACAAGAACCGGTACGTCGGGCGGACGTTCATCATGCCGGGGCAGGCGGCGCGCAAGAAGTCCGTCCGGCAGAAGCTCAACGCGATGCCGGGCGAGTTCCGCGGGAAGTCGGTGCTCATCGTCGACGACTCGATCGTGCGCGGCACGACCTCGCGCGAGATCGTCGAGATGGCGCGCCAGGCCGGGGCGCGGCGGGTGACCTTCGCGTCGGCGGCCCCGCCCGTCCGGTTCCCCCACGTCTACGGCATCAACATGCCGAGCCGCGCCGAGCTCATCGCCCACGGGCGCACGATCCCGGAGGCGAACGACGTCCTCGGGGCCGACCACCTGGTGTACCAGGAGGTCGAGGACATGAAGAACGCGATCCTGGCGGGGCAGAGCACCGTCACGGACCTCGAGATGAGCTGCTTCGACGGGCGCTACGTCGCCGGTCGCGTCGACGAGGAGTACCTGCGCTGGGTCGAGGAGACGACCGTCTCCTGACCCGGAGCGAAGCCCGAACCCCGTCCCGAGGGAGGAGGACCCACCGTGTCGCCGTCGGTCGAGTCACGCACCGGTGCCCGCCGACCGGACCCTCCCGGGCCGCCCGTCGGCAGCCGCACCTGGACGATCGGGCAGACGCCGTGGCGCGAGCACGAGGAGCATCCCGGCGGGCGCACCAGCGTCGTGCTGGACAACGACTACTCGGGTGACCCCGACGGCCTCTACCAGCTCGCCCACCACCTGCTCTCACCCAGCGTGCGGATCGCGGCCGTCGTCGGGTCGCGGCTGCCGAGAACCGGTCGCCACGCGAGCTCCCCCGACACGGCACGCGACGGCGAGCTTGCCGCACTCGATCTGTTCGCCCGGATGGGCCTGGCGTCGACCGAGCTGATCCACCGGGGCTCACCGGACCCGCTCCCGGCCCCCGGCTCGCCCGCTCCGTCAGCCGCGACGGCCGCGATCATCGGCAGCGCGATGCTGGCGAGCCCGGAGCAGCCGCTGCTCTACCTGGCCGGCGGCGGCCTCACCGATCTCGCAACCGCGCTGCTCGTCGAGCCCCGGATCGCCGAGCGCATCCTCCTGGTCTGGATCGGAGGCGGCGAGCACCCGGGGCAGGCGGCGCCGCCGCCCGGAGCGAGCGGGGTGGAGTGCAACCTCGGCTTCGACGTCCCGGCGGCACAGGTCGTGTTCGACACCCAGCCCCTGCGGATCTGGCAGGTTCCGCGCGACGCCTACCGCCAGTGCCTCGTCTCGGAGACCGAGCTGCGCCGGCGGGTCGGACGCTCCGGGCGGCTCGGCGGCTTCCTCTACGGGATGGTCCGGTCCGCGTACCACCGGGCGCCCGACGTCCGAGAGCCGCTCCCCGAGTCCTACGTCCTCGGAGACTCGCCCCTCGTCCTCCTGAGCGCGCTGCGGTCGGCGTTCGAGCCGGACCCCGCGTCCAGCTCGTGGCACGCGCGACCCACGCCGAGGATCGCTCCCGACGGCTCGTATCTCGACGCACCGGGCGCACGGGAGATGCGGGTCTACTCCCGTCTCGACACGCGGCTCATGCTCGACGACCTCTACCTCAAGCTCGAGGAGTTCTCGCAGTGGCAGGACGGCCCGGCTCCGAGCGAGGGCCGGAGCACCAGCTGAGCCACCCACGCCTCGCGGTCGGCCGATGGACGCGGCGGGGGCTGACCTCGGGCGCGCTCGCCGGACGTCGACGGGCGGACGACAGCGCCGAGAACCAGCCCGCCCGAGGGACGCCCTTGACGAGGGGGACCGGTCCACCTACGCTAGGTGGACCGGTCTACTCGTGAAGGAGCGAGACGTGATTCAGCGGCAACGGCACGCATTCAGTGCCGACCATCCCCTTCTGGTGGGCGTGAACTTCTGGTCGCGCTCCGGGGGGCCCCGGATGTGGGTCGAGTACGACGCCGACCTCGTCGGCTCGGAGCTCGACCAGATGCGGGACCACGGCATGACCGTGACTCGCTCGTTCCTCTTCTGGCCCGACGCGATGCCCGGTGAGCACCAGCTCGACGAGGACGTCATCGCGCGCTACGAGGACTTCCTCGACGCACACGCCAGGCGCGGCATGTCGACGATCCCGACGTTCATCGTCGGGCACATGTCCGGACAGAACTGGGATCCCTCCTGGCGGGCCGGACGCGACCTGCTCACCGACGTGCGCTTCGTCGCCGCCCAGTCCTGGTTCGCCCGTCGACTCGCCGAGCGCTTCGGAGCCCATCCCGCCGTCGCGGCGTGGCTGGTGAGCAACGAGATGCCGATCTACCTCGACCCCGTCACTCGCGGCGTCGGCTCGGTCGAGGCAGCGGACGTCGCGGCGTGGGCCGAGCTGATCGTCTCCGCCCTGCGCGCGGGGGGCGCAACGCAGCCGGTGTCGCTCGGGGACGGCGCCTGGGGCGTCGAGATCACCGGCGTCGACAACGGCTTCCGGGTGCGCGACCTCGCGGAGACCATCGACTTCGTCGGACCGCACGTGTACCGGATGGAGAAGGACCAGGTCTCCCAGCTCCTGGGCGCCGCCTACGTCTGCGAGCTCCTCGACTTCACCGGCAAACCCATCGTCCTCGAGGAGTTCGGGGCCACCAGCTCCTACGCCTCCGACGAGAACATCGCCCACTACTACCGGCAGTCGCTGCACCACACGCTCCTCGCCGGAGCCAGCGGGTGGCTCGCCTGGAACAACACCGACTACGACCACCTCGGGGATCGCGACCCCTATCGTCACCACCCGCAGGAGATGCACTTCGGCATCGTCGACACGCACGGGGAGCCCAAGCCGGCCGCACGGGAGATGCTGCGCTTCGCCTCGTTCCTCCGCGAGGCGGACGTGGAGCTGGCGGGTCGTCCGGCGACCGACGTCGCGATCGTCGTGCCGGAGATCCTCGACCGTCCGACGCCCTTCGTCCACCCTCGCGACCTCACCGCCGCGGTGGAAGCGACGCGACACTCCTACATCGCGGCACGAGAAGCCGGTCTCGACCCGGTGCTCGTTCGAGAGGGCGACGGCATCCCGGCGGGAGCCAGGCTCTACCTCGTGCCCTCGACGAAGCAGCTCACGGCGCCCTCCTGGCGTCGGCTGCGCGAGCTGGCCGAGGCGGGGGCCGTCGTCTACGCCTCGCACTTCACGGGCGACCACCTGACCCACCGGGCATCGTGGTGGCCGTGGGTCGAGGAGACCTTCGGCGTCCGCCACCACTCGCGCTACGGGCTCGTCGAGTCGCTGCCACCCGGCCCGCTGGCCGCCACGTTCATCGACGGGCTGGGTGACCTGGTCGCCGGGGACGAGCTCTCGTTCGCCACCGGGGGCAACGACGAGGCCCGCAACCGGCTCCCGCTGACCTCGACCAGCGCACGGGTCCTCGCCGTCGACGGGGAGGGAGCACCCCTCCTCACCGCGAACCCGCTGGGGAGGGGCACCGCGATCCTGTGCGCAGCCCCCGTCGAGTTCATGGCGGCCCAGCGGCGCGAGGTCAATCCCGAGGACACCTGGCGCCTGTACCGGGCGCTCGCCGTCCTCGCGGACGCCCTTCCCCCGGTGACCTCCGGAGACCCTCGGGTCCTCACCGGTGAGCTCCACCACCCCGACGGACACGCGCTCACCTGGTTCATCAACGTCAGCGCCGACGAGGTCACGGTGCGCCCGACCGTCCGCGACGGCGTCCTGCGGACCGCGACCCCGTTGCACCGCGGGCCCGGCGCACGAGCATCCGGGAGCGAGCACACCCTCACCCTCGCGCCGTTCGAGGTCACCGTCCTGCGGCGCGATGCCGCCACGGGGCACTAGTCACAGGTGCCGGACCCTCCGGCCACCGTCCTCGACCGGGCCGCCGGCCCGGTAGAAGCACCGGCACAACGCCGGTCCATCACAAGGAGACACTATGCACTCACGAACCACGAGGCTCAGCAGCATCGTCGCCGCTGCCGCCGTCGGTGTCCTGACACTGGCGGCCTGCTCGGGAGGCAGCCCCTCCGGGGGCGGGAGCGGCACGGACGGGGGCTCCAGCGGCGGGACGACCGACTCGCTCACCCTCCACACGAGCTGGCTCGACGGCGAGCCGCGCACCGGCCAGCTTCGCAAGGTCCTCGAGGAGTTCACGGCGGAGACCGGGATCACCGTCGAGCTCCTGCAGAACGGGAACGAGCTCAACCAGGTCTACGAGACCGCGGTCCTCGCGGGCGACGAGGCCGACGTCGTGCTCACCAACCTCACCGACAAGCAGCTCGAGTGGGCCAAGAGCGGGGCCGTCGCCCCGGTGAACGACTACATCGAGGCGTGGGGACTGGCCGACGTCATCCCCGAGGACGCCGTCACCGACTGGACCGACGGGGAGGGCAACGTCCGTGGCTTCCCCTACACGGGCTTCTCCTGGCCCGTCTGGTACAACACGGACCTGCTCGACAAGGCCGGCGTGACCGAGATCCCCCGCACGATCGACGAGCTCGTCGCGGCCGCCGACGCCCTGCGGGCGGCAGGCATCCAGCCCCTGACGATCGGCGGCAGCGACTGGTCCGGGCAGAAGATGCTCCTCATGGTCGTCCAGTCGATGATGACCAACGACGAGGCCCGGGAGGTCCTGGTCAACGGCGGCTACTGCGAGAGCCCCAACGCCATGGCCGGGATCGAGCTGTTCGTCGAGCTTCGCGACGCAGGCGTCTTCGCTGACGGCGCCGAGGGCCTGACGGCCGATCTCTCGACGGCTGCGTACCTGGAGGGTCAGGCGGGCATCGGGTTCATCGGGTCGTGGGCCTTCCTCGACGCGACGGACGAGCTCGCGGCGTCGACGACGCTCGGTGGCTTCCCTCTGGCCGACGGCAGCCCGTTCGACAAGCCGACCGCCTTCCGCGGGCTCACCGGCGGCGGCTGGTACGTGAGCCAGAACGGTCTCGACAAGCTCGACGCGGTCGAGAAGCTCGTCACCTACATGTACCGCGAGGACGTGCTCGGGCAGATCATCGACCAGACCGCCGTCATCACGGTGGTGCCCGTGGCGCCCGAGGTCGCGGCCAACGCCGGGAACGAGCTCATGGCGGCCGCCCTGTCGACGCTTCCGGACGAGGTCGACTTCCCCGTCATGCCCGACACCTACGTGCCGGGCGCGGTGGCCGAGCCGATGTACCGCGCCAGCTCCCAGGCGTTCTCCCCGGGAACCGACGCCGCGGCGGTGTGCAAGGCGCTCGACGACGCCTACGCCTCCGTGAGCTGAGCCCCGCCCCGTCCGGAGCCGCCCAGCCGGGCGGCTCCGGACGGACTCCGTCACCCCACCGTCCGCACCAGGAGGAACCATGTCCGCGGAGACGCCGGCACGCCCCCTTCCATCCCGTCACCGCTCCCGCGCGCGTGCCCGCCGGCTGCTCCTCCTGCTGGCGGTACCAGCGCTCCTGTGGTTCGTCGTGTTCATGATCGGGCCGCTGGTGAGCCTGTTCTACTACTCGCTCACCAAGTGGCAGGGCCTGCTCGGCGAGCCCGTGTTCAGCGGGCTCGAGAACTTCGCCCGGATGGTCTCGGACCCCGACGTGCACGTCGCCACCCGCAACTCGCTCCTCCAGCTCGTCATCACGATCCCGATCATGATCGCCATCGCGTTCATGGTGGCCTACTACCTCAACCTCCAGCGGCGCGGTCATCGCCTCGTGCGCGCGGTGCTGTTCACCCCGCTGCTCCTGTCGGCGCCCGTGCTCGCGATGGTCATGCTCGGTGTCTTCTCCCCCAACGGGATGGCCAACTCGATCCTCGCAACCTTCGGCGTCGGCCCGGTGTCCTGGCTGACCACCGCCAGGTTCGCGCTGCCGGTGCTGTGGGCCGTCGGCATCTGGTCCGGGACGGCGGTGAGCTCGATCATGCTGGCCGCGCGGCTGGCCGACATCCCCGGCGAGGTGTACGAGGCGGCGGAGCTCGACGGGTGCGGGCACTGGCGGCGGATGTGGCGGATCGCGTTCCCGATCGCCTTCGAGTACGTCGGCGTCATCGTGATGCTCCAGTACCTGTGGGTGCTGTTCTCCTCCGCGGCACTCGTCCTCCTCCTCACCCGCGGGGGTCCGGGGAACTCGACGATGACGCTGAGCTTCCTCGTCTACGACCTGTCCTTCAACCGGTCACAGGTCGGCTACGGCCAGGCGATCGCGGTGGTGCTCTTCATCGTCGGTGTCGTCGGCATGCTCGCCATCCGTCGGGCCTTCCGGGCCCGGTACTGAACGACCGACTGAGTGATCGGAGCCCCATGATGACGAGCAAGCGACGCCGCTCGGCACTCTCCCTGATCCCCGGGCACATCGGGATCCTGACGCTGGTGGTGACCCTCGTCGGCCCGCTGTACTACGTCCTGGTCTCCTCCGTGAAGACCAACAACCAGATCATCCTCAACCCGTTCGCGATCACGCTGGACCCGCAGATCCAGAACTTCGGTGACGCGATCGCCAACGCCTCGCTCGGCAAGGCCCTGCTGAACTCGGCGTACATCACGCTCGGCGCGGAGCTCCTCACCATCGTCCTGGCGTTGCCGGCCGCCTTCGCGATCGCCCGCACACAGGGACGGCTGAGCGACTGGTTCGAGCGGAGCTTCGCACTCGGCTTCCTGATCCCCGGCTTCGCCGCGCTCGTCCCGACGGCGATGCTCGCGATCCTCCTCGACCTCTTCCACACCCGCGAGTTCCTCGTCCTCTTCCTTCCCGCGACGGCGCTCCCGCTCAGCGTGATCCTGCTGGTGCAGGCCGTACGAGCCGTGCCGCCCGAGCTCGCCGAGAGCGCGGAGATCGACGGCTCGGGACCGCTGCGGATGCTGCTGTCGGTCTACCTCCCCCTCACGGCGCCGACGCTCGCGACCGTCGCCATCCTCAACTTCCTGTCCTTCTGGAACGAGTACTTCTTCACGCTGGTCATCGCCGGGCCGAGCACCGACGTGCGCACGGCCCAGGTCGCGCTGCCGACGCTCACCTCCACGATCAGCACCCAGTACGGGATCCTGTCCGCCGGCATCGTCGTGACGCTGCTGCCGGTCTACGCCGTGTACATCGCGCTGGCCAAGCGCATGGAGAACGCCGTGCTCTCGGGCGCGGTGAAGGGATGACGATGACCGATCCGGCCCGCACCACCCAGGACTCACCCACCGACCGCGTGCGCGAGCTGCTGGCTCGCATGACCACGAGGGAGAAGGTCGGCCAGCTCAACCAGCGCCTCTTCGGCTGGCAGCACGTGCGCCGCACCCGCACCGGCTACGTCCTCTCGGAGGAGCTGCTGGCGCACGCCGAGCACTGGGGAGGCATCGGTGCCGTCTACGGTCTCCACCGTGCTGACGCCTGGTCGGGGCAGTCCTGGTCGAACGGGATCGCGCCGGAGGCGGCAGCCGAGGTGACCCGCCAGCTCCAGGACGCCGTCGCCGCCGTCTCGCGCCTCGCCGTCCCGGCGCTCATCGTCGAGGAAGCACCCCACGGGCACCAGGGACTGGGCGGCACGCTGCTGCCCACCACCATCGGCCAGGCAGCGACGTTCGACCCCGAGTGGGTCGCCGAGCGAGCCGCGGCCGTCGCGGCGGAGCTCGCCTCCGTCGGCGCCCACGTCGCCCTGGTCTCCGGTCTCGACCTGGCCCGCGACCCCCGCTGGGGACGCTCCGAGGAGTGCTTCGGCGAGGACCCTCTGCTGGCGGCCGAGCTCACCGGGGCGACCGTGGCGGCCATGCAGGGGGAGGGTGAGCGCATCGACGCCGCGCACGTCGCCGTCGTGGTCAAGCACCTGGCGGCCCAGGGAGCGGCTGCCGGGGGCCGCAACGCCGCCAGCGCCGTCATCGGGCGTCGAGAGCTCCACGAGATCCACCTTCCCCCCGCGCGGTCGGCCGTGCTCGCCGACGCCGCCGGGTTCATGTCGGCCTACAACGACATCGACGGTGTCCCGTGCAGCGCGAACCGCGACCTGCTGACCGGGCTCCTGCGGCAGCAGTGGGGGTCGCGGGGCATCGTCATGTCCGACATGGGTGCGCTCGACCGGCTGGCCGGTCCCGCGGGTGGTCTGGTCGAGGCAGGGGCTCTCGCGCTGAACGCCGGCGTCGACATGAGCATGGGGGACGTCGCCTTCACCCTCCTGGAGGAGGCGCTGGCGCGCGGCCTCGTGAACGAGGCCGCGATCGACCTGGCCTGCGAACGCGTGCTGCGCCTCAAGGACCGGCTCGGCCTGCTCGACGGCGCCCGTTCCGTCGAGGCGCCCGCACGGCCTCGGTTCCCGGTCCCGCCCGTCGACGCCTCGGCACTCGTGCTGGTGAAGAACGACGGAGCCCTCCCCCTGCCACCCGGGATCGAGCGGGTGGCGGTGATCGGACCCAACTCCCAGGACGTCGGCTGTCTCCTCGGCGACTACGTGCCTCCGCTCCCGGCGGGCGAGGGCGTCTCGATCGCCGAGGGGCTCGTCCAGACGCTCGCGGCCGAGGTGCGCTGCGAGCGCGGCAGCATGGTGCGAGGCGAGCTTCCCGGCGGCATCGGGCGCGCCGTCGATCTCGCTCGATGGGCCGAGGTGGTGGTGCTGGCCCTGGGAGGCAGCAGCCGCCGCCGCTACGACGGGGAGTTCGAGGACAACGGCGCCGCCGCCGGAGCCGAGGACCTCGACGTCTCGGGCGGAGAGGGCGCCGACCTCGCGGACGTCCGCCTGCCCGGGGCCCAGCGGGAGCTGGTCGAGGCCGTCGCGGAGGCGGTGGCGGGATCGGGCACACGGATCGTCACCGTCATGGTGACGGGTCGCGCCCAGGGCGCCTCGCCGGCTCTGGAGCTGTCGGACGCGCTGCTCTACGCGTGGTACCCGGGTCCCGACGGCGGCCGCGTCATCGCCGAGACGCTGATCGGGAACGACGAGCCCGCCGGGCGGATGCCGGTCTCGGTCCCGCGTTCCAGCGCCGAGCTCCCGGTCACCTACGACCGGCGGCTGGAGTGGTCTCCGCGCTACCTCACCGGACCTGTCAGCCCGGAGACGCCCTTCGGCGCCGGGCTCGGCTACACGTCATGGACGCTCGGTCCCGTCGAGGGGGTGCCCGCCGCCGCAGGGATCGAGGACGTCGACGCGGGCCGCGTCGGCGCCCGGGTACGCGTCACCAACACCGGCCGACGTGCCGGCAGCCAGGTGGTCCAGCTCTACGGGCGTCTCATGGTGCCGGGTCTTGCCCCACGCACGGCGAGCCTGCTGGGGCACTCGCGCGTCCGGCTGGAGCCTGGCGAGTCCCGCGAGGTCGAGGTGCGGATCGCGCCGTCACCTCCGGCGCTGGCCGCCATCGACGGGCCGGGCCGACTGGCCCTCGTCGCCGGCCTCGACAGCTCCGTCTCGTTCGACGAGGCGGTCGAGATCGATCTCGTCGTCACCGCAGCAGGGGCCGACAGTGCCGCACTATGATCCCGAAGGAACGACGACGAAGGAGTGGGACATCGGTACCGAGGGGTCGCCGCGCCGAGCCACCATTCGAGACGTCGCCGCGCACGCGGGCGTCTCGCGCAGCGCCGTGTCGAAGGTCTTCAACGCCAAGGGTGGCATCTCCCCCGCGACCGAGGCGCGTATCCGGGAGTCGGCGCGCGCCCTGAACTGGGCGCCGAGCGCAAGCGCGGCGGCCCTGGCGTCCGACTCCACCCGGACGGTCGGGCTGGTCATTCGTCGTGGGCCCGACCTCCTGTTCGCCGACCCGCACTTCGCGCTCCTCATCGGCGGGGTCGAGGAGATCCTCGTGCCCGCCGGCTACGGCCTCCAGCTCCACCTGATCGGCGAGGACCGCGAGCTCGAGCGCGGGCTGTACACGCGACTGGCGACCCAGCGACGGGTCGACGGCGTGCTCCTGACCGAGAGCGAGCTCGGCGATCCCCGACACGCCCTGCTCGACGAGCTGGGCCTCCCCTCCGTCATGCTGGGATGGCCCGACCCGGAGGAGGAGCAGCGGTGGAACGTCGTCTCGGCGCACCCGAGCGAACACCGCACCGCCTACCACGAGGCGGCTCGCCATCTGACGGACCTCGGCCACCGAAGGGTCGCGTACGTCTCCGGGCCCGAGCGCCTCGTCCACACCGGCTACCGGCGTCGGGAGTTCGAGCGCGAGCTCACACGCAACGGCGCCGAGCTCGTGACCCGCGTGCACCTGGACTTCTCGGTCGAGCAGGTCGTGGAGGCCTGCCTGTCGATGGTGGACGGACCCCGCCCTCCCACCGCGTTCGCCTTCGCCAACGACTCGATGGCGCTGGCGGCGATCGGCGCCCTCAGCGCGCGTGGGATCCGGGTGCCGCAGGACATCTCCATCATCGGGCACGACAACCTGCCGACGGGCCAGTGGTCCCACCCCGGCCTCACGACCATCGCCCAGGACCTGCGCGGCATGGCACGGCAGGCGGCCATCCTCCTCCTTCGCCAGCTCGGCGACACGTCGCTGAGCGACGAGCCGATGAGCCCGCCCCGGCTCGTCATCCGCGGGACGACCGGACCCGCCTCCAGCTGACCGCGCCTCCGGCCGGTCCCAGCACCTGACCGCCCCGCCCGGCCCCGGACTCCCCGTCCCGGGGCCGCGAGGCCGGTCTCCGCACCACCCGCCTTCCCCAACCGTTCGGGAGCCGATGATGACCAGCACCCCCAACCCCCTCGACCCCGGTCACGAGACGCGCCTGCGGGCACTCGGACTCACGTTCCTGCCCAAGGGGCCGCCGAAGCCGAGCGTCGACGCCTGCGTGGAGGTCGACGGCATGCTCTACGTCTCGGGCCACGGACCGGAGGACGATGCCGGCAACCTCCTGTTCCGCGGGAGGGTCGGCGCCGAGGTCAGCCTCGACGAGGCGGTCGCGGCAGCGCGCGCCACCGGTCTGCAGATCCTGCGGTCGGCTCGCGAGCACCTGGGGTCGCTCGATCGCGTCGTCCGCGTCGTGAAGCTGCTCGCGCTGGTCAACTCGGCGTCCGACTTCCACGAGCAGCCTGCGGTGGTCAACGGATGCTCCGACCTGCTGGTCGAGGTCTTCGGCCCGGCCGGTCGCCACGCCCGGTCGGCCATGGGGACCTCCAACCTCCCGGGCAACCAGCCGGTGGAGATCGAGGCGATCCTCCAGGTGCGTCCGTGACACCGCACCCGTACGAGCTGCTGGGTGTCGAGCGCGTTCTCAACGCAGCCGACACGATCACGTCGCTCGGCGGCGGTCCGCTCGACCCGCGCGTGCTGGCGTCGATGGCGGCGGCCGCCACCGCCTATGTCGACATGACCGACTACCTCGCGCGTGCCGGAGCTCATCTGGCCGAGCGGATCGGTGTGCCCGACGCTCTCGTCACGAACTCGGCGGTCTCGGCCGTCGCACTCGCCGTCGCGGCCGCGATCGCTGGTGACACGCCGGCCGCGGTCGACGCGGCCCCGGCACACCGGACCGACCGCACCGAGGTCGTCGTGCTCTGCGCGCAGCGCAACCCCTACGACCGGGCGGTCGGGATCGGAGGCGGGAGGATCGTCACCGCCGGGTACTCCGACGGCACGACGCGCTGGCAGGTGGAGGCCGAGATCGGTCCCCGCACCGCGGCCCTCCTGTGGTACGCGGGGACACAGTTCGAGCACTACGCCCTAGGGCTCGCCGACATGGTGGCGATCGCGGAGGCCAGCGGGCTGCCCGTCATCGTCGACGCCGCGGCCCAGGTCCCGCCCGTCACCAACCTCCGCCGGTACGTCGACGACGGCGCCGCCGCGGTCGCGTTCAGCGGGGGCAAGGGGCTGCGCGGGCCGCAGGACACCGCGCTGCTGGTCGGCGGCGATCTCGTCGGGGTCGCGCGGGCGCACGCGTTCCCCCACTACGGCATCGGGCGCGGCATGAAGGTGAGCAAGGAGGGCGTCGCAGGGCTCGTCACCGCCGTCGGGCTCGCCCTCGACGCAGACGACGACGCGGACTACGCGGCTCTCCTCGCGCGCTGCCTGGCATGGGGTGACGCGCTCGCGGGGCTCCCGGGCGTCCGCACGTCGACCGTGCCGGACGGGGTGCTCGGTCAGCACACACCGCGGCTGCGCGTCGACCTCGATCCTGGGCTCGGCGACGGTCTCCAGCTCGCAGCGAGGCTGCGCGCCGGCCGGCCGGCCGTCGTCGTGCGGACGGAGGAGACCGTGCCCGGTGCCGTCTTCCTCAATCCCTTCCCGCTGCCACCGGAGGACGACGAGCTCGTCGTCGACGCACTGCGGACGGCGCTGGCAGGGCTGGCGGGCTAGCGCGGCGACTCGACGAGTCGCGTCACGCCGCGCGCGGCGAGCTGGTCGGGCGAGGCTGCGGTCGCGCCGGTCACGAGGGCCGGATAGGTCCCGGACGCGCGCAGCCGGTGCCAGGTCTCGAACGTCGGACCACCGGGGGCGAGAGCCGCCCGGGAGAGCGGAACCCCGTCGTCGTCGACCTCGATCACGACCGCGACGGAGCGCCGAGGGGGCTGGGGCAGATCGTCGGGGAGAGCCGCGACGGCCTCGGCGAGCGCTCGGCCGACAGGCTTCACCGACTGGTCGGGACGCATCAGCCCCAGACCGTACTCGAGCGACTTGAAGTCCGACAGGCCAGGGTCGATGTCGTGCGAGCACCACCAGGTCACCCCGTACAGGTCGCGGGTCGTGAGCGCTGACTCGAGCGAGCCGACGAGGAACGCCGGCATCTCCTCGTCGCTGAGGCAGTTGTCCGGCGCCCCGATCTCCTGCAGCCAGACCGGCCGGGACGGGTCGGCCGAGAAGGCGCGAGCCAGCTGGAGCAGGTACTCGCCGTGGTTGATCGACTCGGGCGACAGTCCGCCGTATCGAGCGGCCGTGCCGTTGAAGATCCACGAGTGGACCGTCGAGACGTTGCCGTGCTCGGTGACGTGCCGCGGGACGAACGGGTGCCCGTCCCGGTACCAGACGTGGTCGTTCGTGCTGTGCGCGAACGTCCCCGGCGTCCCCTCCGGGATCGTGCCGATCGTTCCGGCGAGCCACCCGGTCACCTGGTCGGGGTCGGCACCCATGTAGTCGGGGTTGGGCGGTGCGACGAACTGGTTGCACTCGTTGCCCAGCGTCAGACCGCCGAAGCCGGGCAGGGGTGCGAGGCGATCGAGCAGGACCCGGACGAGCTCGCCCTGCGCCGCGATCGCGTCGGGGTCGGTGAACATGTTGCCGCGGTGCCAGTTGACCAGCCACGCCGGGACGAAGTCGAACCCGGACATGTGCCCCTGGATGACGTCGACGTACACGGTCAGGCCCGCGGCCGCGCCGATCTCGACGACGGTCGCCACGTCGTCGACGGCCTGGCGACGGATGAGCGTGCGGTTCGGCTGGAGAACCGGCCAGAGGGGGAACACCCGCACGTGATCCAGCCCGAGGCCTGCGATCGCGGCGAAGTCCCGGCGGACGACCTCGGGGTCGAGGTCGATCCACTGGAACATCCAGTCGCGGCTCGGGGTGTAGTTGACCCCGATGCGTGGTCGTGGCATGGGTCGGGTCCTCGTTATCGACGGGAGCCGTGCGGCTCGGGCGTTGGCAGGGGGATGGCGCGCCAGTCGGGGACCGGCTCCGGGAGGTGCTCGCGGCCGGCCGCGACGACGAGCTCGAGCGCGTCGAGTGCGGCGAGGTCCTCCCGGGGGTCGCCGTCGACGGCGATGAGGTCGGCCGCAAGACCGGCGGCCAGACGGCCGGTCACGGCGCCGAGGCCGAGCGCCCGCGCGGCGATCCAGGTGGCCGAGTCGAGCACGGCGGTCCTCGGCATGCCGAGCCAGTGCATGACCTCGAGCGCGCCGACGAAGGCATGGTGCGGGACGTCGTTCACGCCGGCGTCGGTCGAGGCGAGGACCGTGAGGCCCGCGCGGTACATCTCCCCTACCCGCGGGACGAAGTCGCCGTCGCGCGACTCGGTGACCGCGCGGTTGCGGAAGTGCGCCGTCGGCGCGACCGCGACCCCCTGCGCCCGGATCCGCTCGCCCAGCACGGGGTCCCACCTGACCTCGCCGTCGGGATGCAGGAAGGAGCAGTGCTCCAGCCCGTCGACACCAGCATCGAGCGCCTGCGCGATGCCGGAGACACCGTGGACGTGAGCCGTGACGGGGACGCCGAGCCGGTGCGCCTCGGCGACCACGGCCTGAAGCTCGTCGTCGTGGAGCTGTGGCTCGCGTGGCCCGAAGCCGCGGGTCATGTACCCGCCCGTCACCATGACCTTGACGAGGTCGACACCGCGCTTGCGGTGGTCGCGCACCCGGGCACGCAACGCCTGCGGACCGTCGGCCTCCCCGCCGAGGAACCAGCAGTGGCCGCCCGTCGGTGTCAGCGGGGCGCCCGCGGCCAGGATGCGAGGGCCCGGCGCATCACCCGCGGCGATCGCGTCCCGGACGAGCACGTCGAGGAAACCCCTCGCCCCTAGGTCACGGGCCGTCGTGACGCCGACGTTGAGCAGGTCTCGCGCGCTCCGGAGCATCAGGACGGTGAGCTGGGCATCGCTCGATGCGGCCATCCGTCCCACGGGGTCGGGACCGCCGTCGAAACCGAGGTGAACGTGCGCGTCGATGAGGCCGGGCATGAGCGTCGCAGGTCCCAGGTCGACCACACGGGTCTCGCCGTCGAGCCCGGACGCGATCGTCGACCACGGCGCCACCTCGGCGATGTGGCCGTCGATCACGACGACGGCGCCGTCGTCCATGGCGTCCCACTCGGGGCCGCCGATCAGGACGGTGCCGCCCCGATAGACCGTCGGGCGGCCGGGTGAGGCTGCGCGGCGACGATGCCCAGCGGGGCGGTGATGAGCCGAGTTCATGAGTGACGCCTTCGTGGTGGACCGGTCTACCACCGTAGTCCGCTCCGTCGTCACCGTCAAGGAGGGTCAGGTCGCCTCGACGTCCCCCGGCAGCGCTGGTGGGTGGGCACGGTGGCCGACCCGCCAGCGGCGCACCATCGTGGTGAGACGCGCCGATCACGATCGAGGACCAGTCCGTTCACGGTCCGCGTCTCGGGTCAGTCGAGACGGAGCTCCACCTCGCGCCGGGCGACGTCGACCGACGCGACGCTCACCCGGACGCGCGACCCCGGGCGCAGCAGCTCGCGCGGCCCCGAGACCTTGAGCCGCAGCGCTGGCTGAGAGACGAGCACCGTCGCCCGCACGGGCGTGTCCCCGTTCTTGGGGCGGGTGGTCTCGACCACGACGGCGTCGTAGGTCCGGCCGACCCGGGGCGCGAGGATGAGCGCCTCGAGCAGGTCGACGGCCGAGCGGTCGTAGGCGTTGGCGCGCTGGGTCGCCGCCGCCATCTCGTCGGGAAGCGCGTCGAGCGCCGCCACCACCCAGGACGGCACCGGCGTCCCCGCGCACCGCGCGAGCGCGATCTCGGTCCCGTACCGGTCCACGAGCCGGCGCAGCGGCGCCGTGACGTGCGCGTACTCCCCGGCGATGGCGCTGTGGCTGGCGCCGACGGGGACGCCCGGCCCGGTCGCCGGCGTGCCGAACGGCCGGTACCCCGCGCCTCGGAACAGTCGCGTCGCCTCCGTCGCGAACGCCGCGGCGGCGGGCGAGCGGACGTCGAGGCCCCGCGCGAAGACGCCGTACGGCATCGACCGCGGCCAGTCGAGCCCGAGCCCGCGGGCCACCCGGCGCAGCGCGGTCACGTCGCGGTCCTGCGCCGGGTCGAGCGTGCGCCACAGGCCGATCCCCGCGTCGCGCTGGAGCTGCGCGGCGGCCATCCCGGTCGCGAGCGAGAGCTGCGCGTTGTGCTCCTCGACCGGCAGCGGCGCCCGGTAGGCGAGCCGGTAGCGCTGACCGTCCTCGGTGACCGACACCTCCTGCTCCGGCACGTCGATGGTCGCGCCGCCGCGGCCGATCTGGAGGTCGAGCCGCAGCGCGCCCAGCTCGGGCAGGAGGGTCAGCACGGGGTCGGCCGTGCCGTCGTCGATCGCCGTCTGGACCGACGGGTAGTCGAGCTGCTCGTGCGAGCGCACCAGGGCGCGGGCGACGCTCGCGGCGACCAGGACGCCGTCCGGGTCGAAGGAGAGGTCCCACACGGCGGCGCGGCGGTCCACGCCCGGCAGCAGGCTCGCGGCGTCCTCGCTCAGCACCGGCGGGTGCAGGCCGAACCGTCCGTCCGGGCCGTAGTAGGTCAGGCCGCGGCGATGGGTCTCGACGTCGAGCGCACCACCCGGCGTGACGTAGGAGGCGACGTCGGCGATCGCGTACCGCAGCCGGTAGCCGTCCCCGTCGCGGGCCAGGTGGAACGCCTGGTCGAGGTCGGTCGAGCCGGGCGGGTCGAGGGTGACGAACGGGACGTCGCGCAGGTCGGCCCGCTCGAGGTCGTCGACGACGGGACGCTGCGCCGCCTCCTCGGCCTCCGCGAGGGCGGCCGGGTCGTAGCTCTCGGGGATGCCCAGCTCGGTCCGCAGCGCGGCGAGCAGCGGCGCGGCGTCGGCGGTGGCGGCACCCGCGCGGGCGGCCCGGCGGCTCATCGGGCGGAGTCCGCCTTCTCGGAGTCGGTCCCAGCGGACTCCCCGGCTGCGGTCCCGGCCGGCTGCTCGGCGGTGCCGGCCTCGGCCGCGTCGCTCGCCTCGGCCGCGTCGCTCGCCTCGGTGCCCTCCCGCCGGCGGCGACGCCGACGCGCGGACACGTCGGGGACGGCGGGCCAGTCCGTCGCGGGCAGGCCGGCGGCCTCGCGCGCGGCGAGCATGCGCCGGACGCTGCGCCGATCGAGCGCGACGGCGATCCCGTAGGCCGCGAGCACGAAGAACGCGGACAGGACGAGGAAGAGCAGCAGGAACATGCCGCCGGCGTCGAGGGCGCGGCCGACCAGCTCCTCGGGCGGGAGGAAGACGTCCCGGACGAAGCTCGCGACGCCGGCGATCAGCGCCGCGAGGAACAGGGCGGCGAACACGAACGCCCCGAAGCGAGGGGCCCGACGCACGTAGGCCGGGTTCGCCTCCGCGGCGATCCGGACGTCCTCGCCGACCTCGATGGGCTCCGGAGCGGCGGTCTCGGTGTCGACCTCGTCGGCGGTGGTCGCCTCGGGGATCACGGGCTGGGCCTCCGGTCCGGGGCCGGGCTCCGCGGCCGGCTCCACGTCGTCAGTCACCGGATCACCGTACCCGTCCGGCCGTGGCCCCGGCGCGGGTCAGCCGGCCTCGGCTCGCCGGCCCGAACCCGGCGTCCTCCCTCAGCGCGGACGCGGCACCCGGAGGAAGGGGAGCGCGTCGGACAGGTCGGCGCGGATGCCCGAGGCCTGGACGCCGCCGTCGTCGATGGGGTTCCCGACGACCTCGGCCCACGCCGTGCGGCCGGTCGCGAGCGCGAGGAAGGTGTGCGGGCGGCACTCGATGACGTTGGGCGGCGTGCCGCGGGTGTGCCGGGGGCCGCCGAACGCCTGGACCGCGCCCGCGGGCGGGACGCGCACCTCGACGCTGTGGCCGGGGTGGAGCGCCTCGAGCTCCTCCAGGGCGTACCGGGTCGCGGTGAGCAGCACCGTCCGCGGGGTCGCGACGCCGAGCTCCGCCCAGGCGGCGAGGGCGGCGTCGCCGTCGGCGGGGTCGATGCGTCGTCGTGCCACCCGGTCATTCTGCCCCGGCCCCGACGACCCGGCGCAACGCAGGTGGCCCGGTGCAGGCGGGGCGACCGAGGGCGACGTCAGGGTCGGCCGCCCCGGCCCGTCACGCGGTGGTAGGTGCGGATGTCCCGCTCACGCTGACGAACCGATCGGCGGAAGTCGAGCTGCGCCGCCCGGTCCCCGGCCCGGCGCGCCTGGTGCGCGACCTCGCGCTGCTGCGTACGCCAGGACGCGAGCCGGCGCTCGTCGAGCCGGCCGTCCTCGATCGCCGCGGCGATGGCGCACCCCGGCTCGCCCGCGTGTGCGCAGTCGCCGAACCGGCACTGTGCCGCGAGCTCGGCGACCTCGGGGAACGTCTCGTCGACGGCGTCGGCGTCCGCCACGAGCCCCACCGCGCGCAGGCCCGGCGTGTCGATCAGCCAGCACTCCCCCGCCGGCACCAGCTCGCGGTGCGTCGTCGTGTGCCGACCCCGGCCGTCGCTCTCGCGTCGCTGTCCGGTCGCCATGACGTCGCCGCCGGCCAGCGCGTTGACGAGCGTCGACTTGCCCGCGCCCGACGGCCCGACGACGACCAGCGTCGTCCCGGGCTCCAGCACGGCGCGCACGGCGTCGAGCCCCTCCCCCCTCGCCGCGGACACGGCGTGCGCGCCGACCCCGGGCGCGACCCGCGCGACGTCGTCGAGCCACTGCGGCGCGTCCGTCACCAGGTCGGCCTTGGTCAGCACGACGACGGGTGTGGCGCCCGAGCGCCACGCGAGCGTGACGAGACGCTCGATGCGGCCCAGCTTCGGCTCCGGGTCGAGGTGCTCGACGACGAGGACGACGTCGACGTTGGCCGCGAGGACCTGGGTGCCGGCGGTCCGGTCGACCGAGTCGCGCACGAGCTCGCTGCGCCGAGGGGCGAGGAGGAACCGGTCGGGGTCGGCGTCGGTCGGGGCGGGGACGACGGCGTCGCCGACCGCGGGCGCGACCGGCTCGCCGACGACCGCGTCGAGCACCCCGCCCGGACGCAGCCGGACGACCGGCCCGGCTGCCGGGCCGGTCCGCGGCGCGCCCGTCTCGGGATCGGCGGCGACGAGCCGGACGCAGGTCCGGTCGACGCGGGCGACCCGCCAGGCAGGAGAGGAGGTCATGCCCCGAGACTCGGCCATCGAGGAGCGTCGAGTCCACGGAAATACCGGCCTCGCTACGATCGGCGCGTGCTCTCGGCACGACGATCGAGGCACCCGAGGCCGTCGCCATCGCGCAGCCGGAGCCGGGCGAGCTGATCCAGGTGGTGCAGATGGGCTGGATCGAGATGGCGGAGACACCGGCGCCGCTGCTCGCGTCGGGTGAGACCTACCTGGTGTTCCTCAGCGCGCCGAGCGACCGGCACGGCGCGTGGTGGGTCACCGGCGCGAACGCCGGCATCTTCCGGCCGGACGGCGACGTTCTCGTCCAGGTCGCCGAGGACACCGGCGACTCCTTCCGCACCACGATCACGCGCGAGGACCTTCGCTAGCGCGCGCCCGGGCCGTCGGCGCCGACCGCCGGCGCACCGGCCTCCCGCTCCAGCCGCTCGGCGACCTCGCGGACGGCGCGGGCGACGACCTCGTGCACGTCGGGGTGGAAGACGCTCGGGATGACGTAGGTCGCGTTGAGCTCCTCGGGCGTCACGACGGCCGCGAGCGCGCGCGACGCCGCGAGCAGCATCTCGTCGGTGACGCGGCTGGAGTGCGCGTCGAGCAGCCCGCGGAACACCCCGGGGAACGCGAGCACGTTGTTGCACTGGTTCGCGAAGTCCGACCGCCCGGACGCCACGACGGCGGCGTGCTGGGCCGCCAGGGCCGGGTCGATCTCGGGGGTCGGGTTGGCCATGGCGAACACGATCGGGTCGGGCGCCATGCGCTGGATGTCCTCGACGGTGAGGATGTCGGGGGCCGAGACGCCGATGAAGACGTCGGCGCCGACGATCGCGTCCGAGAGCGTCCCGCGCAGCCCGCGGCGGTTGGTGCTGCGCGCGATCCAGTCGAGCGAGGGGTGCAGGCCCGGGCGGCCCTCGTAGATGACGCCCTCGACGTCGACGACCGTCACGTGCTCGACGCCGGCCGCCAGCATCATCCGCAGGACCGCCGACCCGGCGGCGCCCGCACCGGACAGGACGACGCGGACGTCGGCCATCCGCTTGCCGACGACCGTGAGCGCGTTGGTCAGGGCGGCCGTGGCGACGATCCCGGTGCCGTGCTGGTCGTCGTGGAACACGGGGATGTCGAGCTCCTCGCGCAGCCGCGCCTCGATCTCGTAGCACCGCGGCGCCGAGATGTCCTCGAGGTTGATCCCGGCGAACACCGGCGCGACCGCCTTGACCACGCGGATGATCTCCTCGGTGTCCTGCGTGTCGAGGCAGAGCGGGAACGCGTCGATGTCGGCGAACCGCTTGAACAGTGCGGCCTTGCCCTCCATCACGGGGAGCGCGCCGTACGGGCCGATGTTGCCGAGCCCGAGGACGGCCGAGCCGTCCGAGACGACCGCGACCGTGTTGCGCTTGATCGTGAGCCGCCGCGCGTCCTCGGGGTGCTCGGCCACCTGCTTGCTGACGCGGGCGACGCCGGGGGTGTAGACGAGCGAGAGGTCGTCCCGGTGCCGGATCGGCACCCGCGACTCGATCGTCAGCTTTCCGCCGAGGTGCGCGAGGAACACGCGGTCGGACACCCGGCGGATGACGACGCCGTCGACCGTGCGGAGCACCTCGACGATCCGCTCCGCGTCGACCTCGCCGCCCGTGGCGATCGTGAGGTCGATCTGGAGCACGTCGGACTCCGACGCTGAGACGTCGACGGCGGTGACGAGCCCGCCCTGGTCCTCGACGGCGGTGGTGAGGGTCGAGACGGCGCTCGGGCGCGGCGGCAGCTCGAGCCGGACGGTGATCGAGTAGCTGACGCTGGGCGTGCTCACCGGCCTACCCTCCCACCGTCAGGCCTCGCCGGGGAAGGCCTCACGCACGACGAGCCGCGTCCAGCCACCCAGGTAGACGCGCGTGCCCTCCTCGAGCTCGACCCGCTCGCCGACCTGGATCGGCGTCGTCGGGATCGGGCTGCCGACCGGGCTCACGTACGTCCCGTTGGCCGAGCCGAGGTCCTCGATCCACCAGCGCAGCCCGTCCGTCGAGAGCTGCGCGTGCCGCCGGGAGACCCCGGCGTCCGTCCCGCAGTCGACGTCCGGCTCGATGCCCCGCGAGCGCGAGGGCCGGCCGACCAGGACGCTCGTGCGCCGCAGCGGCACCACGACGGGCGCGGCAGCCGACGGCATCGCGTCCTCGGGCCGCTGCTCCGCGTACCAGTCCGGGTCGACCCAGACCTCCGCGACCCACGTCCGGGCGGGCTCGGCGGTGCGCGCGGCGAGCGCGCCCGCGACGGCCGCCGACGAGGCGCCGCCGTCCCCGGCACCCGGCTCCGGGGCCGCGGCCTCCGCTGCGCCCTCGGGCTCCGCGCCCTCAGGCTCGGCGGACTCGGCCTCGCCCTCGGCGTTCTCCGCGCCCTCGGGCTCCGCGCCCTCGGGGTCCTCGGCGCCCTCGGACTCGGCGGCCGCCTGCGCGGCGTCGTCGCCCTCGGCGACCCCATCGCCCTCGTCGACCCCATCGCCCTCGGCGGCCGGCTCGGCCGTCGCCTCCTGCTCCGGCTCCCCGTCCCCGGCCTCGGCCTCCTCGGCCGATCCCTCGGCGGTTCCGGGCTCGGCCTCCGCACCGGCCCCCGCGCCACCGGCCGGGTTCGCCGCCGCCCCCTCGGGCGCGACGAGCGGTGCGGCCGCCGTCCCCGTCGTGAAGTCGTACCCGCAGTTCTCGCAGAACAGCGCACCGGGCGCGGCCGGCGTGCCGCACGTCGGGCACTCGACGGAGACCGGCTCGGCGGCGGCGCCGTTCAGCCCGCTCAGGTCGAGCGCGCCCCCGGTGCCGTAACCGCCGTAGCCGACGGCGCCGGCCTCCGACGCGCCCGAGCCACCGGCCGCGGCGCCGATGGGCTCGCCGCAGGTGTCGCAGTAGTCGTCGGCCTGGGAGAGGTGTCCCTGTGGACAGGTCGCCATGGTCACTTCCTCACTCGCGTCGTCTTGGTGGATGCGGTGTCCAGCGCCATCTCGTCGAGACGGGAGGTGTCGGTCCGCAGCCGGACGGTGCCGCGCTCGGCGTCGTCGATCTCGACGACGCGCCGCAGGCGGGCCGTCGCCTCGTCGTTCCCGGTCTCCTGGGCGAGCTGCGCGGCGCGACCGAGCTTGATCGTCGCGGTCCGCTCGTCACCGGCCGCCTTGGCGGCGAGGCCCTCCTGGATCGCCGTAGCGAGCTCCGTCTGCCCCGTGTAGTGCGCGACGGCCGGGCTGATCCGCGCCGTGAGCGACGGGTCGTTCGACCACATGGCCTTGACCAGGCCGGAGGTCTGCGCCTGCCCGCCCGCGACGATCTGCACCCGGGCCACGAGCTGCTCCGAGCCGAGCGGGCGGGACGGGACGCGGATCGCGACGTGGTACTCGCGCTCCTCGTCGCCCCAGGCCCCGGTCGGGTAGTCGCCGGTGAGCGGGTTGACGACGGTGCGCCGGTTCGTCAGGTCCTCGATCGTCGGGGCGACCTGGCGCACGAACAGGAGCTGCGCGCCCTGCGGCGTCCACACCCGCAGCGCCGCGTCGGCGATCCCGCGCGCCATGGACGAGCGGATGAGCTGCTCGAAGTCGGCCGCGATGCCGGACGGGTCGGCGATGAGGCCGACGGAGCCGAGCATGGCCGTCGCGATCTCGCGGACCTCGCTCACCACCCACCGGTCGCCGACGCCGCGGGCGTCGCACTGGAAGCTGCCCTGGACGGCGCGGATCGCGCGCTGGAGGTTGCCCTCCGGCTCGGACTCGTTCTTGCCGTCCGTCAGGAGGATCGCGTGCTTGCGGATGCCCGGCGGCAGCGTCGCGAACGTCTGGTTGGCGAGCATGAGCCACGAGCTCATCGCGGTCCCGCCCGACGCCTGGACCCGGGAGATCGCCCGCTTGGCCTCGTCGCGCGCCCGCGGCTCCATCCGGACCATCGCGACCGGCGCGTTCGGGTACGGGAACACGCGCTCGGCCACGTGCGACCCGGCGATGATCGCGAAGTAGGTCCCGTCGACGATCTGGTCGACCGCGACGCTGGCCGCGTGCTTGGCCGCCTCGAGGTTGCGACCGGTCATCGAGCCGGAGTTGTCGAAGATGATGATCTCGGCGGCCTCGCCGACGGGCACGCCGCCGGCCGCACCCGCACCGGCCCCGGTCGCCCGGACCTGCACGATGGCGTGCACGTCGGTGGCGCCCTCGGGCAGGTACTCGTTCGAGAAGACCTCAGCGCTGAACGTCGCCATCGGTGTCCTTTCCGTCTGGGTCGGTGGTGGTCACGGGGTCAGCCGTCGGAGCAGGGTCCCGCGGCGACGCCGGCTCGGCCGGCTCAGCCGGTTCGGCTGAACCGGCCGGTTCGACCGGCCGCGCGGGCTCGGCCACCGCGCCGGACGCCGGGGCCGACGCGGTCGGTGCGGTCGATGTCGCCGGTTCTAGGCTATCGACTCGCGCGAGCGCCACCGAGATGTTGTCCCGGCCGCCCTGGGCGCGCGCCCAGTCGACGAGCCCGAGGGCGATCGCCTCGAGCCCGGCGCCCCGCTCCTCGCGCGTGCGCGCCACCAGCTCGGCCAGCTCGGCCGCGTCGGAGCAGTAGTTCCACAGCCCGTCGCTGCACACGAGCAGGAGTCCGGCGCCCTCGGGGTGGATCCAGGCCACCTCGGGTCCGTCGCCGGGAGCGTCGTGGCCGATCCAGCGGGTGATGGCGTGCGCGTTGGGCGCCGCCATCGCCTCGGCCTCGCTCATCCCCTCGGCGATCATCTCGGCCGCCCACGAGTGGTCGACGGTGAGCGGCTTCGGCGCGCCGTCGTCGGGCAACCAGTAGGCGCGCGAGTCGCCGACCCAGCCGGTCACGATCGTGCCGGGCTCGGCGGCGCACGCGACGAACGTGCAGCTCGGGGCGTCGTCGGCCGGGAGGTCGGGCGGCGTCGTGGCGAGCACGGCCTGGACCGCGGCCGCGTGGGCCGCCTGGACCGCTGCCGCGAGCAGGCCGCGACGCGGGGCGCGCGGGTCGCCGTCGACGATCGTGCGCCACATCGCGCCCGACGCCGCCTGCGCGGCCGCGAGGCTCGCGACGTCCGAGTGCGGCGCGGTCGTCACGCCGTCGCACACGACGACGACACCCGTGCCGGCCGGCGCTGCGCCCCCGCCGGAGGCGACGGCGAGCGAGAGGGCGTCCTCGTTGCGCCGGTGGACGAGCCCGAGGTCGCTGACGCCCGCGAGCCAGGCGGCCGGCCGCTCACCGAACCGGTCACGGCTCGAGACCTCGCGCTCGCCGCACTCGAGGCAGTAGCCGTCGGGGGCGATCGTGCCCTGGCAGTAGGAGCAGACCCGGATCGCCGGGGCGACGGCCGGGACGCTCCGCGTCGTGGCGTAGGCCGACGCGGCAAAGCCGGAGCTCAGCGGCGTGCCGTAGGGCTCCGGGCTGCCGAAGTCGTCGGACGGGAGCGCGGTGTCCTCGTCGGCCGCGGGGTCGCCGTCGCCGTCACCGGCCGGGTCGGTGCCGGTCTCGGCGGTGTCGCCGGACGCGGGGGCCGCGGGGTCGTCGAGCTGGCCGACGGGGGGCGCGGGAACCGACAACGTCGGCTCGTCGTCGGCCGCCGTGGGGTCGGATGCGGACGCGGCGTGGGCGCCGGGCCGCGCCGATCCGCCGCCGGCGCCCGTCAGGGCGGCGCCGCACTCCTCGCAGTAGACCGCCGAGCGCAGCGCCGTCACGCCGCACGTCGGGCACGCGACCGGCACGTCGGGCTCCGTCTCCCCGGTCGACGACGCCTCGGCCGACGTCTCCTCGACGTCCAGTCCGTCGGCCGACGGGCCTGTCGGCTCCGCCTCGACCGGCGCCGCGGGACCGGGCTCCGTCAGCTCGCTCGGCTCCATCTGCTCCGTCCCCTCCTGGGCCCCGACCGGGTCGACGGACCCGGTCGGCGCCGGCTCGGCGGCCGGGCCGGCCGTCGTGTCGTGTGTCATGTGAGTGTCCTCGGTCGAACGGCATTGGCGCGGTCGACGAGGTCGATCCGCTCCTCGGCGGTCTCCGCGAGTCGCGCGCGCTCGCGGTAGGCCTTCTCCAGCGCGAGCCGGAGCGGACCCTCCTTGATCTCCACCCCCGCGAGCCGGACGCCGGTCGACACCGACGCCCCGCCGCCGGAGAGCCGCAGCGCCGCCTCGTACGCCGCGATCTCCAGCTCGGCCCGCAGCGTCGGCGAGAGCGGGACGCCGTCGATGCTGCCGAGCGCGTCCTGGAGGTGGTCGTAGTCCCGGGCCGTGCTGACGAGCACCCCGGCCCGGCGGGCCCGCGCGACGGGGTAGGAGCCGCGCGTGCGCGGGACCATGTCGAGCGCCGCGAGCGTGCCGGCGACGTCGCGCCGCCTCGCCCGGATCCGGGCCAGGCCGAACGCCGACGCGGCCGTGTACGTCGCGTCGGTCCCCCCGCACACGAGGTAGAGCTGCTCGGCGACGTCGAGCTCGTCGCTCTGCTCGCACGCGACGGCGAGCGCCAGCTTCGGCGCGAGCTCGCCCGGGACCTGGCCGTAGACCGCGTTCAGCGACGCGCGCGCCCGGACCGGGTCGCCGGCCGCGAGCTCGTGCAGGCCCTGCAGCCACAGCGCGCGCCACTCCCACGGGTCCTCGGTGAGCAGCGCGGCCGCCCCGGCCTCGGCCTGGTTCGCCAGCCCCGCCTCGACGGCGGCGTAGACGCGCGCGAGCTTGACCTCGCGGGTCACCTGCGTCGCGCCGGCGAGCGCCTGGACGCGGCCGACCGGGTCGGTGATCCCGGCGAGCCACGCGGCCATCGGGTCGCTCGGGTCGACGCGCAGGCGCGGCAGCTCGTCCCAGCGCAGCGGGACGTCGGGGGCGTCGTTCGTCGGGTTCTCGAAGTACGGCGAGATGGTGGACGGGAGCGGCCGCGTCGTCGTCGGCTTCGCCGCGACCTCCTCGCGCAGGACGCCGAGCATCTGCGTGCGCAGCTCGTCGACGCTCGCGAACCGGTCCGACGGGTCGGGCGCGCAGGCCTTGAGCAGCAGCCGGTAGAACGAGTCGTGCTCGGCGAACAGCGGGGTGTCCGACACCGGCGGCAGCGACGCGACGTACGTCGTCGTGTTGCCCCGGAAGTCGAGCACGAGCGTCGCGAGCGTGCGGCCGATCGTGTAGATGTCGGAGGCGACGCTCGGCCCCTCCGTCGGCACCTCCGGCGCCTGGTAGCCGACCGTGCCGAAGATCGCCGAGGTCTCGTCGGTGATCCGGCGCACGCCGCCGAGGTCGATGAGCTTGAGCGAGTCGCCCTGCTGGATGACGTTGTCCGGCTTGAAGTCGCAGTAGAGCAGACCGCGCTCGTGCAGGTAGCCGAAGGCGGGCAGGATCTCGATGAGGTAGGCGAGCGCCTGGTCGACCGGCAGCGGGTCGATCCGCCCGCCCGCCCGCGCCTGGCGGTCCTTGAGGATCTCCTTGAGCGACTTCCCGCCGACGTACTCCATGACGGTGTACCCGGCGGCGTCCTCGCCGGTCCCGGACATGACGAAGTTGTAGATCTCGACGATGAGCGGGTGCTCGACCTCGGCGAGGAACTCGCGCTCGGCGATCGCCGCCTCGTAGGCGTCCTTGTCACCGGAGTTCAGCAGGCCCTTGAGCACGACGAACCGGCCGGAGACGTTGAGGTCGCGCGCCAGGTAGACCCAGCCCAGACCGCCGTGCGCGATCGCGCCGACCACCTCGTACTGACCGCCGAGCACGTCGCCGGGCGAGAGCGCCGGGTCGAAGTCGAACCGGGCGCCGCACTTGGGGCAGAAGCCCTTGGTGCGCCCGGGGACGCCGTCGCGCGAGCGTCCGACCGGCGAGCCGCAGCCCGGGCAGACCCGCTTGCCCTCGGCCACCTCGGGGTTGGGCAGGACGGCGTCGAGCGGGTTCTCGACGGGCGTCGGGGGGACCTCGGTGAGGCCGGCCCCGATCCGGTGGGCGCGCAGCCGCGTCGAGGTGGTGCCGGCCCGACGCGTGGCGCGCGAGCCGGTGCGGGCCGACCCGATCGCCGCGCTGGCCAGCCGCGAGGAGGACGTGCGGGTCGAGACCCGCGAGGAGGCCGGGCTCACGACGGCGCCGCCGAGCGCGGCCCCGGCCGCGTGCGCGCCACCGGCCGCCGCGCCCGGCAGCGGCAGGTTGGCGCCGGCCGCGGCCCCAGCCGCTCCCCCGGCGCCGGACGTGCCGGCCGGTGTCCCGCAGACGTTGCAGTAGCCGTCCTCGATCACGCCGGAGCACCCGGGCTGGGTGCACCTGGCGGCGGTGGGCGGGGCGGTCATCGGCGTCCTCCGGTCGTCGGCGTCCTGCGGTGGGGGAGCTCGTCGGCGAGCTGGTCGTAGAGGTCGACGAGGTCGACGGCGAGCGGAAGGTCGCACGGCGTCGCGGACACGGCGTCGTTCGCCTCCTCGCGGGCGGCGCGCACGGTCGGTGAGGCGTCGCGACCGTTGGCGGCCGCCCGGTTGGTCGCCTGGGTGAGCCGGTAGCGCAGCGAGGCCCGCGTGCGCAGCGGCACGGTGTAGGCGTCCTCGACCTGGTCCATGGCGCGAGCCACCTGCTCCAGCCGGGTGAGGTAGGCCGCGAGGTCCTCCTCGCCCTGCGGGACCTCACCGAGGCGCGAGACGTCCGGGACCGCGAGCAGCGGGGGCGCGGCGATCTCGGCGCGGCAGCGGGTCACCAGGTCGGCGAGCGTGACGCGTCGGGCGGCCAGCCGCGCGACCAGCGACGTCGCCCGCGCGTGGTCCCGCTCGGCCTCGTGCGCGCGGGCGGAGGCGACGATGGCGTCGCGCTCGGCGCGCATCGACGCGGTCTCGAGCTCGGCCAGCGGGCCGGTGACGTCCGCGCCCCGGGCGGCGTCGGCGCTCACCCGCGCCCACGCGGCGCGCAGGCGCTCGACCTCCTCCAGCACGGCGTCGTCCCGCGTGCTCGGCGTCTTGCGCGCGTTCGCCACGAGGTCCCCCGCCCGCACCAGGGCCGCGCGGATCGCGCGCAGGCGGGCCATGAGGTCGGCGTGGTCGGCGTCGAACGCGAGGCGCGTGCGGAGCTGGCGGATGAGCGCGTCGGCCAGCGTCGTCGCCTCAGCGAGGGAGACCTGGCTCGTCGCCGCCGTCGGGTCGCCCGGGACCTGGGCGCCGTCGAGGCGGCCCCAGATGACGCGGGACATCCGCTCGCGGGTCATCGAGTCGGCGCGGCCGGAGTCCCACAGCGCGCGCAGCTCCTCGGCCTTGCCGCGGACCGTCTCCCACATCGACATCGCGAGCACGACGTCGTTCGTGATCGCCGCGGCCTTGGCCGGGTCGGTCGTCGCGCCGGACGCCTTGGCCGCCGCGCGGTCGAGCCGGTCGAGCTCCGCGCGCCGGTCGTTCAGCCAGCGGTCGAGCCCGGCCTGGTAGTCGAGCAGGTCGGCGGCGCCGATCGACTCACCGAGCCGTCCCGGCGGGACGGGGGCGGCGACGCCGGTCGTCCCGGGCGCCGGCGTCCCGGCGCTCGTCCCGGGCGCCTGGCCGGTGGCCCCCTCGACGGTCACGGGATCCTCCCGTACTCCGGGACCGGCGCGGCGACGTCCGGGCCGAGCGCCGGCGCGAGCCAGCGGTCGTAGGACGCCTGCCAGCGCCCGTCGGCCACGCGCTCGGCGAGCACCGCGTTGACGAACCGCGCGAGGTCGACCCGGTCGGCCCCGACGCCGACGCCGTAGGGCTCGGAGCTGATCGCGTCGCCGACGACGCGGGTGTGCGGGTCCTGGGCAGCGAAGCCAGCGAGGATCGTGTCGTCACCCGTGATGGCGTCGACCCGGCCCTGCTGGAACAGCGCGAGGCAGGCCGAGTGGGTCGGCGCGGGAACGGCCTCGGCGCCGTAGTCGGCGAGCCGGTCGAGCGTCGTGGTGCCGGCCGGGGCGCACACGCGCTGCCCGTCGAGGTCCTCCAGCCGCGTGACGTCGGACGTGTCGGCGACGAGCAGCTTCTGCCCCGCCTCGAAGTAGCTGGCCGAGAAGCCGATCTGCTCCCAGCGCGCGCACGTCATGGTGAAGGCGCGGACCACGACGTCGACGTCGCCGGACTCCAGCACCCCGACCCGGTCGCCGGACGTGATGACGCGGTAGGTCACGTGGTCCGGGTCGCCGAAGATCGCGGTCGACAGGTCGCGCACCACGTCGACGTCGAACCCCTCGAGGTCGCCCGTGAACGGGTTGCGCGCGCCGAGCAGGAGCGTGTCGGCCGACACGCCGGCCACGATCGTGCCGCTCGCGCGGATCTCCTCGACGTCGGCGAGGGTCGACAGCTCGGAGCTCGTCCCGCCGGGCTCGTAGGACACGGTCGCGTCGTCGCACATGACGACGGGCGGCGTCGTCCCCGGCTCGGTCGTGGTCTCCACCGGCTCGGACGGGCTCTCCCGGCCGAGGTCGTCGAGGCCGGTCGGCCCGCCGCACGCGGCGAGCGCCAGCGAGGCCAGGGCGGCGACGGCGGTGAGCGCCGCCGCGAGCGGACGGGGGCCGCCGACGCGGCGACGGACTGGCTGCGTGCGTGTCACTGGTACTCCTGCAGTCGAGCGTTCAGGCCGCGCGCGGAGAGCCACGCGCACAGCACCCCGGCGACGGCGAGCAGCCAGGCGGCGATGACGCCGGCCGATCCCGCGGTGCGCAGCTGCGAGGTGGTCGAGGACGAGAGGTCCGCCAGGACGGTCCCGGCGTCGTCCGCGAAGGACTGGTAGAGCGCCGAGGGCGACTCGTCGTCCCGGCTCGTCGCGAGCGCGACGGCCGCGTCCCAGTCCCCGGCGTCGTCGAGCTCGCGGATCTGCGCGTGGCCGTCCACCCAGTCGGTGAGGGAGCCCCGCAGGCCGGAGAAGACGTACCCGCCGGGCGCGCTGCTCCCGCGGTCGAGGTGACTGCGCGCCGAGGCGATCGTGTCCTGGAAGGACGTCTCGAACGCGGCTCCGCTGCCCCGCCGGATCAGCGTGAACGCCTCGTCCGACCGAGCCTGGGCGGCGTCCGAGAGCGCCTGGCCGAGCGCGAGCGACTGCACGTAGGTCGAGCTGCGCACGCGGTCCGCCTGCGCGCCCGAGCCCTGCAGCGTCCCGACCGAGAAGATCCCCGCCAGCACGACCACGGCGGTCCCGACGACGAACGGCACGTTGAACCGTCGCCGGGTCACGCGGGAGAGCCACACCTGGATGGCGAGGAGTGCGCCGAGCGGGACGAGGAGCACGAGCGTGAGCCACACCATCCCGCGCGCCTCGTTGAAGTTGCCGGCAGCCGCGGTGGTCGTGGCGACGACGGCGTCGTCGACGACCGGGAGCACCTGCTCGCCCAGCAGCGTCGTCGCCTGGTCGAGGTACGCGGCACCGACCGGGAAGCCCTGGCGGTTCGCCGCGCGCGCCTGCTCGATCAGCCCGGCGTAGGTCGCGACCTCGGCCGACGTCCTCGCCAGGGCGCTGCCGTCGGCGACGTCGGCGTCACCCGTGCTGGCCGCCAGCGCCGTCGCCCCCGCCTGGAAGCTCTCGTCGGCCGCCAGGCGCAGGTCGGACGGCTCGAGCCCGCCGACGAGGAAGGCGTTCGTCGTGGTGGCGTTCGCCAGCGTCAGGTTCGTCTGGACCTCGAGCAGCGTGATCGCCTGCTCGGTCCGCGCCGCCGCACCGCCGAGGAGGGCCGCCTGGCGCAGGCCGAGCCAGAGCCCGAAGCCGCCGATGAGCAGCGAGCAGACGATGGACGCCGCGATCGCGAGGCGGAGCTTGTCAGGCGTTCGCCAGCGCCGCGCCGGGGCCGGCTGCTGCGGTCCCGGCCGCTGTGGCTGCGGCCGCTGGCGCGCGGTCGGGAAGGCCGAGGTGGTCGTCATGACCCCTCCTCCTCGGTCGTCGGCGCGATGGCCGGGGTGTCGTCGGTCGCGTCCTCGGCGGCCGTCGCGTCCTCGGCGGCGACGGAGCCGGTCGGGTCGTCGGCGGCGACGTCGGTGGTCGCGTCGTCGGCGGCGGCCGTGTCGTCGTCAGCGTTCTCGGCGGACGAAGGATCCTCGGCACCGAGGAAGCCGGTCCCGGCGAGCAGCTCGCGGTCGGCGGGCTCGGCCGCGAGGGCGTCGAGGACCGCGCGGGCGTCGCCGAACCGGGCGCCGAGCTCGTCGGCCTGCGCACGGGCGTGGCGCTCGGCCGTCCCGGGCCCGGGGTCGACGAGGTCCTCCGGCAGCAGGAGGCGCAGGTCGTCCAGCGTCGGCTCCGGGACGTCCTTGAGCCGCCAGGCGTGCCGCGCGATCGCGTCGTCGAGCAGGTTGCGCACGAAGCGGGCGTTGCCGAACCCGGCGTGCCGCGGCTGCGCCGCCGTGATCTCGGCGACGCGCTCGAGCGCCTGCGGCGTCGGGTCGAAGTCCGCCCCCTTCGCCATGAGCGCGAAGATCTCGCGCAGCTCGACGTCGGTGTAGTCCTCGAACTGGATGGTCGTGGAGAACCGCGACTCCAGACCGGGGTTGGCCGCGATGAACTCGGCCATCGGCCCGGGGTAGCCGGCGACGATGACGACGAGGTCGGCGCGGTGGTCCTCCATGTCCTTGACGAGCGTGTTGACGGCCTCCTGGCCGTAGGAGTCGGGGCCGGTCCCCGTGGTCGACTGCGTCAGCGCGTACGCCTCGTCGATGAACAGCACGCCGCCGACCGCCGACGCCACGACCTCCGACGTCTTCTGCGCGGTCTGGCCGAGGAAGCCCGCGACGAGCTCGGACCGGTCGACCTCGACGAGGTGCCCCTTGGAGAGCAGCCCGATCGCCTTGTAGAGCTGGGAGACGAGGCGGGCGACCGTCGTCTTGCCCGTGCCCGGGTTGCCGATGAAGACGAGGTGGCGGGTGAGCGTCGGCTTCGTCAGACCGGCCTCGGTGCGCAGCCGCTCGATCCGCAGCAGCTCGACCTGACGGCGGACCTCGGTCTTCGCCCGGTCGAGGCCGACGAGGTCGTCGAGCCGCTCGAACAGCTCCGCGACGGTCGGCTCGGGCTCCTGCGCCTCGGCCGCCTGCGCCGCCTCGGCGGCGGTCTCCTCCGCGGCCTGGCCGGCCTGGGCCGGCTGGCCGCCCGGCGTCGGCTGACCGGTCAGGGCCGGCTGGCCGGCTCCGGCGGGCAGCGCACCGGCCCCCGGGGCGCCGGGCGTCATGCCCTGGAGCGCCCGGAGGATGGACTCGACGTCGGGCACCGCCGTGAGCGGTGTGAGCCGCCAGGCGTCGGGCAGCTCGGGGAAGGCGGAGCTGGTTCGGCCGACCGGCGACGACACGAGGCCGTCGAGCCCCGGCGCGAGCACCGGCGCCGACGTCCCGGGCACGGCGGGCGTCCCGGACGCCCCCGGCGGCAGCCCGCGCTGGGCGGAGGCCGCCTCGAACGCCGCCGAGACCGTCTGCGGGCCACCGGCGCCGAGCGTGACCGCGGCGATCGCGACCCCGCCGAGGGCGTCGGCGTAGGCGTCCGCCGCCTCCGGCGAGCCGGCCGTCCGGAGCACCTGGAGCAGGTCGGTCGGGCCGCTGCGCCAGCGGCGCGCGGCCGAGGCGGCGGCAAAGAACGTCGCCGTCCCCTTGTTGCCCGTCTCCGCGAGCCAGGCGGCCGGGGCACCGGGGCTGGCCTCGGCGACAGCGGCCGCCAGGCCGGCCCCCTCGGCCCGGACGGCCGCGGCGTCGAGCCCGCCCGCGACACCCGAGCTCACGAGCTGCGCGAGCGCGGCGGCGAGCGAGGTGCCGGGGCCGGCCGGCGGGGTCGGTGAGGTCATTCGAGGCTTCCCTTCCCGAACTTCTCGGCGAGGAAGTCGCCGTGCGCGATCAGTGCGTCGGCATCCTGGCGCGAGATGGCGTCGGAGATCCGGCCGAGCGTGGTGGTGAGCAGGTCGAGCTGGTCGCACAGGAGCATGAGCGACGTCTTGCCGTCGGCGACCACGCGCCGGTCGGCGAAGTCGCGCGGCAGGCGCAGGTAGGCGTCGACGGCCTCGGGCAGGTAGCTCGTGGCCGTTGCCACGACCGTGTGCGCCTCCAGGCTCGCCACCCCCATGCGGTCGAGCCGCGGGACCATCTCGGCCACCCGCGTCCCGATGCGGTGGACGCGCGCCGTCACGACGGCCGGCGCGCGTCCCGCGATCCGCTGCTCCACCGCCTCGACGGCGGCGAAGATCTCGGCCGACGTCGGCGGCGGGGGTGGCGGCGCGGACTCCGCGAAGCGCTCGGGCCGGCCCTGCCGGCGGCCGAGGATGGAGTCGAGCCAGCTCACCCGCGTGTCCTCCCGATGCTCAGGTGCGATGCGCTCAGGCGCGACCGAGGTCGAGCGAGCCGCCGGTCACCGCGAGGTTCTCCGGGCTCTCGGCGCGACGGGCCCGGTCGACGTACTCGGCCGCCTTGGTCGTCTCGGTCTGGAGCACCCCGATCGTCTTGGCCATCGAGTCGAGCGCCTGCGTCTTGAACGTGGCGATCGAGTCGAGCGTGGCGTAGATGTTCTCGAACGCGGCCTGGAGCTGCGGCAGCCCCACCGTGGCGGAGGCGGCCTGCTGCTGGATCTGCGCCGAGTTGTCGCGCAGCATCTTCGACGTCGTCTCGATGAGCGTCGAGGTCGTCTGGTTGAGCGCCGTGATCTGGTCGAGGACCAGCTTCTGGTTGCTCAGCGCCTGCGCGACGACGACGGCGGTGCGCAGCGCCGAGACCGTCGTCGTGGTGGCCCGGTCGACGCCCTTGATGAGCTCGATGTTGTTCTTGATGATGATGTCGATCGCGAGGTAGCCCTGGATCGACACCGCGAGCTGCGTCAGCAGGTCCTGGTGCTTCTGGCGGACGTAGAACAGCACGTCCTCCTTGAGCGCCTGCGCGCGCTCCGGGTCGCTGGCCTCGAGCTCGGCGACGGTCGCGGAGAGCTGCACGTCGAGACGCTCGGCGACGTAGATGTACTGGTTGAGCCGCGTCATGGTCTCCCACAGGTGACGCTTCTCGAGGTTGAGCGCCGCGTTGTCCTTGCGCAGGGAGTCCTGGCCGGAGTACAGCGCGCGGATGATCGCGTCGAGGTGCTTCTGGGTGCTCTCGTACTGGCGGAAGTAGTCCTCGATCGAGCTGCCGAACGGCAGGATGCCCAGCAGCTTGCGGCCGAAGCTCTTCTCGCCCGGGTCGAGCTCCTCGACCGCGCGACGCAGGTCGAGCAGACCCTTGGACACCTTGGAGCTCTCGGAGATGCCGCCCTCGCGGATCTCGCGCACGGGCGCGTCCAGCAGCCGGTTGGAGACCGTGGCGGCGGCGCGGATGTCGGCGTCGCCCATCGTGCGGACGTCGTCGGCCTTCGCGGCGAACTCGGGCGAGCGCGTGGTCGACGCCGCGAGCTGGTCGAGGTAGGCGGACACCTTCGCGTCGAGCGTCGGCATCACGGCCGGGTCCACGCGCGGGGCCATCGCCGGCGCAGCCGTCGCCGCGACCGGGGCGAGCGGCCCGGGGGCCTCCAGCACGAGGAGCCCGGAGTCGGCGGCCGGGGGCGCGAGCGCGGCCGGGGCTGCTGCGGCAGCTGCGGCGGTCGGCGCGCTCGTGGCGGGAGCTGGCGTCGTCGGGGTGGCGTCGGGCTCGGTGGTCATCGCGGTCCTTCGTCGGCTTGGCGGGGGCGGTCGAGCGCACCCGGCACGGTGGTGGCGCGCGATCGTCACACTACGCCAGCCGACCGACACCGCGGTCGACCTTGCAGCATAGTGGGCACAAGACCCACCCGTGGGACGACGCCCGAGCGCCCGGGGTCCGGGGCATCCCCGACCCCCAAGCCCCGACGCCTCCGTCCCCCTCCCCAGCTCCGATAGCGGGGTGACTTCGATCGTGAATCGCGACCGGAGTCACCCCAGTATCGGAGGCTGGTGGTGGGGGGCTGGCTGGTGGAGTGAGGCAGGGGGCGGGCAGTCCGGTCAGTTCTCCGGCCGGCCGAGCTTCCAGTACCCCATGAACGCCACGCGCGACCGGTCGATGCCGAGGTCCCGCACGAGGTGACGACGCAGACCCGTGATGACGCCGGCCTCCCCCGCCAGCCACGCGTAACCGCCGTCGGCCGGCCCGGACGGCACCTCCCACAGCAGCTCGGTGCCGGGGTTGAGCAGGCCGGGCTCCTCGGCCGGACCAGCGCCGGGCCGACCGTCCCCGACCGGCGCGAGGTGGTCCGCCGCCCACGCCCTGACGGCGGGGGTGAGCCGGGAGCCGACGACGCCGCCCGCGCCGCCGCCCGCGTCGCCGCCGGGGCCGTCCTCCCGCGCCAGCCAGTGCACATCGACGCCGGCGGGCCCGCGCACGTCGAGGGCGTCGGCGGCGCTCGGGACCTCGAGGAAGACGGCGCCCCGCGCGTCGGCCGGCAGGCTCTCCAGGATCCGGCAGGCCGCGGGCACCGCGGTCTCGTCGCCGGCGACGAGCAGCGTCGTCGCCGCGCCGGGGTGCCACTCGCTGCCGCCGACCGGGAGGCGGCTGCTGCCGTCCGGTCCGACGACGAGCAGGCGGTCGCCCACCTCGGCCCGGGCGATCCACCGCGAGGCGGGCCCGGTGTCGCCGTGTGCGACGACGTCGACGACGAGCCGCCCGCCCGCGACCCCCCGGATCGTGTAGGTGCGCATCGGGTTGCGCTCGGTCGCGTCGAGCCGGCGCCAGACGGAGTACCAGTCGGCGCCGTCCGGGAGGGTGCTCACGCGCGAGCCCGGCAGCGGGACGATCAGCTTGATCCGCTGGTCCGGCCCGCCGGGCGCGAGGTCGCGCAGCTCCTCGCCCGCGAACGTGACGCGGACGAAGCTCGGCGACAGCCGCTCCAGCGACTCGACGACGGCGGGGAACACGCGGGACGGCGCACCGGCCGTCGGGGTGGGGCGGGTCACGAGGGCTCCGGGGTGTCGGTGGGGTCGAGCTGGCCGCCGACGACCGCGTCCGGCGCGGCGTCGGCGAGCGTGTGGTGGCGGCCGATCGGCAGCATGAGCGGCTTGCCGGAGACCGGGTCGGGGACGATCTGGCTCGCCATGCCGAACACGGCGCGCACCGTGTCGACCGTGAGCACGTCCTGCGGCGGGCCGGCCGCGTAGATGCGCCCGTCGGCGATCGCGACGAGGTGGTCCGCGTAGCGCGCGGCCAGGTTGAGGTCGTGCAGCACCATGACGATCGTGGTGCCGCGCGTGCGGTTGAGGTCGGTGAGCAGGTCCAGCACCTCGACCTGGTGGCAGACGTCGAGGAAGGTCGTCGGCTCGTCGAGGAGCAGCAGGTCGGTGCGCTGCGCGAGCGCCATCGCGATCCACACCCGCTGCCGCTGTCCGCCCGAGAGCTCGTCGACCGCGCGGTCGGCGAGCTCGACCGTGTCGGTGGCCTCGAGCGCGGCGGCGACGGCCTCGTCGTCCTCCCGCGACCAGCGCGAGAACAGGCCCTGGTGCGGGTGCCGGCCGCGACCGACGAGGTCGCCGACCGTGATGCCGTCCGGCGCGATGGGCGACTGCGGCAGGAGGCCGAGGACGCGCGCGAGCCGCTTGGCCGGCATCCGGTGCACCAGCGCGCCGTCGAGCAGCACCTGCCCGGAGCTCGGCGTCAGGAGCCGGGACATCGCGCGCAGCAGCGTCGACTTCCCGCAGGCGTTCGCGCCGACGATCGCGGTGATCGCGCCGGGCGGGACGGCGAGGTCGAGCCCGTCGATGACGGTGCGCTCCCCGTAGCCGACGGCGAGCGCCTCGGCCGTGAGCGTGTGCGATGCGGTCACAGCGACCCTCCCGCGCGGTTGGTGCGGACGATGAGGTAGAGGAGGTAGGGCGCGCCGAGCACCCCGGTGACGACGCCGACCGGGAACCGGGTGCCGAACGCCCACTGGCCCAGCAGGTCCCCGACGACGACGAGCAGCGCCCCGACCAGCCCGGCCGGGACGAGCAGCGACCCGTGCGGACCGACGACCCTCGCGGCGATGGGTCCGGCCAGGAACGCGACGAACGCGATCGGGCCGGCGGCGGCCGTCCCGAAGGCGATGAGACCGACCGCGGCGACGATGAGCAGGACGCGGGTGCGCTCGACCCGCACGCCCAGCGCGGCCGCGGTGTCGTCGCCGAGGCGGAGCGCGTCGAGGTTGCGCGACTGCGACAGCAGCACCGGTCCGAGCACCACGAGCGCGACGACGACGATCCGCGCGTCGGCCCACGTCGTCCCGTTGAGGCTGCCGGACAGCCAGCGCATGGCGAGCTGCAGGTCCCACTCGCCCGCGCGGGAGAGCACGTAGGCCGTGAACGCGTCGAGCATGGCGGCCACGCCGATGCCGACGAGGATGAGCCGGGTGCCGAGCACCCCGCTGCGGAACGACAGGACGTAGACGAGCAGCGCGACGCCGAGCCCCGCGGCGATCGCGAACGCCGAGACCTGGGAGTCGGTCAGCCGCAGCACGATGATCGCGAAGGAGGCGGCGGCCCCGGCCCCCGAGGTGATGCCGATGATGTCGGGGCTGGCGAGCGGGTTGCGCAGCATCGTCTGGAAGGTCACGCCGCCGAGCCCGAAGCAGAACCCCACGACCACCGCGACGATCGCCCGGGGCAGCCGCAGTCGCCCGACCGTGAACGAGGCGCCCGCGACGTCCTCGCCGAGGACGACCCGGACGACCTGGTCGATCGGGTAGAACGTGTGGCCGATCATGAGCGAGACGACGAAGGCGGCCGCGATGACGACGGCGACGACCGCGACGATGACGCGGCGCCGGCGGCCCCGCTGGACGCGGTCGCGGGCGACGGCGACGGCCGTCACAGCTCACGCACCTTCTGCCGGCGGACCAGCCAGATGAAGAACGGGGCGCCGACGAAGGCCGTCACGATGCCGACGTCGAGCTCGCTCGGGCGCACGACGAGCCGACCGACGACGTCGGACAGGGTCAGCAGCGCCGCCCCGCCGAGCACCGAGAACGGCAGCAGCCAGCGGTGGTCGGGGCCGACCAGCAGGCGGCACACGTGCGGGACGACGAGGCCGACGAACCCGATCGGCCCGGCGACCGCGGTGGCGGCGCCGGCCAGCACGACCGCGCCGAGCGCGGCACCGAGCCGGGCGAGGACGACGTTCTCGCCGAGACCGGCGGCGAGCTCGTCGCCGAGCGCGAGGGAGTTGAGCGACCGTGCGGCGAGCAGGCTGATCGCCGTCCCCGCGACGAGGAAGGGCAGCACCTGGCCGATCGCGGCGAAGGAGGCGCCGCCGACCCCGCCGATCTGCCACGAGCGCAGGACGCCGGCGATGTCGTTGCGGCCCAGCACGACGGCGGTGATGAACGACGCCAGCGCGGCCGAGGTCGCGGCCCCCGCGAGCGCGAGCTTGAGCGGCGTCGCTCCCCCGCGGCCGAGCGAGCCGACCGCGTAGACGACGACGGCCGTGACGCTCGCCCCGACGATCGCCGTCCAGATGTAGTCCGTGTACGTCCACAGGCCGAACCACGCGACGCCGATCGCGACCGCGAGCGCCGCCCCCGTGTTGACGCCGAGGATGCCCGGGTCGGCGAGCGGGTTGCGGGTGACGCCCTGCATGACGGCGCCCGACAGACCGAGCGCCGCGCCGACCAGCAGCGCCAGCACCGTGCGCGGGATCCGCTTGGTGACGGCCGCCTCGTCGAACGTGCCGGCGTTGCCCGCGAGCGCCGACGCGATCGGCCCCCAGTCGACGTCCCGCGCCCCCAGCGCGATCGAGGCCAGCGCGATCACGACGACGAGGGCGACCAGGCCGAGGAGCCAGAGCAGGCGCAGGCGTCTCGGGCGCAGCACGCGTGCTGCGCCCGAGACGGGTGGGTCGACGAGGGTGGTCACGGACCGGCTACGGCTGCGACTTCTCGGCGGCCGTCACGAGCTGCGAGACGTACCAGTCCAGGAGGTACGGGAGCTGCAGCGGCGTGGGGTTGGCCGCCGTCGCCTCCGCGGTCGAGCCGTCGAGCAGGACGACCGCGTCGTTCGCGATCGCGGGCATGAGGCCCAGCAGCGGGTCGGCCTTGAGGGAGTCGATCATCGCCTGGTCGCCGTAGGTGACGATGACGTCGACGTCGTCGAACACGTCGGCGTTCTCGGCGCTGATGGAGCCGGCGAACGGGTTCGTCGGGTCGGGCTCGAACGAGGCGATGCTCTCCGGGGTCTGCATCCCCAGGTCGGCGAAGTACGCGACGCGGGTGTCGGCCGGCGTGTAGAAGTTGACGACGCTGAGGTCGGAGACGTCGACGTGGGTGAGGAACATGACGGAGCTGTCCGCGAGCACCGGGTTGGCCGCCGCGGCGTCGGCGATCAGGCCGTCCAGCTCCTCGATGAGGTCGTCGCCCTCGGCGGCCATGCCCATCCCGGCCGAGTTGAGCCGGATCATGTCGCGCCACGACGTGGTCCACGGCGTCTCGGGGAACGCGACCGTCGGAGCGATCTCCGAGAGCGTGTCGTAGTCCTCCTGCGTGAGGCCGGAGTAGGCGGCGAGGATGACGTCGGGGTCGGTGTCGGCGACCGCCTCGAAGTCGATGCCGTCGCTCTCGTCGAACAGCACCGGCGTCTCGGCACCGAGCTCGTCGAGCGCGTCCTTGACCCAGGGGAGCAGGCCGTCGCCGTCCTCGTCGGCGAAGTTGGCCGCGGCCATGCCGACCGGCACGACGCCGAGCGAGAGCGGCACCTCGTGGTTCGCCCAGTTGACGGTGGCGACCCGCTCGGGCTTCTCGGTGAGGGTCGTGGTGCCGAACGCGTGGTCGATCTCGATCGGGTACTCGCCGTCGGCCGACGCTCCGGCGTCGCCGCTCGCGGTGGTCCCGGCGTCCGCCGGGGTCTCGGTCGACGAGCCGTCGTCGTTCGTCGAGGCGCAGGCCGTGAGGCCGAGCGCTGCGGCCGCGACGATCGCGGCCAGGGCGCGGGTGACGCGCATGGGTGTTCTCCATTCATCGCTGAGGGTGCAGCCTCGTGGCGCAGGCGGGTCGCCCCCGCGGGGCGGGACCCGGTCATCGGGCGAGGGCACGATGAACGTTAGGTGAGGCTTGCCTACCCAATGTAGGCAGTCCGAGCGCGGCTCGCAATCGCGTGAACACGACAGGGAACGCGCGGATCGGACACCCGCCGTGGGTCCGACGCGGGATGCCCGGACGCGTGGCCGCCGACGGGCGAGCCGGCGACCGCGCGCGGCGGCAGGTCGCGACGGCCGGGGCGCGGCAGCCGAGGCGCGACGGAGACCGGCGGCCGCGTCCGCCGCGGCGGACCGGGGTCAGCCGGCGCCAGGCCCGACCGGCGCGCCCGCGCCGGGCCCGACCCGCGCGGCGCCCGCGCCGGCCGGACGCGGACGGAACGACGTCGGTGTCGCCCCCGTCACCCGGCGGAACGCGGCGCCGAAGGCGCTGACCGAGGCGTACCCGAGCTCGTCGGCGACGTCGGCGAGGTCCTCCCCGCGGGCGAGCAGGGCGATCGCGCGGTGCGTCCGCACCGCGGAGAGCCAGGCCGAGTACCCCTGGCCGGTCTCGGCGCGGAAGGCCCGGCTGAGCGTGCGCGTGCTGACCCCGAGCTCGCGCGCCCACACCTCGAGCGTCCGCGGGTCGCCGGGGTCGGCGCGCACGGCGTCGACGATCGGCCGCAGGAGCTGCGCGCTCGGCACGTGCACGATGAGCTCCCGGTCGGCCGGACGCAGGACGTCGAGCACCATCGCCTCGGTCACGCCGCGCGAGCCGTCCGACAACCCCTCCTCGCCCAGCCGCTGCAGCAGCAGCCGCAGCAGCGGCGTGATCGTGACCGCCACCGGCCCGTCCGAGATCGACGCGACCGTGCGCACGCCGAAGTGCGAGGTGCGGTACCAGGTCCCGGCCGGCGCCAGCCCCGTGTGCACGACGCCGGCCGGCACCCACAGGCCGAGCAGCGGCGTGATCGTCCACGTCCGCGGCCCGACCGTGACCGACGAGGCGCCGCGCTCGTTCCAGAGCAGCTCGTGGGTCGGGTGGGAGTGCTCGGACCAGCAGGTGTCGGTGTCGACCAGCTCGTCGAACCCCGCGATGACGAACGGAACCTCGACGGCGTCGGCGGCGAAGGTCGGGAGCTGACGGTGGTCGAGCGGCACGGGGACCTCGCGGAGCAGCGGGTGGGACGAGACGGACGGGACGGGCCACGGCGCGCGGCCGGAGCCGGGCGACGCGCGGGCCGCGCGCTCGTGAGCCTAGCGCCGCCCCGGCTTGCCGTCGGTGCCCGGTGATAGGAATGAGCAGTGCCCGTTCCCGCCGATCCCGCCGATCCCGACTCCCCCCGCGACGCCACCGACGCGCGGCCACCGCGCGACGCCCGCTGGCCGGCGTTCGCCGTGTGCCTCGGCGCGGGCTTCATGACGCTGCTCGACGTCACGATCGTCAACGTCGCCCTGCCGTCGATCGAGCACTCGCTCGGCGCGGGACCGAACGAGCTGCAGTGGATCCTCGCCGGCTACACCCTCGCGTTCGGCCTCGCGCTCGTCCCCTCGGGCCGGCTCGGCGACGTCTTCGGTCGCCGCACGCTGTTCCTCGTCGGCCTCGCGGCGTTCGCGCTGACGTCGGCCGCCTGCGGGCTCGCCCTCACGGGCACCGCGCTCGCCGCGACCCGGTTCGCCCAGGGGCTCGCGGCCGGCGTGCTCAACCCGCAGATCATCGGCTTCATCCAGGACCTGTTCACGGGACCGGCCCGCGGACGCGCCTTCGGCTGGTTCGGCGCGACGGTCGGCGTCGCGACCGCGATCGGCCCGCTCGCCGGTGGCGCCCTGCTCGCGCTGTTCGGGACGCAGGAGGGCTGGCGCTCGGTGTTCCTCGTCAACGTCCCGATCGGGCTCGTCCTGTTCCCGTTCGCGTGGCGGCTGCTGCCGCGCAGCGCGCGGGATCGCGGCGGACGGGCGCGGCTCGACGTCGTCGGCTCGATCCTCCTCGCGGCCGGCGTCGTCGCGATCATGTGGCCGTTCGTGACGTCGGGCGGAGAGGGCGGCGGCTCGGCGTCCCCGGCCGCGACGCCCGCGTGGTGGACGATCGGCGTCGGCGTCGCGCTGCTGGTGACGCTGTGGTGGTGGGAGCGCCGCGTCGAGCGGACGGGCGGCCTGCCGCTCCTGCCGGCGGCCCTGCTGCGGATGCGGTCGTTCGCGTTCGGGGTCGCGGTCTCGACGCTGTACTTCCTCGCGTTCACCGGCGTCTGGCTGTCCTCGACGCTCTACCTGCAGACCGGGATGGGCCTGACGCCGCTCCAGGCGGGGCTCGTGCTGACGCCGTTCTCGATCTCCGGTGCGATCGCCGCGTGGTTCGGCGGACGGCTCATCTCCCGGTTCGGCCGCCCGCTCGTCGTCGTGGGGATCGCGGTCTCGGCCGCCGCGCTGCTCGCCGTCATGCTCGTGGTCCGCGCGAGCACGGACCTGAGCGCCGTCTGGCTCGTCGCCGGCATCCTCACGGTCGCCGGGCTGGGCAACGGGCTGGTCATCTCGCCGAACCAGACGCTCACGCTCGCCCAGGTGCCGGTCGGCGACGCCGGGACGGCGGCCGGTGCGCTCCAGACGATGCAGCGCATCGGGGCCGCGGTCGGCGTCAGCGCGAACGCCGCGGCGTTCTTCGCCGTGCTCGGCGCTGACCCCGGCACCGCCGACTACGCGCGGGCCTTCTCGGTGTCGCTCACGATCGTCGTCGCGATCCTCGTCCTCGCGCTCGTCGTCGCGATCGCCGACTGGCGTCGCCGCGAGCACGCCGGCGTCGCGCACGCCGTCTGACCGGGCCGACCGCCGGCCCACCGCCCTCGACGAGGGGCGGCCTCAGCCGCGCTGCGCCCGCCGGGCGCGGAGCGCCTCGGCCACCGTCTTCCAGATGAGGAAGAGCAGGAAGGCGACGAACAGCAGGTTGGCGACGCGGGGCTCGAGCAGCCGCGCGACCCAGGACCCGAGCGTCACCGTCAGGCACGCCCCGAGCCCCACGAGCAGGCCGCCGCGCCAGTCGACGAACCCGCGACGCAGGTTCGCGACCGTCCCGGAGACGGCCGTCGGGATCATCATGAGCAGCGAGGTGCCCTTGGCCAGCAGGTCGGAGTAGCCGAACAGCAGGATCATCGCCGGCACGACGATGACGCCGCCGCCGACGCCGAGCAGCCCCGACAGGATGCCGGTCACGAGTCCCACGGCCACGAGGCCCGCGATCAGTCCCGGCCCGACCTCGATCGAGCCGTCCCGGAGCGGGACGGTGAGAAAGAGCTGCACGGCCACGACGACGAGGAACGCGACGAACGCCCAGCGCAGCACCTGCTGGGACAGCCGCGCGAGCAGCCACGCGCCGATCTGGGCGCCGACGACCGTCCCGGCCGCGAGGATCGCCGCGGTCAGGACGCTCACGTGGCCGTCGAGGCCGTAGGTGAGCGTCCCGACGAGCGACGTCGGCACGATGGCGAGCAGCGACGTCCCCGCCGCCCGTCGCCGGTCGAACCCGGCGAAGGCGACGAGCGCGGGGACGATGACCGTCCCGCCGCCGACCCCGAACAGGCCGGACAGCAGCCCGGCCGCGAGCCCGATCAGCACGAACCTGAGCCAGGCCCGCGGCCTCGCCGGGGCGGCGGGGTCGGTCACACCGTCGGACAACGTGTCAGATCACGCCCTGGGCGATCATGGCGTCGGCGACCTTGGTGAAGCCGGCGACGTTCGCGCCGAGCACGTAGTTGCCCGGGGCGTCGTAGGCGTCGGCGGTCTCGAGGCAGGCGTGGTGGATGCCGACCATGACATCCGTCAGCCGCGCGACCGTGTACTCGAACGTCCAGGAGTCGCGGCTGGCGTTCTGCTGCATCTCCAGCGCCGACGTCGCCACGCCGCCCGCGTTCGCTGCCTTGCCCGGGCCGAACAGCACGCCGGCCTCGCGGAAGACCTCGACGGCCCCCGGCGTGCACGGCATGTTGGCGCCCTCGGCGACGGCGAGGACGCCGTTCGTCACGAGGCGGCGCGCGTTCTCCTCGTCGAGCTCGTTCTGCGTGGCGCACGGGAGCGCGACCTCGCACGGCACGTCCCAGATCGAGCCGGTGCCGAGCGCCGAGCTGGGACGACGCTCGACGTAGTCGGCGACGCGGCCGCGGCTGCGCTCCTTGATGTCCTTGAGCAGCTCGAGGTCGACACCGGCCTCGTCGACCACGTAGCCGGAGGAGTCGGAGAACGCGACGACGTGCGCGCCGAGCTCCTGGGCCTTCTCGATCGCGTAGATCGCGACGTTGCCGGAGCCCGACACCACGACGCGGCGCCCGTCGAAGCCCTCGCCCCGCGTGCGGAGCATCTCCTGGGCGAAGATGACGGCGCCGTAGCCCGTCGCCTCGGTCCGGGCGCGCGAGCCGCCCCAGGACAGGCCCTTGCCCGTGAGCGCGCCGGACTCGTAGGAGTTCGTGACGCGGCGGTACTGGCCGAACAGGTAGCCGATCTCGCGCCCGCCGACGCCGATGTCACCGGCCGGGACGTCGGTGTACTCGCCGATGTGGTTGGCCAGCTCCGTCATGAACGACTGGCAGAACCGCATGACCTCGGCGTCCGAGCGGCCGTGCGGGTTGAAGTCCGCGCCGCCCTTGCCGCCGCCGATCGGCATGCCGGTGAGCGCGTTCTTGAAGATCTGCTCGAACCCGAGGAACTTCACGATGCCGAGGTTGACGGACGGGTGGAACCGCAGGCCGCCCTTGTACGGGCCGAGGGCCGAGTTGTACTGGACGCGGAAGCCGCGGTTGACGTGGACGCGGCCGGCGTCGTCGACCCACGGCACGCGGAAGATGATCTGGCGCTCGGGCTCGCACAGACGCTCGATGACCTCGACGTACTCGGGGCGGCGGGCCACGGCCGGTCCGAGCGAGTCGAACACCTCCCGCACGGCCTGGTGGAACTCCGGCTCACCGGGGTTGCGGAGGAGGACGGTGCTGAGCACCGGTTCGAGGCTCGTCATGACTGAGCTTCCTTCTTGAGAGGTGGGGCCGGGGAGGATCGTACGCGATCGCCCCGACCGGCTTCGGGGGTCGCCTGTGCGGCGTCGTCCCCCGGATCTCGGTGGACGACGGTCGCGGTCGCGCGCGCTGGGCTCAGCCGAAGTACGACGGGAGCGTGGCCGCGGACGCGGCGGCGAGCGGGTCGAGCGGGAGCTCGACGGGGCCCTGGGGGGTGTCGAGGGCGAGGGTGCCGTCCTCGGCGGTCTCACCGAGGCGGAGCAGGGGGAAGCCGCGCGCGGAGCAGAGGTCGGCCAGGGCCACCTCGGCCTCTCGCGGCACGGCGACGAGGGCGCGGGCACCGGACTCGGCGAACAGCGCCGAGGTCAGGTCGACGCCGTCGCGCACCATGAGCTGGGTGAGGTCGACGCGCGCGCCGACGCCGTAGCGCAGGCAGGCGTCGACCAGGGCGATCGCGAGGCCGCCCTTCGACAGGTCGTGCGCCGCGAGCGCCACGTCGTCGCGCGAGGCGTTGACGAGGATCGCGGCGAGCGCGCGCTCGGCCGCGAGGTCGACCCGCGGCGGCACGCCGCCGAGGTGACGGTGCACGACGCGGGCCCACTCCGAGCCCGAGAGCTCCTCGCGGGTCGTGCCGAGGAGGTACACGGCGAGGCCCGCCTCGCGCCAGCCCGACGGCGTCGCGCGGGCGACGTCGTCGAGGACGCCGAGCACGCCGACGACCGGCGTCGGGTTGATCGAGGAGTCGATCCGGCCGGGCTCGCCGGTGCCGTTGTAGAGGGAGACGTTGCCGCCGGTCACGGGCACGCCGAGCTCGCGGCACGCGTCGGCCAGGCCGGTGATCGCCTGGACGAGCTGCCACATCGAGTCGGGGTCCTCGGGGCTGCCGAAGTTGAGGCAGTCGGTGACGGCGAGCGGGCGCGCGCCGACCGTCGCGACGTTGCGGTACGCCTCGGCGAGCGCGTGCTGCGCGCCGGCGTACGGGTCGAGCTTGGCGAACCGGCCGTTGGCGTCCGTCGCGATGGCGACGCCGAGCCCGGTGGTCTCGTCGACCCGGACGACGCCGGCGTCGTCGGGCATCGCGAGGGCCGTGTTGCCCTGGACGTAGTGGTCGTACTGCGAGGTGATCCACGACGTCGATGCGAGGTTCTCGCTCGCGACCAGCGCGCGGACCTGCGCGACGACGGCCTCGAGGGTCTCCGGACGCGGGAGGGCCTCGCCGGCGTCGGCGTTGAGCCCGTCCTGCCAGGCGGGGCGCGCGTAGGGGCGGTCGTAGACCGGGCCCTCGTGCGCGACGGTGCGCGGGTCGACGTCGACGATGCGGTGGCCGAAGTGGTCGATCGTCAGTCGCCCGGAGTCGGTGACCTCACCGATGACGGCGGTCTCGACGTCCCACTTGCCGGTCACCGCGAGGAACGCCTCGAGGTTCTCGGGCCGGACGACGGCCATCATCCGCTCCTGCGACTCGGACATGAGGATCTCGCCGGCCGTGAGCGTCGGGTCGCGCAGCAGGACCTTCTCCAGGTCGACGTGCATCCCGCCGTCGCCGTTGCTCGCGAGCTCGCTCGTCGCGCACGAGATCCCGGCAGCGCCGAGGTCCTGGATGCCCTCGACGAGACCCGCCGCGAACAGCTCGAGGCAGCACTCGATGAGGACCTTCTCCATGAACGGGTCGCCGACCTGGACGCTGGGCCGCTTGGCCGGCATGCCGCCCTCGAACGTCTCGCTCGCGAGGATCGACGCGCCGCCGATGCCGTCGCCGCCGGTCCGGGCACCGAACAGCACCACCCGGTTCCCGACGCCGGACGCGTTGGCGAGGTGGATGTCCTCGTGCCGGAGCACACCGAGGCAGAGCGCGTTGACGAGCGGGTTGCCCTGGTAGCAGGGGTCGAACTCGGTCTCGCCGCCGATGTTCGGCAGCCCGAGGCAGTTGCCGTAGCCGCCGACCCCGCCGACGACCCCGTGCACGACGCGGGCCGTGTCCGGGTGGTCGACCGCGCCGAACCGGAGCTGGTCCATGACGGCGACGGGCCGCGCGCCCATCGAGATGATGTCGCGGACGATGCCGCCGACGCCGGTCGCCGCACCCTGGTAGGGCTCGACGTAGCTGGGGTGGTTGTGCGACTCGACCTTGAACGTGACGGCCCAGCCGTCGCCGATGTCGACGACGCCGGCGTTCTCGCCGATGCCGACCAGGAGGTGCTCCTTCATGGCCGGCGTGGTCTTCTCGCCGAACTGGCGCAGGTGGTTCTTGCTCGACTTGTAGGAGCAGTGCTCGCTCCACATGACCGAGTACATGGCCAGCTCGGCCGCGGTCGGGCGGCGTCCGAGGAGCTCGACGATGCGCGCGTACTCGTCGTCCTTGAGGCCGAGGTCGCGGAACGGGAGGTCGCGCTCCGGCGTCGCGGCGGCGTTCTCGACCGTGTCGGGGAGCTCGGCTGGCATGGCGGGCGTCGCGTCGGTCACGGGCGGCAGCCTATCGCCGATGCCCGGGCCGGCGACGAGGCGTCCACGGGTGGGGCACGGCCGGCGGCGGCGACCCGGCGGCAACCGACGTCGGCCGCCGGGCGGCGGACCCGACCGACTGAGACGTGGGTCACGCGACGGTGACGCGCGCGGACGGCGTGAGGTACGTTCATCCGTTCGCAACCCCGACGCCAAGGAGAACCACATGTCGATCCGGCACCTGACCGCCCGTACGACCACGACCACCCGCGCGCTCGCCGTCCTCGGCGCCTCCGCGCTCGCCCTCACGCTCGCCGCCTGCTCGGGCGACGCGAAGCCCCCGGCGACCTCGGACACCGAGACCCCGGCCGAGGAGACCTCGCAGGAGGCGACCCCGGAGGAGACCCCGTCCGCCGAGGAGACCACGCAGGCCGAGGCGCCCGCCGACGGCGACCTGGCGTCGTGCCTCATCGGCAACTGGGAGCTGGACCTGGAGAGCGTCAAGGCGCAGCTCGAGGCGCTCGGCGAGGGCATGACCGTCAACGCGTTCGACGCCAACGGCCACTCCTACGTCACGATCGACGCGACCACCTGGACGAGCGAGGTCGACAGCACCTCGAGCATCTCGATGGAGGCCGGCGGCCAGACGATGGACATGGAGACCGTCTCGAAGGGCTCCTACACCTCGGAGTACACGCTCGCGGGCGACCAGCTCACGCAGACCAGCGTCGTGTCGGCCGAGGGCTCCTCGACCACGACCGTCGCCGGCCAGGAGCAGGTCATCGACATGGCCGACGCGGCCGAGGCGAGCCTCAACGTGCCGGGCACCGTCACCTGCGACGACTCGACGATGACCTTCTCGGTCAGCGGCATGACCCAGACGTTCGCCCGTCGCTGATGACCCAGCCCCGCGTCGCGCCGCGCCGGGTCCTGCGCGCGACGACGTCGCTCGGTGCCGTGGCACTCGCCCTCACGCTCTCCGCGTGCTCGGGCGGGGCCGCGGCGCCGGGCGGCTCGGGGTCGACGGGCGAGCCCGCCGGGTCCGGTGACCCGGGGGCCGCCGCGTCGGACGTCTCGCTAGCCGACTGCCTCACCGGCGACTGGACGATGGACCTCGCGGCCGCGCGGCTGGCCGCGCTCGCGGCAGGCGACTCGACGCTGATCGACATCGACCTCACGGGCGACGCCGTCGTCATGGTCGACGCGACCACCTGGACGAACGACGTCGACCTGACCTCGAGCGTCGTCGTCGAGTCGAAGGGCGGACGGGTCGACGTCACGTCCGTGACGACCGGGACCTACGCGACCCGGTACACGCTCGACGGCGACCGGTTGACGCAGACCGACCTGGTCTCCGCCGATGGCACCGTCACGACGACGATCGACGGGCGGGAGCGGTCCGGCGACTTCGCCGCCTACGCGGCGCAGGGCGTCGGGGCCGTGTGGACCGTGACCTGCACCGGCGACTCGATGACCCTCGCGCCGGTCGGCCAGGAGGAGCTGACGACGGGCGGGGTCTTCACCCGTCGCTGACGCCGCCGCGTCGCCCGCGGTCCGCTCTCCCGCCCCAGCTCAGCCGCCGGTCGCCGCGAGCTCGGTCGCCTCGACCTGGGCGTTCCACTCGCGCTTGCTCTCGCGCCACTGCTCGTCGTCGACGCCCCGGCGCCAGTACCCCGAGATCGACAGCCGCTCGCGCGGGACGCCCCGCTCGAACCGGAGGTGGGAGCGCAGCTCCTTGACCCAGCCCGCCTCCCCGTGGACGAACGCGTGGACGTCCGGGCCCGACGCCGCAGTCGCGCCCTCGTCGTCATCCCCGCCCCCCGGCAGGCGCAGCGACCGCACGACGGCGACGATCTCCTCCCCCGGCGGCAGCGACGAGCAGGCCGCGTGCACCCAGCGGACGGTCGCGCTCGCGAGGGTCGGCAGCTCGATCTCGTCGGCCGCGTCCTCCACCTCGACGACGACGTCGGCGCTGGCCCCGCTCGGCAGTCGCTCGAGCGCGACGGCGATGGCCGGCAGGGCCGAGGCGTCGCCGACGAGCAGGTGGTGGTCGGCGTCCAGGTCCGGGGAGTAGGCCCCGCCGGGGCCGCGAAGCTGGACGAGGCTGCCCTCGCCGAACGGCTCGACGTCCCGCGCCCACGGCCCGGCGATGCCCTCGTCGCCGTGGACGACGAAGTCGAGCGTCAGGTGCACGCCGTCGAACGACCGGATGGTGTAGGTCCGCATCACGGGCCACTGCTCGGGCGGCAGCGTCTCGCGCAGCTCGGCCGCGTCGTACGGCCACGGGAGGGTGACGCCGCGCGGCGGCAGCACGACCTTGACGTAGGCGTCGGCGAACTCGTTCCCCGGCAGCTCCGACAGCGGGCCGCCACCGGGCGCGGCGAGGACGAGCCGCACGAGGTGCGGGCTGACCCAGGACTTCTCGACGACCTGGGCCTCGGTCGTGCGCACGTTCTTCGGGGGCATGAGCCGTCCTCCTCGCGATGTTGTTAGGTCATCCTAACCCGGGCTCGGCACGCGAGACCGATGGGGTCGCGGCCGCATATACGTCCATATGTCGTGACATATGTCTCCGTGATCGTTAGGGTCGATCGGGACGTCGGCGGGACGACACGACGTCCCGCCCCAGTGACCCGAAGGAGAGTCATGGCAGCAACGCCCCTACGACCCACCCCGTCCCGGCCACCGGGGAGAGGCACGAGCCCGGCTCGACGTCCCCGCACCGCGGCCCTGTCGGCCCTGTGGGCCGCGGGCGTCCTCGCGCTCGCGGGGCAGCTCCTCACCCCCGCGGCGTCGGCCGGCCCGGACGACGCGATCGCCCCGCGGCCCGGCCCCTACGGCTACTTCGTCGACGCCTACAGCGGGAACGTCGAGGAGAACACGACGGTCGAGACCAACCCGGCGATCGGCGTGCTCGCCGGGATGCTGGAGGTGTGGCAGCCGGGCGCGGCCTGGGACGACGGCACGGTGCTCGATGCGCGGGTGCACGAGGCCAACCTCGACCGCAACGCGGCGATCGCCGCGGCGCGGACACCGGCGGAGGAGGACTACGCCTACGTCATCGACCGTCGCCACCAGAGCTACTCCGCGCTCGACGGCCTCGGCCCCTACGCCCCGGCGTTCCGCGTCGCCATGAACGCCGGGACGACCATCCCCGACGAGGTGCCGGCGGACGCCGCCACCGTCGTCCACAACGACACCGGCAACGAGAACGGCGTCTGGGCCGACACCGGCCCCGACACGGAGCTCGGCAGCGTGACCGAGCTGGTCAACACCGTGCGGGGCTGGTACACGACCAGCAACAACGCCAAGAACTTCTACCAGTACCCGCGGCCCTTCCGGTGGGCCGGCACCGAGGACGTCGTCATCTGGAGCCTCGAGCCCCGCCGGTCGCCGAACCCGGCGACGGACGGGGGCTTCCCCAGCGGCCACACGAACGCCGCCTACCTCGCCTCGCTCGCGCTCGCCCACGCCGTGCCGCAGCAGTACGACGACCTCGTCGAGAACGCCGCGGGGATGGGGCACAGCCGCATCGTCGCCGGCTTCCACTCCTCGCTCGACGTCGTCGGCGGCCGGGTGCTCGGGACGGCGACCGCCGCGGCCGTCCTCGCCAACCCGGCGTACGAGGGCATCCGGGCGACGGCCCTCGCCGACGCCCAGCAGCTCCTCGCCGCCTCCCCCGCCGTCGAGTCGATCGACCTCTCCCCCGCCGCCCAGGCGGAGTACCGGGACCGGGCGCAGGCGTACCGCGCCTCGATGGTCGAGGGCTTCGAGCAGCTCGGCGACCCGACGCTCCCCGCCGTCGTGCCCAAGGGCGCCGAGGCGCTGCTGGAGACCCGCTTCCCCTACCTCGACGCCGACCAGCTCCGCTGGCTCCTGCGCTCGACCGCCATCGAGTCGGGCTACCCGCTCCTCGACGACCCGGAGGGCTGGGGTCGGCTCGACCTGTTCGCCGCGGCCAACGGCTACGGGGCGTTCGACTCCGACGTCGCCGTGACGCTCGACGGCGAGGAGGACGTGTGGCGCAACGACGTCTCCGGTCCCGGCTCGCTCACCCTGGGCGGCACCGGCAGCCTCGCCCTGACCGGGGCGAACGACTACCGCGGGGGCACCGTGCTCGACGGCGGCCGGCTGCTCGCGGCATCGCCGGCGGCGCTCGGCACGGGCACCGTCGAGGTGTCGGCCGGCGAGCTGGTCGACGCGACCGACGGCACGGTCCTCGTCGGGGGTGACTACCGGCAGGCGGCGGACGGCGCCCTCACCCTCACGGTCGAGGACGCGACGGCGCTCGCCGTCACCGGCGCCGCCGACCTGGGCGGAGCGCTGCGGGTCGAGCTGCCCGAGGGCACGACGCTCGAGGAGCCGATCACGCTCGTGGAGTACGGATCGCTCGCTGCCGGGACGGCGTTCGCGTCGTTCGAGGTGACGGGACTGGCCGGCGAGGACGCCGAGCTGGTCTACGGCGAGCACGCTCTCGTCCTGCGGGCGGCGCAGGACGCCGGGACACCGAGCCCGACGCCCACCTCGCCGTCGCCCACCGCGCCGGGTTCTCCCGAGCCCAGCTCGCCGTCCACGCCGACGTCGAGCGCCACCCCGGGCACGACGGCTGCCGCGTCGACGCCGGCCGGCGCGTCCGGCCGGCTCTCGGACACGGGCGCACCCGTCGGAGGCGTGGTCGTCCTGACGCTGGTGCTCCTGACGCTGGGGTCTGGCGCGCTCGCACACGTCCGCCGTCGGAACGCCGGGGCGTGACGCCGACGACGTGACCCGGGTCGGTCGACGACGGCCGGGGTCGGGCCACGATGCGCGGCCCGACCCCGGCCGTCCCGGCTGCGCGCACCCACGCCCGCATCCCGCGGGCGAACGGGTCAGCCGGCGCGCTTGAGCAGGTCCTTCTCCGAGACGGGCGCGTCCCCGCTCTCGCGCAGGGCCGCGTGGTAGGCCATCGCCTCGGCCTGTCGCTCGCTCTCCGCCGGCGTCGCGATGTCCGCGCGGAGCTGGGCGTCGCCGTAGCCGAACACCTCGACGAGCTGGAGCGCGTACGGGCGCAGCCGGAGGAGGAGCCGCTCGATGTAGGACGTCACCGTGCGTGCCCGCTGCGCCGAGAGCCGACCGTTGACGACGTACCAGGCGAGGTGGGACTCGATGAGGTGGAGGCCGAACAGGTCGCGCAGCCAGGTCAGGACGCGGCGGCCGTCGGGGTCGGTGACCGAGTCGAGCGCCTCGGTGAACGCCTCCCACTGCATGAGCTCGCCGTGCGCGCGGGCCGCCTCGACCAGCTCGGCCTGGTTCGCGTCGAACGCAGCGGCCTTCTCCTCCGGCGAGCCCTTGAGCGACGGCCGCAGCCGGAGCGCGATCTCCTCGATCATCGTCTCGACGCGGTCCTCGAGCAGCTCCCGCTGGACGGCGGGGTCGCGCAGCTCGCTCGCGGAGCGCGCCTTGGAGCCCCAGTCGCGCACCGACTGCGACGCGCGGCGCAGCGGCGTCCGGTAGAGCGCCATGTCCCCGGCCCGCTTGGCGACCCAGCGCGCCTGCCCGGCCACGTCCATCGTCGCGGTCTCCCGGCCGTAGTCCGTGAGCAGCCGCTTGCCGACGAGCTGGAGCAGGACGGTGTTGTCGCCCTCGAACGTGACGTAGACGTCCAGGTCCGCGCGGAGCCCGACGATCCGGTTGGCCGCCATGTACCCCGCCCCGCCGCACGCCTCGCGACACGTCTGCAGCGTCTCGAGCGCGTGCCAGGTGGCGAGCGGCTTGGCCGCCGCCGCGAGCGTCTCGAGGTCCTCGCGGTCGGCGTCGGTGTCCCGCTCGCCGGCAAAGACGCCGTGGAAGCGTTCGAGCAGGTCGTTGTGGAGGAGCTGGACGGCGTACGTCCTCGCCAGGAGCGGGAGCAGCCGGCGGCGGTGCGTCCCGTAGTCCATCAGGACGGTCTCGACGCCGTCGGCACCCGGGAACTGGCGGCGCTGCTCGGCGTACCGGACCGCGATGGCGAGCCCCATCTTGGACGCGACCGCCGACGCCCCACCGAGCGAGACGCGACCCTGGACCAGCGTCGAGAGCATCGTGAAGAACCGGCGGCCGGGCGAGGCGATCGGCGAGGAGTACGTCCCGTCCGGGTCGACCCGGCCGTACCGGTCGAGCAGGTTCGTTCGCGGGACGCGGACGTGGTCGAACGCGAGGCGACCGTTGTCGATCCCGTTGAGGCCGCCCTTGTAGCCGTCGTCCTCGCTGCGGACGCCGGGCAGCATCGGGTACGAGCCGCGCTCGTCCGGCTCACGGGAGGTGTCCCGCAGCGGCACGTAGAACGCGTGCACGCCGTGGTTGACGCCACCCGTGACGAGCTGCGCGAACACGACGGCCGCGACGCCGTGCAGCGCCGCGTTGCCGAGGTACTCCTTCCACGCCCCGCGGAACGGGGTGTGGATGACGAACTCCTCGGCGTCCGGGTCGTAGGTGGCGGTCGTGCCGATCGATGCGACGTCGCTGCCGTGGCCGATCTCGGTCATCGCGAAGGCCCCGGGCACCTCCAGCGACATGATGTCGGGCAGGAGCTCGTCGTGGTTGTGCTGGGTGCCGAGGTGGAGCACCGCCGCGCCGAACAGGCCCCACTGGACGCCGGCCTTGATCTGCAGGCTCGGGTCGGCGACGAGCAGCTCCTCGAACGCCGCGATGTTGCCGCCCGGGTTGTCGCCACCCCCGAGCCGGGTCGGGAAGGCGCGCTGCACCTCGCCGCGGGACGCGAGGTCGGCGAGGCAGGCGAGCACGCGCGCGCGGTGCTCGGGCATCGGTAGTCCGGGGATGCCGACGAGGCCGGGTTCCGCGGCGACGTCGCGCGTGTGCCGGCGCAGGTCGCGCCAGCGACCGTCGAGCGCGTCGGCGATCTGGGCGCGCGCCCGCGAGCTGAGGGCGACGGCGTCGGACGGGACCGGCTCGCTCGTCGACGTCGGGCGGGCCGACCTGGGTGCGGTGGTCATCGTTGACTCCTTCGGCGGTTCAGGAGGGTGCGGCGGACGGGAGCTGCGAGGTGCCGTGGCAGAGCCAGTCGGCGATGGCGTCGGCGAAGGACGTGAGGTCGACCGGGCGACGGGCGAGCACGAGGTCGGCCGCGCCGCGGACGAAGCCGATGACGCCCGCGGCCCAGACGGGCGCGAGGTCGACCGGGCGGCCGGTGGCGGCGAGCACGTCCGCGAGGCTGGGGACGAGGAGCGTCGCCGCGTCGTGGGCGAGCACGCGCATCGGCGCCTCGTCGTCGCCGGCCTCGATCGCGGCGCCGCCCGTGACGAAGACGTAGACGGACGGCGAGGCCGCGACCATCTCGAGGTAGACCGCGACCATCGCCCGCAGGGCGCCCTCGGGGGTCGCGGCCTCGCGGGAGGCCTCGGCGAGCGCGGTGCCGAGGTCGTGCAGCACGGCCTCCCCCACGGCTCGCTGGAGACCGGCGCGGTCGCTGAAGTAGCGGTAGACGATGGACTTGGACGTGCCGATCGCCGCCGCGATGTCGTCCATCGACAGGTCCGGGCCGCCGTGGTGGACGGCCCGGCGAGCGGCGAGCGTCAGCTCGGTGCGGCGGGCGGCGCGGTGGCTGTCCCACCGGCGCGCGCGGCCGTCGGCCGAGGTCTCGGTGGGTGCATCGACGTCGACGCGACTCATGAAACTCAGAGTATCAGGTACTTTCCGCCCTCACTCCGCCGAGCGACCCGTCGCGGCGGCGGGGGCCCGGGCGGCAGGACCGGGGCGGGTCGGGGCCACCTGGCAGACTGTCGCGATGGCCGACTACTCCTCGTACCCCGCCCAGCCGCTGCCGCAGTCGCCGTCACCGTTCCAGGCGCCGCAGCCGACCTCGCCGCGCGCCGCCTACCTCGAGGCGGCCGCCAGGCGGTGCCTCCTGTGGGGGATCGCCCTCGCCGCGTTCGGCGGCGTGCTCGTCTTCCTCGGCCAGCTCATCCTCTCGACGATGATGAACTCCTGGGGCTCCTTCGCCTACGAGGCGTACTCGTGGATCAGCTGGATGCTCAACGTCGTCCAGTCCGTGTCGCTGTCGATCGGGTCGGTTCTCATCGCCGGCGCGATCATCCTGCGCGTCATCACGCGCTCCCAGGCGTACTCCGACGAGGTCACCGCCGCGCCCCAGGCGCCCGCGGGCGTCGCCGGCCCGACGCCGCGACCGGCGCCGATGCCCGGGCACGACCCGTACCAGGCGCCGACCCCGCACGCCCAGCCGGGGCAGCACGCCCAGCCCGGGCAGCAGGCACAGCCCGGGCAGCAGGCACAGGCGCCCGGGCAGACGCCCGGGCCGGGCGACCCGAGCCCCTGGGCTCGCCCCCAGTGACCCGCGGCGGGCGGCGCCGTCGACGCCGACCGCGTCGACAGGTCGTTCGATAGGTTGACGGCGTGAGCACCTCCCCCGACGCGACCGCGCCGAGCCAGAGCCCGTCGTCCACCCCCATCCCGCTCAAGTGGGTCGGGCCGCTGCGCATCACGGCCGCGGCGGCCGACGGGTTCGCCGGCACCGAGGAGCTGAGCGTCCCGCTCGCCACCTACGAGACGCCGCTGTGGCCGTCGGTCGGACGCGGCGGCCGCGTCTCGATGCTGACCGACGGCGGGATCCGCGCCGTCGTCGTCGACGAGCGGATGTCGCGCTCGATCCTGCTCGAGGCCGACGACGCCGCGACGGCCCTCGCGGCGTGGCGGCGGATCGAGGCGGCGCGCGAGGAGCTGCAGGAGGTCGTGTCGACGACGAGCCGGTTCGCCCGCCTGATCGACCTGCACGTCCAGATCGTCGGCGACATGCTGTTCGTCCGGTTCGAGCTGACGACCGGCGACGCCTCCGGTCACAACATGGTGACGCTGGCCGCCGACCGGCTGATGGACCACCTCCTGCGCACGGTCCCCGGCGTCCGGTACGGCTCGATCTCCGGCAACTACTGCACGGACAAGAAGCCGTCGGCGGTCAACGGGATCCTCGGACGCGGGAAGAACGTCGTCACCGAGATCACGATCCCGCAGGCGGTCGTCGAGAAGCGGCTGCGCACGAGCGCCGAGCGCGTCGAGCGGCTCAACCTCGGCAAGAACCTGATCGGGGGGATCGTCGCCGGCTCGCTGCGCAGCGCGAACGCGCACTACGCGAACATGCTGCTCGGCTTCTACCTCGCGACGGGGCAGGACGCGGCGAACATCGTCGAGGGGTCGCAGGGCATCACACGCGCCGAGAACCGCGACGGCGACCTCTACTTCTCCTGCACGCTGCCGCACCTCATCGTCGGCAGCGTCGGCAACGGGAAGGGGCTGCCGGCCGTCGAGGAGGCGCTCACCCGGCTCGGCTGCCGCGAGGAGCGCGAGCCGGGCGTCAACGGTCGCCGGCTCGCCGTGCTGGCCGCGGCCTCGGTGCTGTGCGGGGAGCTGTCGCTGCTCGCGGCACAGACCAACCCGGGCGAGCTCATGCGCTCGCACGTCGCGATCGAGCGCGGCGGCAAGGGCGCCTGAGACGCCGCCGCGACACGGCCCGCGCGGCGGCTCCACGGACCGGCGCGGGACGTGGAGATGCCGTGCAGAACCCAGCTCCGGGACCACCGGGGTCGAGCGATGCCCCCGAGTGGGGCCATAATCGTCGGTGGACCACGCCCGCGGAACCTGGCCACGGGTCTTCGTGGGGCAGCCACGCGTGAGGAGCCTCGAGGTATGTCGCAGTCTGAGTCGGTCGTGCCGCGCATCGGTATCCACGACCTCGCACTCGCGACCTCGCACTACGCCCTGCCCCTGACCGCCCTCGCCGACCACCACGGCATCGACCCGGCGAAGTTCACGGTCGGCATCGGGCAGGACGTCATGAGCGTGCTCGGCCCGGACGAGGACATCGTGACGATGGCCGCCGAGGCCACGAGCCGGATCATCGAGCGCAACGGCACCGATGGCATCCGCACGCTCCTGTTCGCCACCGAGTCGGGCATCGACCAGAGCAAGTCGGCGGGCGTCTACGTCCACCAGCTCGTCGGGCTGCCGCAGCAGGTGCGCGTCGTCGAGCTCAAGCAGGCCTGCTACTCGGCCACGGCCGCGCTGCAGTTCGCCGTCGGGCTCATCGCCCGCGACCCGTCGCAGAAGGTGCTCGTCGTCGCCAGCGACGTCGCCCGCTACGACCTCGGCTCCTCCGGCGAGTCGACGCAGGGCGCCGCCGCCGCCGCGATGCTCGTCCAGGCCGACCCCGCGCTCCTCACCGTCGAGAACCCCGCGGGCGTCTTCACCGAGGACGTCATGGACTTCTGGCGGCCCAACTACCGCTCGACGGCGCTCGTCGACGGCAAGGGCTCGATCCGCGCCTACCTCAACGCCATCGGCGGCGCGTGGGAGGACTACCGCGCGCAGGGCGGGGCGTCGCTGGAGGACTTCGCCGCGATCTGCTACCACCAGCCGTTCACGAAGATGGCCTCGAAGGCGCACCGGCACCTCGCCGTCCTCTCGGGTGCCAACCCGACGCCGGACGAGGTGGCCGCCTACCTCGCGGACACCATGCGGTACAACCGCGTCATCGGGAACTCCTACACGGCGTCGGTGTACGTCGCGCTCGCGTCGCTGCTCGACCACCACGAGGGCGACCTCACGGGCGCCCGCGTCGGCCTCGCGTCCTACGGCTCGGGCTCGGTCGCGGAGTTCTTCGGCGGCGTCGTCCAGCCCGGCTACCGCGAGCACCTCCGCGTCGCCGAGCACACCGCGATGATCGACTCCCGCGTGATGCTCGACCACACGGCGTACGAGGTGCTGCACAAGACGACGCTCCCCGAGGACGGCCGCGAGTACCTCACGGCCCGGGAGACGGCGCGGCCGTACCGGTTCGCCGGCCTCGGCGACCACCAGCGCCGCTACGAGCGCACGCTCGGCTGAGCCCCGACGCTCGCGACATCGCGACCGTCGTCGTCCGGCGACGCGGGGCAGCTACAGGTAGAGCCCCGGCCCCGTCGTCGAGGCCTTGACCGTCCCGGCCGCCGGGATGTCCTGCGGCAGCAGCGTCCGGATGTCCGCCGGGCTCGGTGACGGCAGCGCCACCACCCGCATCGCCTGGAGCGCCGTCGCCTCCTCGAAGACGTTGCGCATGAACCGGCCGTTGCCGAAGTTCACCGGTCGCGGCGACGGCATCAGCTGGCGCACCGCGTGGTCGACGCCCCACATGAGCTCGAACCCGGCCTCGGCCGCGATGAGCTGGAAGATCTGCCACAGCTCGTCGTCGCCGTAGTCGGCGAACGAGAGCGTCGCCGGGAACCGCGAGGCGACGCCCGGGTTGGAGTCGACGAACGTGCGCATCTCCGCCGGGTACCCCGCCGCGACCACGACGAGGTCCTGACGCATGTCCTCCATGCCCTTGATGAGCGTCGCCATGGCCTCGTGGCCGAAGTCGCGGAAGGAGTCCCGGGGGACGAGCGAGTAGGCCTCGTCGATGAACAGCACGCCGCCCTCGGCCCGCTCGAGCACCGCGCGCACCTTGGGCGCGGTCTGACCGATGTACTCCCCGACGAGGTCCGCGCGGCCGACCTCGACGAGGTGCCCGCGGCTGAGCAGGCCCTGCTGGGTGTAGATCCGGGCCAGGATGCGCGCGACGGTGGTCTTGGCGGTGCCGGGGTTGCCCGTGAAGATCAGGTGCCGCGAGCGCCCCGTGTCGGGCATCCCGGCCTGGCGCCGCAGCACCTCCGCCTTCGCCTCGGCGAGCAGCCGCGTCACCTGCTGCTTGATCGGCGCGAGGCCGATGAGCTTCTCCAGGTCGCCGAGCGGGTCGCCGATCTCCAGCTCCTCCACGACGCCGGAGAACCCCGCGCCGTCCTCGTCCTCGCGCACCCGGACGCGGCCGGCCTCGTCGGCACCGCCCGCGGCGCCGCCGCCCCCGGCGGACCCCAGGTCGTCGGCGTCGCCGGTCGCGGCGGCCACCGACGCCGCGGCGGCGGCCGCCGCGCGCCGGGCGGCGAGCTCCTCGGCGAACCGGTTCCGCCCGCGTCGCGGCGTGTAGATCTCCTCGAGGTCCTCGAGGAACGTGATGAGCGGGATGCTCGCCGGCGCCATCGGCCCGACGGGCGGGTCGGGCAGGGAGCCGGCCTGGGCGGAGGCGAGGCTCGCGAGGTTGACGAGGTTGCGGGCGAGCTCGAGGTCGCCCGCCTGGAGCGCCCGGGCGACGACGGAGCGCAGCCGGGCGCGCGCCGCGTCGACGTCGCCCTTGCCGGGGATCGCCTCGTACTCGCGCGCCACCGCGTCGGCCGCCTCGGACCCGATGGCGGTCGACAGCAGCGGCGGGACGGGGCGGTCCGTCGCCTTGAGCCCGTCGGCGATGAAGCGCGGGACGGAGAACGGCCCGTGCAGCGGCGAGACGGGGGCCACCGCGACCACGGCCTCGAGCCCGTGGTACGCCCAGGCGAGGAGGTCGACGGCCCCGGAGAGCTCGGGCAGGACGGAGTAGACGTCGTCGCCGAGCTCGTTGCGCCAGACGAACGCGATGTCCGAGCTGCGGCCGGTCGCGTGGATCTCCAGCAGCCGGTCGTCGTCCCGGATCCGGTCCCAGACGCCGAGCAGCACGTCGGCGCGCTCCCGGTGCAGCGGGCTCGTCCGCAGCGCGCGGAGCATCTCGAGGTGGAGCTCGACCGCGGTCTCCCGGTCCCAGCCCTCGTCGGCGGCCCGGACGAGGAGCTTGTACGGCCAGGTCGGCGCGACGCTGTAGTACCGCTGGATCGGCAGGGGCGCGCTCAGCACGTCCTTGACGAGGTAGCGCTCCTGGACCTGCCAGGGGAACCGCGAGTACGGCCCGGCGAAGATCGGGACGGGCCCGGCGAGATAGGCCGAGTGCTCCCAGAGGATCGACGCGACGCGGGAGGTCCCGTCGGGGTAGTGGGTGTTCCCGGTCGTCGTCCCGACGCCCGGGAGCTCACGCATGATGTGCTCGACGGCGGCGTCGAGCTCGTCGATCCAGCCGTCCGGGATCACCCACGGGACCCCGGGGCCGACGACGTCGAGGTAGGTCGCGCCGCTCAGCAGCGGGGCGTAGGCCTCGGGGAGCTCGATCGGCACGGCGGTCCTCCAGGTGCCTCGGGGGCGCGGCTCGCGCTGGTGCGCGGGGTGCGCAGATGACCGTGCCAGCCTAGAGGCCGCGATAGCCGGTACTCTGAGTATCAGGATCTGCGCCGGCGCCGTTCTCGTCGCGCTGCTTCCCCGGGGGTCACGTACCCTCGCTGCACCCGCTCTCGCCCGGAGGCCCAGCATGACCGACACCGCGACACCCAGCCCGAGCATCCCCGCCCGACCGGACGGACAGGCCGTCGTGGTCGGCGGCAACCGCATCCCGTTCGCCAAGGCCGGCGGTCACTACGCGGGCGCGACGAGCCTCGACATGCTGACGACGACGATCGACGGCCTCGTCGCACGGTTCGGCCTCGCCGGCGAGCGGCTGGGCGAGGTCCGCGCCGGCGCCGTCCTCAACCACTCCAAGGACTTCAACCTCGCCCGCGAGGCGGTGCTCGGCTCGGCGCTCGACCCGACGACGCCGGCCGTCACGCTCCAGCGCGCCTGCGCCACGAGCCTCGAGGCGGCCTGGGACGTGGCGAACAAGATCACGCTCGGCCAGCTCGACGTCGCGGTCGCCGCCGGCGTCGACTCCACCTCCGACGCGCCGATCGTCGTGGGCGAGCGGCTGCGGAAGGTGCTCCTCAAGCTGAACCGGGCGAAGACGCCGATGGACCGGGTCCGGCTGCTCGGCCAGCTCCGCCCCGCCGACCTCGCCCCCGTCGCACCGAACGTCAACGAGCCGCGCACGGGCCTGAGCATGGGCGAGCACCAGGCGCTCACCAACCTCGCCTGGGGCGTGACGCGCGAGGCCCAGGACGAGGTCGCCCTCGCGTCGCACCGCAACCTCGCCGCGGCGTGGGAGGACGGGCTGTTCGACACGCTCGTCACCCCCTACCGCGGCCTCACCCGCGACGCGGCCCTGCGCCCGGACACGACGGCCGAGGCCCTCGCCGGGCTGCGCACCGTGTTCGGCAACGACCAGTCGAACCCGACGATGACGGCCGGCAACTCGACCCCGCTGTCGGACGGCGCGGCGGCCGTGCTCGTCGCCTCGCCGGCGTGGGCCGCGGCCAACGGCCACACGCCGCTCGCCCGGATCGTCGACGCCGAGGCCGCGGCCGTCGACTTCGTCCGCGGCGAGGAGGGCCTGCTCATGGGCGGCGCCTACGCGGTGCCCCGGCTGCTGGCCCGCCAGGGGCTGACGCTGGAGGACATCGACCTGGTGGAGATCCACGAGGCGTTCGCCGGCGTCGTCGTCGCGACGCTCGCGGCCTGGGCGTCGGAGGAGTTCGCGCAGCAGCGGCTCGGCCTGCCGGCCCTCGGGACGCTCGACCCGGCGCGGCTCAACGTCGCCGGCTCCTCCCTCGCCGCTGGTCACCCGTTCGGCGCGACGGGCGCGCGCATCCTCGCGACGCTCGCGACGCTGCTGCACCGCCGTCGCCTCGCCGATCCCTCGCGGGAGCGGCCGTTCCGCGGCGTCATCTCCGTCTGCGCCGCTGGCGGTCAGGCCGTCGCGATGCTGCTCGAGGCGTGAGGAGGAGCCCGCGATGGTGACGATCCCTGCCCCGCTGCGCGGGGTGCAGCGACAGATCGCGAGCACGCTGACCAAGGCGCTCGGCCTCACCGAGCCGGTGCAGCTGCGGCGCACCGACCCGGACTCGGTCGACGTCCCGCTCGTCGCCGGCCCGGTGCTCGTCGTCGGCGACGCCGCACCCGGCGAGGGTGGCGGCGACGGCTCGGGCGAGGTGGCCGGCGTCGTCTCGACGTTGCGCTCCTGGGGGTGCGACGTGCGGGAGTGGTCGCCGGAGACGGGCGCGCCGAGCGAGCAGCGCTGGGGCGCCGTCGTCGTCGTGCTGACCGGCCTGACCGCGCCCGACCAGGCCGCGGCGCCCGTCCTCGCGCTCGGCTCGGTCCTGCGCGACCTCGCGCGCTGCGCGCGCGTCGTCGTCATCTCCCGCCTGCCGTCCGACGCGACCCGCGCTCGGGTCGACGGGACCGACGACGCCTCGCGACGGGACGACCGGTCCGGCGACGGCGAGGTCTCCCCCGCCGAGGCCGCCGCCCGGGCCGGCGTCGAGGGGCTCGTCCGCTCGCTCGGCAAGGAGCTGCGGGCGGGCGCGACGGCGAACGGGATCCAGCTCGCCGACGGGATCGACGTCCTGGCCCCGGCCGCGGTCGGAACGCTGCGGTTCCTGCTGTCGGCGCGGTCGGCGTTCGTCAACGGGCAGCTCGTGCCCGTGACGGGCGACGGCGAGGCTCCCGCCGACTGGGCGCGGCCGCTCGCGGGGAAGGTCGCCGTCGTGACGGGCGCCGCCCGCGGGATCGGCGCCGAGACGGTCCGCGTCCTGGTCCGCGACGGCGCCCTCGTCCTCGGCGTCGACGTCCCGGCGGCGGGCGAGGCGCTCGCTCGGACGATGAACGCGGCCGGCGGTGTCGCCCTCCAGCTCGACATCACCGCCCCGGACGCCGCGGAGCGCATCCTCGAAGCGATCGGGCGCGGGCCGTTCCGCGGGCGGCTCGACGTCCTCGTCCACAACGCCGGCATCCTGCGCGACAAGCTGCTCGCGAACATGACGCCGGCCCAGTGGGAGTCGGTCGTCGCCGTCAACCTGGCGGCCCAGCTCGCGATCACGGCCGGTCTGGCCGAGGCCGCCCCCGGTCTCGTCCAGGTCTCGCTGGCCTCGACGAGCGGCATCGCCGGCAACCGCGGGCAGACGAACTACGGCTTCTCCAAGGCCGGCGTCATCGGCGCGACGCAGGCCTGGGCGGTCCTGCTCGGCGAGGGCGGCGGGCGGGCGAACGCCGTCGCCCCCGGCTTCATCGAGACCGAGATGACGGCGTCCATCCCGGCCGTCCAGCGCGAGATCTCCCGGCGCGTCTCCTCGCTCGGTCAGGGCGGCAAGCCCGTGGACGTCGGCGAGGCCGTCGCCTTCCTCGCCTCGCCCCAGGCCGGCGGGATCAACGGACAGGTGCTGCGCGTGTGCGGCCAGAACCTCGTGGGACGGTGACGGAGGCGATGGAACCGATGGACGACGCGACGCACGAGCCCGAGGACGTCGGACGCCACGGCGAGGAGCACGGCGACGCGCCCTGGATCGACGACCTCCTGGAGGAGGACGCCGCCTCGCGCGCGGCGCACCCCGAGGCGACGGTCGACCACGGGGCGCCCGAGCGCGTCGAACGCCTCGACGCCGTCCCCGAGCCCGGCCGCGTGTACGCCGCGGCGCTCGCCCGGTCCGGCCGGCTCATGCTCGGCGCGAGCGCCGGGACGCAGGACCCGGCCCGGGCACACGTCCCGGACGTCGCGCTCGAGATCGCCGGCATCCGCCTCGACCAGGAGCGTCTCGACGCCTACCGCGCGCTCGTCGGCGACCGCGCCGCCGAGTCGACCCCGCCCGGCTTCGTCCACGTGAGCCTGTTCGGGCTCCAGCTCGCCCTCATGACGCGTCCGGACTTCCCGCTCCCGATGCTCGGGATGGTCCACGTCGCCAACCGGGTCGAGCAGCTGCGCGCCGTCACCTGCGCCGACGAGCTGACCGCCCGGACCTGGGCGCGCGCGCTCGCGCTCCGCCCGATCGGCGACGGCGAGCACGTCGGGACGCAGGTCGAGCTCGTGACGGAGGTCCGCACCGCGGGCGCCGTCGCCTGGCAGGGCGTCTCGACCTACCTGGCCAAGGGGGTCGCACTGCCGCGGCTGCCGATCCTCGCCCGCGATCCCCGCGAGCCCTTCGCGCCGCCGGTCCCGACCGGCGGCTGGACGACGGACCGCGTCCGGAGCAAGGAGTACGCCCGGGTCTCGGGTGACCGGAACCCGATCCACACCTCGTCGCTCGCGGCGCGGGCGTTCGGGTTCCCGCGCGTCATCGCGCACGGGATGGACACCGCGGCCCGCGCGCTCGCGGCGCTCGGACCGGTCCGCGGGGAGGCGTTCACGTGGCGGGTCGACTTCGCCGCGCCGGTGCTCGTGCCCGGTCGCGTCGCGCTGCGCGTCGAGCGGGTCGACGACCTGGAGACGACGCCGGACAGCCGTCGGCCGGGCTGGGCGATGCGCGCCTGGGAGCCAACGAAGGGGCGGCTCAACCTCGACGGCTCGCTCGCCCTCGCCTGACCGCTCCGACATCGGGGTGACCTCGATCGCGATACGCGACCGGAGTCACCCCGACGTCGGAGGCCGTGGGCGTCAGCCGGCGACGATCCCGCGCAGCGCCAGCAGCTCGACCTCGTCGTCGTGGTGCACGCTGCCGTGCTCGATCACCCCGATCGACTCCTCCACCACCCGCTCCCCGAGCACGGAGTCCAGGAAGATGAACGTGACCTGGCCGGCCACGTCGTCGGGCACGGCGTCGAACGCGTCGTGCGTCACGTACACGTCGACCTTGCCGTCCGCCCGGCGACGGGCCCGCACGCGCGCGCCCGCGAAGTCGATCGTGTGCGGGGGCGCCTCGGCGTCGGTGGACCCGATCTGGATCTCGAAGCTCGTGGGGTCGGGCACGGGCTGGCGGCGGTTGTCGTAGGTGACCTGCGGGTCGGCCGGAGCCCCGGCGAGCCAGCGGTCGGCGAGCTCCTGCTTGGCGGGGTCTCCGCCCGGGGTGAACGCGAGGGCGAGCAGCTTCTCCCGTCCGGGTCCCATCTCGAAGGCCAGGCCGATCGCGTCGGCGTGCGCGGCGATCTCCCGCACGAGGTCGTTGCGCTCGTCGACGCGGGTCTCGCGCGCGTCGTCACCCGCCGCGTCGCCCGCGTCGTCCGCGGGGACCAGCGTCGCGAGCGCCCGCGCCCGGCCGTCCTCCGACCACCAGGTCCAGAACCGGTCGACGGCGGCTCCCCGGCGATCGGACATGACCTGCTCGCGCTTGCGCGTCTTCCAGCTCTCGAAGAACCCCATGGGCGGCCACGCTACCGTCGGCCCGTCCCACGATGCGAGACGGTGAGCGGGAGTTATCCACCAGTTTCGTCCACAGGCCTGTGTGTGAGGCACATCACAGCAGGTCGCCCTGTGGACGAGCGTGGGGACGCGCTGTGGACGCGAAACTGCTCGCCCGAACCTGTTGCGCCGCCCCCGGAACCCGGGCAGTCTCAAGGCACTCGGAACACCGAGGGAGAAGGACCGGGAGACCGGGACGGACCCCGAGGCCCGGGTCGGTCGGAGTCGGAGGCACGCAGCGGTTCGCCGCAGCGAGGCACCCGGCACCGGACGGACGACCGGCAGGTCGTCGGACCACGTGGGAGACCACACGGTGCCCGACCAGGCACCGGGGACGACAAGACACCGATCGTCGGACCACTGGGAGAACCCGGCTGGTGCGATCCTCACGGAACGCCCCTGGGAGCGACCAGACGTCATGTGGTCGCATGGCAACCCGGCAGTCGTCGCCGCGGTCCTCGGACAGCAGCGGTCGACGGTGCGGCAAGGCCCCCGGGCTCGGCCGCCCGAACCGGTCCACCACCCCCGGGTGGCGGACCAGGAGATGCCGGATGGTCACACACGAAGGGCCCCTCGACACGCTACGTCGAGGGGCCCTTCGGCTGTTCTCAGGATGGCACCGGGACGCGGCCCGCCCCGGGAACGACACGCGTGCCCCGGCCAGATCGCCGGGGTCTGCGGCGCGCCGCCGGGTTCAGCTCGCCGTCGCGTCCGTCGTCGCCCACGCCGGGTCGCCGGCACCGTCGGCGCCCTCGCCGCCGGCACCGTCCGCATCGGCGCGACCGGCGTCATCGGCCGTCCCGGCGAGCAGGCCCTCCTTCACGCTGCGCCGCAGCACCTTCCCGATGAGCGAGCGCGGCAGCTCGCTCACGACGTGCAGCTCCTTCGGCAGCGCGTACCCCGTGAGGTGCTGCGCCGCCCACGCGCGCAGGTCGGCGAGCGAGATCTCGGGCACGGTCCCGTCGAGCACGACGGCGGCCACCACCTTCTCGCCGATGTCCCCGGCCGGCATCCCGACGACGGCGACGTCGGCGACCCCCGGCATCTCCCGCAGGTGGTCCTCGACCTGCGACGGGTAGACCTTGAACCCGCCCGTCACGATCATCTCCTTGATCCGGTCGACGAGCGTGACGAACCCGGTCTCGTCGCGCACCACGATGTCGCCGGTCCGCAGCCACCCGTCCTCCAGGAGCTGTGCCGCGCTCTCCTCCGGCCGGTTCCAGTAGCCGCGGAACACCTGCGGACCGCGGACGAGCAGCTCGCCGCGGGTGCCGTCCGACACGTCGTCGAGCGTCTCGGGATCGACGACGCGGATCTGCGTCGAGGGGAACGGCAGCCCGAGCGACCCGGGCCGCCGCGCCGGCGAGACGGGGTTGCCGAGCGCGACGGGACCGGTCTCCGTCATGCCGTAGCCCTCGATCGCATACCCGCCGGTCGCGCTCTCCCACTCCCGCGCGGTCTGGGCCGGGAGCGGCATCGCGCCGGAGAACGCGAACGAGAAGGACGTGAGGTCGACGCCCTTGGCGGCCGCCACCCGGACCGTGCGCTCCAGCATCGGCGGCACCGCCGGGAAGAACGTCGCGGGTCGGCGCCGCTGCGACGCGACGATGGCCTCGGGGTCGAACCGGGGGAACGGGACGAGCGTCGAGGCCGTGCGGATGCCGAGCACGAGCAGCGTCTGCAGCCCGAACGCGTGGAAGAACGGCAGCGCTCCGACCATGGTCTGCTCGCCGCGGCCCATCCGCGTCCACTCCTCGCACTGGACGGCGTTCGCGAGGAGGTTGCGGTGGGTGAGGACGGCGCCCTTCGGGGTGCCGGTCGTCCCGCCGGTGTACTGCAGGATCGCGACGTCGTCGGCCCCGGGGAACGGGTGGCTCTCGGGCAGCTCCGGCGCCTCCAGCACGCTCTCCCAGCGCACCGCCGCGCGCGGGACGGGGCCGCGCATCGTGGCGCGGGCGCGACGGGCAGCGCGGAGCGGGAGCGAGAGCATGAGGCGCGAGGACCGCGGCAGATCGGCCGTCAGGTCGACCGCGACGACGGTGCGCAGCGCGCTGCCCTCGCGCGCCGCGAGCGCGGCCGGGACGCTCGGCTCCCAGGCGATCGCCACGAGCGCGCCCGAGTCCGCGAGCTGGTGGGCGAGCTGGCTCGCCGGGTAGGTCGGGTTGTGCTCGACGACGACGGCGCCCACCCGCAGCGCCGCGTAGAACGCGACGACGTGGGAGGTGCAGTTCGGCATGACGATGGCGACCCGGTCACCGGCCCGCACGCCGAGGTCGAGCAGTCCCTGCGCGGCACGGAGCACCCGGCGCTCGAGGTCGCGGTACGTCGTGGTCCGGCGCAGGAAGTCGACGGCCACGCGACGCGGCCAGGTGCGCGCGCTGGCGTGGAGCTGCTCCGGCACCGACTCGGCGGGGACGATGACCTCGCGCGGCGCCCAGGCCTCGACGGGCTGCGCGTCGCTCTCGTTCGGGGAAGCCAGCAGGACGCCGTCGGACGGGGGAAACCTCATGCTCCGACCGTAACCTACGGATGCGTAGGTTACGGTGTCGAACCGGCCGCGGTCAGGACCTTCACAGGGTCCGCCCGCGATGCGCGCGGAGCGTCAGGCGCGCGCGAGCACCGAGGCGATGGCGGACGTGAAGAACGTCAGCCCGTCGATGCCCTGCCGCGGACCGGCCGCGGCGTCCGGCCCGAAACCGGGCTCGATCGCGTGCTCCGGGTGCGGCATGAGCCCCACGACGTTGCCGCGCTCGTTCGTGATCCCGGCGATGTCCCGGCGGGAGCCGTTCGGGTTGACGCCGACGTACCGGAACGCGACGAGCCCCTCGCCCTCGAGCCGGTCGAGCGTCGCCTCGTCGGCGACGTACTGGCCGTCCTGGTTCTTCAGCGGGACGACGATCTCCTGGCCCCTGCGGTACTCGTGGGTCCAGGCCGTGTCGGCGTTCTCGACGCGGAGCTTCTGGTCGCGGCAGATGAAGTGCAGGTGGTCGTTCTTCACCATCGACCCGGGCAGCAGGTGCGCCTCGGTCAGCATCTGGAAGCCGTTGCAGATCCCGAGGGCGGGCATGCCGCGGTTCGCCGCGTCGACGATCTCGGACATGACCGGCGCGAACCGCGCGATCGCACCGGCGCGCAGGTAGTCGCCGTAGGAGAACCCGCCGGGCAGGACGACGGCGTCGACGCCCTTGAGGTCGTGGTCGGCGTGCCAGAGCGGGACGGCCACGCCACCGGCCCGGCGTACGGCGCGGGCGGCGTCGCGGTCGTCGAGCGTCCCCGGGAAGGTGACGACGCCGATCCGGGCCCCGTTCGCGTCGGGGGTCGCGGCGGTGCCGGCCGCCTCGGCGACGGGGGCGGTCACTCGGACTCCTCGGCCTCGACGCGCACCACGTCCTCGATGACCGGGTTGGACAGGACGGTCTCGGCCGCGCGGCGGACGTCGGCGAGGACCTCCGGCGTCACCGGCCCGTCGACGGTGAGCTCGAACCGCTTGCCCTGACGGACACCGGTGATCCCGGAGAACCCCAGTCGCGGGAGCGCGCCGTTGACGGCCTTCCCCTGCGGGTCAAGGATCTCGGGCTTGGGCATGACCTCGACGACGATGCGCGGCATGGTTCGCTTTCGACTTGTCGGTGGGAACGAGGCGATCCTACCGGTCGGTGGTCGATGCCAAGATGGAGCCCATGAGCCTCACGCCCGAGCAGCCGGAGACGCCGCACGCGCCCGAGGGGTCGAGCACGCCCCCGCCGCCCCCCGCGTTCCCGCCCGTGCCGCCGGCACCGCCCGCGCCCGGGACGCCCGAGGTCCCGACGGTCCCCGGCGCGCCGACGCCGCCGGCCGCGCCCGAGGTTCCGGCCGCGCCCGAGGTTCCGACGCCGCCCGCGCCCCCGGTGCCGCCCGCGCCGGTTGTTCCGCCCGCGCCGGTCGCGCCGCCGGTTCCGGTGGAGCCGCCGGTTCCGGTGGAGCCGCCGGTTCCGGTGGAGCCGCCGCTGCCCGGCGAGCCACCGGCTCCCGCCGAGGACGAGGACGCGGGGCGCGCGGAGGAGACGGAGGTCTCGGAGCAGGAGCCGGTCGCCGAGGTCGAGCCGGAGGCCGTCGATCCGGAGCCGGAGCACTCGTCCGAGGCCGAGCAGGAGCCGACCGCCGAGGCCGAGGTGCGCCCGGAGCCCGAGCCGACCCCCGAGCCCACCAGCACGCGGCTGTCCTGGACGCCGCCCGTCGACCCGCTGCTCCTGGAGGCTGCGGCCGCCCTGCGCGCCGCCGCCGCCCTGGCCGAGCAGACACCCGACCGCACCTGGTCCGGCTGGGAGACCGCGCACCTGGAGTGGTCGCAGGCCGGGACGCAGCACTCCGGTCGGACGTACCTCACGACGCCCGAGGGCGTCGTCCGGCTCGAGGTCCCGGACGCGGCGGTGACCGCCCTCGCCCGGCTGCGCGCGGCCAAGGCCGACCCGACCGCCGGCGCGTGGCTCGCCGCCTACCTCACCGTGACGCCGGGCTCCGACGACGTCACGGCCACGTTCGAGTGGGAGCGGCGCCCGTACTGGAACGCGCCGGGCCTGCGCATGGTGCCGGCCGCGGGCGAGCCGCTCCCCGCCACGCCGATGCCGACCGACGAGCAGTGGCTCGCCGACCTGCGCAGCTACCCGCGCAGCGCCGAGCTGGTCCCGGACTGGCTGCGCAACTCCACGGCGACGCCCGGTGCCGCCGCGGCCGCGCTGCGTCGCCGGCTCGACGACGTCGGCTACCCCGGGGAGGCCGTCCTGCTGCCGAGCGAGTCGCCGTCGGCGTCGCTGCTCGAGGGCGCGATGGAGGTCCGCGCGGTCGGCAGCCGGTTCGAGGTCGGCGTGCGCGACTACGGCGTCTTCGAGTCCTTCCACTCGGCCGCGACCGAGCGCGAGGCCTGCGACTGGCTGTGGAGCTACCTCTCGGCGCCCGTCCCGGCCGCAACGCCCGTGCCGCGGCACGACCTCGACACCCGCTCCGCGTCCTACCGCCCGAGCTACGCCCAGCTCTACGGGCAGCTCCAGGCGGGCGGCGGCGCGATCCTCACGACGCTGCCGGCGGGCGTCGCGCTCGACCGGATCGGCGCCCTCGACGGGGTCTTCCTGTCCCCGTGGGCCACGCCGATCGAGATGCGGGCGCTCCCGCCGGTCGCCGGTCAGCAGCACGTGCGGCTCTTCCAGCTCCTGACGACGCGGCCGCTGACCGTCGAGGCGGAGATCGTCCAGCCGTGGTTCGGCCAGCCGGGCGGCTCGCTCCGGTTCCGGCTCGCCCAGGACGGCGAGGGCGTCCGCCAGCTCGTCCAGTCCGGTGCCCTGCTCCAGGTGACCGTCGGCCCCTGACGACGGCTGGCCAGCTACCCGGCGGCCGCCGGTCCCCGTCTGCCCGCCGGTTGCCCGGCTACAGCCAGTCGCGGCCGGTGAGCCGCTCGTACGCCTCGACGTAGCGGGCTCGGGTCAGCTCGACCACCTCGGCCGGCAGCGCCGGCGGCGGCTCGTCCGACGCGCGGTCCCAGCCCGACGCCGCCGACGTCAGCCAGTCGCGCACGTACTGCTTGTCGAAGCTCGCCTGGGACTGCCCCGGACGCCACGTCGCGGCGTCCCAGAACCGCGAGGAGTCCGGCGTCAGCACCTCGTCGCCGAGCACGATCCGCGCCGCCGCGTCGCGGTCCTCGCCGTCGACGCTCGGCAGCGAGCCGAACTCGAGCTTGGTGTCGGCGAGCACGATCCCGCGCTCGGCCGCGATCTCCTCGGCCGCCTCGTAGACGGCGAGCGTCGTCGTCCGCAGCGCGGCGGCGACCGACTCCCCCACGACGGCCGCGACCTGCTCGAAGGTGACGTTCTCGTCGTGCTCCCCGACCGCGGCCTTGGCCGCCGGCGTGTAGATCGGACGCGGCAGCGGCGACCCGTCGACCAGCCCCTCCGGCAGCCGCAGCCCGCAGACCGTCCCGTCCGCGCGGTACTCGGCCAGGCCGGAACCCGTGAGGTACCCGCGCGCCACGCACTCGACGGGGTACATGTCCAGCCGGCGACAGATCATCGCGCGGCCCTCGACCGAGGACGGCACGGCGAGCGAGACCAGGTGGTTCGGCACGACGTCCGCGAGTCGCTCGAACCACCACACCGACAGCGCCGTGAGGATCGCGCCCTTGTCCGGGATCGGCGTGGCGAGCACGTGGTCGTACGCGGAGATCCGGTCGCTCGCGACGACGAGGACGACGTCGTCGCCCCACTCGGGGTTCGCCTCGGGGACGTAGAGGTCGCGGACCTTGCCGGCGGCGACGTGCCGCCAGCCCGGGATCGTCGCGGGCAGGGCCGTCGGCTGTTCGCTCACGTCGCCAGTGTGGCAGAGCCGCCGACGCCCCCACCATCGGCCGCGGCCTCGGACGTGGCACCGGCCAGCGCCGTGCGCCGACCGATCAGGAACGTCGCGATGCCGACCGCGAGCGCCAGCGCGAAGCACGACGCGTACGCCACCGCGCCCGCCTCGACGCCGCCGACCGTGACCGCGAGCACGCCCATGACCGCCGTGATCGACGAGGCCCCGACGGCATCGCTGATGGACAGCGCCGCCGACGCCGCGCCCTGCTCCCTGACCGGCGCGTAGGCGAGCACGAGCATGGTGATCCGCGGCATCGCGAGGCCCATCCCCGACCCGCCGACGAACCAGCCGACGAGCGCGCCCCACACGCCGAACCCGGCCAGGACGCTGACGAGCTGGATGCCGACGGCGAACGCCACGATGCTCGACCCGATGACGACGAGCCGCGGCGACGGCGCCCGCAGCCCGAGCCGGGCCTGGATCGCCGAGCCGATCGACCACGAGATCGCGCCGGCCGTGAGCACGAGCCCGGCGCGCGATGGCGTGAGGTCGTGCTCGCGCTGGAGCATGAGCGGCAGGTAGATCTCGGTGCCGAAGTAGGTCGCGGCGAGCGTGCCGCGCACGAGGATGGTCGCGGGCAGCCCGCGGGCGGCGAGCAGCGTCCCCGGCGGAAGGAGCTGCCGCAGGGCGAGGACCACGAGGACCAGGACCGCGGCCACGCCGGCCCACACGATCGGACCGTCGATCACCTCGACCAGGCTGCCGACCGCGACGACTCCGATCGCGACGACCGTCGCCAGCGCCAGCGCCACGGGCGTGGCCAGCACGCGGGCGCCGCGCCGCGGGGCGCCGGGGCCGCCGTCCACCGTCGCAGCGGCATCCACCGCGAGGACGCCGGCCGCGTCGTCGATCCGGGTCGGGTCGGCGCTCGCGTCGCCACCCGCGCCGCCGGCGCGGGACGCCGCGCGCAGCGAGCGCAGCGCCGGAACGAGGAGGGCGAGCGCCGGGATCTCCACGAGCGCGACGCCGAGGAACACCCAGTGCCAGCTCGCGTGCTCGGTGATGACGCCCGCGAGGTACGGGCCGACCATCGACGGCACGACCCAGGCCGCGGAGAAGAGCCCGAAGATGCGCGGCTGCAGGAATGCCGGGTACAGGCGCGCGATGAGGACGTAGAGCGTCACGGTGATGGCGCCGCCGCCGAGCCCCTGGAGGAACCGGCCGACGACGAGGATCGGCATCGAGCCGGCCGTCCCGGCCACGACGAGTCCGACGAGGAAGACGACGACGCCGCCGACGAGCGGCCCGGCGGGTCCGGAGCGGTCGGACCACCGGCCGGTCGCGACCATCGCGATGACCGAGGCGGCGAGCGTCGAGGAGAAGGCGACGGCGTAGAGCTCCTGGCCGTCGAGGTCGGCCGCGACGATCGGCATGACGGTCGTGACGGCCATGGCCTCGAACGCCGCGAGGAGCACGAGGACGAGCGACCCGATCGTCGTCCAGCGCAGGTCGGGTCCCCACAGCGACGTGGGTGAGGAGGGGGAGGACGGCGAGCCGAAGGGCGAGGGCTGCGTCGTCTCGTAGGGGGCGGGGGCGTCGGTCACGGGGAACCTCAGGCGTGCGGCGCCGCGGGCCCGGTGGGGCCTTCGGGTCGGCGCGGGAGACCCGGGACCACCGGGGCCGCACGGGCGGCGTCGCGGGTCCGGAGGGGCCGTGCGCGAACGCGGGACGTGGGTCGACCGAGCGGTCGCACCCATCGTCGCACACTCCGGGCGCGCGTCCCCGGCCCGCGCCCGGCATCGTGGCGAGCGCCACCCGCACCGCATGGCGGACGCCGCGCCCACGGGCTGGACGCAGCAGGGCAGAATGGGGCCATGACTGAGCCTGTCGCTGATATCGGTGTCGTCGGACTTGCGGTGATGGGGTCGAACCTGGCCCGCAACCTCGCCCGGAACGGCAACAAGGTCGCCATCTTCAACCGCTCGCCGGAGAAGACCGAGCACCTCGTGGTCGAGCACCCGGAGGCCGAGTTCGTCCCGACCTTCACCTACGAGGAGTTCGCGGCGTCGCTCGCGCGCCCGCGCACGGCCATCATCATGGTGAAGGCCGGCGCCGGGACGGACGCGGTCATCGACGAGCTGGTCCGCGTCTTCGAGCCGGGCGACATCATCGTCGACGGGGGGAACGCGCACTTCCCGGACACGATCCGTCGCGAGAAGGCGGTCCGCGAGACCGGCATCAACTTCGTCGGCGCCGGCATCTCCGGCGGCGAGGAGGGCGCGCTCAACGGCCCGTCGATCATGCCCGGCGGCTCGGACGAGGCGTGGGTGACGCTCGGCCCGATCCTGCGCTCGATCGCGGCGATCGCCGAGGGCGAGCCCTGCGTGACGCACATCGGCCACGACGGCGCCGGCCACTTCGTCAAGATGGTCCACAACGGCATCGAGTACGCCGACATGCAGCTCATCGCCGAGGCGTACGACCTGATCCGTCGCGGCACCGGCAAGACCCCGGCCCAGATCGCCGACGTCTTCGCCGAGTGGAACACGGGCGAGCTCGAGTCCTACCTCGTCGAGATCACGGCCGAGGTGCTGCGCCAGAACGACGCCGCGACGGGCGAGGCCCTCGTCGACGTCATCCTGGACGAGGCCGGCGCCAAGGGCACCGGCGCGTGGACCGTGCAGACGGCGCTCGACCTCGGCGTCCCCGCGTCGGGCATCGCGGAGGCCGTGTTCGCGCGGTCGCTGTCCTCCCAGCGCGGTCAGCGCGACGCGGCGGTCGGCCTGCCCGGTCCGGCCCCGGCCGAGCACGAGGGCTTCGCGCACGACGCGGAGACCTTCGTCGAGCAGGTCCGGCTGGCGCTGTACGCCTCGAAGATCGTCGCCTACTCGCAGGGCTTCGACATCATCCGCGCGGGCGCCGCCGCCTACGACTGGGCGATCGACCTGGGCGCCGTCTCCAAGATCTGGCGCGGCGGGTGCATCATCCGCGCCCAGTTCCTCAACCGGATCGCCGACGCGTACGCGGCGCAGCCCGACCTGCCGCTGCTGCTCGCCGCGCCGTACTTCGCCGAGGCGCTCGGCCGCGCGCAGGACGCGTGGCGCGAGGTCGTGACGGTCGCGGCCGCCTCGGGCATCCCGGCGCCGGCCTTCGCATCCTCGCTCGCCTACTACGACGGCCTGCGCGCCGACCGCCTGCCGGCCGCCCTCGTCCAGGGCCAGCGCGACTTCTTCGGCGCGCACACGTACCGGCGGGTCGACCGCCCGGGCGTGTTCCACACCGAGTGGTCGGGCGACCGGTCGGAGACGCAGGAGTCCTAGCCCGCGACCATGCGCTACCGCCTCGAGGACTCGATCCGGATCGGCCGCCCGGCGGCCGAGGTCTTCGCGATCGTCAGCGACGTCACGCGAACCGGTGAGTGGAGCCCGCAGTGCTACGCGTGCGAGTGGGCGGGGCCGGACCGCACGGTCGGCGCCACCTTCGTCGGCCACAACCGCACACCCGAGCGGACGTGGACGACGACGTCGCGGGTGGTCGCGAACGAGGCCGACGTCGAGTTCGGCTGGGCGGTCACCTCGAGCGACGTGCGCTGGGGCTACCGGCTCGCCGCCCTCGACGACGGCGCGACGCTGCTCACCGAGTACACGGAGTTCGGGGCGAGGGCCGAGGCCGTCTTCGCCGAGCGGTTCGGGGACGACGCGGAGCACCAGGCGCGGGTCCGGCTGACGGCGGCGGCCGAGGGCATCCCCGTGACGCTGCGCCGGATCAGGGAGATCGCGGAGTCGGCTCCCGTCCCGGGCGCCTGACCACCTGAGCACCCGTCCGCTGTCCGCGGACCCGCGGGCACCTCATCCCGCCGTGGCCGGCCCGCGAGCGGCATCACCGCAGGTCAGGACCGCCTCCGTCACCTGGGACGCGATCGCCCACCGCACCGATCCGCACGGAGCGGACGGGTCTAGCCCGGGACCTCGACCTCGCCGCGCTCGGCGGCCAGCGCGATGTCGCGCCGGACGCGGGCGTCGGCCAGACCGATCCGCTCGACGCCGGCGTAGGCGGCACCGCGAGCCTGCGCGAGCGTCGCGCCCGCGCCCACCACCGAGAGCACCCGGCCGCCCGAGCTCACGAGCTCCCCGTCCGCGTCCCGGGCGGTGCCGGCGTGCAGGACCCACACGTCGTCGAGCTCCTCGGCGGCCTCGACACCGGTGATCGTCCCGCCCGTGACGGCGCCCTCGGGGTAGCCCGGCGCCGCGACGACGACCGTGACGGCGGAGCCCGCGTCCCAGGTGAGCTCGACCTGGTCGAGCCGGCCGGTCGCCGCGGCGAGCAGCGCCTCGTCGAGCGGGGAGCGCAGTCGCGCGAGCACGACCTGCGTCTCGGGGTCGCCGAACCGCGCGTTGAACTCGATGACCCGCAGGCCGCGCGACGTGAGCGCGAGCCCGCAGTAGAGCAGCCCGACGAACGGGGCACCGCGGCGCGCCAGCTCCTCGATCGTCGGCTGCGCGACCCGGGCCACGACCTCGTCGACGAGACCGTCGGGGGCCCAGTCGAGCGGGGAGTACGCGCCCATGCCACCCGTGTTGGGGCCGGTGTCGCCCTCGCCGATCCGCTTGAAGTCCTGCGCCGGCTCCAGCGGCACGACGCTCGTCCCGTCGGAGAGGCAGAACAGCGAGACCTCGGGACCGTCGAGGAACTCCTCGACCACCACGGCCCGCGCCTCGTCGTCGGTCCTCGCCAGGCACGCCGCCGCGTGGGCGAGGGCCTCGACCCGGTCCGACGTCACCACGACGCCCTTGCCCGCGGCCAGCCCGTCGTCCTTGATGACGTAGGGGGCGCCGAACGCGTCGACCGCCGCCTCGACCTCGGCGAGCGTCGTGCACACGTGGGCCATCGCGGTCGGGACGCCGGCCGCAGCCATGACGTCCTTCGCGAACGCCTTCGACCCCTCGAGCCGGGCGGCGGCCGCGTCGGGGCCGAACACGGGGATTCCGGCCGCGCGCACCGCGTCGGCGACGCCGGCCACCAGCGGGGCCTCCGGGCCGACGACGACGAGGTCGGCGCCCACCTCCCGCGCGAGCGCGGTGACGGCGGCGGGGTCGGCGGCCTCGACCGCGCGGTTCTCCGCGAGCGCGGCGGTGCCGGGGTTGCCGGGTGCGACGACGAGGTCGGCACCCGCCTGCGCGAGCGAGCGGGCCAGGGCGTGCTCTCGGGCACCGGAGCCGATGAGGAGGATCTTCACGGACCACGAGCCTACTGGCGCGGCGACGGGACGCCGCCGCGCGGGGGTCGAGGTCAGCGCGCGGGGGGCTCGACCTCGACGAGCGGGACGACGTCGAGGTAGATCCGCGTCCGGACCGCGTCGGGCGGGGCGGTCCGCCCCCGGGCGACGCGGATCCTGGCCTGGACCAGCTCCTGCAGCTGCGCCGACAGCTCCTCGATCTCCGCCGGCGTGAGCTCGACCGTCGCACCCGACAGCAGGCCGACCTGCTCGCGCATCGGGTCGCTCGAGTTGGCCCAGGCCGTCAGGGCGGTCGCCCGCTCGGCGATCACCTGGTGCAGGACGGCCATCGCCGCCGGCTTGGTCGACGGATCGGCGAGGAGCTGCGGGTCGGTCATGTCGAACCCGACGGACCGCCACCAGCGCTCGCGCCCGCCGGTGTGCCGCGGGTCGTCCTCGACGAAGCCGTGCCGCTCGAGCTGACGCAGGTGGTAGCTCGTCTGGCCGCTGCTCTCCCCCAGCGCGCGGGCGAGGCCGCTCGCCGTCGCCGACCCGCGCCGGCCGAGCTCCGAGTACAGCGCCATCCGCAGGGGGTGCGCGAACGCCTTGAGCGCCTCCGGCCCGACCGAGAGGTGCCGTCGCTGCTGCGCGTCCGCGCCGGGCTCGTCGGGCTCGTGCTTGCCATCCGTCATATGCAGAGATACCTTTGCATAGATTCCTTTGCAGAGGTTCCTCTGCACGACGACTCTACGGAAGGACGGCGCCGATGTCCGCCACCCACGCCGCGCGCGGCAGCGACGCCCCCGCGACCACCTCACCCCCGCCGTCACCCCGCCTCCCGCTCGGCCGCCCGTTCGCCGCGCAGCTCACCTCGACGGGGCTGGCCAACCTGGGGGACGGCCTGCTCGGCACGCTCGTGCCGCTGCTCGCCCTCGGGCTCACGTCGTCCCCGGCCCAGATCTCGCTCCTGTCGGCCGCGACCTGGCTGCCCTGGCTCCTGTTCGGGCTCGCGGCCGGCGTCCTGATCGACCGGATCGACCGTCGCCACGCCCAGATCACCGCCCTGGTGATCCGCGCGGGCCTGCTCGCCGGCGGTGCGGTGCTCGGCGGGCTCGGCCTGCTCAGCATGCAGCTGCTCGTCGCGCTCACCCTGGCGTACGGGATCACGGAGGTGGTCGCCGACCTCGGCGCGACGTCGATCGTGCCGGACCTCGTCCCCCGCGACCGCCTCTCCACCGCGAACGGCCGGATCGTCGCCGTGCAGCAGGTCGCCAACGGGTTCCTCGGCGCCCCGCTGGCCGGCGCGCTCGTCGTGGTCGGCGCGGGCGTCGGGCTCGGGTCGGCGGCAGCGCTCGCGGTGCTCGCCGCGCTCGTCCTCCTCGTCGGCCTGCGCGGCAGCTACCGCCACGCCCCGGCGCGCGAGGACTCGCCCGCCCGCACCGCCCGCCCGACGCGCCGCAGCCCGCTCGCCCGCCCGCTGGCCGAGGTCCGCGAGGGCCTCTCCTTTCTCGTGCACCACCCGGTCGTGCGGCCGATGGTCATCACCTCCTCGGTGCTCAACTTCGCCAGCACGGGCTACTTCGCGGTGTTCATCCTCTGGGTGGTCGGCACGACGTCGCACGTGGGGCTGACCGAGGCGCAGTTCCCGCTCCTCATGCTGGGGTTCGCCGCCGGCGCCGTCGGTGGCTCGTTCCTGGCCCCGACGGTGCGGAACCGGTTCGGCGAGCTGCCGACGATCGTCGCGTCGCTCACGCTCAACAGCCTGCTGCTGCTCGCGCTGATCCCGGTCGCCGACGGGGTGCTGCTCGCCGCCGTCCTCGCGCTCGTCGGGGTGCTCAACTCGATCGGCAACGTCGTCTCGATGGCGCTGCGGCAGCGGATCGTGCCCGGCGAGCTGCTCGGCCGCGTCGGCGGAGCCTCCCGCACGCTCGCGTACGGACTGATGCCGCTGGGCGCGATCGCCGGCGGGCTGGTGGCCGAGCGGTGGGGCCTCGTCGCGACCTTCGTCGGCGCCGGCGCGATCTCGTTCGCCGCCTGCGTCTACCTCGCGCTCACCGTGCGCCCGTCGATGATCGACGACGCGGAGCGCTCGCTCGGGACGGCGCGTCCGGCGGACGGCTAGAGCTCCTCGAGCACGCGGCGCAGCCTCGGACGGGAGTCGAGGAACGCCTCCTGCAGCTCCAGCTCGCGGGCCGCCTCGACGCCGTCCAGCCGCCCGAGCAGGTACGGGGTCAGCCGGTCGAGCCCGTCGCCCGACAGGGCGATCTCCCGCAGCATCCCGCGCGCGACGTGCGCGTCGTGGACGTCGCCCAGGACCGCCGTCGCCTTCTTGAGCCGGGCGGCCGCACGCTCCGCCGGCCGCCACCCGACGAGCGCGAGCGCGTCGGCCGCGTACCGCGCGCGCTTGGCGCCGATCCGCGCTCGGTGCCAGGCGTGCGGGTCCCGCCCGGCCCGCAGCAGCTTCACCCGGCGGCGAGCGCGTCGGGCGGCCGAGGCGACGAGCGGGGCGAGCGCGCGACGGGCGCGCTCCTCCGACCGGTCCGGACGGACGCCGGGCTCTCCGGCCGCGGCGACGAGCGCGTCGACCAGGGCGAGGTAGCGCTCGGAGCGGAGGTCCTCGACGGCGCGCCGGTGCGCCGCGACGAACCGCGGCTCCAGCGCGGCCACGACGGCGGCGCGCGCCAGCTCGGTGTCGCTCACGCTCTCGACGCCGGCCTCGCCATCGGGCTCGGCGGCGCCCGCGTCACCGGGGGCGCCCGTGACCGGGTCGTCGGCCAGCCGCGCGGCGTCGGCGTGCAGCAGCTCGACCTGGACCTCGGTGTCCCGGACCTCTCCGAACGCCCCGGCGATCCACGCCAGCTCCCGGCGCAGGTCGCGCCCCCACTCCTCGTCGAGCACGGGCGCGAAGATCCGCAGCACGCTGCGCAGCGTCCGCGCGGCGACCCGCAGGTCGTGCACCCCGGTCTCCTCGCCGCGCCGCACGCGCACGTCGGCGTCCAGCAGCTCGGTCACCTGGCGCGCGACGACGACGCGCAGGAGCTCGGCGACCGTCGGCTTGCGCGGGACCTCCGGCACCGTCACGTCGGCCGACCCGCGGGCCAGCCCGCCGAGGGCCTGGGCGCCCTTGCTGCGCGGGCTCGGCGTCGCACCGACGTCCCAGAGCAGCCGCCGCAGCGCGCGCACGACCTCCTTGGCGCGCGGGTGCGGACGACCGTCGGCGTCGAGGACGAGCTCCACCTCGATCTCGCGGAACACCTCCCCCTGGTGCAGCTCGCCGTCCGGGCCGATCCGGGTCGTGACCACGCCGTCGTCCGACACGAGCGCCACCGCGACGGCCTCGGCCGCACCGTCACCGGCCGCGTCGCCCGCCCCGCGCCCCGGCGCGACGAGCTCCCAGAGCCGGCGCCGGGTCTGCACGCCGGCGAGGGGGACGACGGGGACGCCGCGGGTCAGCGCCGCCACGACGTCGAGCAGCTCGGCCGGCGGCTGACCGACCTCGCCCGCCGCGAGCGGGACGTGCAGCTCGACGCGGCGGTCGAGGCCCGACCGCGCGGACCGGGACCCGAGCTTGAGGTGCCACCCCTCGTCCTCGCCGCCGGTCCGCCGGCGCAGCGTGATCCCCCAGCGGGCGAGCCGGGCGTCCGGGGTGTCGTGGTAGATCGCGTGGAGCGCGACGACGCCGCGTCGCCGCACCTCGATGCCGGGCAGGTCGAGCGGCGGCAGCGGCGTGCCGGGGGCCAGGCGAAGCTTGAGCTCGCGCTCGACCGACTCGGCTGGGCGACGGCCCGAGCGCTCGCGCCGGGTCTGCTCGGCTTCGGCACGGGGCATCGGGGCGCTCCTTCGCTGGCTCACGGGCTGTCGGGCGGGACGGCGAACCGTGGAGGTCCAAGGCTACGCGTCGAGGTCCGGCCGGGGACGCGGAACGGGGAGGCCCGGACGCCCGTCGGCGGTCGAGCCTCCCCGTTCGCGAGGAGTCGTGCTGGCTCAGCCGAGCAGTGCCTGGAGCGGGCCGCGGATGAAGTAGAGGACGAACAGCACGGAGGCGATCCACATGAGCGGGTGCACCTGGCGGGCCTTGCCGACGAAGATCTTGATGAGCACGAACACGACGAACCCGGCGCCGAGGCCCGTGGTGATCGAGTACGTGAACGGCATGAGGACGATGACGAGGAAGGCGGGGATCGAGATCTCCAGCTTCGTCCAGTCGATGCCGGTGATCTGCGTCATCATGAGGAAACCGACGAGGACGAGCGCCGGCGTCGCGGCCTCGAACGGCACGACGTTGACGATCGGCGAGAGGAACGTCGCGAGCAGGAACGCCGTCCCGGTCACGACGGACGCGAGACCGGTGCGCGCGCCCTCGCCGACACCGGCGGCCGACTCGATGTAGGCGGTGTTGGAGGACACCGAGCCCACGCCGCCGGCGATGGCGCCGACGGAGTCGACGACGAGGATCTCGCGGGTGCGGGGCGGGTTGCCGCCCTCGTCGAGCAGGTTCGCCTCGGCGCCGACGGCGACCATCGTCCCCATCGTGTCGAAGAAGTCGGCGAGCAGGAGCGTGAAGACGAGGAGGACGACGGCGATGATGCCGATCTTCTCGATCGAGCCGAACAGCGAGAACTGGCCGATGAGGGAGAAGTCGGGCAGCGCGACCGGCGAGCCGGGCCAGGTCGGGGTGTTGAGGGCCCAGCCCGTGCCGTCCTGCGCCCCGCCGACGTGCGCGATCGCCTCGACGAGGAACGCGAAGACCGTCGCACCGGCGATCGAGATGAGCAGGGCGCCGCGGACGTTGCGGATCCACAGGATGATCGCCGTGACGAGCCCGACGACGAACACGAGCAGCGGCCAGGACGCGATGGAGCCGTTGATGCCCAGCTCGACCGGGGTGGCCAGCGAGGCCGGGATGCGCACCAGGCCGGAGTCGAACAGGCCGATGAAGGTGATGAACAGACCGATCCCGACGCTGATCGCGACCTTGAGCTCCGCGGGGACCGCATTGAACACGGCCTCCCGGAACCCGGTGACGACGAGCAGCAGGATGATGATGCCCTCGAGGACGACGATGCCCATCGCGTCGGCCCAGGTCATGTCCGGCAGCATCGCGATCGAGAAGGCGACGACGGCGTTGAGGCCGAGGCCCGTCGCCATCGCGATCGGGAAGCGGGCGACGACGCCCATGAGGATCGACATGATGCCGGCGATGAGCGCGGTCGCGGCGGCGACCTTCGCGACCGACGACAGCTCGTCCCCGCCGAGGAACTGCCCGGAGCCGTCGGCGACGGTCCCGATGATGAGCGGGTTGAGCACGATGATGTAGCTCATCGCGAAGAAGGTGACGAGCCCGCCGCGGATCTCGCGGCCGATCGTCGACCCACGCTGGGTGATCGAGAAGTAGCGGTCGAGGAAGCCGGCGAAGCCCGCCGCGGGAGTCGTGGGCGCAGGAGGCGCAGACGTAGCCATGACCTACATCGTGGCGAAGGTTTGTTTCTCCCGCATCACCGGTCCACCCCTCGTCGCACGGCGCCGACCGTGTCAGATGCCGGCGCGGCTGGACCGGGGCCCCTCACCCGTCGGGGCGGCCGGCTCTCAGGTCCTCCGCGAGCATCACGAGGATGCCGCTAGGGCCACGCAGGTAGGTGAGCCGGTAGACGTCCTCGTACGTCGCGACGCCGCGGAGCGGGTGGCAGCCGTGGCGCGCGGCGATCGCGAGCGCCGCGTCGAGGTCGTCGACGGCGAGGGCGACGCGGTGCATCCCGATCTCGTTCGGCAGCGTCGGCTCGGTCTCGATCGCGTCGGGGTGCAGGTACTCGAACAGCTCGATGCGGCCGTGGCCGTCCGGGGTGCTCAGGAGCGCGATCCGGGCGTGGTTCCCGTCGAGACCGACCGCGGTGTCGGCCCACTCGCCGCTGACCGTGTCCCGCCCGACGAGCGTGAGCCCGAGGTCGGTGAAGAACGCGATCGTGGCGTCGAGGTCGCGGACGGCGATGCCGACGTTCTCGAGTCTGATGGCCATGCGCCGGATGCTACCGACGCCCGTCCGTCCGCGAGCGGGCCGTTCGCGGGTAGGCCGACGGCGCGGGGCCGCCGGAGGTGCCCCGCGACCCGGCCGCCGACGTCAGCCGAGGATCGGGTGGCGGACGATCGTGGCCTCGCGCTGCGGGCCGACGCCGATCGAGGAGATGCGCGTGCCCGAGATGTCCTCGAGGTGCTCGACGTAGGACCGGGCGTTCGCGGGCAGCTCCTCGAACGTGCGCGCGCCGGAGATGTCCTCCCACCAGCCGGGCAGGTACTCGTAGACCGGGACGGCGTGGTGGAACGCGCTCTGGTCGGCCGGCATCTCGTCGTAGCGGACGCCGTCGACGTCGTACGCGACGCACACCGGGACCTTCTCCAGGCCGGTGAGCACGTCGAGCTTGGTCAGCACGAGGTCGGTCAGCCCGTTGATCCGCGAGGCGTACCGCGCGATGACCGCGTCGTACCAGCCGCAGCGGCGCGGCCGGCCCGTCGTGACGCCGAACTCCCCGCCGGTCTTGCGCAGGAACTCGCCCATGTCGTCGTGCAGCTCGGTCGGGAACGGGCCCTCGCCGACGCGGGTCGTGTACGCCTTGATGACGCCGACCACGGAGTCGATCCGCGTCGGGCCGATGCCCGAGCCGGTGCACGCGCCGGCCGCCGTCGCCGAGGAGGACGTCACGAACGGGTAGGTGCCGTGGTCGACGTCGAGCATCGTCGCCTGACCCGCCTCGAACAGGAGGGTCTGCCCGGCGTCGAGCGCCTGGTTGAGCACGAGCGAGCAGTCCGCCACCATCGGCGCGAGCCGGTCGGCGAACGCGAGCAGCGCGTCCATCGTCTCCTCGACGGTGACGGCGCGGCGGTTGTAGACCTTGAGCAGGATCTGGTTCTTCAGGTCGAGGGCTCCCTCGACCTTCTCGCGCAGGATCTTCTCGTCGTAGAGGTCCTGGACCCGGATCCCGACGCGGTTCATCTTGTCCGCGTAGGTCGGCCCGATGCCGCGGCCGGTCGTCCCGATCTGGCGCTTGCCGAGGAACCGCTCCGTGACCTTGTCCAGCGTCCGGTTGTACGGCGGGATGACGTGCGCGTTGGCCGAGACGAGGAGCTTGGAGGTGTCGACGCCGCGGGCCTCGAGATGGTCGAGCTCGGAGAACAGGACCTCGATGTCGATGACGACGCCGTTGCCGATCACGGGCGTGACACCCGGCGAGAGGATGCCCGACGGCAGCAGGTGCAGCGCGTACTTCTCGTCGCCGATGACGACGGTGTGGCCCGCGTTGTTGCCGCCGTTGAACTTCACGACGTAGTCGACCTGGGCGCCGAGCTGGTCGGTTGCCTTGCCCTTGCCCTCGTCGCCCCACTGGGCTCCGACGACGACCACTGCTGGCATCTGGATCAACTCCTGGATCGGGTGCGTTGCCGCGCCCATCCTCCCAGACCCCGGTGGCTCGGTGCGCCAGGGGGTCCACCCCCAGCCGGCACGCCGACCTCGCGAACGCAGCGACGCCCCCGGTTCCGGCCACGAAGGCGGGAACCGGGGGCGTCGGCGCGACGCGCGCGTCGCGTCAGCCGCGGGGGCTGGTCACATCTTGTGGCCGGCGGAGCGGAGCTGCTGGCAGGCCTCCACCACGCGGGCGGCCATGCCGGCCTCGGCCAGCTTGCCCCAGGCGCGCGGGTCGTAGGCCTTCTTGTTGCCCACCTCGCCGTCGATCTTGAGGACGCCGTCGTACTGCGTGAACATGTGGCCGACGACGGGGCGCGTGAACGCGTACTGCGTGTCCGTGTCGATGTTCATCTTGATGACGCCGAAGTCGACGGCGGCGGAGATCTCCTCGGCCGTCGAGCCGGAGCCGCCGTGGAAGACGAGGTCGAACGGCTTGTCCTTGCCGAGCTTGCCGCCGACGACGTCCTGGATCTCCTTGAGGATGGCCGGACGCAGCTTGACGGCGCCCGGCTTGTAGACGCCGTGCACGTTGCCGAACGTGAGAGCCGTGAGGTAGCGGCCCTTCTCGCCGGAGCCGAGGACCTCGACCGTGCGCAGGCCGTCCTCGGGGGTCGTGTAGAGCTTCTCGTTGATCTCGGCCTCGTGGCCGTCCTCCTCGCCGCCGACGACGCCGACCTCGATCTCGAGGATCGTGCGGGCCGCCTGGGAGAGCTCGAGGAGCTCCGACGCGATGCTGAGGTTCTCCTCGAGCGGGACGTCCGAGCCGTCGTACATGTGCGACTGGAACGTCGGCAGACCGCCGGCCTTGACCTGCTCCGCCTCGAGCTGGAGGAGCGGGCGGACCCAGGAGTCGATGTTCTTCTTGACGCAGTGGTCGGTGTGCAGCGCGATGGTGACGCCGTAGCCCTTGGCGACCTCGGTCGCGTAGGCGGCCAGGGCGATCGAGCCGAGGACGCGGTCCTTGACCGTCGAGCCCGCCGCGTACTCGGCGCCGCCGACGGAGACCTGGATGATGCCGTCCGACTCCGCCTCGGCGAAGCCCTGGATGGCGGCGGTCACGGTCTGCGAGGACGTGATGTTGATGGCGGGGTAGGCGAACGAGCCGGCCTTGGCCCGGTCGATCATCTCGGCGTACTGCTCGGGGGTTGCGATGGGCATGGGGCTCCTTCGTCTCGGATGTCTCGGTGGGAACCTGTCGGCCCAAGTCTGGCACGCCCGGCCCCGCGCGCGGCAGGGACGTCCGTCCCGCGGCCGGCGGCCCCGTCGGGTGGCGCCGACGCACGGTCCGGGGCCGACGTCCGGCCCGGTCCTCGGGTCGCCGCGATCATCCTCCCTCGGCGCTGCGGTCGAGCGGCGGGACCGAGAGGTGCGCACCCGCCCACGCGTACATCGCGATGGCGCCGGCGGCCCCGGCGTTCATCGACCGGGTCGATCCGTACTGCGTGATGTGCCGGACCTGCGCGCACTCCGCGAGCATCGCCTCGCTCAGCCCCGGTCCCTCCGAGCCGAGGACGAGGACGCAGTCCCGCGGCAGCCCCGTCGTCTCCAGCGGCGTCGATCCGGGCACGTTGTCGATCCCCACGACGACGACGCCGGCCGCCCGCGCCCAGGCCGCCAGGTCGGCCGGCTCGGGGTGGTGGTGCACGTGGAGGTAGCGGTCCGTCACCATCGCACCGCGCCGGTTCCACCGACGACGGCCGACGACGTGCACGCCCGCGACGTTGAACGCGTTCGCGGTGCGGACGATCGAGCCGATGTTGAAGTCGTGCTCCAGGTTCTCGATCGCGACGTGCAGCGGGGCGCGCCGACGGTCGAGGTCGGCGACGATCGCCTCGACCGTCCAGTACCGGTACCGGTCGAGGACGTTGCGGCGGTCGCCGGCGGCGAGCAGCTCCGGGTCCAGCCGCGGGTCGTCCGGCCAGTCGTCGGGACCGCCGGGCCACGGCCCGACCCCGACCGCGCGCTCCGCCTCGTCACTCACGCGACCATCCTGCCGCGAGCCGGCGACGCAGCATCGACCGGCGTCGGCCGGGAGCCGACCGGGAGCCGACCGCGTCGACCACCCGGGCAAACGCAAGGGTCCTGTGAAGACCCGGCCGCCGTGCGGCGCAGGCCCTCGGCACCGCCCGCCCCGGCCGCTACCGTTGGCCGGTGCCCTTCCTCGACTCCTTCTCCGTCCTCGCGGACGCCGCCGGACAGACGATCGCGCTCGGCCCGGACTGGCTCGACGCCAACACGCTCATCGAGCGGTTCGGCGACGCCGCGCTCGTCGGGATCGTCGCGGTCATCTTCATCGAGACGGGGCTGCTCTTCCCGTTCCTGCCGGGTGACTCGCTGCTGTTCACGGCCGGCGCGCTCGTGGCGCAGGACCAGCTCACCATCAGCCTCCCGCTGCTGCTCGTCATGCTGTTCGCCGCGGCCTTCCTCGGGGACCAGCTCGCGTACTTCATCGGGCGGCAGTTCGGCGCGCGGCTGTTCCGCAACCCGAACGCGAGGATCCTCAAGCCCAAGTACATCGAGCAGGCCCACGACTACTTCGAGCGCTACGGCGGCCGCACGATCGTGCTGGCCCGGTTCGTGCCGATCGTGCGGACCTACGCGCCCGTCGCGGCCGGGATGAGCCGGATGAACTACCGGCACTTCGTCTCCTACAACGTGATCGGCGCGCTCGTCTGGGCGGTCGGGGTGACGCTGCTCGGCTACGCGCTGGGCAACCTCACGTTCGTCAAGGAGAACATCGAGGCGCTGCTCGTCGTCATCGTCGCGATCTCGGTGCTGCCGATGGTGTTCGAGATCTGGCGCGCCCGCCGCAAGGCCGCCCGGGAGCCCGCCGAGACGGCGCTCGAGATCGCGACGGGCGAGGACCCCGAGAAGGTCTGACCCCCTCCCCCGACCGACCGGGCAACGGGGACGTAAGGGACGGCGTCCTTCGGACACTCCTGTGGTGTGAGCACCGACGCCGAGCGCCTCAACGCCCTGTGGGACGCCTATGCGCACCGGGTCCAGGCCTACGCGATGCGGCACGTCGACCCCGACACCGCGGCCGAGGTCGTCTCCGAGACCTTCCTCATCGCCTGGCGCCGCCTCGCCGACGTGCCCGGGGAGCCGATGCCGTGGCTCCTCGTCGTCGCCCGCAACACGATCCGCAACGCCTACCGCTCGCGCTACCGGGCGCGGGCGCTGGCCGACGAGCTCGCCCGGATCGCCGATGTCCTGCCACCGGTGGCCGAGGCGGCCGAGGACGTGGCGCTCGAGCGCGACGCACTCCTGCGAGGTCTCGCGGCGCTCACCCCGCGGGAGCGCGAGGCCCTGCTGCTCACGTCGTGGGACGGGCTCGCTGCCGCCGACGCCGCCCGCGTCGCAGGCTGCTCCGTGAGCGCGTTCCAGGTGCGTCTGCACCGCGCCCGTCGGCGGCTGCGCGCCGCCCTGCACCCCGACGACGACACCGACGGCCGTTCCCGCCGAGCAGACCCTCGGGCTCACGCCGTCATCGCCTGGGAGGGAGACTGACATGGGGATCGAGCACCACGACTGGATGGACCCGAGCCGGAGCGCCGACGTCCTGCGTCGACACGCACCCGACCGACCCGACGACGCGCGGCTGGCCGAGGCGCGGGCGGGACTCGACGCCGCGATCGGGCGCGGGACGGGACCGGGCGCGGGCGTGACCGGTGCCGCGGCCCGTGCGCGGCAGGCCCGGGTGCTGCGCGTCATGACGCCGGTCGCGGCCGCCGTCGTCCTCGGCGTCGTGTTCGTCCTGTGGCCGAGCCCATCCGCACCCTCGGCCTTCGCCGACTGGTCCCCGAGCCCCGGGCCGGGCGACGTCGGGGTGGAGACCACGCTCGTGCTGCAGTGCCAGGAGCGCGCGACCACGGCGCAGCTCACGCTCGCGGCCGCCCGGGCCGAGGCGGAGGCGAAGGCGCGATCCCGCCTCGCCGCGCAGCTCGACGAGGTCCGGGGGCAGGAGGCGGCGACGGAGGAGACGGGGCCGGAGGAGACGGCGACGGCCGACGGGCTCGACGACGTGCTCGACCCAGTCGTCGTCGACTCGCGCGGGTCGTGGACCTACGTCGTGCTGGGCGGCGGGTCGGCCTCCGACGGGACCGCGTTCCAGGTCGAGTGCCTGCTGGACTCCTCGGGCGCCGGGGACGGCAGCCTCGTCGCCGTGATGGAGTGGACCGCCGACTCGCGAATGGTCGACGGGGACGACGCCGTCGATCCCTTCGGCGGGTACAGCTACAGCGTCACCGACGGTGTCGGGTGGACGGCCGTCACGGGAGGTGTGCCCGAGGGGACCTCAGGCGTCGTCCTCCACCTGACCGACGGCACCACCGTCGAGGCGACCGTCTCCGACCCGCCGCCACGGGCGGCGGACAGCCCGGGCGGCGCGCTCGATCGGCCCTACGCCGCGTGGTGGCCGACGACGACCGCTGGCCCGTTCCCCGAGACCATCGAGCTGCGCGCCAGCGACGGCAGGGTGTCCGAGCACGCGGTGGAGCCCTGAGCTGGACGCGCGCCCGGGCGTGAGGCGCGCCGAGGACGGCGTCAGTCGGTGGCGGGCAGGCCGAGATCCTCGGTGTCGAGGATCCAGAAGTACGGCAGGCCGGTCTCGGCGACGGCCTCGCGGGCACCCGTGTCGCGGTCGACGACCACGGCGCACGCCACGACCTCCGCACCGGCCTCGCGCAGCGCCTCGACGGCGGTGAGGATCGAGCCGCCGGTGGTCGAGGTGTCGTCGAGCGCGACGACCTTGCGGCCCACGACGTCCGGGCCCTCCACCTGCCGGCCCATGCCGTGGGTCTTGGCGGCCTTGCGGACGACGAACGCGTCGAGCTCCAGCCCCCGGGACGCCGCGGCGTGCAGCATCGCGGCGGCGACCGGGTCGGCACCCATCGTGAGCCCGCCGACGGCGTCGATCTCGCCCGGGCCGAAGCCGTTCTCCTCGAGCTTGTCCAGCAGCAGGTGCCCGATGAGCGGCGCGGCCTCGTGGTGCAGCGTCGCGCGGCGCATGTCGACGTAGTAGTCGGCCTCCCGCCCGGAGGCGAGGGTGACGCGGCCGTGCACGACGGCGAGATCGGAGACGAGGTCGGCCAGGCGCTGCTTCGGGGTGCTCACGATCGCCCAGCGTAGTTGCCGCCTCGGGGCGTCCGCTCCGCGCGGATCGGCCCACCCCGCCCGCGCCCGCCCGGCGGCCTCCAGCCCTGCGACCTGCGACGACGCGCGCGACGGGGCCGAGGCGGCGCATCCGATCCGCAGAGAGCGGACGGGGGCGTCAGAACGAGCGGCTGATCCGCCGGACCACGCCGCGCGGCAGGTGCCGCAGCAGCCACGACGCCGCGCGGTAGCGCAGCGACGGCGTCACCTCGACGCGCCCGGCCCGCGCCGCCGCGAGCGTGTCGGCGACGACGTCCGAGGCCGAGAGCCACGCCCAGCGGGGGAAGCCGGACGCCCGCCAGCCCGCCCGGTCGTGGAACTCGGTCCGGGTGAGGCCGGGGTTGACCACCGTCGCGGTGACGCCGGTCCCCCGCAGCGAACGGCCGAGACCCTCGGTGAACGTGCGGACCCAGGCCTTGTGCGCCGAGTAGGTCCCGGATGCCATGAGCCCGGCCACCGACCCCACCGTGATGATCGTCCCCCGGCCGCGCGGCACCATCTCCTCGACCGCCGCACGCGCCAGGACGAGCACCGACGTCACCATGACCGCGAGCGCCGCCTCCTCCACCCCGGGCGCGGTCCGGTGGAACGTCGCCCCGAGGCCGTACCCGGCGTTGAGGACGAGGACGTCGACCGGCGCGGGACCGCCCGCATGCACCCGTTCGACGACGAGCGCGAGCTGGTCCGGGTCGGCCAGGTCGGCCGGCAGGACCTCGACCTGGACGCGCGCGGCGGCGCGGAGCTGCTCCGCCAGCGTCTCGAGCCGGTCGACGGAACGAGCGACGAGGACGAGGTCGTGGCCGGACTCGGCGAGCTGCCAGGCGAACTCGGTGCCGAGCCCGGCGCTCGCTCCCGTGATGAGTGCGGTGGTCATCGTCCCATCGTGCTGGACGAACCCCACGAACCCCAGTCGGGCAGGTCGGTCGGCGGGTCGGCCGGGGCGTCGACCGGCTGGCTCCCGTCGAGCCGGTGTCCCGCGAGGAGGTCGCACGTCCGGGCGAAGGCGTCGAGGCCGTCGGGCGGGACGTACCGGGCGAGCGGGAGGCCGTGCAGCAGGTTGACGCTGAGGTACCGCTCGGGGCCGCCGGTGCGCAGCGCGAACCGGAACGTGCGCCAGAACCGTCCCTTCACCTCCGTCGACTCCACGGCGGCCGACCGGGCGAGCGCGACGCAGCTCCACGGCGTCGCGAAGAAGGGCCGGTCCGGGTCGCGCCACATGGCGAGGCCGGCCGGTGTCGCCGTGATCGCGATCGCGACGCGCGGCGACGGACCGTCGACCCCGAGGACGTCGAGGAGCCGACGGCGATCGACGTGCGCTCCGACCAGCACGACCTCCGGCTGGGCACGGCGGATCGAGCGAACCAGCCAGGTGAGCCGCGCCGAGCTCAGCCAGAGCGCGATGCCGACGATGACGAGCACGACGACGAACGTCGCGAGCAGCATCGCGGGGAACGCGAGCCTGCTCTCGATCCCGCCCCGCGCGATCAGCGTCACCAGGCCCGCGAGGATCGCGACGAAGACGAGCGTCGGCCCACCGATCACGCGGAGCGTTCGCGTTCCCGAGCGGTGCCACTCGCGCTCCCATCGCCCCGGGTCGACCTGCCCGCGGTCCGAGGAGGTCTCGACCGTCGCTTTACCCATGCTTGAAGGATCAGGGACGTTGCCGGGCTGGTCAAGCGGCGCGTCACCGGTGGTTCCGGGGCGCGAGCCTGCCCGTTCGGGCACGGGGCGGAGCCCGACCGGACGCAGTGAAGGGGCGAGGTCGACGCACTCCCGCCTGCGAGGCTCCGCCCATGGCGCTTCCAGCGAGCGCGCCGGCGACCCGCCCCGACCGCGACGGACATCGCGGCCGAGGGAGGGAGCCGTGACGCCCCAGACCGCGGAGACGGAGACGATCGAGACGACCGCTCGACGCCCGTCCGGGCCCGACCGCGCGTCCCGGGCCGGTCTCGCGTCCGGGCCTGACCTCGCGGCCGAGGCGAGCGTGGCGGGAGCTCGCCCCGCGTTGCCGCGACTGTCCGCCGCCTCGCACGCCCGCGTGCACGCGCTGCAGCGCCTGGCCGGCAACCGGGCCGTCGCGGCGAGCCTGCAGCGCGACGCCCCGTCCCAGCCGCTCGACGAGCGGGAGTCGGAGACGTCGGATGCGACCGACGCCGCGGTCTCGATGCCGGGACCGGCCGCCTCGTTCGACCCGGGCATGTCCCTCGACCCCGGCGCCGCGAGCGCGTCCGGCGGCACCCCGACCGACCCGGCGTCGTCCACCGGCCCGGCGTCGTCCTCCGCGGCGTCGGAGGGTCCGGCGACGTCCGGCGACCCGGGCGCCGGGCCCGTCGCGTCCGTCGAGCCGGTCACGCTCCCCGCACCGGAGCCGGTCCCGGCCGCCCCCGTCGTGCCAGAGCCGACGGCGAGCGGACCGGAGGAGCTCGGGCTCGTCCCGGCCGACGCCGGCCCGGCCGCGGGCGTCCCCCTCGACGGTCCCGCCGCCACGCTCGACGGCGGTGGCGGCGACGGTGGCGGGAGTGGCGGCGGAGGCGGCGGGAACGGGGGCGCGGGCGGCACCGGGGGGACCGGCGGCGGTCCGGCAACGGTGTCGCCGCCGTTCGACTTCACGGGCTGGGTCGTCGACAACGGCAACTACATCCGCACGCCGCTCGAGTTCGGCCGGGCCGTCCCGGGTCTCGGGCTGTACGGCGGGCTGGCGGCCGACGCCCTCCAGTTCGCCCAGGACGTCAGGGCCACGCCGGGGGCGATGACCGAGCACCCGATCTTCTCGGTGTTCCTCATGGTCCGCAACGGCATCAACATGCTCAACGGTGCGGTCGGCCACGTCGTCTACATCAACGAGCTCGTCCAGGACGGCCTCGCCGTCTCCGTCATCGGCGCCGAGTTCATCCCGGTCTCGGCGTCGGCGCACGGGGTCTTCGCGCTCGCCAAGGCCTACTTCTCGACGGTGCTCACGTTCCTCGACACCGGGCTCATGGTCGGAGCCGCCTACAACGCCGACCACAACCCGGACCAGCAGGAGGCCTGGGCCTCCCTCGCCGACGGCTACGCCGCCAACTCGATGGGCTCCGCCGTCTCGATGGTGCTCGACATCATCGCGCTGGCGTCCGCCGGCGTCTCCCAGACGGGCATCGTCAGCGCGAACCGGGGTGCCCTCGCGATCCTCGCGCGGATGGCCAAGAACTGGGGCAAGACGCTGTTCGACTGGGCACAGCAGATGTTCAACGTCTGGGGCGGCGACCTGCTCACGGAGCGCCGCACGTCCGGCCAGACGGCAGGCCCCAGCGTCCAGCAGGAGGCCGACCCGCTCCAGCGCCTGTCGGCCGGGGACCTCGGCGACGTGGCCCTCGCACCCGCGATGCTGGCGCAGGCCGCGAACCTGCGCGCGACCTCGGCCGCCGGCCGGGTGGCGTGGGCGGGGATCGACGCGGAGCTGGCCGCGGTGAGCGAGGCGTCGGCCCAGTCGCTCGCCTCCATGGACCGTGTCTCGGCCGAGCTCTTCGACGGGAAGTCGAGCTTCGAGGTGCTGCGCGGGGCGTCGGACACCGCGCTGGCGGCCATGGAGGAGCGGATCGCAGCGCTGCAGCAGTTCCAGCAGGCCGCGCGCGACGGCCGGACGAACGCGGACGCGGTCCAGGCGGGATCGGCGGAGATCCTCACGGCCATCGACGGTCTCACCGTCCCGACCGTCGAGATCCCCCGCGCCGAGCTGGGCGACGGCGCGCTGGCCGACCTCGCCGAGGGCGTCCTCAACGCGGGCGCCGGCGTCGCCGGCTACGCCCTCGAGGCGATGGTGGCGCGCGTGCGGGCCGCGACCGACACGGCCAAGGGGGCCGTGCGCGCCCCGGTCGAGTCGGTCCGTGACAACGCCGCCGAGATCGGCGAGTTCCTCGCGCTCGCGGCGGAGATGACCGAGGGGCAGGTCGCCCAGGTCCAGGAGTTCGTCAGCGGCTTCCGCGCGGCCATGGCCCAGACCACCGGCTACGAGAGCGCGATGGACACGATCATCGCGCAGGTGGCCGAGCTGACGGGTCTGCCGGCGTTCCGCATCCAGGACGTCCGCGACGCCTGGAACGGCATCCCCGGGGTGCTCGACGACGTCGACCGGCTCGCCGACCGGCTGGAGCAGCGCGCGGCGGCGACGCTGGCGGGGACGCCCGCCGCCGCGGGCGGAGACCACCCGGTGTCGTCGGCGGCGCCCGCCGACCCGGGCGAGGACGCTCAGGGCTGAGACCCGCCGGTGTCGGTGGTCGCGGATACGGTTGGTGTCATGCGGATCGCCACGTGGAACGTCAACTCCATCCGAGCGCGCGTCGATCGGGTCACCTCCTGGCTCGAGCGCAACGACGTCGACGTCCTCGCCATGCAGGAGACGAAGTGCAAGGACGCCCAGTTCCCGCACCTGCCGTTCGAGGCGATCGGGTACGAGGTCGCGCACACGGGCCTGAGCCAGTGGAACGGGGTCGCCGTGGTGTCCCGCGTGGGGATCGAGGACGTCGAGACGGCCTTCGAGGCTCAGCCCGGCTGGGGTGAGCAGCTCGCGACCGAGGCGCGGGCGCTCGGGGCGACGTGCGGGGGCGTGCGCGTCTGGTCGCTCTACGTGCCGAACGGGCGGACCATCGTCGACCCGCACTACACCTACAAGCTCGAGTGGCTCGCCGCGCTGCGCGCGAGCGCCGCGAGCTGGGTCGCGTCGGGCACCCCGACGATGCTGCTCGGCGACTGGAACATCGCCCCGCTCGACGAGGACGTGTGGGACCGCGAGTTCTTCGAGGGCAGCACCCACGTCACGGCGCCGGAGCGGGAGGCCCTCGCCGCGATCGAGGCCACCGGCTTCACGGAGCTCACGCGCAGCTACACCCCCGGTGAGTACACCTACTGGGACTACACCCAGCTCCGCTTCCCCAAGCGCCAGGGCATGCGGATCGACCTCGCGCTCGGCTCGCCCGAGGTCACGGCGCGGGTCACCGGCGCGCGGATCGACCGCGAGGAGCGCAAGGGCAAGGGCGCGAGCGATCACGCCCCCGTCGTCGTCGAGCTGGCGGATCCCGCATGAGCCGGCACGCGGGGGGCGAGGACGGCGGGCTGCCGGAGATCCCGAAGGCGCCGGACGCGTCGCCGGAGGAGGCCGCGCGCCGACGACGCAGCCCCTACTCGGCGCGCACCGAGCGGCCGGCACCCGCGCCGGGCGGGCCGGGTCAGGGTGGGCCGCCCGGCGTCGCCGGCCCGACGGCCGAACCGTGGGCACCGCCACCCGGCGTCGCCGGCCCGACAGCCGAACCGTGGGCACCGCCGCCCGGTCCGCAGCAGGCCTGGGGGGTGCCCGGTGCCGCGGGAACCCCGCCGGCGTCGATCGCGTCGGCGCCGTCCGCCTCGTCGGAGGCGGGGTCGACGACGCTGGCCGCCGGCGCCGGTCTCGCCATCCCCGCGATCGAGCGAGCGCCGCTCGACGCCGTGAGCGTCGCGGCGGTCGCGACGGGCGCGATCGGGCTCGGGCCGGTCGCCGTCGTGCTCGGTGCGCTCGGCCTGCGTCGCACCACCCGGCAGTGGCGACGCAGCCCGGCGATCGCCGGCGTCGGGCTGGGGCTCGGCATCCTCGGGACGCTCGGCTGGGTCGGGCTGGGGGTCGCCGCTGGCCTCGGGGCGTTCTCCGGCCCCGACCTCACGGCCACCCCGGGGGACGTCGCGGCACCCCGCACGGTCCACGCGAGCGCGCTCGCGGCCGGCAACTGCGTCGAGACCGTGCCACCGCAGCAGGAGGTCGGCGAGCTCCACCTGGTCCCCTGCGCGGAGCCGCACCTCGCCCAGGTCCTCGCCGTCACCGACTACCCGTCCGACACCTACCCCGGGCAGGACCCGGCGCTCGAGACGGCCACCGAGTGGTGCTCCGGCATCCTGGCCGAGCACGGCTTCGCCGCCGACTCCTTCCTCGCGTGGCCGATCGTCCCGACGCCCGCGGCCTGGGACGAGGGCGTCCGGGCGATGTCCTGCTCGGCGCGCTCCACGCTCGGCCAGATCACCGGGGACCTCTCCTGACGGCGTCGCGCGGCGCGCACCGTCGCGGCAAGTGCCGGTAGGTTGCTGCGCATGAGCACGCCCTCCGGCCACGACCCCCAGCCGCCGACCGAGCCAGCCGGCGGCGGCTACGGCGTCGTGCCCTCCGGGAGCTACGGGATCGACCCGTCGCAGCAGCCACCGGCGCAGCCCCAGCCGCCGGCGACGCCGCCGCAGTACCAGCCGGCGGCGGCACCGCACCAGCCCGCGGCCCCGTCGGCGCAGCCCTACCAGCCGGCCGGCCCGGCGGCCCAGCCGCCTGCGCCCCAGCCGCAGTACGCCTCCGGCTACGCAGCCGCACCCCCACCCGGCCAGACGCCGACCGGGACCTACGCCCCGCCGGGGGCCGGCTACGGCCAGCCGCCGGACGGTCCCGGCGAGCAGCCACCGCGCACGGGTCCCAACCCCGGCGCGACGATCGGCTGGATCGGCTTCGGGCTCGCCTTCGTCGTCGGGTTCATCGGGATCGTCCTCGGCGCCATGTCCGTCACGCGCTCGCGCCGCGCCGGCGCGTCCATCCGGATCGGCGTCGTGGCGATCGTCGTCGGGGTGCTGCAGGTGCTCACGGTCATCGTCGTCGTGCTCGCGAACCTCATCGTCCAGCTCGGCGGCGGCCCGACCCGGGTCAACCCGGGCGACGTCTCCCAGGAGCAGACCGTCCCCGTCGTCGACCTCGTGCCCGGCATGTGCCTCGACACCACCAGCATCACCGACGCCGACATCCTCGTGGTGCCGTGCGCTCAGCCGCACGACGGCGAGGTGATCGCGCAGCTCACCCGCACGGGCACGGCCTACCCCGGCGACGACACGCTCTACGACGACGCCATCGACGAGTGCTACGGCCCGGTCTCGTCCGCGCTCCCGCCGACCGCGAACACGCAGAACCTCTACGTCGACGCGTTCGTGCCGACGCAGGAGGAGTGGGACGCCGGCAGCCGGATGCTGTCCTGCCTCCTCGTGTCGGACGGCACCATGACCGGCAGCGCGACGGCCGGGGACCTCGTCGCCCCGATCGGCTGACCCGCCGACCCCGACGCCCGACCCGACCCAGCCCGACCCGAGGGCATCAGAGCGGCGCGATCTCCGCGCCGAGCGCCGCGATCTCCTCGTAGGCGTCCTCGTCCATCGCGAACCTGGTGCCCGCGATCGGGGCGTGCACGACGATCTCCGTGATCCCCAGCGCGGCGTAGGCCGAGACGGCGTCGAGGAACGGCTCGACCGCGTGCACGGCGTCGGCGGTGAACCCGGTCAGCAGGATCCGGTCCAGCGAGGCCGGGTCGCGCCCCACCTCGACGCACGCCGCGTCCAGTCGCGCGGTCTGCGCGGCGATCGCGGCACGCGTCTCCTCGACCGTGCCGTCCCGTCCGATCCGGTCGTCGCCGACCGTGACCCACGCCTGTCCGTACCGGGCCGCGAGCCGCATCCCGCGCGGCCCGCCACCGGCGATGGCGAACGGCACGCGCGGCCGCTGCACGCAGCGCGGCAGCACCCGCGCCTCGACCGCCGAGTACCACTCGCCGGTCAGGGTCGAGACGTCGTGCGTCAGCAGGTGGTCGAGCTGCTCGACCAGCTCGGCGAACCGGTCGGCCCGTCGCCGCGGCGTCAGGGGCGGCGCCCCGAGGATCGCCGCGTCGTACTCCTCGGTCCCGGCGCCCAGACCGAGCGTCACCCGCCCGTCGGACAGCCCGTCGAGCGTGACGACGTCCTTCGCCAGCATCACCGGGTGGTGGAAGTTCGGGGTCGAGACGAGCGTGCCCAGCCGGATCCTCGACGTGACCGCGGCCGCCGTCGCGAGCGTGAGCCAGGCGTCCCCCCACGGACCGTCCCGGAACGACTCCTGCCAGTTGAGGTGGTCGTAGGTGTACGCGGCGTGGAACCCGAGGCCCTCGGCGCGCCGCCACGCGTCCCGCGTCGCGGCCGGGCCCGTGGCGACGGGGAGGATGCAGGTCGACAGGAGCATGCGACCAGCCTACGGACGGCCGGCGTCGACGGTCCCGTAGACGTCGGCCGACCACGACGGGGCGGCCTCCGGCGTCACGGGCACACCGCCGCGGACGACGCCCAGCGTCGTCAGCTCGACCTCCTCGAGGCCGTTCCCGGCACCCCCGTCGCTCGTGACCGCGATCGCCAGGGTGTTCGCGCCCCGCGGGTCGAGGATCCCGTTCGGCAGCACGAACGTGTGCTGCGGGCCGACGTCGGCGACGTACTGGCCGACGTTCCAGCCGTTGACGAAGACGAGGGCGCGGTAGCGCGCGTCGCCGGCCGGGACGCTCGGGTCGCCGATCGTGAGGCCGAGCGAGACGTCGTGGTCGGCTGGCAGGTCGAGGTCGAGGGTCGTGCGGTACCACGTCGTCCCCGGTGCGACGTCGCTCCCCCCGGCCGGCACCGACCCCGTCGACCAGTCCGCGTCCGGGTAGCCGGGCAGGTGGAACCCGTGCCGCTCGCCGAAGCTCCCGCCCGCGTTCATGACGCCGCGGACCGGGTCGAGGATCTGCTCTCCGCCCGCGGTGCCCTGGACGCGCCACGCGACGCGCGGGACGAGCACCCCCGTGAGGTCGACGGAGACGAGGCCGCGCGGCTCCTTGAACATGTCGTCGGCCGGGATGTCCTGGTTGTGGCCGTTGTTGCGGACCATGACGGACAGCACGTGCTCTCCGGCGCCGAGACCCGGCGGCATCTCGAACGTCACGGCGGACGTCGTCTCCGGCGTCGGCTGCCCCGACGGCACGACGTCCTGCCCCAGGTAGACCCCGTCGACCCAGGCCTGGAGGAGCCCGGCTCCCCCGCCGCCGTACGTCAGGGTGACCGAGTCGAGGCCGCCGACGAACCGTCCGCGGTACCAGACGTCGCCCTGGTGGAAGCCGTGCTCGTCCGCGTCGAGCACGGGCCGCCCGACGGCGTCGGTGCCGACCACCGCCCAGTCGGAGTCGTCGAACCCCGGCTCGCTCTCCGGCGACCCGGGGGCGACGCGCCAGACGGCGGTCGACAGGTCCGGCAGGTCGACCGCGTCGGGACCGGGGAGCCGGTCGACGGCGACGAGGCTGCCGCCCGGCCACGAACCGGCGCCGTCCGACGCGTCCGCCGGCCCGACCGCGACGGGCGCCGGCCCGACCGCGACGGGCGTCCCGTTCCACGTCACCTCGACGACGTCGTCGTCCGCCCAGACCCGCAGCTCGGTCTCCGTCGCGGTGTCCCCGGTCAGGTCGAGCCGCGCCCCGCCCGCGGCGACCACCGTCGCGTCGGCCCCGCGCACCAGCTCGGGCCCGGCCACGAGCACCGCACCGGCGTCCGTGTCCTCGCGCCAGAAGCCGGCCGCCGTGGCGTCGTCCGCGATGAGCAGGAGGAGCGGCGCGCGCCCGCCGCCTCGCAGGAGCACCTCGGTCAGCCCGTCGTGCGGGTAGTCCAGCCGCAGGTCGCCGCGGGCGGCGTCCCACGTCGCGGTGGCCTCGCCGGCCAGGACGGTGACCGTCGGCTCGCTCGCGTACCGCAGCACCGTCTCACCGTCCTCGCCCGCGCGACCGTGCAGCAGCGCGACGTCCCGTCCGTCGGTCCCCTCGCCGTGGCGCAGGTGCGTCGTGAGCTGCGACGTCGAGTAGACGAGCCGCTGCCGCTCGAGGTCGTAGGCGGCGAGGAGGAGCTTGGCGTCCTGCCCCGCCAGCCGGAGGGTGCCCGACTGCGGGACCAGGTAGTCGCCGTCGTCGGTCTCCACGGGGAAGGTGAACGCCGTGTCGGCGACGGAGCTGGACGGCTCGTGCGTCGCCAGGTAGACGTGCGTCCCGGTCGCCGGGGCGACGTCGTGAAGGACGGTCACCTCCGCCGACGACGCGGCGACGGGTGCGCCGGCGTCGAGCTCGCGCAGCTGCGGCACCGCGTCCAGCAGGTAGCCGAGCTGCTTGAGGCCGCCGAGCTTGTCCCGCGCCTGGCGTCCCTCGGTGATCGCGGCGCCGTAGTCGTAGGAGGTGTAGACGACCGGGGAGGGCAGCCAGCCCCAGCTCGTCCCGCCGAACACCATGTAGATGTTGTGCAGCGTGAGCCCGTTGACGATGTTCGTGCCGTAGAAGACCCGCTGGTGGCCTAGCCCCTGGCGCTGCGCGGTGCAGTCGAACAGGCCGGGGCTGCCCCAGTAGTCGAACCAGCCGCCGCCGGTCTCGGCGAGGAAGCCCGGCGTCTCCGGCGAGGCCGTCGAGCCGCCCATGCGGCCGCCGACGCCGTGCAGCCCGAGGTTCGGGGCCGCCCGGAGGTCGCCGACGACGTCCGGTGCCTCGCACGCCCCGGCCGCGTAGGAGTCGAACGCGTAGAGGTCGACGGCGCTCGTGCGCAGCGTGTCGGGCACCACCGCGGTCGGTGTCCCGTCCTGGCGGAACGCCGGGACCCACAGGCCGTTGTTCCCGACGTCGTTGTGGAACAGCGGCACGTCGATGCCGTCGGAGCGCACCTTCGCGGCGAGGTGCTCCATCGCGCGCTGCGTCGCCGCGTCCGTCCGGGCCAGCTCGTTCTCGATCTGGTAGAGGACGACGGGGCCGGTGCCGTCCGTGTACTGCCGCCGGGCGAGGATCGCGTCGATCTCGGTGAGCCACTCGTCGGCGGCGGCTGTGTAGTCGGGCGCGTCGGTCCGCGCGACGCCGTCGACGGTCGTGAGCCAGCCCGGGAACCCGCCCCGCGTCGTCTCCGCGTTGATGTAGGGCCCCGGCCTGGCGATGACGTAGAGGCCCTCCTCCTGCGCGATGTCGAGCAGGAGGTCGACGTCGCGCACGCCGCCGAAGTCGTAGACCCCCGGCGCGGGCGAGTGGTAGCCCCAGTGGAAGTACACCGAGATCGCGTTGAACCCCGCCGCGCGGTACTTCTGCAGGACGTCGCGCCACAGGCTCGTGCTCGGCAGGCGCCAGTAGTGGAACTCGGCCGACCAGATCCGCTCGCGCTCGCCGTCCAGCAGGAGCGAGTAGCCGTCCCAGGCGATGTCGTGGACCCGGGCGGGCGTTGGCTGCACGAGGGAGACCACGCCGGCCACCGTCGAGTCCGCCGTCGCGGGCTGCTGCGCCGGCGCTCCCCCCGCGCCGATGGTGCCGAGCGCGAGCAGCGCGGCCGAGCACGCCGCGAGGGCGATGCCGAGGACGCCGGCCCGTGCACGCCGGCCCGTGACCGGGGTCAGCTCCTCACCCCGCACGCACCGCGGTGAGCCGGAGGCCGGAGCCCTCCTCGGCCCGGTCGACGACGACGGTGTCGCCGTCGCGCGCCTCGCCGGACAGGAGCATGACGGCGAGCCGGTCGCCGATCTCGCGCTGGACGAGGCGGCGCAGCGGCCGGGCGCCGAACGCCGGGTCGTAGCCCTCGATCGCGAGCCACTCCCGCGCGGCCTCGGTCACCTCGAGCCCGAGACGCCGGTCCGCGAGCCGCCGGTCGAGCGCGCGGATCGAGATCTCCACGATCTCGCCGAGCTCCTCCAGCGTGAGCGCGTCGAAGATGACGACGTCGTCGAGCCGGTTGATGAACTCCGGCTTGAACGCCGCCCGCACCGCCGCCATGACGAACTCGCGCTTGGCCGCGTCGTCCATGTTCGGGTCGATCAGCGCGGCCGAGCCGAGGTTGGAGGTGAGGATGAGGATGACGTTGCGGAAGTCGACGGTGCGGCCCTGCCCGTCGGTGAGCCGGCCGTCGTCGAGCACCTGGAGAAGGATGTCGAAGATCTCCGGGTGCGCCTTCTCGACCTCGTCGAGCAGGACGACGGAGTAGGGCCGGCGGCGGACCGCCTCGGTGAGCTGGCCGCCCTCCTCGTACCCGACGTACCCCGGAGGAGCCCCGACCAGCCGCGCGACCGAGTGCTTCTCGCTGTACTCCGACATGTCGATGCGGACCATGGCCCGCTCGTCGTCGAACAGGAACTCCGCGAGCGCCTTGGCCAGCTCGGTCTTGCCGACCCCGGTCGGCCCGAGGAAGAGGAACGACCCGGTCGGCCGGTCGGGGTCCGCGATGCCGGCGCGGGCGCGGCGCACCGCGTCGGACACGGCGGCGACGGCGGCCCTCTGCCCGATCAGCCGCTCGCCGAGCACCTGCTCCATCCGCAGCAGCTTCTCGGTCTCGCCCTCCAGCAGGCGGCCGGCGGGGATGCCCGTCCACGCCGCGACGACCTCGGCGACCTCGTCCGGCCCGACCTTGTCCGCGATCATCGGGTCGCCCGCGGGGCTCCCCTCAGCGGTCTCGACGTCCACTACCTCCTCGACGCGCTCCGCCTCGCGCAGCTCGGCCTCGACCTTCGGCAGCTCGCCGTACTGCAGGCGGCTCGCCTCCTCGTAGTTGCCCTCGCGGATGTGCCGCTCGACGGCGGTGCGCAGCTCGTCGGCGCGGGCGCGCAGCTCACCGACGCGGTTGTGGCTCGACTTCTCCGCCTCCCACCGCGCGACCAGGCCCGCCAGCTCCTCGCGGTGGTCGGCCAGCTCGGCGCGCAGCTTCTCCAGCCGGTCCCGGCTCGCGGCGTCGTCGGCCTTCTCCAGCGCGAGCTCCTCCATCTCCATCCGGGTGACCTGGCGCTGGAGCACGTCGATCTCGACGGGCGAGGAGTCCAGCTCCATCCGCAGGCGGGACGCGGCCTCGTCCACGAGGTCGATCGCCTTGTCCGGAAGCTGGCGGCCGGGGATGTAGCGGTCGGACAGCGTCGCGGCCGCGACCAGCGCGGAGTCGGAGATCGTCACCTGGTGGTGCGCCTCGTAGCGCGGGGCGATGCCGCGCAGGATCGCGATGGTGTCCTCGACGCTCGGCTCGCCGACGAACACCTGCTGGAACCGCCGCTCGAGCGCCGGGTCCTTCTCGATGTTCTCCCGGAACTCGTCGAGCGTCGTCGCGCCGATCATCCGCAGCTCGCCGCGCGCGAGCATCGGCTTGAGCATGTTGCCGGCGTCCATCGAGCCGTCGCCGCTGGCTCCGGCGCCGACGACGGTGTGCAGCTCGTCGATGAACGTGACGATCTGGCCGTCGCTGTTCTTGATCTCCTCCAGCACGGCCTTGAGCCGCTCCTCGAACTCGCCGCGGTACTTCGCGCCGGCGACCATCGCCCCGAGGTCGAGCGAGACGAGCGTCTTGCCCTGGAGGGAGGTGGGGACGTCGCCGTCGACGATGCGCTGCGCCAGTCCCTCGACGACGGCGGTCTTGCCGACGCCCGGCTCGCCGATGAGGACCGGGTTGTTCTTGGTCCGGCGCGAGAGCACCTGGACGACGCGGCGGATCTCGGAGTCACGGCCGATGACGGGGTCGATCTTGCCCTCGCGCGCGCGGGCGGTGAGGTCCGTCCCGTACTTCTCCAGCGACTGGAAGCTGCCCTCGGGGTCGGCCGACGTCACGCGCCCGGGGCGGACGTTCGGGAGCACGCCGACGAGGGCGTCCTTGGTGGCGCCGGCACCGCGCAGCACGTCGCCGGCCTGCGACTGGCTGCCGGCCAGCGCGATGAGCAGGTGCTCCGTCGAGACGTACTCGTCGCCGAGCGCCCGCGCCTCCTCGCCGGCGGCCGTGATGACGTTGAGCAGCGAGCGGGAGGCCTGGGGCTGGGAGGTGCTGGAGCCGCTCGCGCTCGGCAGCGTCGCGAGGATGCCCTTGGCCCGCTGGACGAGATGACCCGGGTCGACGCCGACGGCCGCGAGCAGCGCGACCGCGATCCCGTCGCGCTGGTCGAGCAGCGCGAGGAGGAGGTGGGAGGGCTCGATGTGGGGGTTCCCAGCCGCCGTCGCAGCCTGGAGGGCTGCCGCGATGGCCTCCTGAGACTTCGTGGTGAGCTTCTCGTTCATGCCTCCAACACTGACAGGAAAAATCGGCCGGCGCACCAGGTTGCCCGGGATTGGGTGAGGGCCTGCGGGCCGGCGGACGGACCGGCCGACGGGTCGTGTCCCGCCCCGCGGACCGACCGCTCCGCGGGGCGGGACGCGCCGCGGAGCGCGGTGTGCCACGATCGGTCGATGCACCGCGCTCGACGACGCCACGGTCACCGCCCCAGCACGCCGACGGGTCTCCTGCTCGTCGTGCTCACGCTGCTCGGGACGCTCGGCCTCGCCGGGTGCGTGCGCGCCGACGCCGACCTCGCCGTCGAGGCAAGGACCAACACGGTGAGCGGGACGATCGTGCTCGTCGTGCCCCTGACGGACGACACCCCGGAGGCCCGCACCGCGGCCGGCGCCACCGTGCTCGCGATCGAGAACCGCGTGCTGCCGGGGCTGCGCACGGTCAAGGGCGTGACCGCGGCGCCGGCGACCGAGTCCGGGGCGTTCGGGACCACCCTCACGCTCGACCGGGTCAGCATCGTCAACCTCACGCTCGGCTCGGAGCAGCTCATCACCCGTGTCGGGAACGACTTCGAGGTCGCCGGGACGATCGACGCCGTCGGTCAGGACGGCGTCCCGGTGGCCGAGGCGGAGGGCGAGCGGCCGCCGGGCGCCGAGGAGTCGTCGATCCGGGTCGCGCTCACCTTCCCGGGGACGGTCGAGGTGCCGCGGGGAGGGTCCGGCGTCGTCGACGGCACGACGGTGACGTGGGAGTCCTCGTGGGACACGCCCCTGGTGCTGGAGGCGACCGCGAGCGCCACGAGCGGCGGCGCGCCGCCGTGGATCTGGAAGGCGCTGGTGTGGGGCATCGGCGGTGTCGTCGTCCTCGCGCTCGCCGGGCTGGGCACGGTGTGGGCCGTGAGCCGGCGCGACTGACGATGGGGGCGAACGACGTGGGCGAGTCCCCGACCATCCGGGTCACCGCGATCCTCGTGCTCGACGACGCGGGCCGGCTCCTGCTCGTCCGCAAGCGCGGCACGAGCGCGTTCATGCAGCCCGGCGGCAAGCCCGAGCCGGGCGAGGGACCGCTCGAGACCGGCCGGCGCGAGGTGGCGGAGGAGCTCGGCGTCACGCTGAGCGCCGACCGGCTGCGGCCGCTGGGCCGGTTCAGCGAGACGGCGGCGAACGAGGCGGGGCACGTCGTCGTCTCCGACGCCTTCGCCGTGACGCTCACCGCCGAGGAGGTCGCGGCGGTGCGGCCGGCGGCCGAGATCGCCGAGGCGGTCTGGGTCAGCCTCGACCAGGCGCGGGACCTCCCGCTCGCCCCGCTGACCCGCACGCACTTCCTGCCGCTCGCGGGCTGAGGGCGCCCGCCTCCGACATCGGGGCGACGGTCCCGGCCCGCCGCCGGACCACCGCCAGACCTGTCGCCGCGGGAGCCACCCCCGGACGACGGGGCCCGTCAGCCCCCGGCGCCCCGAACCGGGACGGTCGGCGGCATCGGCCAGGGGTCGACGATCTCCAGCAGCCGGGCGAGCTCCATGAGCGCGCGGTCCTCGCCGATCCGTCCCGTGAGCATGGCCCCGAACGGCAGCTCGACGCCGTCGAGCACGGCCCGGTGGATCGGCACCGAGACCGACGGCCGGCCGGCGATGTTCGCGGGCGAGGTCCACGGCGTGAACCGCTTCTGCTCCTCGAAGTCGTGCTCCGGGTCGGCGTCGTCGCGGATCGAGCCGACGGGGGCCGGCGGTCCGGCGAGGCTCGGGGTGACGACGACGTCGAACGGCGCCCACGCGGTCGCCATCCGGCGGGCGACGCGCTGGGCGTCGGCGACCGCGAGCGCGTACTGCGCGCCCGTGACCCCGCGCCCCACCTCGCGCAGCCACCGGGTCAGCGGCTCGAGCAGCTGCTCGGCCTCGTCCGGGACCGGGAGCGTCAGCGCCCCGACCGACCACAGCGGCATGAACGCGAGCCACTCCTGCGGCGTGAACGGCACGGGCGCCGGCGCGACGTCGAACCCGAGCGAGCGCAGGTCGTCCGCCGCGCGCTCCGCCGCCGCGACGGCCTCCGGGTGGACGACGGCGTCGCCGGCGACGACCGGGTCGGTCAGCACCCCGACCCGCAGCCCGCGCAGCCCGTCGACCAGCGTCGCGCCGTCCAGCTCGACGGCGTCGCCGAGACCGTCGAGCGCCGGGCTCGCCACCACCTCGCCCGGCCACGGCCGGGCCAGCACCTCGAGCGCGACGGCCGCGTCACGCACGGTCCGCGCGAGCGCGCCCTGCGTGCCGAGTCCCGGACCGTCGACGCCGAGCGGACCGGAGCTCACCACGCCGCGCGACGGCTTGAACCCGACGATGCCGCAGCTCGCGGCCGGGATGCGGATCGAGCCGCCGCCGTCGGAGGCGTGCGCGATCGGGCTGATCCCCGCGGCCACGCTCGCTGCGGCGCCACCCGAGGACCCGCCGGCGCCGCGGGTGAGGTCCCACGGCGTGCGCGCCGCGACGATCGCACCGCCGGGCCCCGTGCGCGGCTCGGTGTAGGGCGGGAACCCGAACTCGGGCGTCGCGGTCTTGCCGATCGTCGCGGTCCCCGCCTCACGCAGGAGGACGACGGTGCCGTCGTCCGCGTCGGGGACGATCGGGGCGGCGGCGAGGACCGCGGCACCCGCCGTGAGCTGCACCCCGCGCACGGCGTTGAGGTCCTTGATCGGGCACGGGACACCGGCCAGCCGCAGGGCGGCGGCCGCGGCGTCGCCGCGCGCGACGGCCGCGTCGACGGCGCCCGCCTCGGCCAGCGCCAGCTCGGGCGTGAGCCGGGCGAACGCGCCGAGCTCGGCGCCCACCCCCGCCGCCGCCGCGAGCGAGGCCTCCGCGACCTCGACGGCGCGCAGCCGGCCCGACCTCACCGCCGCGGCGATCTCGGTGGCGGTGAGCTGCGCGATGTCGATCGGATCGGCCATACCGGCGACGCTACGCCAGTCCCGGCGGCGCGACCGCGTCGGTCTCGGCCTCGACGGTCGCGGTCTCGACGGCGCCCCTCGCGCGTCCGCCCCGCCCGTCCATCTCGCGCGCCGCGCCGCCGTTACCGTTGGCCCATGCCACGTCTGCGCCGCTCGCGCCTGTCCGGTCCCGGGTACACCCGGACCGGGACGGGCACCGGCGCGCACTACCTCGACCCGGACGGCCGGCCCGTCACCGATGCCGAGCTCGTCGCCCGGTTCGACGCGCTCGTCCTCCCGCCCGCCTGGACCGACGTGTGGCTGTGCCCGCAGGCGAACGGCCACATCCAGGCGACCGGCGTCGACGCGGCGGGACGCACCCAGTACCTCTACCACCCGGCCTGGCGCGCGCGGATGGACGCGATCAAGTTCGACCGCGCGCTCGACCTCGCCGAGGTGCTCCCGGCCGCGCGGGGCCGGGTGCGGCGGAACCTGCGCGAGGACGGCTTCACCCGCGAGCGGGCGCTCGCGGCCGGCTTCCGGATGCTCGACGAGGCGTCGCTCCGCGTCGGGTCGGAGAAGTACGCGCTCGAGCACGGCAGCTTCGGCCTCGCCTCGCTCCTGTGGCGGCACGCGACGGTCACCGGCTCGACCGTCGCGCTCGACTTCCCCGCCAAGAGCCGGCACCGCTGGCAGAGCGAGATCGTCGACGACGACCTCGCGGCGTACGTCCGCGAGCGCCGCCGCCGCGCCGCGCGGGCGGCCCGCGACCGCTCCGGCGCCCGCCCGACGGCGACGACGACCGCGACCGGCGCGGATGCGGCGGCCGGTGCCGACGAGACGGCCCCGATCGACCCGCGCGACATCGAGTCGAGCAACCTGCGCCTGCTCGCCTACCTGCGGAGCCGCAGGTGGCGCAGCATCTCGCCCGAGGACATCAACGACGAGGTCCGCGAGCAGACCGGGGGCGACTTCACCGCCAAGGACTTCCGCACCCTCCACGGCACCGTGACGGTGGCGCGCTACCTCGCCGCGGCCGGCCCCGTGACGAGCGACGCGCGACGCGCCCGGGTCGTCGCCGCGGCGATGCGCGCCGCGGCGGAGGTGCTCAACAACACGCCGGCCGTCGCGCGGGCGAGCTACGTCGACCCGCGGGTCGTCGACCAGTACCACCGCGGCCGGACGATCGATCCCACGCGCAACCCCGAGCGGGAGCTGCTCGTCCTGCTGCGCGGCTGACCGCCGGCTGACCGCGGCTGCGCGCCGGCCGCGTCACCCCTCCTCGGCCGACCATCGACCGAACCTCCGGTTGACGCGCGTCAACACCCACCCACTAGCCTTTCCTGGTGAGCACCTCTGCCCCGTCCGGGACCACCGAGCTCGACCCGCTCGACGCCGTCCTCTTCGATCTCGATGGCGTCCTCACCCCCACCGCCGACGTGCACATGCGCGCCTGGCGCGAGCTGTTCCTGCCCTACGCGCCGGACTACACCGACGCGGACTACTTCGCCCACATCGACGGCAAGCCGCGCTACGACGGCGTCCGGGCGATGCTCGCCTCGCGCGGGATCGCGCTGCCGGACGGCGACCCGTCCGACGGGCCGGAGGCCGAGACCGTGTGCGGGCTCGGCAACCGCAAGAACGCGCTGTTCACGGCCGTCCTCGACGCCGACGGCGTCGAGCCCTACCCCGGCTCCGTCCGCTTCCTCGACCTGCTCGCCGGCTGCGTGCGGCCGGACGGACGACCGGTCGAGGTCGCCGTCGTCTCCTCCTCGAAGAACGCCCGGCCCGTGCTCGAGGCCGCCGGCCTGCTCGACCGGTTCGAGGTGATCGTCGACGGGGTCGTCGCCGCCGACCGCGGCATCCCGGGCAAGCCGAACCCGGACACCTACCTCTACGCCGCGCAGCTCCTCGGGGTCCCGGCCGACCGGGCCGTCGTCGTCGAGGACGCGCACTCCGGCGTCGCAGCCGGACGCGCCGGTCGCTTCGGGCTCGTCCTCGGGGTCGACCGCGGCGCCGGGCACGCCGAGCTGCTGGCGAGCGGTGCCGACGTCGTCGTCGACGACCTCGGCGAGCTCGTCCCGGTAACCGACCAGCGCGACCAGCCGCACGCCACCCCCGACGAGCCCACCACCGAGAACGGGACCAGCCGATGATCCGCACCGTCGACGACATCCTCGACCCGCTGGACCGCACCCGGTTCCCGATCGACCCCTGGGCGCTCACCGAGATCCGCTACGACGAGTCGGACCTCGGCGTGACCGAGACGCTGTTCGCCGTCGCGAACGGCTACCTCGGGCTGCGCGGGAACGTCGAGGAGGGGCGCGACTCCCACACGCACGGCACCTTCGTCAACGGCTTCCACGAGACCTGGCCGATCCGGCACGCGGAGGACGCGTACGGGTTCGCGAAGGTCGGGCAGACGATGGTCAACGTCCCCGACCCCAAGACCATGCGGATCTACGTCGACGACGAGCCGCTGCTCCTCGCGGTCGCGGACCTCGAGCGGTACGAGCGCAGCCTCGACTTCCGCGAGGGCGTGCTGAACCGGGACCTCGTGTGGCGCACGCCGTCCGGCAAGCGGGTGCACATCCGCAGCCGGCGGATGGTGTCGTTCGCCGAGCGTCACCTCGCCGTCATGACCTACGAGCTCACGATGCTCGACTCCCACGCCCCCGTGGCCGTGAGCTGCCAGATCCTCAACCGACAGGACGGGCAGGACGAGTACCACGTGCCGAGCGCCGCGATGGGCGAGGGCTTCGACCCCCGCCGGGCCGCCGCGCTCGACGGGCGGGTGCTGCAGCCGGAGCTGCACTGGGAGGAGGTCACGGACGCCGGGACGCGGCACGCGCTCGGCTACCGCGTGACGAACTCGGGCATGACGCTCGCGATGGTCGCGGACAACTGGATCACGACGACGGACGCGCACGAGACGCGGACGGAGATCTCCGAGGACCTCGCCAAGGTCACCTACCGGATCGACGCCACCCCGGGGACGACGACGACCATCACCAAGGTCGTGAGCGTCCACACCTCGCGCGGCGTCCCCCCCGTCGAGCTGGTCAGCCGCGGGCGGCGCACGCTGGACCGGGTGCGCGGCCACGAGGGCGGGGCGAGCGCCGGGGTGGCGGCGGCGTTCGAGACGCAGCGCGCCTGGCTGGCCGACTTCTGGCAGCGCAGCGACGTCGAGATCGGCGGGCAGCCGGCGCTCGAGCAGGCCGTGCGGTGGAACCTGTTCCAGCTCCTGCAGGCGGCGGCGCGCGCCGAGGGGACCGGCATCCCCGTCAAGGGCATGACGGGCTCGGGCTACGACGGGCACTACTTCTGGGACACCGAGATCTACGTCCTCCCGTTCCTCACCTACACCTCGCCGTCGGTGGCGCGCAACGCGCTGCGGTTCCGCTACACGATGCTCGACGCGGCCCGCCGCCGGGCCGTCGAGGTCAACCAGCGCGGGGCGCTGTTCCCGTGGCGGACGATCAACGGCGAGGAGGCGTCGGCCTACTATGCGGCAGGCACGGCGCAGTACCACATCGACGCCGACATCTCCCACGCGGTGTCCCAGTACGTCGCCGCGACCGGGGACGAGGAGTTCCTCGCCCGCGAGGCCATCGACATCCTCGTGGAGACCGCGCGCCTGTGGGCCGACCTCGGCTTCTGGCGCCGCGGGGCGGACGGTGTCGAGCAGTTCCACATCCACGGCGTGACCGGGCCGGACGAGTACACCGCCGTCGTCAACGACAACCTCTTCACCAACGTCATGGCGCGCGCCAACCTGCGCGCGGCCGTGCGCGACCTCGGCTGGCTCTCCGAGTGCGACCCGGGCGCCTACGCGCTCGCCGTCACGCGGCTCGGCCTGACCGAGGCGGAGATCGCGGAGTTCGCCCGCGCGGCCGACGGCATGCACATCCCGTTCGACGAGCGGCTCGGCATCCACCCCCAGGACGACGACTTCCTGCTCAAGGAGGTCTGGGACCTGGCGAACACCCCGGCCGACAAGCGGCCGCTGCTCCTGCACTACCACCCGCTCGTCATCTACCGCCACCAGGTGCTCAAGCAGGCCGACGTCGTGCTCGCGCTCTACCTCCAGGGCGACGAGTTCTCGGCGGAGGAGAAGCTCGCCGACTTCGAGTACTACGACCCGCTGACCACGGGCGACTCGACGCTGTCGGCCGCGGCCCAGTCGATCATCGCGGCGGAGGTCGGGTACGCCGACCTCGCCGAGGAGTACTTCGCCGCCGCGTGCTTCGTCGACCTCGCCGACCTGCACGCCAACGCCGACGCCGGCGCGCACGTCGCGTCGATCGGCGGCGTGTGGAACGCGCTCGTCGCCGGGTTCGGCGGGTTCCGCGACTTCGCCGGGGCCTGGTCGTTCGACCCGCGGCTGCCGCGCGACTGGGAGTACCTGCGGTTCCGGCTGACGCTCCAGGGCACCCGGCTCCTGGTGACCGTGCGGCACTACGAGATCGCGTTCGACCTCGAGACGGGTCCGGCGGACTCGATCGACGTGGTCGTCGAGGGCGCCGTCGTGACCGTCCCGCGCGGGGAGACGACGACGGTGCACCTCACCGGCGTCGAGACCCGGACGGGCCGGCCGTCGCTGCGGGACATCGAGGGCGCCGTGCGCGAGGACGGCTCCATCATCACGGCGACGGTCCCGTCGCACCCGGAGCTCGACGGCGACTCCCCGGACGCGGAGTAGCCGCAGGGCGCGTCGGGCGTGCGGGCGGGTACCGGTCGGTGCCCTCCGCCCCCCGCCCCCCGGCGCACCGCGGCCGCCGGCGACCTAGGCTGACCGGGTGACCGACGTCTCCGCGACCCCCGCCCCCTCCGCCGACACCCCGGACGACCCCTACCTGTGGCTCGAGGAGGTCGAGGGGACCGACGCCCTCGCCTGGGTCGCCGAGCGCAACGCCGAGGCGACCGAGGTGCTCGCGACCTCGGAGCGATTCCTGCGGATCGAGGCGGAGATCCGCGAGGTGCTGGACTCCGCGGACAAGATCCCGGGCGTCGGGCTGGCGGGCGACCACCTCTACAACCTGTGGAAGGACGCCGAGCACGAGCGCGGGCTGTGGCGTCGCACCACGCTGGAGGACTACCGCACCGACGACCCGACGTGGGACGTCCTGCTCGACCTCGACGAGCTCTCGGCAGCCGACGGCGTCGACTGGGTCTTCCACGGCGCCCAGATCCTCCGGACGGGTCCCCTCGCCTACCGCCGCGCGCTCGTCGACCTGTCGCGCGGCGGCTCCGACGCCGACGAGACGCGCGAGTTCGACCTCGTCACGCGCACCTTCGTCGCTCCCGAGGTCGGCGGCTTCCACCGTCCCGAGGCCAAGGGCGGGATGTCCTGGGTCGACGGGGACACCGTCTTCGTCGCGACGGCCGACGATGCCGCGACGACGTCGGGGTACCCGCGCCGGGCGCGGCTGCTGCGTCGCGGACAGGAGCTGGCCGACGCGACCGTCGTGTTCGAGGGCGAGGACACCGACCTCGCCGTCTCCGCGCACCACGACCGCACCGAGGGGTTCGAGCGCGACTGGGTCTCCCGCGCGCTCACCTTCTGGACCGACGAGCTCTTCCTGCTGACCGACGACGGGCCGGAGAAGATCGACGTCCCGGACTCCGCCGAGGCCGGCGCGTACCGCGAGTGGCTGCTCGTCGAGCCGCGCGAGGACTGGACGGTCACGGCGGGGCTGCCCGCGGGCGAGGAGTCGCGCACGTACCCGGCAGGGTCGCTCCTCGCGGGTGACCTCGACGCTTACCGCGCCGGCTCGCGCGACCTCGCCGTGCTGTTCGCGCCGACGCCGACGACGGCGCTCGTCGGGGCAACCTGGACGCGGCACCACCTCGTCGTCAACGTGCTCGACGACGTGAAGAACCGGCTCGAGGTGCTGACGCCGCCGGCGACCGGTGCCGAGGGCATCGTGGACGGCGGGGCGGGCGGTGCGGCGCGCGGGCGGCGCGTCGGGCCCGGCGAGTGGCAGCGACGCCCGTTCCCCGCGGCCCCGCCGCTGGGCACGGTGAGCGTCGCGAGCGTCGACCGCGCCGGCGACTCGCTGGGCGGGGAGCTCGCCGACGGCCTGTGGATGACGTCGTCGGACTACCTGACGCCGACCACGCTCTCCCTCGTGACGCTCGCCGCCGACGGCGCCGACGCCGGGTCCGTCGTGGCGAGCGAGCCGCTCAAGGCCGGGCCGGAGTTCTTCGAGTCGGCCGGGCTGGTGAGCGAGCAGCACTTCGCGGTCTCGGCCGACGGGACGCGCGTGCCGTACTTCGTCGTCCGGCCCGAGGACCTGGCGACGGACGGCGGGGCGCCGACGCTCCTGTACGCCTACGGCGGCTTCGAGATCTCGCTGACGCCGGGCTACTCCGGCGGCCTCGGCCGGGCGTGGCTGAACCGCGGGGGCGTCTACGTCGTCGCCAACATCCGCGGCGGCGGCGAGTACGGGCCGACCTGGCACCAGGCGGCGCTCAAGCAGAACCGGCCGCGCGCGTACGAGGACCTGGCGGCGGTCGCGGCCGACCTCGTCGCGCGCGGGATCACCTCGCCCGAGCACCTCGGGGTGCAGGGCGGCTCGAACGGCGGGCTGCTCGCCGGCAACATGCTCGCGACGTACCCCGAGCTGTTCGGGGCCGTGGTCATCCAGGTCCCGCTGCTCGACATGCGCCGCTACCACCTCCTGCTGGCGGGGGCGTCGTGGATGGCGGAGTACGGCAACCCCGAGGACCCGGCCGAGTGGGAGTTCATCCAGCGGTTCTCGCCCTACCACCTGGTCCGACGCGACCGGACCTACCCGCCCGTGCTGCTCACCACCTCGACGCGGGACGACCGCGTGCACCCGGGGCACGCCCGCAAGTTCGCGGCGCTCCTGCGCGAGCTGGGACACGAGGTGCTGTCCTACGAGAACGTCGAGGGCGGTCACGGCGGCGCGTCGACCAACGCGCAGGCCGCGATGATGGGGGCGCTCGCGTACGAGTTCCTCTGGTCCCGCCTGGCCTGACGCGGGTCGGACGGCCGGGGCCGGCTCCCCTTGGGATATCGAGCACGATGCGGCACAATGGAACGCGGTGTGGGGGCACCGACCTCAAGGAGGATCCAGCAGCGGGGCCGTGGGTGGCTCCATGGGAGCGTTCATGGCACTGACTGACTCGCGTACCGGCGTCGCCGGTCGAGCGGTCGACCTTGCCCAGTACCGCTCGCTGCGCCGTCGTGGGACGACCATCGCCCGCTCGTTCCGGCTCTCCCAGGCCGATGCCGAGGACGTCGTCCAGGAGGCCCTCATCCGCATGATGCGGGTGCCGGACGAGGGGACGCCGCACCGCTACGAGGCCTACTTCGACTCGACGGTGCGTCACCTGTGCATCGACCTCCTGCGCAAGCGCAGCCGCGAGGCCGAGCTGCCCGAGCCCGACGAGCTGCCGGGCCAGACGCGCTCCGAGAAGCACGAGCAGCGCCTCCTCGTCCGCGAGGTGCTCGCCGGGATGCCCGAGTCCGCGCGCGGCATCCTCGTGCGGAACCACATCGAGGGGCACACGGTCACCGAGATCAGCCAGGAGCTCGGCGTGAGCGCGAACGCGTGCTCGGCCATGCTCTACCGCGCGCGTCGCACGTTCCGCGAGCGGTTCCTCCGCTCCCACCTCCTGCCGACGACGAACGACCAGTGCGAGCGGATCCGCGGCCTCATGGTCGAGGCGGCGCTCGAGCCGGGCGGGGAGTCCGACGAGGCGGTCCGCGCGCACCGCCGCTCGTGCGAGGACTGCGAGTCCCAGTTCGTGTTCCTGCTCGGCGCGCGCACGGCGGCCGGCAACGTCCTCCTGCCCGGAGCCCTCGCCGCGGCCACCGCGACGGGCGGCATCCTCACCCTGCTCGGGATCGCCCCGAAGGGCGGCGGAGCCGGGGGCGCCGGCGGGGGTGCCGGCGGCGCCGCGGGCGGCGGAGGAGCCGTGGTCGGGGTCGCCGCGAGCGTCGTCGCCGTCGTGGGTCTCGCCGTCGGCGGCTGGGCCGCCGTCAACCACTTCATGGGCTCCACCCCCGACCCCGACGCGGGGGCCGGTCCCGGGACGAGCGCCGGCTCGACGGACCCCGGCGGGTCGAGCGACCCCGGGGCGTCCGGGTCCGGCACCGACGCACCCGACGCCGGCACGACGGATGCCCCGGCGGACGCCGCCGCCGACGCCCCGCTCCCCGGGCCGGCCGACGTCGCGAGTGTCGTGACCCCGCCGACGACCGTCCCGGTCACCACCCCCGCCGTTCGCCCGACGCCGGTCCCGACCAGCCGGCCGACGACGCCGGCACCGACACCAACATCGACGCAGCCGACGTCTCCGGCGAGCCCGTCGCCGCGACCGACGCCCTCACCGTCGCCGACGCCATCGCCGACACCCTCTCCGTCTCCGACGCCGTCGCCCGAGCCCAGCGATCCGCCGGCGCTCGGCGAGGACGAGTTGCCGACCCTCCCGGACACCGTGCCGGCCGGCGGCAGCCTCACGTTCCCGCTGCGCGGCGGTGAGCACGGGCTGACGGCGCCCGTCCTGTCGTTCTCGGTCGAGCAGCTGACGGGTCCGCGCCCGCTCGGCTTCGCTCCCGACGGTGGCCCTGAGCCCGCCGAGCCGGACCCGGTGAACGCCCCGCGCGTGTCCATCATCGGCGTCGGGGCGGCCTGCCACGGCGTGGGGTCGCTGACCACCTGCACCCTCGACTCGGTCGATCCGCACACGGACGTCGAGGTCGTCGTCGAGACCGTGCCCTCGTTCCAGGCACAGCTCCTGACCGTCCGGCTCACCGACGTCGACCGGCCAGCGGTCGAGCGCGTCGTCGAGATCTCGCCGCTCGAAGTGACGGCCGGCCTCCTCGTCCCGTCCGGCGCGATCGCGGCGGGCCAGCAGATCGCGCTGGCGATCGACGCGAACGCGCCCCTCACGTCGCCCGCGGTCACCTTCACCCTGCCCGAGGGCAGCGACGCCGCCTTCGACCCGGGCACATCGGACGAGGGGTGCGAGCCGGTCGACGTGCGCACCGTCGCATGCCGGTGGGGCGCGCTTCCGGCGGGTCGCTCGGACGTCGTCGGGCCGCGCGTCGTCGGCACGACGGAGCTGACACTCGTGGCGATCCGGCTCACCGCCGACGAGCTGACGTCCCCCGTCACCGAGGGCGTCGACGTCCTCGCCGAGGAGCCGGACCTCGTGCCGTGGCTACCCCATGCCCAGCTTGGTGTCACGGACAATGCCGGACAGCAGGTCCTGCTCTCGGTCGCCAACCTCGACACGCAGACCTCGATCACCGGGGTGCGGATGCGCGTCGAGATCCAGAGCGGCGACGGGTACCTCAGCCTGAGCACGGCCAACGTGCGCTGCCAGATCCTGTCGACGCAGGTCGCAGAGTGCGCGACCGCCTGGAATGCATCTCATACCGGTCCAGACTTCGACGCTTCTACACTCGCGCCACTCGGGTCCGTTACTTCCACCCCGTCGGCCACAACCGTCACTGGACTGCGCGTGGCAGGAGGCGCCCCGGGAACCGTCGTCGTGGTCACGATCACGGCTGACAATGCAGCGACCCAGGGCTGGACTCTGACTCTCCCTTAGGCTCGCACGCGTGACGCACGCGACCACGACCCCGGCCGAGCCGGCCCCGGTGAAGCAGACGGGCACCTGGCGCTACGGCGTGGGGATGTTCGGGACCTCGATCCCGATCAACCTCATCAAGGGCTCGATGCTCTACTTCTACACCGACGTCCTCGGCATGGACGCCAAGGTGTTCGCCGCGGTCTACGCCGTGTACTCGGTCATCGACGCCATCGACAACCCGGTCTTCGGCTTCCTGTCCGACCGCACGCGCACGCGCTGGGGCCGGCGCAAGCCCTACCTCGTCGTGGGCGCGCTCGTCCTGCTCGTCGCGAGCATCCTCATCTTCACGGTGCCGACCGGCGTGGCGACGGACGCCACCCTGCTCGTGATCTGGTTCGCGACGTTCACGATCCTCGCGGAGATGGCCGACTCCGTCATCAACGCCAACTACGGCGCCCTCCTGCCCGAGCTGTTCCCGGCCGAGCGCGTGCGCGCGAAGGCGAACGCGATCCGGCAGGCGGGTCAGCTCGTCGCGATGATCCTGGCGCTCGGGCTCACGCCGTACCTGGCCCGGAACGTGCTCGGCTGCGAGGTCGACGACCCGCTCTGCGCCGATCCGACGATCGGGTACGAACGGCTCTCGATCATCTTCGCCGTGCTCGGCGTCGCGGTCATCCTCTACATGGCGCTGGGCGTGCACGAGAACCCCCGGATCGAGCAGGAGCAGCGCCCGCCGTTCTTCCGCTCGGTGGGGCAGATCCTGTCCTCGCGGTACTTCTGGACGATCGGCGTGGTCAACGCCTGCTACGGCGCCGCGATGGCGCTCGTCCTCAACGGGCTGCAGCTCTTCGTCAAGTACTCGCTCGGCGGTGACGGCACGACCGCGACGATCCTGCAGGTCGTCGTCATCGTGTCGGCGATCGGGCTCGTCGCGGTGTGGGCGAGGCTCGTGCGGAGCTGGGGCGCCGAGCGGACCTGGAAGCGCGCCCTGCCCATCGCGGCCGTCGCGTTCGGGACGATGTTCTTCGCGCACAACCTGGCGACCGCGATCGCGGCGGGCATCGCCGTGGCCGTCGGCTACGCGGGCGTGCTCGCGACGAACGACCTCATCATGGCCCGCGTGCTCGACGACGACGCTCGCCGTCACGGCGTCCACCGCGAGGGCGTGTTCCTCGCGGCGTTCGGCGTGCTCGGACGGCTCAACGGCGTCATCGTCGCGATCGCGCTGTGGTCGCTCACGACGGTCTTCGGGTACCACAACGGCGACCGACCCGGCCCGAACCCCGACCTCGCCTTCCGGTTCTACCTCTCGGTCTACCCGGTCATCCTGCTGACGATCGGGACGGTCATCTCGCGGTTCGTCCACGTCCCGGGCTGGGACCCGCTGGCGGACCGCGCCGACGAGCGCCCCTGACCCACCTCGCCCGAGCCGCCGCCCCTCCCAGGCCTTGTTCCCTCGGAGCCCCCCTTGCCCGAGCCGCCGCCCTCCGATATCGGGGTGACTTCGATCGCGATACACGACCTGGCCCACCCCAATATCGGAGCTGGCGCGGGTGCCGACCTCGGAGCTGGCCGATCGAGCTGCGGCCGCCATCCACAGGCGGACTCCCGCGTCGCCAAATAGCTTCATACTGAGCCATGACTACCGCAACCGAATCGACTCGGCTGTCCGTCACCCTCGTGCGCGACCCGACCGCCTCGGATGCGCCCCGCGACGTTCGCGCGCTCGCCCGACGCCAGAACGGGGTCATCAGCCGCGAGCAGCTGGTGGAGCTGGGCGTGCGTCCCAACGGTGGGCGAGACCAGGTCCTGTCCGGGCGCTGGCAGCGGATCCTGCCGGGCGTCTATCTCACCAACTCGGGCGAGGTCTCGTTCCGGCAGCGCTGCTGGGCCGCCTCGCTCTACGCGGGACCGGAGGCAGCGATCACGGGGGCGGCCTCCGCCTACCTCGACCGCATCATCGACTCGCCACCGCGGACGGTCGACGTCGTCGTCCCCCACGACAAGCGCGTCATCTCACCCGAGGACTGGCTCGCCATCCGCCAGACCCGACGCCCGTTCATCGTCCCGGACCGGCGACCGGCCCAGACCACGACGTCGTTCGCGGCACTCGTGCGGACCCAGTCGGCGACGAGCGCCGACGAGGTCGTCGCCATCCTCACCGAGACGGCGCGCGCCGACGGCACCGCCGCACACCTGCGCGCGGAGGCGACGGCGTGGAACCGGTTGCGCTGGCGCGCCGTGGTCATGGCCGTCCTCGCCCCCGAGGAGGAGGGGCACGAGTCGATCCTCGAGTGGAGCTTCACTCGGCTGGTCCTCCGCGCCCACCATCTGCCCGAGCCCCGTCGCCAGGTCTGGGTCCGCACGGGTCGGCAGCAGGTGCGGGTCGACGGGCTGGACGACACCTGGGGCCTGCGGATCGAGCTCGACGGCCGGATCCACGAAGGCAAGACCGCGGAGGACATCTGGCGGGACAACGAGGCGACGGTGACCTACGGCCAGCCGACGCTCCGCTTTCGCTGGCGGCACGTGCTCGGATCACCGTGCAGCTCGGCCCTTCTGGTCGAACGCGGCTACCGCATGCGCGGCTGGCCGGGTCGCGGGACTCCCTGCCGGCCGGACTGCCCCGTCGGCCGATCCTGACGACGACATCCCCACGCTCCGCTATCGGGGTGACCTCGGTCGCGATACGCGATCGACATCACCCCGATAGCGGAGGGGGAGCGTGGGGGCGGGGTGCGGCGGCCGGACGGCGGGGGCAGCGCGGCACCCGGGTGCCCGGTGGGCTAGACGAGCTGGTCCGCCTGCTCCGCGTCGGCGGCCGCGGCCAGGTTGTTCTTCCGGTCGGCCCGGGTCGCCCGCAGTCGCGAGGCGAGCACCGCACCACCGGCGACGAGCGCCGCGAGCACGGCGATCCCGACCCGCGCGACGTGGTTCGCTCCCTCCGCCGCGCTCATCGCCACGACCGCGGGCGCCACGAGCACGGCCACGAGGTTCATCACCTTGATGAGCGGGTTGATCGCGGGACCGGCGGTGTCCTTGAACGGGTCGCCGATCGTGTCGCCGATGACCGCGGCGGCGTGCTCGGGCGAGCCCTTCCCGCCGTGCTCGCCGTCCTCGATGATCTTCTTCGCGTTGTCCCAGGAGCCGCCCGAGTTCGCGAGGAACACGGCCATGAGCACGCCGCAGGCGATCGCGCCGGCCAGGAAGCCGGCGAGCGGCCCGACGCCGAGCCCGAACCCGACCGCGATCGGCGCGAACGCGGCCAGCAGACCGGGCGTCGCCAGCTCGCGCAGCGAGTCGCGCGTGCAGATGTCGACGACACGGCCGTACTCGGGGCGCTGCTCGCCCGTCATGATCCCCGGCATCGTGCGGAACTGGCGCCGCACCTCCAGGACGATGGCGCCGGCGGCACGCGTCACCGCGTCGACCGCGAGGCCGGAGAACAGGAACACGGTCGCGGCGCCGAGGATGACCCCGACGAGCGTGATCGGCGAGATGATCTCGTAGCTCATCATCGCGGCGACGAGCGCGTCGCCCGTCGCGGCGACGCCGGTGCCGAGCGAGCGCAGCGAGGAGCTGACCGCGTCGGCGTAGGAGCCGAACAGCGCCGTCGCGGCGAGGACGGCCGTCGCGATCGCGATGCCCTTGGTGATCGCCTTCGTCGTGTTGCCGACGGCGTCGAGGTCCGTGAGGATCGCGGCCCCCTCGGGCGAGACCTCGCCGGACATCTCCGCGATCCCCTGCGCGTTGTCCGAGACCGGACCGAAGGTGTCCATGGCCACGATGACGCCCACCGTCGTCAGCAGCCCGCACCCGGCGACGGCGATGAGGAACAGCGAGAGCCAGATCGACCCGCTCGCCAGCAGGAACACGCCGCAGATCGCCGCGGCGATGACGCCGGCGGTGTAGACGGCCGACTCGAAGCCGACCCCGATGCCGGAGAGCACGACCGTCGCGGCGCCCGTCCGGGTCGTGGCGGCGACGTGCTTGGTCGGCCGCGTCGTCGTCCCGGTGTAGTAACCGGTGAGCGCGAGGATGACGCCGGCGAGCACGACGCCGATGACCACGGCGCCGGCGACGATGAGGCGGGGGTCGCCGCTGACGTCGCCGAGGACCGCCGTGCCCGGCATCTCCTCGAACGAGCCCGGCAGGTAGAGGAACGCCGCGATCGCGGCGAGGACGGCACCGAGCAGCGCCGAGAGCGCGAACCCGCGGTAGATCGCCCGCAGCCCGCTCTCCGTCCCGCGCACCCGGGTGAGCCAGACGCCGACGACGGCGACGAGCGCGCCGATCGCCGTCACGATGAGCGGGAACACCATGCCGTGCTCCCCGAGCGCCGCCTTGCCGAGGATGAGGGCGGCGACGAGCGTGACGGCGTAGGACTCGAACAGGTCGGCGGCCATGCCCGCGCAGTCGCCGACGTTGTCGCCGACGTTGTCCGCGATGGTCGCGGCGTTGCGCGGGTCGTCCTCGGGGATGCCCTGCTCGACCTTGCCGACGAGGTCGGCGCCGACGTCGGCCGCCTTGGTGAAGATGCCGCCGCCGACGCGCATGAACATCGCCAGCAGCGCGGCCCCGAAGCCGAAGCCCTCGAGCACCGCCGGGGCGTCGACCCGGAAGACCAGCACGACGATGCACGCGCCGAGGAGGCCGAGCCCGACGACGCTCATACCGACGACGCCGCCCGTGCGGAACGCGATCTCGGCGCCGATCTCCTTGCCGGCCGGCTTGTCGGCGGCCGCGGCGACGCGCAGGTTCGCGCGGACGGCGAGCCACATGCCGAGGTAGCCGATCGCCGCGGAGAACGTCGCCCCGAGCAGGAAGGCGATCGACCGCCCGATGCGGACGCCACCCTCGCCGGGCAGCGCGAACAGGAGCAGGAAGACGATCCCGGCGAACAGCGCGAGCGTCCGGAGCTGCCGCCCCAGGTAGGCCGAGGCGCCCTCCTGGATCGCCGCCGCGATGTCGCGCATCCGGGGCGACCCCTCGTCGGCGGCGAGCACCTGGCGGCGGAGCACGACGGCGACGGCGAGCGCCCCCACCGCGACGAGCGCGATGACGGCGACGATGACGAGGCTGGTGCCTCCGAGCTGCGGCATGTGTGTCCTCCTCGACACGAACGATTGTCGCGAGTCGCGGGCGACCCGGGGGATGCGACTCCGAGCCCCGACGACGCGGCTCGGACACTAGGACGAGACTCTAGACCAGGCCCCCGACCCGCACCGCTCCGGTCTCCCGTGCAAGATCCCGCGCGACCGCGACATGACCGGGGTAGACGTGAGATCGGTCTCGGGGTGCTTGACTGATCGCGGGTCGTGGGTTCGGATGGAGATTCGCGTCGCGTGGGGTGGCGCAGCGCGCAGGCGGCGCGAGGGCCGGGGGCGGCCGATCGAGTCGTAGCAGTGGAGGGAGCTGGTCCGTCATGACGGTAGCGGGCACTCGGTTTTCTCCTGCGCGCACGCGCGCCGCGGTCGCCATCGTCCTTGGCGGGCTGCTCGTCGCCGGCTGCACCGGCACGCAGGTGCTCCCGCCCGATCCGCCCATCGCGGAGCCCGGCTACCCCGAGTACACGCCACCGGCGAGCCCCGCTCCCAGCCCGCGAACGTCGACGTCCGCCCCGATACCGCCCTCCTCGCCCGCATCCCCGACGCCGGACCGCGTGCGCGACCCCGCGAGCCCCTCGCCGACCAAGGCCGTGCCGCGCTACACCCCGACGCCCGCGCCGCCGGCTCCCGAACCCGAGCCCGAGCAGCCGACGACCCCGGACGCGCCCGAGCCGACCCCCACGCGCACCGCCACGCCCAGCCCGACGTCGTCGCCGCGCCCCTCCCCCAGCCCGACGCCCACGCCGCTCACGCTCACGACCGTGACGTGGGACGCGGCGTGCGGCTCGTCGGTCGACCTGGTCTCGCCGAACCGCGAGCTGACGCTGGTCCTGTCCGCCCTCCCGGACACGCCGAGCGGCTCCCCGCTCAACGCGACCGGCTCGCTGAGCACCCAGGTCGAGACCGTCTCGACGTCGTTCACGGTCGAGGTCGTCGTGCTCCGGGGCCAGGTCGTGGTCGCGACGAGCCCGGGGGCCAGCGACGCCTCGCCCCAGAAGCCGCTCAAGCCCGGGGCCCCGCTGTCCGTCCCCGTCGAGCACGACCTCCTGACCGAGTGTGCCCCGCCGCCGAGCGAGTCGGCGGAGCCGCCCACGGCACCGACGTCGCCGGCCCGCGACGGCGTGTCCGTCGACGCGGCCGGTGCGGACACGGGGGGTGACGCGGCCGGTGCGGCCGCGGTGGGCTCGGCGGTCGCCGGCGGCCGCACGACGACCGCGCTCCCGCCCGGCAGCTACACGGTCGTCGTCGCGGTGCGCGTGGCCGCGGGACCCGGCGCCCCGGGCGTCGTCGCGACGGCGTCCGGACCGCTGACGATCACGTAGCGCGGGACTACATCTGCTCCGGCGCGTCGATCCCGAGCAGGCCGAGACCGTCGACGAGCACCTGGAGCGTCGCGGCGGTGAGCACGAGACGCGACTCGCGCACGGCTGCGTCCTCGGCCGTGAGCACGGGGCAGGCGTCGTAGAAGCTGGTGAAGGCCTGGGCCAGCTCGAACAGGTAGCCGGCGAGCCGGTGCGGGACGAGCTGGTCGCCGACCTCGGCGACGACGGCGCCGTACCCGAGCAGGGCGAGCGCGAGCGCCCGCTCGCTCGGCTCGACGACCCGGACGGGGGCGCCGGCGGCGAGGACCGCGGCCGGGTCGAGGTCGGCGCGGCGGAAGATCGAGCGGATGCGGGCCGTCGCGTACTGCAGGTAGGGGCCGGTGTTGCCCGTGAGCGCGAGCATGCGGTCGAAGTCGAAGACGTAGTCGGTGTCGTGGGCGACCGAGAGGTCGGCGTACTTCACGGCGCCGACGCCGACCATCCGGGCGATCCGGGCGCGCTCGACGTCGTCGAGGTCCGGCCGCGACGCGTCGACGACGGAGGCCGCCTTCTCCACGCCCTCCCGGATGAGCGCCGCGAGCCGCAGCGGGGCGCCGGCGCGCGTCCGCAGGATCTTGCCGTCGTCGCCGAGGACCGACCCGATCTGGACGTGGATCGGCGTGACGCGCGAGCCGTCGTCGCGGGTGAGCCAGCCGGCCGCCTCGGCCGTCGCGTAGACCATCCGGAAGTGCAGGTTCTGCGAGGCGCCGACGACGTAGAGGATCTCGTCGGCCCCGAGCTCCCGGACGCGGTAGCGGATCGCCGCGAGGTCGGTCGTGGCGTAGCCGTAGCCGCCGTCGGACTTGCGGACGATGAGCGGGAGCGGCTTGTCGTCGCGGCCGGTGAAGCCGTCGGGGAAGACGCACAGCGCACCGTCGGACTCGACCGCGAGGCCCTTCGCGACGAGCTCGTCGCACACGTCGGCGAGCATCGGGTCGTACATCGACTCGCCGGCCAGGTCGTCGTCGGTCAGGGTGACCGCGAGCTCGTCGTAGATCCGGTGGAAGTACTCCTTGGAGTGCCCGATCATCCCGAGCCAGATCTGGATGGTCTCGGGGTCCTTGGCCTGGAGCCGGACGACGCGCTCGCGCGCCCGCGCGGCCCAGCCGATGCCGTCGGGGCCGGTCTCGTCCGCCTCGAACTTCGCGCGGGCGGCCTGGTAGAACGCGTTCGGGTCGGTCCGCAGCAGGTCGGCCTCGGGCGAGTCGCCGCCGACCTCGAGGTAGTGCTCGATGAGCATGCCGAACGGGGTGCCCCAGTCGCCGATGTGGTTCTGGCGGATGACGCGGTGACCGAGCCGCTCGAGCGTGCGCGCGAGGGAGTCGCCGACGATCGTCGTGCGCAGGTGCCCGACGTGCATCTCCTTCGCCACGTTCGGCGCGGAGTAGTCGATCGGGATGACGCGCGAGGGCTGCGTCGGGACGCCGAGCCGCGGGTCGGCCGCGAGCACCGCGACCTGGCGCTGGATCCACTCGGGCGACACCGTGATGTTGAGGAAGCCGGGACCGGAGACCTCGACGTCACCGACGTCGCTCAGGTCGAGGTTCGCCAGGATGCGCGCGGCCGCCTCGCGCGGGTTGACGCCCACCTTCTTCGCGAGCGCCAGGGCCGCGTTCGCCTGGACGTCGGCGAACTGAGACGGTCGCAGGACGGGGTCCTGCCCGGGGAGGTCGAAGGCCGCGTCGATGGCGGCGGAGACGCGGTCGGACAGCACGGAGGCGGGATCGAGCATGGGGTCAAGCCTATGGCCGGGCGGGTCCCGGGCCCACATCCCCCCGCGGGGCTCGGCCCCGTCGAGGAGTGGTGCGGGCGACGGGTGGGACGATGGACCCGTGAGCACGTTCGACCCCCTGGCCAGCCTGCTCACCACCCCGCAGCGGCGCGAGAGCCTGCTGCACGTCGCCGACCTCCCACCGGTCGACGGCGAGCGCGCCGACTGGCCGACCTGGGCCGACGACCGCCTCGTCGCCGCCTACCGCGGGCTCGGGGTCGAGCGTCCGTGGGCGCACCAGGTCGAGGCGGCGACGCACCTCCACGAGGGCCGGCACACCGTCATCGCCACGGCGACGGGGTCCGGCAAATCGCTCGCGCTCTGGCTCCCGACGCTCTCGCGCGTGCTCGACCACGAGCGCACCCAGCGCGCGGGCGGCGGTCCGGGTTCAGGCTCCTCGCTCGCCACGCTCCAGCGCCGGCCGACCGCGCTCTACCTCTCCCCCACCAAGGCCCTCGCGGCCGACCAGCTCGCGGCCCTCGGCGAGCTGGTCGGCGCCACCGATCCCGCCCTCCCCGTCCGGATCACCACGTGCGACGGCGACACACCCCGCGACGAGCGCGACTGGGCCCGCAACCACGCCGACGTCGTCCTCACCAACCCCGACTTCCTGCACTTCGCGCTCCTGCCGGCGCACGAGCGGTGGACCCGTCTGCTGCGCAGCCTCAGCGTCGTCGTGCTCGACGAGGCGCACGCCTACCGGGGCGTCTTCGGCGCGCACGTCGCCCTGGTCCTGCGCCGCCTCCTCCGCCTCGCACGCGACCTCGGCGCGCGCCCGGTCGTCGCCGCGGCCTCCGCGACCGCGGGCGAGCCCGACCTCACGCTCGCCCGCCTCATCGGCGCCGACCGGGCCGACGTCGCATCCGTCACGGCCTCGACCGCCCGGCAGGGCCGGCGGCGCATCGCGCTCTGGGAGCCGGCCCCGCTCGACTCGCGCGCGTCGTCGGCCGAGCCGGCCGCCTCGTCGCCCGACGAGTGGGCGGCTGACGGGCTCGACCTCACCCGCGTCGACCTCGGCGACGTGGCCGGCCTGCCCGACGACCTGCCCCGGCGCAGCGCGCAGAGCGAGGTGATCGACCTGCTGACCGACCTCACCCGCGCCCGCGCCCGGACGCTCGCGTTCGTCCGCTCCCGCGCGGGGGTCGAGGCGGTCGCCGCCGCGGCCAACGAGCGCCTCGCCGACGATCCGTCGGCCGACGCGTCGTGGGACGAGCCGTCGGCCGGTCACCCGTGGGACGACGAGGACCCGATCCGCACGCTGGAGGCCGGGGGGAGCGTCCCCGTCGCCGCCTACCGCGGCGGCTACCTGCCCGAGGAGCGGCGCACGCTCGAGGTCGCGCTCCGCTCGGGACGCCTCCTCGGCCTCGCCACGACGAACGCGCTCGAGCTCGGCATCGACGTCTCGGGCCTGGACGCCGTGCTGCTCACCGGCTGGCCCGGCACGCGGGTGTCGTTCTGGCAGCAGGCTGGCCGCGCCGGGCGCGCCGGGGCCGAGGGGCTCGCCGTCCTCGTCGCCGGCGCCAACCCGCTCGACACCTACCTCGTCCACCACCCCGAGGAGATCCTCGACCAGGGCGTCGAGGTCACCACGTTCGACCCGTCCAACCCGTACGTCCTCGGCCCGCACCTGTGCGCGGCCGCGGCCGAGCTGCCGCTCACCGAGGCCGACCTGCCCCTGTTCGGCCTTCCCGACGCCGCCGTGCTCGACGCCCTCGCCGAGCGCGGGCTGCTGCGTCGCCGCCCGGCCGGCTGGTACTGGAACCACGCCCGGCCCGAGGCGCCGACCGACCTCGCGGACCTGCGCGGGACGGGCGGACGCGGCGTCCCCGTCGTCGAGGCCGCGAGCGGCGCCGTGCTCGGGACGGTCGACGACGCCGCGGCCGACGCCAGCGTCCACCCGGGAGCCGTCTACGTGCACCAGGGGCGCAGCTTCGTCGTCGACGCGCTGGTCGCGCCCGGGGAGGTTGGGGCGCTCGCCCCGGACGACGCCGAGCCCGAGGACGACGCCGTCCCTCCGTCCGACGCGACCGACGCGCGCCCCGCGCGCCCGGGCGCCCGCGTCGCGCTCGTGCACCGCGAGGACGTCGAGTACCGCACGAGCGCCCGCTCGGCCCGCCAGGCTGCCCTGCTCGGCGTCCGGCGGCGCGCGCAGTGGGGCCCGGTGACCTGGGCGTTCGGGCCGGTCGAGGTGACGAGCAGGGTGACGTCGTACGACATCCGGCGCCCGCCGCGGTACGAGGTGGTGGCGAGCGCCGTGCTCGACCTGCCGGAACGGCGGCTGCCGACGACGGGCGCGTGGTGGTCGGTCGCGACCGAGGTGCTGACGGAGGAGCTCGGGCTCGCGGCGGGCGAGGTCCCCGGCGCTCTCCACGCGGCCGAGCACGCGATGATCGGCGTCCTGCCCCTGCTCGCGACGTGCGACCGGTGGGACATCGGCGGGCTGTCGACGGCGCTGCACCCGGACACGCAGCAGCCGACCGTCGTCGTGCACGACGGCCACCCCGGCGGCGCCGGCTTCGCCGAGCGCGGGTTCGAGGCCGCCACGCGGTGGGTCGGCGCGACGTACGAGGCGGTCGCGTCGTGCCGGTGCTCGGCCGGCTGCCCGCGGTGCGTGCTGTCGCCGAAGTGCGGCAACGGGAACGCGCCGATCGACAAGGCCGGCGCCCTGCGGGTGCTGCGGTTCCTCCGGACGGTCGCGCCCCCGTCGTGAGACGCGCGCGGAACCCGCCCGGCGCTGTGCCACTCTTGCGGGATGACTGACGCGGGGCCCTCACGGCGTCACACGCTGCCCGTCCGGATCCTCGCGACGGGGTCGTACGAGCCGAGCACGCTGGTGACGTCGCAGGAGCTCGACGCGCGGTTCGACCGCGCCCCGGGCGAGTCGCTCGCCCGGTCGGGGGTCGCCTCGCGGCGCTGGGCGAGCCCGGAGGAGACCTCGTCGCGCATGGCGACGGCGGCCGTCCGGGAGGCGCTGGAGCGCGCCGGTCTCGGCGTCGACGACCTCGACGCCCTCATCGTCTCCGCCGTGTCGCCCGAGCAGCCGATGCCGACCACCGCCGTCCTCACCCTCGCCGCGCTCGGCGCCACGGGCGGCGCCGCCGAGGGGTTCGACGTCAACACCTCCTGCGTCGGGTTCCTCACCGGCCTGCGCGCCGGCGCCGCCGGGATCGCGACGGGACAGTGGTCGCGCGTCGCGGTCGTGGCGACGGAGATCGCGTCGAAGGGGCTGAACCACGACAGCGTCGAGGCGAGCGCGCTGTTCGGCGACGGGGCCGGGGCCGTCGTGCTCGGCCGCGCCGACGACACCGGCACCGATGCCGACACCGGCACCGGCACCGAGGCGGCCGCGCCGCCCGCGGTGCTGGCGTCGCGCGTCGCGCTGTGGCCCGAGGCGGCCGGCGCCTGCCGGATCGACGCGGGCGGGACGCGCCTCAACGTCGTCACCCCGCCCGACGACCTCGACTCCTACCTGTTCACGATGGACGGCGCGATCCTCCTGCGGCACGTCGCGAAGAACCTCCCGGCCTTCCTCGACGGCGTCCTCGCCGAGGCGGGCGTGACGCTCGAGGACATCGACGTCGTCGTCCCGCACCAGGCCAGCGGGGTCGGGATGCGCTACCTCGTCGAGCGGGTGGCCCCGCACCCCGAGCGCGTCGTCGACATCCTCCGCGACCACGGCAACCAGGTCTCGGCCTCGATCCCCGTCGCGCTCGACCACGCCGTCACCACCGGCCGGCTGCGCCGGGGCGACCTCGTCCTCCTCGCCGGGACGGGGGCCGGGCTCTCGCTCGCCGCCGCCGTCCTGCGGTACTGAGGCGGCCCGATGGGCTCTCCGCCGCCGGCGCACCGCGTCCACCTGCTCGAGGCCGGCTCCACCCGCCAGCTCGGGGCGATCGCACGACGCGGCGGACCCTGGCGCCGGGTCACCTTCCCCGCGCTGGTCGCGGTGATCGAGCACCCGGACGGCGTCGTCGTGGTCGACACCGGCTACTCCCCCCGCGCGGTCGCCGCGGCCTCGCGCGGACTGAGCCGGGTCTACCGCGCGCTGCTCCCCGTCACGATCGACCCCACGCGCACGCTCGCCGCCCAGCTCGACCGGCTCGGGCTGGGTCCCGTGACGGACGTCGTCGTGACCCATCTCCACCTCGACCACGTCGGCGGGCTCGCGGACGTCCTGGACGCGGCCGTCGAGGGGCCGGAGCCCCGCGTCGTCCTCGACCGCGCGGCGCTCGCGACGTTCCGCGCGACGCGCGGCTGGGCCGCGCTCGTGCGCGGCTGGGTGCCGGGCACCGTGCCGGACGCGGTCGACCGGCTGGCCGTCGACCCGTCCGACCTGCCGCGGGCCGACGGCGCGTGGGCCGACCTCGGCCCGCTGCCCGGCGGACGCGACGTGCTCGGCGACGGCAGCGTCGTCGTCGTGCCGCTCGACGGGCACGCTGACGGTCACCTCGGCGTGCTCGTCCGGGCCCGCGGCGCGGCCGGCGACGGTGGGGGCGACGACGTCGACGACGTGGACCTGCTGCTCGTCGGCGACGCGGCCTGGGACGTCCGGGCGATCACCGATGGCGCCCTCCCCGCCGCCCCCGTGCGGCTCATCAGCCACGACTGGTCGACCTACACCGCGACGATCGACGCCCTCGGGGACCTGCGGCGCCGTCGACCGGGGCTCGTGGTGCTGCCGTCGCACGACGAGGCGGCGATCCGCCGGGTCCGGGACGTGCTGGCGTGAGGGCACGGGTGCTCGGGCACTACCTCGCGGCTCGGCGCCGCGTCGCGCCGGACCACTTCCGCGACCGGGCGGCGCTGGAGGCGCACCAGCTCCGGCTCCTGCGGCGGGTGCTCGCCCGCGCGCCGCGGCGGTACGCCTACTACGCCGATCTCGGCACCGGCCCGGCCGGGCGGCCGGCCGAGCTGTCCGACCTGCCCGTGCTGGACAAGCCCGACGTCCTGCGTCACTTCGCCGGGCTCAACCGGCGCGGGCTCTCGCTCGCCGAGTGCCTCGCGGCGGCTCGCGCGGCGGAGACCGGGCGCGACTTCACGACGACGCTCGGCGGGCTGTCGGTCGGGCTCTCCTCGGGCACGTCCGGACAGCAGACCGCGTTCCTCACCTCCCCCGCCGAGCGAGACCGCTGGGCCGGCGAGGTGCTGGCCAGGGCGCTGCCGCGCGGCCTGCTCGCCGGCGCCCGGGTCACGCTCGTGCTGCGGGCCGGCGGACCGCTGTACGAGAGCGTCGACGGCGGACGGGTCTCGTTCTCGTTCGTCGACCTCGCCCTGCCGCCGGACCTGCTCGTCGCGTCGGTCGTCGCCGCGCGCCCGACGGTCCTCGTCGCGCCGCCGTCGGTGCTCCGGATGGTGGCGCGGGAGTGGGGCGGGCGGCCCGCGCCCGAGCGCGTCCTCTCGGCGGCCGAGGTGCTGGAGCCCGCCGACGCGGCGGAGATCACGGCCGGGCTCGGGGTCCGCGTCGACCAGGTGTACCAGGCGGCGGAGGGGTTCCTCGGGATGAGCTGCCGGGAGGGCACGCTGCACCTGGCGGAGGACCTCGTGCTCGTCGAGCGGGAGCCCGGCGGGGACGGCCGGAACGGTCGAGCCGACGGAGACGACGGGGTCGACGGGGACGACGGCCGGTTCGTGCCGGTCGTGACGGACCTCGTGCGCTCCTCCCAGGCCGTCCTGCGCCGCCGCCTCGGCGACGTCCTCGTGCCCGGGACGTGCGGCTGCGGCGACGTCCGGCTGGCCGTCCGGGAGATCGTCGGGCGCTCGGACGACGCCCTGCTCCTCCCCCGCGCCGACGATCCCGCGACGCGGGCGCCGTTCTACCCCGACTTCGTGCGGGCGGCGGTGCTCGCGGCTCCGGGCGTCGCCGACTTCCGGGTGGTGCAGCAGGCGGACGACGCGGGTGGGCCCGCCGGGCCGCTCCTCCGGCTCGCCGTCGAGCCGCGCGAGACGTTCGACGCGGCGGCGGCGAGCCTGCGGGAGCGGATCGGCCGGGCCGGGCTGGTGCCGCCGACGATCGTCCCGATGGCGTTCGAGCCGCACGACCGGCTGCGCAAGCTCCGCCGGGTCCGTCGCGCCTGACGCCGCTCCCGCCCTGCCTCAGCGAGGCGCGGGCCGCGACCGCGCGAGGTCGAGGAGGACCCGCTCGGTCGCTCCCACCGGGTCGTAGCCGGCGAGCGCCCGGGTCAGCCCCGCGAGGCGCGTCCGGTCCATCGCCAGCACCTCGCGCAGCCGACGAGCGGCGCGCGCCGAGCCGAGCGGCGCCCGGGTCAGCGCTCCCGCGCCCGCGACGGCGAGCCGGACGGCGTTGTCCGGCTGGTCGAAGTCGTGCGGGACGACGAGGGCCGGCACGCCCGCCCGGATCGCCGCGTAGGCGATGCCGGTCCCGCCGTGGTGGACGACGGCGTCGCACCGGGGCAGCACGTCGTCGTAGTCGACGTACCCGACCACCGCGAGACCCGGCTCGACGACCGTGAGCCCGCGGCCGCCGGCCGCATCGCCCAGCCCGACGACGACGTCCAGCCCCGCCACCCGGTCCCGCAGCGCGCGCACCCGCGCGAGCAGGTCGCGCTTCGCCCAGTCCAGGTGCGTCCCGAGCGTCACGAGCACCCGCGAGCGCCCCGGCGGGAGCGACGGCAGCTCGACCGGCGGCACCCGCACCGGCGACGCCGTGAGCGGTCCCACCATCCGGAACGCGGCCGGCCAGTCCCGCGGCAGCTCGACCTCGCTCATGCCGAGGCCGAGGATCGCGTGCGGGGAGTAGGCGTACTCCGAGCCGTCCTCGCGGTAGACCCGGGCACCGGCCTGCTCGAAGTCCCGCGCCAGCGCGCGCTGCATCCCGAGCTTCCCCAGGCGCACGGCGCGCCGGCCGACGGCGTCGCGCGCCCGGCCGAGCGCCGTCCGCGGCGGCCGCCACCCGCCGAGGTAGGACGGCGTCCCGGTCCGGGTCTCGATCGCGCACGGCGACGGGCACACCGTCACCCACGGGATGCCCCGGTCCAGCGCGGCGTATCCCGCGACCGGCGCGGTGAAGTCGGCGACGACGACGTCGGGCCGCACGCGCTCGGTGATCGCGTCGAGCTCGGCCCGCGCCCGCGGCAGGAGCGCGAGGTTGGCGCGGAGCTGCCGCGTGAGCCGGACGGGGTGGGAACCCACTCGCACGCCGGGGTTGGCGACGCGCTCGAAGGCCTCCGGATCGTCGGGGAACAGCGGCTCGACGTCGAGCCCGACCCCCCGGACGAGGTCGGCCCGGCCGGCGCCGGTCGTGACGACGACGTCGTGCCCGCGCCGTCGCAGCCCGACCGCGAGCTCGAGCACCGGGTGCAGGTGACCCGCGAACGGCGGCGCGGCGAGCAGCACCCTCACCGCTCGGCCCACGCTGGCGCCGCGACGAGGTCGAGCACGGCCGCCACCGTGGCCGGGTGGGTCGCGGCGGACAGGTGGTCACCCGGCACGACGCGGTCGACCGGCACCGGGCCCGAGACCGCGGCGAACCAGTCGCGCTCGCCCCGGAGCACGTGGGTCCGCCACCCCTGCGGCAGCGGCGGCAGGGCGCCGACGCCACCGATCGCGACGACGTCGACGCGCAGGCCCGGCGTCGGGCGCAGGCGCGGCAGGGCCGCGACGAGCATCGGCCAGCCGGCGCTCCCGCAGAGCAGGAGCAGCCGGTCGCGGGTGCGGTCGAGCAGCGGCTGGAGGTGGTGCGCGACCGCGGCCGCGAACCACGTGCCCGGCCCCTCGAGCGCGAGCGCACCCTGCGCGTAGTTGCGCGGCGCCGCGACCCGCAGCGGCGTCGCGACGTAGTCCGGCCGCGCCGCGCGCTCGGTCCACGGGAAGCCGACGGGCACGGGCCGCCATCCCTCGACCGCCAGCGCCGCGAGCACGGTCTCCTGCGCCGGCGACAGCCGCGAGTGCTCGAACGAGCTCTGCCCCGTCAGCCACGCCGCCCGCGCCTGCGCGACCTCCTCGGCCTCGAGGACCCCGGGCGCGTCGCGGTGCGCCGCCAGCCAGTCGCGCAGCTCCCGCTCGCCGGTCACTCCCCGACCCCCACGCGCACCCGCCGACCGCGCCACGTGACGGTGCGCGAGCCCATCGTCCCGAGCAGGTGCACCGGCGTCAGCAGCGCCGCGACCACCTCGGCCGCGAGGCCCCGCGGGCTCGGGCCGCCGTCGCCCGGCGCACCCGGAGCGCGCAGCGTCGTCCGCCACAGGTCGCGGCGCAGCCACCACGTCCCGGCCTGGGAGGCGACGACGACGACGCCCGCGACCGCGAGCGCCCGGCGGGGCCGCGGGCTCAGCCCCGCCAGCACGACGGCGGCGAGGGGCAGCGCCGCCGGGAGGCCGGCGAGCGCGACGAGACGGATCGACGCGTCCCGCCGGACCACCTCCTGCGCGAACAGCAGCCACCGGCGCATCAGCCGGGCGTACTCCCCCGGCCCGGCGACCGTCGTCGCCAGGAGCACCGGCTGCGCGGTCTGGACGATCCCCAGGCCGGCGCGCCGGAACGCGCGGGCGAGCGCGTAGTCGTCACAGGTCGCGCCCGCGATCGCGTCGTACCCGCCGACCGCCGCGAGGTCGCGCGCGCGCATGGCGAGGGCCATGCCGTTGACGCTCACCGGCGGGCCGAGCCGCGCGAGCGGGAGGTACGTCGTGAGCGCGGGGCCGTTGACGAACCCAGCGACGAGCCGCGACCACGCCGTGCCCTGCTCCAGGTAGACCGGGATGGCCGTCGCCAGCCCCCCGCGGTCGAGACCGCGCAGCAGGCCCGCGAGGCCGCCGGGCGGGAGGGCCGTGTCGTCGTCGAGCTGGACGAGGACCGCTCGCGTCCCGCCGGCCGCCTCGATCCGCGCGACGGCCGCGGCGAGCTTGTCGACCTTCGGGTTGCGCCCCGGAGCTGGCGGGCCGAACACCTCGACCCGGACGTCGGCGGCGACGCGGGGCTCGGCGGCGGGGGCCGCGGCGAGGTCGTCGTCCGCGTCAGCCCCGCCCGCCGCGATCGCCGCGGCGACGCGGCAGCCATCACGGTCGTCGTCGTCGACGAGCAGGTGGACCCGCGCGGACGGCAGCGTCGCGACGGACGCGGCCAGTCGTCGGGCCAGCAGCTCGTCACCGGAACGGATCGGCACGAGGACGTCGACCTCGTCCGCCGCGAACGACGCGGGCGTCCCGGCCAGCTCGCGCTCCTCGGCGACGGCGCGCCGCGCGAGCGCGAGGCGGGCGACGGACAGCGCCCCGAGCAGCACGGTCGCGGTCGCCCACCACCGTGTCGCGCCGGGCGACCTCACGCCGGACCCGCCCGGTGCTCGGCCACGATCTCCTCGACCGACCGCGCGAGCGACACGGCCGGAGCTCCGAGGTCGGTGAGCGCGCGGGTGACGTCGAACGTCTTCGAGCGGGACAGGACGGAGACGCCGAACCGGGTGATCGGGGGCTCGCGGTAGCCGAGGAACCGGGCCGAGAACCGCTCGCTCGCGCCCGCGACGGCGCGCAGCAGCCGCGGGTCGACGCGCACGGTCCTGGCGCGGACGCCGAGGCGGTCGAGCAGGTCGAGCGCGAAGGGGTACAGCTCGACCGGCTCCGCGTTCGTCAGGTGGTACGTGCCCGTCGCCTCGCGCGCGAGCGCCTGCGTCACGTAGTGCGCCACCGTCCCGACGTCGCTGAGGTCGACGACGACGCGCGGCCCCGAGCGCGGCTCCAGCACGGGCAGGACGCCGCGCTCCGCGAGCCGGAGGATGCGCGGCATGAGGACGGTGTCGCCGGCCCCGATGATGGCGCGGGGACGCAGGACGACGGAGCGGCCCCGGTAGCGCTGGGCGACCCGTTCGCCGAGGAGCTTCGTGCGGGAGTAGTCGTTGACCTGCTCGCGCAGGGGCGGCGTCGGGGCGTCCTCGGTGAGGTCGAGCTGGTCGGCGTCGCGGTAGACGACCGAGGAGCTCGAGACGTAGACCAGTGGCAGCGGCTCGCCGTGCTCGCGTCGCCCGTACCGCTCGGCCCACGCGGCGACGTGCTCGGTCCCGCGGACGTTCGCGGCGATGTAGTCCTCGGGCGGCGCGAACGGGCTCGCGAGCGCGGCGGCATGGACGACGGCGTCGACCGGCCCGCTCAGGCGGGCGGCGATCGAGCGCTCGATCGCGCCGTCGGCGACCGGCTCGGTCAGCGGGTAGGCGAGGTCGTGCGACAGGTAGCCGGCGACCGGGCTCGCCGGGTTCGGCCGGGCCGCGCGGCCGAGGCCGAGCACCCCCCAGCCGCGGGCGACCGCGTCCTGCGCGATCCGCGTGCCGAGGAAGCCGTTCGAGCCGGTGAGGAGGAGACGCACGCTGTCACCCTAGGGCCAGCGCCCGACGCTCCGGCCGGGGCGACGCCGCCGCCGGCCCACGATGCGGGCCGGCGGGGCGTCGGCGTCGGCGCGGCTCAGCGGTCGACGCGGGCCGAGCCGCCGCCGGCCAGCTTGAGCACCTCGGCCTTGGTCACCATGGTGGTGTCGCCGGGCGTCGTCATCGCGAGCGCGCCGTGGGCCGCCCCGTAGTCGAGCGCGACCTGGAGCGGCTGACCGTCGAGCAGCCCGTAGACGAGGCCCGACGCGAACGAGTCGCCGCCGCCGACGCGATCCATGATCTCGAGGTTCGGCCGGTGGATGGACTCGAGCACGCCGGTCGCCGGGGACCAGGCGATCGCGCCCCAGTCGTTGATCGTCGCGGTCCTGACGCCCCGCATCGTCGTGCCGATGACCTTGAAGTTCGGGAACTCCGCGGCGGCGGTCCGGATCATCGCCGCGAACTTGTCCACCTCCAGCTCCTCGCCGCCGTGGATGTCGGTGCCCTCGATCTCGAAGCCGAGGGAGGCCGTGAAGTCCTCCTCGTTGCCGATCATGACGTCGATGTGCGGCGCGATCGCGCGGTTGACCTCGCGCGCCTTGTCGATGCCGCCGATGGACTTCCACAGCGACGGGCGGTAGTTGAGGTCGTAGGAGACGACCGTCCCGTACTCCTTGGCCTTCGTCACGGCGGCGAACACCGTCTCGGCCGACGTCTCCGACAGCGCGGCGTAGATCCCGCCCGTGTGGAGCCAGCGGACGCCGTACTCACCGAACAGCCGGTCCCAGTCGACGTCGTCCGGCCCGAGCTGCGACGCCGCCGTGTGGCCGCGGTCGGAGACGCCGACGGCGCCGCGCACGCCGAAGCCGCGCTCGGTGAAGTTGAGGCCGTTGCGGACGGTGCGGCCGATGCCGTCGTACGCGCGCCACTGGACGAACTCGGTGTCGAGCCCGCCCGTGAGGATGAGGTCCTCGACGAGGCGGCCGACCTCGTTGTCCGCCAGCGCCGTCACGATGGCGCCGCGCAGGCCGAACGCCCGGCGCAGGCCGCGGGCGACGTTGTACTCGCCGCCGCCCTCCCAGGCGCGGAAGCTGCGGGCGGTCCGGATGCGCCCCTCGCCCGGGTCGAGGCGGAGCATGACCTCGCCGAGGGAGACGACGTCGTAGCGGCAGTCGGCGGCGGGCTTGAGGTCGAGGGCGGCGACCTCGGGGGGGAGCGTGCTCATGGTGGGTCCTCTTCGTCGGGGTGTCGGGGTGTGCCGGTGTGTCGTCAGGCGCGCGGGCGCAGGGAGGCGGCGAGGGCGACGGCCTCGGCCGTCAGCGCCGTGATCGCGTCGAACTCGTGGGCGGCGACCATCTTCTGCGGGACCATCCACGACCCGCCGACGGCCTTGACCGCCGGGATCGCGAGGTAGTCGGCGAGGTTGGCGGCGCTGACCCCGCCCGTCGGGACGAACGAGACGCCGCCGAACGGGGCGGAGAGCGCCTTGATCGCCGGGGCGCCGCCGGAGGTGCCGGCCGGGAAGAACTTGACCGTGCTGAGGCCGAGCTCGAGCGCCGCCTGGATCTCCGTCGCGGTGACGCAGCCGGGGAGGGCGAGGATGCCGTGCTCCTGCGCGCGCTCGACCACCGCGCGGGAGAGCCCGGGCGAGACGACGTAGCGCGCGCCGGCGGCGACGGCCTGGTCGACCTGGTCGGGGGTGAGGACCGTACCGGCGCCGATGACGACGTCGCCGCGCTCGGCCATCACCCGGATAGCCTCGGGCGCCGCCGCGGTGCGGAAGGTCACCTCGGCGACGGGCAGGCCGCCGGTCACGAGGGCCTGGGCGAGGCCGTCGGCGTCGGCCGCGTCGTCGATGACGACGACGGGGACGAGCGTGGCCTGCTCGAGCTGGGAGAGAACGTCCATCGCTGGCTCCTTCGGTGTGCGCCCGCCGGCGAGCGTCGTCGGTCGCGGGCTCGATCCTTGTTCCGCTGAGCGCAACGGTCGTTGCGCTCAATGCACATCAGTCTGCCAGAGCGGCCCGGTTTCGACCAGCCCCTGTGACTCGGCTCTCCACGGGCGAGGCCGGGGCGTCCGCTCTCCGCGGATCGGTGTGCGCCCCACCCGCACGGGCGGTGCGTCCGGGCTGGTCGGCGCGCCGCTGGCCGCGGGGCTGAGCGCGGCCGGGAGCCTCGATCCGCAGAGAGCGGACACCCCAGCACCCCGGGACGGCGCGCGACGCGCCGCGAGAGACCCGCCCGGTCAGACGCCTCCGCGGACCACGAGGCCCGGCGGGAGAAGACGGGGCAGGACGCGGCGGAAGTCGTCCGCGACCTCGGCCATCCGCTCGTCCGACATCCGCTCGCGGGGCGCCGTGACGCTGACCGCGGCGACCGCGGCCCCCGCGCGCTCGAGCGGCAGGGCGACGCAGGCGATGCCCGGCTCGTTCTCCTCGCACTCCGAGGCGAAGCCGCGCGCGCGGGCCGTCGCGAGGACGTCGGCGAGCCGGTCCCCGGAGAGGCCGCCCGAGCCGTCGGCCGCGAGATACGGCGCGAGCGCCTCCGCCGACAGCCCGCGGTCCATGAGCATGGCTCGGCCGAGCGCGGTCGTCGCGGCGGGCATCCGGCGCCCGACCGCCGACCACACCCGGACGGGTCGATCCGGCTCGACCTTGTCGAGGTAGACGATCTGCGCTCCGGCGAGCGTCCCGAGGTGGACGAGCTCGTCGACCTCCCGGGACAGCGCGACGAGGGCCGGGTGGAGCGAGGCCGCGAGGTTGTCGCCCGCGTAGTACGCGTCGCCGAGCGTCACCGCCGCCGCACCGAGCCGGTAGAGGCCGGAGCCGGGGTCCTGGGCGACGAAGTCGCGGAACCGGAGCGCGGCGAGAGCGCGGTGGACGGTGGTCTTGTGGACGCCGAGGCGATCGGCGAGCTGCCCGAGGCTCAGGCCGTCGGTCCCCGCCGCGGCGAGCTGGGACAGCACGACGAGGGCGCGGTCGATGCTCTCGACGGGCGAGGCGGCGTCCTTCTCCACACCCCAACTGTGCCAGCAGGGACCGCCGCCGAGCGCGCACGGACCGGACGCGACCCCCGCGAGGCACCACCGGCACGCCGCGGGACCCGCGCGACACCCGACGACGGCGCGCACCGCGCGGCGCGACGGCGCCCACCGCGCGGCGCGGCGGCGGGTCGGCGCAGCGGAGGTGTCGGAGCGACGACCCCGAGCCCGACGCCCGACCGGTGCCGCGGCGACCCCGAGCCCGGAGCCCGGCGCCACCTCGGCCCCCCGGCGCACCCGCCACCACCGGTTCGCGGCAGGGTTGACTTCCGCGCGTTGAATGGATTCAATACCAGAGAAGACTTCCCCGGGCCCCGCCCTCCGACCGTCGCCCGCGACGACACCGGGCCAGCCGACGCCGCCGGAGACGCGGAAGCCTGGGAGAGTTGACGTCGATCGGCATCGTGAGCCCGGCCGACCCAGTACCGAGAGAGGACCCGACCATGTCTGTCACCCGCCTGTGGAGCACCCACCCCGACGACGTCGCCCGGCTGGGCACGCAGGAGCTGCGGGAGCGGTTCGTGCTGTCGGGGCTGTTCACCCCGGGCGAGGTGACGTGGGGGTACGCGCACGACGACCGGCTGCTCGTCGGCGGCGTCCTGGTCGAGGACGGCTCGCCCGTCACGCTCGAGGCGCCGGAGATCATCAAGGCGGAGTACCTGCTCGAGCGCCGCGAGCTCGGCCTGGTCGGTCTCGCCGGGGAGGTGACGGTCACAGCCGACGGCGAGACGTTCGCCCTCGGCGCCCACGACGTCGTCTACCTCCCGCTCGGCACCCGCGACGTCACGCTGTCCGGCGCGGGCGCGGTCTACCTGGTCTCGGCACCGGCCCACGCGCGGCTCGCGGCGGCCAAGGCGGGCCGGGACGAGGTCGAGGCGCTGCACCTCGGCGAGCTGGTGACCTCCAACGAGCGGACCATCCGCAAGTACATCCACGCCGACGGGATCGCGTCGAACCAGCTCGTCCTCGGGATCACGACCCTGGCTCCGGGCAGCGTGTGGAACACCATGCCCCCGCACGTGCACCCGCGTCGCACGGAGGTCTACCTCTACGACGGCCTCGGCGACGAGGTCCTGGTCCACCTCATGGGCGAGCCCGGCAACACCCGCCACCTGCTCCTGCACGACCGCGACGCCGTCGTCTCCCCGCCCTGGTCGATCCACACCGCCTCGGGCACCGGCGCCTACACGTTCGTCTGGGCGATGGCCGGCGAGAACATCGACTACACCGACGTCACCGGCATCACGCCGGGCGACCTGCGCTGAGGGGCCCCGCCATGATCCTGGACGCATTCACTCTCGACGGGAAGGTCGCCCTCGTCACCGGCGGCGGCCGGGGCCTCGGCCTCGGGTTCTCCACCGCGCTCGCGCAGGCCGGCGCCGACGTCGTGATCCTCGACCGGTCCGGCTCCCCCGAGGCCGTCGAGGCCGTCGAGGCGCTGGGCCGGCGCGCCTGGTCGGTTCAGGCCGACCTCCTCGCCGCGACCCCCGAGCAGGTCCAGGACCTGGTCACCCAGGTCGCGGGCGAGGCGGGGCGGCTGGACATCGTCGTCAACAACGCGGGCATCATCCGGCGCGAGCCCGCGATCGACTTCACTCGGGCGAACTGGGACGAGGTCATCGACCTCAACCTCTCCAAGGTCTTCTACCTGTCCCAGGCCGCGGCCCGCGTCATGATCGACCAGGCCGGAGGCCTGGACGCCGTGCGCGCCGCCGGCGAGAGCGGCGGCGGGCGGGAGCGCTCGATCGGGAAGATCATCAACATCGCCTCGATGCTGTCCTACCAGGGCGGCAAGATCGTCCCGTCCTACACGGCCTCCAAGTCCGGCGTCGCCGGCCTCACCCGGGCGCTGGCGTCGGAGTGGGCTCCCCTGGGGATCAACGTCAACGCGATCGCCCCGGGCTACTTCGCGACCGACAACACCGCCCAGCTGCGCGCCAACCCCGAGCGCAGCGCCGAGATCCTCGGCCGCATCCCGGCCGGCCGGTGGGGCCGACCCACGGACCTCCAGGGCGTCGCCGTCTTCCTCGCCACCGCCGCGAGCGACTACGTCGACGGCACCACCATCCCCGTCGACGGCGGCTGGCTCACCCGCTGACCGCCCCGCCGCAATCCCTCCGATGGTGGGGCGGATCGGATCGTGAATCGCGATCGGATCCACCCCGACATCGGAGGACGACCGAGCACCACCCCGACCACCCCCGCCGCCAGCCCGCCCGAGAACGAGGTCCCCGTGTCAGCAACCCCACGCGTCCGGCGTCAGCTCCCGCGTCCCGCGGACCTCGCCCCGCTCCTGCGGCTGCGGCCGTTCGAGCCGGACGGGACGAAGCGCCGCCTGTCCCGGGCGCTGACGATCGCTGACCTGCGGACCCTCGCCGCGCGCCGCACACCCCGCTCGGTGTTCGACTACACCGACGGGGCGGCGGAGTCGGAGATCTCGCTGCGTCGCGCGCGACGCACGTTCGCGAACCTCGAGCTGCGCCCGTCGATCCTGCACGACGTCTCCGTCGTCGACACGACCACGCCGATGCTCGGCCGGCCGGCCGCGCTCCCGTTCTCGTTCGCGCCGACCGGCTTCACCCGGATGATGCAGACGGAGGGCGAGAGCGCCGTCGTCCGCGTCGCCGAGCGCGCCGGCATCCCGTACGCGCTCTCGACCATGGGCACGACGTCGATCGAGGACGTCGCCGCCGCCGGCCCCGGGGCGCGCCGGTGGTTCCAGCTCTACGTCTGGAAGGACCGCTCGCGGGCCGAGGACCTCATGGCCCGTGCCCGTGCGGCCGGCTACGAGGCGCTCGTCCTCACCGTCGACGTGCCCGTCGCCGGCGCCCGGCTGCGCGACGCGCGCAACGGCTTCTCGTTCCCGCCCCAGCTCTCGGTCAAGACGTTCCTCGACGGCGCGACCCACCCCAACTGGTGGATCGACCTGCTCACGACGCCCACCTACTCGTTCGCCTCGCTGGACTCCTGGGACGGCACCATCGCCGAGCTGCTGGACACGCTGTTCGACCCGTCGATGACGATGGCCGACCTCGAGTGGGTCCGAGCGAACTGGGACGGGCCGCTCGTCATCAAGGGCATCCAGACGCTGGAGGACGCCCGCCGCGTCTCCGCCGCGGGTGCGGACGCGATCGTGATCTCCAACCACGGCGGACGCCAGCTCGACCGCGCGCCCGTCCCGCTGCGCCTCGTCCCGGACGCCCGCGCCGCGGTCGGGGACGAGACCGAGGTCTGGATGGACACCGGCATCATGTCGGGCGCCGACATCGTCGCGGCGATCGCGCTCGGCGCGCACGCGACGATGGTCGGGCGCGCGTACCTGTACGGGCTCATGGCCGGCGGGGAGCGGGGCGTCGAGCGCGCCGTCGAGATCCTGCGCTCCGAGATCACCCGGACGATGCGCCTGCTCGGCGTCAACGCCGTGAGCGAGCTCGGGCCGCAGCACGTGCGACTGCCCTGAGCCGAGCCGGCGCACCGTGCGCACCGAGCGCGCCCGCCGGTCAGCCGCCGGTCCGGTCGCCCGAGGCGCCCGGACCGGCGGATCGGCTCACAGCAGCGAGCGGTACAGCCCGGCGATCTCCTCGACCGTGACCTCGCGCGGGTTGCCGCCGCGGCAGACGTCGTCGTAGGCCGCCTGCGCCAGCACCGCGACGTCGGACTCCCCCGCCCCGATCTCGCTGATCCGGGTCGGGTTGCCCAGCCCGGTCGTCAGGGCGGCGACGGCCGACACGGCCGCCTCGCGCACCTCCTCCAGCGGGAGCTCGGCGGCGTCGGCCACCCCGAAGGCCGCGGCGATGTCCCGGTACTTCTCCCCGGTCGCGGGGGCGTTGAACGCCATCACGGGCGCGAGCAGGATGCCGTTGGCCACGCCGTGCGGCGCGCCGAACACGGCGCCGAGGGGGTGCGCCATGGCGTGGACGAGGCCGAGCCCGACGTTGGAGTAGCCCATCCCGGCGACGTACTGCGCCATCGACATCCGCTCCGCCGCGACCGCGTCGCCATCGGCGGCGGGGGCGAGCGCCTGGGCGATCACCTGGATCGCCTTGAGGTGGAACAGGTCCGACAGCTCCCACGCCCCCAGCGTCGTGTACCCCTCGATGGCGTGCGTCAGCGCGTCGAGACCGGTCGCGACGATGAGCGACCGGGGCGCGCTCGACATCATCTCGGGGTCGACGACGGCGAGGACGGGGATCGCGTGCGGGTCGACGCAGACGAACTTGCGCTGCCGCTCGACGTCGGTGATGACGTAGTTGACGGTGGTCTCGCTCGCCGTGCCGGCGGTCGTGGGCACGGCGACGATGGGGACGGACGGCTTCGTCGTCGGCGCCACGCCCTCGAGCGAGCGGACGTCGGAGAAGGTCGGGTTGGCCGTGACGATCCCGATCGCCTTGCAGGTGTCCTGCGGCGAGCCGCCGCCGATGGCGACCAGCACGTCGGCCCCGGCCGAGGCCAGGGCGGCGACGCCGTCGAGCACGTTCTGGATGGTCGGGTTCGGCACGACGTCGGAGTACACCTCGTACGGGAACCCGGCCTCGTCGAGGAGCCTCGTCACCCGGCCGGCCACGCCGGTCTCGACGAGGACGGGGTCGGTCACCACGAGCGCCTTGGCGAAGCCGCGCCGGGCCAGCTCCTCGGGGATGACGGTGATGCAGCCGGCGCCGAAGTGGGCCGTCTGGTTCCAGATCATGCGGTGCGACATGGGGGCTCCTCGGACGGGCGACGCGCTCCACGCGTCGATTGAATCGGTTCACACCGAGTCTTCCCGGGCCCAGGCCACCGCGCCGGGGACCTTGGTCCCCGATGCGTACCGCCGCCCCTCGACGGCGTCGGGCCGGCGTCAGGACGGCGTCAGGACGTCCCGGAGCGCGTCGGTCACGCCGTCGACGACCTCGGTGTCGGCCGCGAGGTCCTCGGCGCCCAGCACCAGCAGCGCCGCCACGACGACGCTCCGCAGGTCGCCCCGCGCCCCCTCGCCGTCACGCCCGTGCCCGCCGTCGCCAGCACCGCCGTCGCGCTCGCCCGCACCGCCGCCCGACGCCCACGCGGCGGCGAGCGTCGCGGCCCGCGGATCGGTCGTGCCCCAGACCTGGCCGCCCCCGCCGTCGGCCACGCCGCCCGCCGGCGGCCGGATCGCGGCGACCCACGCCCCGAGCCCGCGCACGATCGTCGGCGACGTCAGCCCCAGCGCACGCAGCTCCCGCAGCGATCCCAGCCACCGCTCGGGCAGCTTGAGCGACCCGTCCGAGCCGATCTGGGTGAGCCGGTGACGCATCGCGGGGTTGCGGAACCGCTCGACGAGGTCGCGGGCGTACACCTCGGGGCCCGGCCCGCCGGCCGGGAGCACGGGAGCCACCTCGCGCGCGAGGCCGAGGACCACGTCCTCGCCCCACGGCGTCGCCATCGCCTCGGCGACCAGCTCGCACCCGCTCGCCAGCCCGAGGTAGGCGAGCAGCGAGTGCGCCCCGTTGAGCAGCCGCAGCTTGGTGAGCTGGTACGGCGCAACGTCGGGCACGAACAGCGCCCCCGCGGCGTCCCACGGCGGGCGCGGGCCGGCGAAGTCGTCCTCGATCACCCACTGCAGGTAGGGCTCGCCGACGACGCCGGCCTCGTCCCGCACGCCGAGCTCGCGCTCGACGGCGTCGAGGTCCTCGGGCGTCGTCGCGGGCACGATCCGGTCGACGATGGTGGCGGGGAACGTCACGCTGTCGGCGATCCACGCGCGCACGGCCGGAGCGTCCTGCCACCCGGCCGCCTCGACGTACTCGGTGACGACGCGGCGCACGGCCGGACCGTTGCCGGCCATGTTGTCGCAGCTCACGACGCTGACGGGCGCCCCGTGGGTCCGGGCCCGCGCGGCCAGCGCGTGCGCGAGCACCCCGACGACGCTCGCCGGCTCCCCGGAGGCGAGCTCGTCGGCGACGGCGGCCGCGTCCAGCCCGCCGTCGGGCGTGCGCAGGTACGCCTTCTCCGTCACGGTCAGCGTGACGACGGCGGTCCCGGCGTCGGCCAGGAGGTCCAGGACGGCGTCCCGCTCGGTCGGTAGGTGCCGCGAGCCGACGATCGACCCGACGACGCGGACCGAGGGGCCGTCGGGCGCCTTCGTCGTCACGGTGTAGCAGTGGTCCTGCGCGCGGAGCGCGTCGACGACCCGCGCCGAGCTCGGCGCCACGGCGACGATCCCCCAGTCTCCGCCGGTCGCCCCGTTCGCGTCCTCGGTGTAGACCGCCTGGTGCGCCCGGTGGAACGCCCCGATGCCGAGGTGCGCGATCCGCGGGCGCAGCTCGCGACGGTCCGCGACGGGACGCGCTGCGGGGGGCAGTCCGGCGAGCGTCGCCTCGGACAGCCGGGGGACGTCGCGGTGCTCGGCCTCGTTCATGTGCTGCTCCTGCTCGCTGGGCTCGGGCGCTCGGGGCTCGGTCGGCGCCGGCGCGGATCGTGCGGGCCGGTGACGTTGTCACACGGCCCCCGGCGTCCTACTCTAGACTGAGAAAACGTTTCCCCGCAGCCGTGGCGCACCCGTCGCGAGCGAGCGGGAGACTCCGACGACGGGACGGGAGGCCACCATGACGGTCGATCGCGCCGGCCGCGCGTCCCGCGCCACGATCACGACGGTGGCGCGGCACGTCGGCGTCTCCGTCGCCACCGTCTCCCGCGTCATGAACGGCCACCCGACGGTCGCGCCCGAGCTGATCGAGCGGGTCCGCGCCGCCGCGGCCGAGCTGGGCTACACCGCCAGCCCGACCGCGCGCTCGCTCGTCCTCGGCCGGACCCACACGGTCGCGGTCGTCGTGCCCGATCTCGGCAACCCGTTCTTCCAGGGCATCCTGCGCGGGGTCGCGCGGGCGGCCGACGTCGAGGGCTACCACGTGCTCGTCGCCGACACCGCCGAGGACGTCGCGGCCGAGCCGGACAAGGCGCTGCGGGCGCGCGGGCGGTGCGACGCCGTCGTGCTCGTCTCGCCCCGCCTCGCCGACGACCGGCTGCGCGACCTCCTGCCGGACCTCGGTCCCGCCGTCGTCGTCAACCGCCGCGCACCCGACGGGATCGTGCCGTCGCTCCACCCGGACTACCGCGCCGGGATGGCGGTGCTCGCCGACCACCTCGCGGACCTCGGCCACCGGCGCCTGCTCTACCTCGCCGGCCCCGCCGGCACCTTCTCCGACCGCGAGCGCCGCGCCGGTCTCGCGGACGTCGCACGGGCCAGGGGGCTCGACCTCACCGTCCTGCCCGGCGGCGTCACGCAGGACGACGGCGCCCGCGCCGCCGCCGCGGTCCTCGCGACCGACGCCACCGCCGTCCTCGCCTTCAACGACCTCGTCGCCATGGGCCTGCTCGCCCGGCTGCGCGAGCACGGCGTCGTCGTGCCGCGGGAGGTGTCCGTCGTCGGCTTCGACGGCATCGACCTGGGCGCCGCGGCCGCGCCGCCGCTCACCACCGTGCGCGTCCCGGCCGAGGAGATCGGCGCCGCCGCCTGGCGCCGCCTGGCCCGGCTCATCGACGGCAACGACGCAGGCGACGACGCGGACGCCCCGGCGGCCGCGCAGTCCTTCCGGCCCGAGCTGGTCGTCCGCTCCTCCTCCGCACCACCCCCCACGTCCCCCACCGACAAGGAGGCGTCGTGACGACGCACTGGACGCTGCACCCCGATCGGGCCCTCCCGGCCGAGCCGTCGCTGCGCCGACTGGCCCGGGAGATCTACGACTCCGTCCGTGACCTGCCGATCATCTCCATGCACGGGCACGTCGAGGCCGAGCTGCTCGCGGCGAACGAGCCGTTCCCCGACCCGGCCGAGCTGCTCGTGCGCCCCGACCACTACCTGGTCCGCGCGCTCGTGGCGGCCGGCGTCCCGCACGGCGCGCTCGGGGTCGGGCGTCCGGGCACCCCCGACGTCGAGACGGACCCGCGCGCGATCTGGCGCACCTTCTGCGAGCACTGGCGCCTGTTCCGCGGGACGCCCACCCGGTACTGGATGGAGGACGTCCTCGCCGAGCGGTTCGGGGTCGACGCCCCGCCGAGCGCCGAGAGCGCCGACGTGCTCTACGACGAGATCGCCGCGCGCCTGGCGACGGACGCCTACCGCCCGCTGGCGCTCCTGGACACCTTCGGCATCGAGATCATCGCGACGACCGACGCCGCGACCTCCGACCTGCGCCACCACCGCGACCTGGCGGAGCGCGGCTGGGGCGAGCGGATCGTCCCGACGTTCCGCCCGGACGCCGTCGTGCACCCCGGCCGCCCCGGGTTCGCGGCCGAGGTCGACGCGCTCGAGGAGGCGTCCGGCATCGCCATCGGCACGTACGGCGACTACCTCGACGCGCTGCGGCAGCGGCGCGAGCACTTCATCGCGAACGGCGCGCGGGCCACCGACCACGGCCACCTCACGGCCGACACGACGCCGCTGGAGCCGGCCGAGGCCGAGCGCATCCTGCTGGCCGGCCGGCGCGGGGAGGCGACGCAGGAGGAGAGCCTGGCGTTCGCCGCGAGCATGCTGCTGGAGATGGCGCGCATGTCGAGCGAGGACGGCCTCACGATGCAGCTGCACCCGGGCGTCCTGCGCGACCACCACCCGGGAACCTTCGCGGCCCGCGGCGCCGACGTCGGCTTCGACATCCCGGTGCCCGTCGACTACGTCAACGGTCTGCGGCCCCTGCTCTCGGAGCTCGGGACGCACCCCGACCTGCGGCTCGTCCTCTTCACGATCGACGAGACCACGTTCTCCCGCGAGCTGGCCCCGCTGGCCGGCGTCTACCCGGCCGTCCGGCTCGGGGCGCCGTGGTGGTTCCTCGACACCCCCGACGCCATGCGTCGCTACCGCGAGGCCGTCACCGACACGGCCGGGTTCGCGAACACCACCGGCTTCGTCGACGACACCCGCGCCTTCTTCTCCATCCCCGCCCGGCACGACCTCGCGCGCCGGGTCGACGCGGGGTACCTCGCCCGACTGGTGGCCGAGCACCGGCTCGGGCTGGACGAGGCGCTCGAGACCGCCGTCGACCTCGTCCAGACCCTGCCGCGCGCCGCCTACCCGCCCGCGCGAGCGCTCGGCCGGCCCGTGCCGTGAGCGACGTCATCCTGCTCGCGCCGCACGACGACGTCGCCGTCGCCACGCGCGACCTCGTCCCGGGCGAGAGCATCACGACCGGCGACGGCGAGAGCGACGCCAACCCGACCGTCGTCGTCGTGCGCGACCGCGTGCCGCGGGGCCACAAGGTCGCGCTGCGCGACCTGCCGCTCGGCAGCGAGGTGCGCAAGTACGGCCAGGTGATCGGACGGACGACGCGACCCGTCCCCGCCGGGAGCCAGGTCCACGTGCACAACCTCGAGATGCCGAGGATGCCGGGCGCGTCCGACGCGTCCGACGCGGCCTCGGACTACGCCTACGCGACCGAGCACCGCGAGCTGCCCGTCCCCGACGGCGAGCGCCCGACGTTCCTCGGCTACCGGCGGGCCGACGGGCGGGTCGGGACGCGCAACTACGTCGCGATCGTCACCTCCGTCAACTGCTCGGCCTCCACCGCGCGGTTCGTCGCCGACCAGTTCCGCGGCCGGGCGCTGGCGCAGTTCCCGCACGTCGACGGCGTCGTCGCGCTCACCCACGGGTCCGGCTGCGGGCTCGTGCCGACGAGCGAGGGCGGCCGGACGCTGCTGCGAACGCTGCGCGGCTACGCCGCCCACCCCAACGTCGGCGGCGTCCTCGTGCTCGGGCTGGGCTGCGAGATGCTCCAGGTCGACGCGCTCGTCGCCGAGGCCGGCATCCCCGCCGACACCCTCGTGCGCCGCCTCGTCATCCAGGAGACCGGGGGCATCCGCGCGACCGTGCGGGCCGCCGTCGCCGAGATCGAGGCGATGCTGCCCGAGCTGGACGCCCGGCGCCGCGAGGTCTGCGACGTGAGCGACCTCGTGCTGGGCCTCAACTGCGGCGGCTCGGACGGGTACTCGGGCATCACGGCCAACCCGGCGCTCGGCGTCGCCTCCGACCTGCTCGTCGCCTACGGCGCGCGGTCCGTGCTCGCCGAGACCCCCGAGGTCTACGGCGCCGAGCACCTGCTCACGCGGCGGGCCGTCAGCCCCGAGGTCGGCCGGCGGCTGATCGACCGGATCGCCTGGTGGCGCGAGTACGCGGCCGCCGGGGGCGGGACGCTGGACAACAACCCGTCGCCCGGCAACAAGGCCGGCGGCCTGACGACGATCCTGGAGAAGTCGCTCGGTGCCGTCGCCAAGGCCGGCTCGGCCGACCTGGCGGCCGTGTACCAGTACGCCGAGCCCATCGACACCCCGGGACTCGGCTTCATGGACACCCCCGGGTACGACCCGGTCTCCGTGACCGGCCTCGTCGCGGGCGGCGCCACCGTCGTCGTCTTCACGACGGGACGCGGCTCCGTCCTCGGCTGCAAGCCGTCGCCGTCGATCAAGGTCGCGACGAACACCGCCATGTACCTGCGGATGCACGAAGACATGGACCTCAACGCGGGCCGGATCGTCGACGGGACCGCCAGCCTCGCGGAGGTCGGCCGGGAGATCTTCGACCTCGTCCTCGCCGTCGCGTCCGGGCGGAAGACCGTGTCCGAGGAGCTCGACCTAGGGCAGGACGAGTTCCAGCCCTGGCTGCTCGGCACCGTGACCTGAGCCCGCCCGACCCGCCCCACCCCGCGCTCGACCCCACCGCCCGCCCAGCCCGACTCGCCCCCGATCAGGAGCCACCATGCCCGCCACGCCGCCCCCCGCCCACGACGGCGCCGACCAGAACCCGACGGCCCCGCGCCCCGACTCAAGCCGCGGCACGCTCGGCGACGCCGCCGTCGTGCCCGCCTACGCCCCGGTCCCCGCCGACCGGCCGCGCCGCCGCTACGCCGTCGTCGGCACCGGCCACCGCGCCGGGATGTACGTCGGCGCGATCACCGGCGAGCACGCGGACGTCGCCGAGCTCGTCGCGTGGTGCGACCCCAACCCGACCCGGATGGCCTACCACGACGCCGAGGCGGGCGCGGCGCTCGGGCTGGGCGGTCCGGCCGGGCTCCCGACGTACGCGCCCGAGGACCTCGAGCGGATGATCGCGGACGAGATGGTCGACGTCGTCATCGTCACGACGCCGGACGTCCGGCACGCCGAGTACATCGCACGGGCCCAGGCGGCGGGAGCCGACGTGGTCGTCGAGAAGCCGCTCACGACGACCGCCGCCGGCTGCCGGACCGTCACGGAGTCGGTCGCGGCGACGGGCCGGGACGTCGTCATGACGTTCAACTACCGCTACGCACCGCGGAACTCGACGCTGCGCGAGGTGGTCGCGGGCGGCGAGATCGGCGACGTCACGTCGGTGCACTTCGAGTGGGTCCTCGACACGGTGCACGGCGCCGACTACTTCCGCCGCTGGCACCGGGAGAAGGCCAGCTCCGGCGGGCTGCTCGTCCACAAGTCCAGCCACCACTTCGACCTGGTCAACTGGTGGCTGGGCGACGTGCCGACCCGCGTCTACGCCAGCGGCGGCCTGAGGTTCTACGGCGACGCCAACGCAGCGGCGCGCGGGCTGGGGCCGCGGCCGGAGCGCGGGACCGGGGTGAGCGGCGACCCGTTCGCGCTGGACCTGCGCTCGGACGCGCGCCTGGACGCCCTGTACCTGCAGGCCGAGCACCACGACGGCTACCTGCGCGACCGAGACGTGTTCACGCCGGGCATCACGATCGAGGACACGCTCTCGCTCGTCGTCGACTACCGGCGCGGCGCGACCATGACGTACTCGCTCGTCGCGAACGGGCCGTGGGAGGGCTACCGCGTCGTCGTCAACGGGACGGAGGGTCGCGCGGAGCTCGACGTCGTCGAGCGGGGAACCGTGCTGCTCGACGACGACGGCAACGCGCTGCTCGACCCGTCGGCGCAGGTGGACCGGGCGGCGCAGGCGGCCGGCGCGGGCGGGACGCACGGCGCGGGCGGCTCGGGCGGCGAGGACCCGCGCCTGCGGCCGAACGGCGAGCGCCTGCTCGTCCAGCGGCACTGGCACGCGCCCCGCGAGGTGCCGATCCCGGCCGGCATCGGCGGGCACGGCGGCGGCGACGCGATCCTGCTCAAGGACGTGTTCCGGCGCGACCTGCGGCTGTCCGACGACCAGCTCGGCCGCGCCGCCGGGTACCGGGACGGGCTGCGGGCGGTCGCCGTCGGGATCGCCGGCAACGCCTCGCTCGCGACGGGCCAGGCCGTCCGGATCGACGACCTGGACCTCGGCGAGCAGCTCTGACCGTCCGGCCGGCCCCGCGGCGGGGCCGGCCCGCCCGGTCTACCGCACGAGCCACCCGCCGTCGACGGGGATGATGGCGCCGTTGATGTAGTCCGACGCCGAGGACGCGAGGAACACGAACGCCCCCTGCAGGTCGGCCGGTGTGCCCCAGCGGTCCGCGGGGATGCGGGCGAGGATCGAGGCCTCGCGCTCGGCGTCGGCGCGGATCTGCGCCGTGTTGTCGGTCGCCATGTAGCCGGGGGCGATCGCGTTCGCGTTGACGCCGAACCTCGCCAGCTCGTTCGCCAGGGCCTTCGTCACACCGGCGACGGCGTGCTTGGACGCCGTGTACCCCGGCACGAGGATGCCGCCCTGGAAGGACAGCATCGAGGCGATGTTGATGATCTTCCCGCCGCCCTGCTCGACGAAGACGCGGGCGGCGGCGCGGGAGAGGTGGAACACGGCGTCGAGGTTGATCGCGAGCACGTCGTCCCAGTCCTGCACCGGGTGGTCGAGGATCGGGGCGCGACGGATGATCCCGGCGTTGTTCACCAGGACGTCGATCCGCCCGAGCTCCGCCACGACCTCGGCGACGGCCGCGTCGAGGGTCGCCACCTCGGCGTGGACGAGGTCGCACTCGATGACGTGGGCGCGTCGGCCCAGCCCCTCGATCATCTCCCCGGTCTCGGTCGAGGCGACGTAGTCCAGCAGCGCCACGTCCGCGCCCGCCTCCGCGAGCGCCAGCGCGGCGCCCTGGCCGAGCCCGCGCGCCGCGCCCGTCACCAGCGCCACCCGGCCGTCCAGCCGGAACCGGTCAAGAATCATGTCGTCCTCCACGTGCGTTCGTCGGTGCGTTCGTCGGTCGTTCGGTGTCCACCGGCCGGTCAGCGCATCCGCGTGACGGGAACGGCGTCCATGTCGTCGTAGGTGGTGTTCTCCCCCGCCGTCGCCCAGACGAAGGAGTAGGGCCCCGTGCCGACACCCGTGTGGAGCGACCAGGGCGGGGAGAACACGAAGGTCCGGTCGGCCACGACGAGGTGGCGCGTCTGCGACGGCTCGCCCATGACGTGGAAGACCCGGTCCTGCGGCGCGAGGTCGAAGTACAGGTAGCACTCCGTGCGCCGGGCGTGGGTGTGCGCCGGCATCGTGTTCCAGACGCTGCCGCGGTGCACGGTCGTGAAGCCGAACGCGATCTGCGCGCTGCGCGTGCCGCCCTCGTAGATGCACTGGTGCAGCGTGCGGCGGTTGGCGTCGTCCTCGCTCCCGATCTCGACCACGTTCATGGCCTCGGGCGTGACGAGCGTCGTCGGGAGGTCCAGGTGCGCCGTGGCGGAGAACAGGTAGAACGCCGCGGGGTCGTCGGCGTCGTCGGAGGTGAACACGACCTCCCGCGCCCCCCGTCCGACGTAGAGGCTCCCGGTGGTGGCCAGCTCGTACCGCTCGCCGTCGACGGTGACCGCCCCGGCGCCGCCGAGGTTGAGGACGCCCGCCTCGCGGCGCTGGAGGAAGGTCTCCGAGCGGAGCTGGTCGTACGTCGGCAGCCGGAGGCCCTCGTCGAGGGGGACGGCGCCGACGACCGCGATCCGGTCGCTCAGCAGGTAGGCGGCGGAGACCCGCCCGGGGACGAAGAGGTCCTCGGCGAGGAAGGCCTCGCGCAGCCCGTCGGTGTCCAGCGTCGCGACGTGCGCGGGGGAGGCCGCGTCGATCGTCCTCATGTCAGCTCCTGCTCTCGTGTCGTCTCGTGTCGTGCCGTGTCTCCGGGGGTGCCGCGCGACGGTCGGGTGACCGCGCCCGGGTCGTCGGCGGTCTCCCGCCAGGCCGCGATCGCCTCGAGACCGAGCCCCTGACCCCACGGCTGGGGCCGGTCGTCGCGGATGACGGAGTAGCCGAACGGGATGAGCTGCAGCACGGTGCCGGCGCTCACCCGGGTGAGGTGCTCGCCCTCGACGTAGGCCAGGGCCCCGCGCACCGCCAGCTCGCCCATCGCGCGGATCGCCGTGCGGCCAGCCGGGTCGAGCGCGGCGAACCGCAGGGCGGCTGCGCCGATCCCGGCCGCCGCCGAGGTCTCCAGGACGCCCCGCGTCTCGGGCTGGCCGTCGACGAGGACGTCCCAGACGCCGTGCTCGGGCTGGTGCGAGGCGAGCGCCGTGAGCTGCCGCGTGAGCCGCTCGGCGATCTCCCCCGTCGCATCGGCCCCCGCGGCCACGAGGTCGGCGCCGGCCAGCGCGATCCACGCGTTCGCGCGACCCCAGTGGCAGGGGATGCGCTCGCCCTGGTGCGTGCCGTGCGCGAACAGCCCGGAGGCGTCGTCCTGGAGCACCTCGGCGTGGGCGAGCCACTGGTCGCGCGCCTGCGCCACCAGGTCCTCCCGGCGCAGGACCTCGCCGGCGCGCAGGAGGAACTCCCCCGCCATGTAGACGGTGTCGGCCCACACGCCGCCCGGCCAGTGCTCCAGCGCGCCGTTCGGGGCGCGCGTCGCCTCGGGCGCCGAGGCGTACCAGTCGAGCCCGGCGACCAGGAGCTCCATCCGCGCCGGGTGCTCCCGGGTCCGCAGCAGCTCGGCCAGGGCCGCGCCCGGCGCGAGGTTGTTGACGTGCTCGAGCACGGGGTGGCGGCGGGTGTGCGGGTCGATGTGGGCGACGACGACGGGGTGGTCCCCGCCGTCCCGCTGCCGCGCCAGGCGCGCGAGCGCCAGGAGGGAGACGCCCTCGCCCCAGAACCACCGGTCGAGACCGAGCCCGACGGCGCCGGCGGTGAGCGCCGCCTCGAGGTCGTCGAGGCCGGCCTCGAGCTCCTCGACCGCGAGCGGGAGCAGCGGCGGGGCCGCGAGCTCGGACGAGGTCAGGTCCTCACCGGCCATCGGGGCCTCCCCCGGCCGGCGCGACGCCGGCACCGGCGAGCGCGGCGCCGGCGACCGCGGCGCCGCGCTCGGCCGCCCGGTCCGCCGCGGCGATCGCGGCCCCGACGGGCAGCCGCAGCGTCGCACCGCCCCACGCGGCGATCGCCTCGTCCTGGCCGAACTCCAGCCGGACGGCCGGGTTGTCCAGGTGCGGGTCGCGCTCCGGGCGTCCGTCGACGAAGCCGGCGGGGCGCCCGTCGACGAGGAACGGCCCGTCGAACGTGAGCGCGAGGTCGGGCTCGCCCGAACGCTCCCAGACGACGGCCGGACCGTCGACACCGGCCGCGCCCCACGTCAGCCCGCCGGCGAGGACGCGCTCGACCCACGCGTCGAACGACCCGTCCTCGGCCCGGCTGCCGACCGTCGCGACCCAGGCGGCTCCGCGCGAGGCCGAGCGCCACTCCTGGAAGGCGACGTCGCCCCGCGTGACGGGCGCCAGCCCGCCGTCCGTCGCCACCGCGACGTAGCCGTCGCCGCGACGCGCCAGCAGCCAGTCGCCGTCGACGCGGTGCTCGTCGAACTGCGCGAGCGGGAGCCACAGGTGGGTGTACCGCGCGGGGTCGGAGTCGACGAACCGCTGCAGGTGGATCAGCGCGTTGCGCTCCTGGTGGACGCGCGGGAGGACCCGGTGCCCGACCCAGCCGTTCGGCCGGGCCGACGACCCGGTGTCGGCGTTCGCCGGGTGCGTCACGAACACCTGGGCCTCGCGGCCCAGCGTCGCCCCCCAGACGTGCTCCTGGAGCCCGGGAAGGCCAGCCCGGTAGTCCTGGACGCTGGAGAGCATGACGTCGGGCGTCCGCCAGACGCGCACGTCCGAGCGGTAGGGCCGCGCCAGCAGGTCGCGCTCGAACGCGAGCGCGCCCCGGTAGACCTGCCGGCCGTACCAGACGGGCGGCGGGTCGCTGACGATGCGCCGCACGACGTCGGGGATCTCGTAGCGGCGGGCGAGCGCCAGCGCCGTCACCGGCAGCACCGCGTCGTTGAGCGTCCCGACGCCCGCGATGAGTCGCAGGATCGGCGACGTCTCCTCGTACCGGGAGCTGCGCAGCGTGTGGACGTAGGACCGCCCGTGCGCGGCCCCGTGGATCCCCCGCCACGAGTTGGCCGTCAGCGTGAGGAGGATCTTGTCGAGCAGCGTCGTGGCCGCGGCGCGCAGGTCCTCGTCCTCGCCGAGCTCGACGAGGCTGACCAGCGCGTAGCTGTCGATCGCGAGGTAGGCGTTCGAGTCGAACTCGGAGAAGCCGCCCGACAGCTTCCGCTCGATCCACCGGGCGGCCCGCACCAGCCCCTCGGCCGCGTGCTCGCGGCCGGAGCGCCCGTCCACCGCGAACGCGACGTCCGGGAACGCGCTCCCGACGAGGTACTCGGCGGTGTGCCACACGAGCTGGTGGTTCTCGGTGAAGTAGCACATGGCGTCGAGGCCCGGCTGGGTGATCCAGTACTTCAGGCCGGTGAGCGCCTCCTCGACGGACTCGCGCACGCCCGGGTCCCACTGCGCGGCCGGCACGAGCCGCCACGCCGTCACGAGCGCGACCGCCTCGAAGTCCGCGCAGTCCCCGCGGGTGACGACGCGGTGGAGCGCCGAGGCGACGTCGTCCGCCGTGACCCGGGTCGCCGGGTCGAGCGCGTGCCGCGCGAGCACGGAGGCCACGCCGGTCTCCCGCGGGATGCCCTCCTCCGCCAGCTCGCCCGTGACCTGGGCCAGCACCTCGCGCCGCCACTGCTCCGGGCCGCCGACGGCCGTCTCCCGGCTCCCGGGCGGGAGGACGGCGACGCGCAGCGCGACGGTCCGGGGACAGCGCGGGTCGTCCACGCCGACCTCGACGACGCTCTCGCCCGAGGTGAGCATCGAGGCGCCGGCCGACCGCTCGGTGTCCCCGCCCTCGTCGACCATCTCCTCGGCCTCGCCGAGGCCGTACCGCACGCGGCCCTCGTCGTCCGCGACGACGTGCTGCCACGGACCCTCGCTCACCCGGATGCGCAGCGCGACGCCCGGCGGCGCCTCGAGCGTCCCCTCGGTGCCCTCGACCGCCCAGGAGCGCGACGCGATGGTCTCCAGGACCGCGCCGGCCAGCCGGGCCGCCGTCTCGTCGGCCCCCGGCGACGGCAGGACCACGCGCACCGGCAGACCGAGCACGCGCAGCCGCACGATGTGCCGGCACTCGCGGAACGCGACCTGCCACGTCGCGACGTGGATCGTCGACGTCCGGGAGGGCAGGCGCACCCGGACCCGGTGCACCTCGGGCTCCATGTAGGAGACGGTCGTCCCGCGCAGCACGACCTCGCCGTTGAGCCAGAGGACGAACGGGCCCGTGGTGGCGATCTCGAGCGTGCGCCACTCGGCCTGGTCGACCTCGACGACGGTCGCGGCGACGGCGCACCGGTACTCCGGCGTGAAGCAGAACGCCGACCAGTCGACGTACCCGTCCCAGCCCGTCCGACGCCGGCGCCAGGTGCCGGACACCGCCCGTCCCTCGACCGCCCAGCCGACCGGACCGCCCTCGACGATCTCGGGGAGCTCGGCCGGTTCGTCGATCGGGTGGGCCGCGGCGAGACGCTCCTTGAACGGACCGACGTCCGGCCCGTTCGTCAGGACCCAGCGACCCTCGCCCCACGGCTCACCGTCGAGGGCCAGGAACCGGTCGAGGTCCTCGCACGGGGTCGCCCAGACCGGGGAGGAGACCCAGTCCCTGATCGTGCCGGCGGCGTCGGTGACGTCCACCGTCCGGCCGCTGTCGTGTGTCACGTCGGACATGGTGTTGACCACTCTCCAAAGGTCACTTGCCGCCGGTGTTCGCGATACCTGTCGCGATCTGGCGCTGGAAGAACAGGAAGATGATGAGGACGGGGACGATCGAGACGACGCTCATCGCGAGGATGAGGTTGAACGGGACGGTCTGCTGGGCGTTGAACCGCGCGAGGGCAACGGGAAGGGTGTAGACCTTCTCGTTCTGGGCGACGAGCAGCGGCCAGAGGAAGTCGTTCCAGCGCCACATCACCGAGAAGATCGCGACGACGGCGAGCGCCGGCGTGCACAGCGGCAGCACGATCCGCAGGAACGTGCGGAACTCCCCCGAGCCGTCGACCCGCGCCGCCTCGATGAGCTCGTCCGGGATGCCCAGCATGTACTGGCGCAGCAGGAACACGCCGGTCGGCGTCGCGGCCGCGGGGATGATGAGGCCCCACAGGCTGTTGACGAGCCCGAGCCGCGCGACCACCTGGTACACCGGGATGAGGATGACCTGGAGCGGGATCATGATCGTCGCCAGGGTCAGCAGGAACAGCGCCGTCTTGCCGCGGAAGTTGTACTTCGACAGGGCGTAGGCCGCCATCGAGTTGACGACGAGGGTGAGGATCGTCGCCCCGATCGTCACGATGATGCTGTTGGAGATGTAGCGGACGAAGTCGAACTGCCCCAGGGCGTTCGTGTAGTTCTGGAACGACCAGGAGTCGGGCAGGATCGAGATCGGCCGCCGGGCCAGCTCGGTCGGCGTCTTGAACGACCCGAGCACGGTCCACACGACGGGGACGAGCGCCACGACGGCGCCTGCCGTGAGCAGGACGACGCGCAGGGCGTCGGAGAGCCTGACCCCCCGGCGGTCGAGCGAGGTCCAGGTCTTGGGCCCCTGCGGCGCGGACGTTGCGGTGCTCACACGGCCTCCCTACGTCGGCTGATCGCCCAGTTGACGAGCGTCAGCGTGAAGATGGCTACGAAGAGGATCACGCCGGCCGCGGCGGCGTGGCCGTACCGGATCGGTGAGACGAACCCGTTCTCGTAGATGTACTGGACGATGAGCGTCGTCGCTCCCGTCGGGCCACCCCCGGTGAGGGTGTAGATGAAGTCGAACGCCTCGAAGCCGCGGATCGTCGACAGCACGACGATGACGACGATGCTCGGCTGCAGCAGCGGCAGCGTCATCGACCAGAACTGCTTCCACCGGGACGCGCCGTCCATCCGCGCGGCCTCGTAGATCGACGGGTCGATGCCCTGGAGGCCGGCGAGCGCGATGAGCATGAAGAAGCCCACCTGCATCCAGACCCCCACGACGATGATCGAGACCATCGCCCAGGAGGAGTCGACCAGCCACGGGATGCTCGTGCCGAGCGCCGTGTTGACGAGGCCGCCCTGGCGCTCCAGGAGCCAGTTCCACACGAGGCCGACGACGACCGGGGAGACGAGGACCGGGACGAAGAACACCCCGCGGAAGAAGGTCTTGCCCCGTCGCTGCTGGTCGACCAGGACGGCGAGAAGGATCGAGAAGGCGGCGGTGAGGACGACGAACGCGAGCGCGTACACGGCCGTCTGCCGGGCCACCTGCCAGAACTCCTCGTCGGTGAGGATCTTCTGGTAGTTGCCGAGCCCCACCCAGCGGAACACCCGTCCGTTGGGCGACTCGTACAGCGAGATGTTGAACCCGTTGATCGCGGGCCAGATCGTGAACAGGCCGAAGATCGCCATGTTCGGCAGCAGGAACAGGTACGGGGCCACCCGGATGCCCCACGGCCTGCTGCGTCGGCGGGGCCCGCCCCCACCCCGGCCGGGGGTGAGGGCAGGCGCGACGCCGGGTGCGGCTGTCACCACGAGGTGACCTCGTCGAGGATCGACTGGGTCGAGGTCCTGAGGTCGGCCATCGCGGTCGGGAGGTCCTTGTTGCCCGCGACGACCTCGGAGATCTGGTTGACGAGCTCGGTGGCGGAGCCGGAGAAGGCCGGGCTCGCGTTCGACTCGTAGCCGAAGGTCGGCGTCCGGCCGAGGTCGAGGTTGAACACGTCCATCGCCGCCTGGCGAGACTCGGGGTAGGTGACGCCCGACTCCTGCAGGTCGACCCGGGTGGGCAGCGAGCCCGCCGCCTGGAGGAAGATCTCCTGGTTCCCGGTCTCGTTCATGAACCGGATGAACTCGGCCGCCAGGGCCGGGTTCTTGCTCTCGCGGAACGCCGCCATGTACTTGCCGCCGGGGAACCCGCCGCACTCGGCCTCGCAGGCGTTCGGCGCGACGGCCCACTCGAACTCGGCGTTCTCGTCGATGAGCCCGACGTTCCACGTGCCCGAGAGGTAGATCGGCGTCTCGCCGGCGAGGAAGATCTCGTTGGCGCCCTCGTACCGGCTGCCGCTGCCGAGCCAGAAGTCCCGGGGCATGTCGTCGACGGCCATCATGTCGACGAGCGGCTGCATCGCGGCGACGGCCTTCGCCTCGTCGAGGGCCACCCCGTCCGCGCTCAGCAGGGCCGTGCCGTACTGGGACAGGACCGTGGAGAGCCGGTGCCCCGACTTGTCCATCGCGAACGCGTAGGCGGTGCCGGTCGCGGCCTTGACCTTCGACGCGGCGTCGAGCATCTCCTCCCAGGTCCACGGGTCCTGCGGGTCGGGCAGCTCGACGCCCGCCTGGTCGAAGAGGTCGACGTTGACGAACAGGCCGTTGAGGGTCTGGTCGGACGGGACGGCGATGATGTCGCCGTCGTCCTCGACGACCGCCTGGAGCGGGCCCTCGAGGAACTCGTCCCTGTAGTCGGCGCCCAGGTACTGGCCCAGCGGGAGCAGGTCGGCGCGGAAGTCCTGGAGCGTCGAGAGCCGGGCGACGTCGGGGGCGTTCCCGCCGGTGAGCCGCTGCGTCACCGAGGTGACGAGGTCGGCGTACGGCAGGATCTCGAGGTTGACCGTGACGTCGTAGGTCTCCTCGAACGCCGTGATGAGCTCGCGGGTGGCCGCCTCGTCGGGGCCGTCGGTGAAGTAGACGTAGTTGAGCGTCTTGCCCGCGAACTCGCTCGGGTCGACCGACTCGACCTCGGTCGGGTCGGACCCTCCCGTGTCGGACGACCCGCCCTCGACCTGGCCCGGGGCGCACGCCGCGAGCAGCATGGCGCCGGACGCGGCGACGACTGCCACGACACCAGCTGTCGACCTGATTCTCATCGCATCCTCCTTGATGTGGGGCGGGGCCGGGTTTCGCCGAAGGACCGGACGGATGTCCGGCCGACTCCTGGGAGCCCCGCCGTCGGCGCCAATACAACCCAGCGGACCAGGGGCCCGCAAGACCCTCGCTGGCGGCCGAAAACCGAGACGGGACAACAGGTGACTCGTAAAACCAAGATGCGAGTAGGGCCCGTGGCCCACAAGTGCACGGACAACCACCTCGAAGTCGGTCGGGTGCACGTTTGCGCTGTCCGGCCTCCGCTCACGGACGCGACGTCGCCGGATCGCGGGGCGTGCGGCGGCCCCGCGGCTGCCGTGGCGCGGCGCTGGTGCGGCCCTGGTGCGGCACGGGGGAGTCCGGAGGCCGCTCCGGGCGCCGGCGCGACGGAGGAGCGCGGGGCGCCGCGGCGGTCACCGGCCGAGGGGACCTTGGCTACCGTGACACCATGCCGAGCCCGTCGATGCCACGCCCTGCGACCAGCAAGGACGTCGCACGCCTGGCGGGCGTCAGCCAGACGACGGTCTCCTACGTCCTGCGCGGCACGGGCCGCATCTCACCGCAGACCAGGAGGCGCGTCGAGGAGGCGTGCGAGACGCTGCACTACCGGCCGAACCTCGCGGCCCAGTCGATGCGGACCGGTCGCACCGGCCGGCTCGCCATCCTCACCGCGACGCCCGGCATCAGCCCCGGCGGGCTCCTGTCGGCCGCGGCCGCCGCGACGGTCGCCGTCGCCGAGCGCTACGCCCCCGAGATCCGGGTCGTGGCGGTCGAGCCCGAGCTGCGCGCGGAGTCGGTCCACGACGTGCTCGGCTCCGGCTCCTTCGAGGGGATCCTCAGCTTCATCCCGCTGGACCTGGAGCACGACCCGACCCGCGCCCGCGTCGTCGTCATGTCCGAGGCGTTCGACGACCAGATGCGCGTGACCGACGAGCGGATCGGCGCCCAGCCGGTCCGGCGGCTCATGTCGGGGCTCGCCGCGCGCGGCCACCGGCGCTTCCTCCACCTGGCCGGCGACCTGGAGTACCTCTCCGCCCGCAAGCGGCGCGACGCCTACCTCGCGGCGGTCGCGGAGCTCGGGCTGACCGACCTCGGCGTCCACGAGTGCGGCTGGTCCGGCGAGCGGACCCTCGAGGTGGTGCGCTCCATCGGTCCGGACCTCGACCTCGAGGGCGTCGCCGTCGTCGCGGCGAACGACATCCTCGCCTCCGCGGCGATCCGGGGCCTCCTCGAGCGCGGCGTGCGCGTGCCCGACCACGCCGTCGTCACCGGCTGGGACGACATGCCGACGTCGGCCTTCCAGGTGCCGGCGCTCACGACCGTTGGCGTCGACTTCGCCGCGTTCGGCGCCTGGGCCATGCGGACGCTCATCGCGCGGGTCAGGGACGAGCCGGAGCCCGCGGACCCCGGGGAGCTCCAGCGCATCCACTGGCGCGAGTCGACCGGAGACGTGCCCGAGGGTGAGCCGCACCCTCCGACGTCGGGGTGAGCCGCTAGCGCAGGAACGCGGCGGCGACCCCCGAGTCGACCGGGATGTGCAGGCCGGTCGTCTGGACCAGGTCCGGACCGGTGAGCGCGACGACGGCGGCCGCCACGTGCTCCGGCAGCACCTCCTTCTTCAGGAGCGTGCGCTGGGCGTAGTACGCGCCGAGGTCCTGCTCGTCGACGCCGTAGACGGCCGCGCGCTGGGCGCCCCAGCCGCCGGCGAAGATGCCCGAGCCGCGGACGACGCCGTCGGGGTTGATCCCGTTGACCCGGATGCCGTGCTCACCGAGCTCGGCCGCGAGCAGCCGCACCTGGTGGGCCTGGTCGGCCTTCGTCGCGGAGTAGGCGATGTTGTTCGGGCCGGCGAAGAGCGAGTTCTTCGACGCGATGTAGACGATGTCGCCGCCGAGCCGCTGGGCGATCATCGCGCGGGTGGCCTCGCGGGCGACGAGGAACGAGCCGCGCGCCATGACGTCGTGCTGCAGGTCCCAGTCCCTCGTCGTGGTCTCCAGGAGCGGCTTGGAGATGGAGAGCCCCGCGTTGTTGACGACGAGGTCGACGCCGCCGAAGGCGAGGCAGGCCGCGTCGATCATCGCGGCGACGGCCGCCTCGTCGGTGACGTCGGCGGCGATCCCGACGGCGACGTCGCTCGTCCCGATCTCGGCGGCGGCGGCGCGCGCCTTCTCCGCGTCGAGGTCGGCGACGACGACGCAGGCCCCCTCGGCCGCGAGCCGCTCCGCGATGGCCTTTCCGATGCCGGACGCCGCCCCGGTCACGACGGCGACGCGGGTCGCCAGCGGCTTGGGCGCTGGCATGCGCTGGAGCTTGGCCTCCTCCAGCGCCCAGTACTCGATCCGGAACTTCTCCCGCTCGTCGATCGGCGCGTAGGTCGACAGGGCCTCGGCACCGCGCATGACGTTGATCGCGTTGACGTAGAACTCGCCGGCGACGCGCGCCGTCTGCTTGTCCTTGCCGAACGAGAACATCCCGACGCCCGGGACGAGCACGATCGCCGGGTCGGCGCCACGCATGGCCGGCGAGCCGGGCTCGGCGTTGCGCTCGTAGTAGCCGGCGTAGTCGGCCCGGTACGCCTCGTGCAGCTCCCTGAGCCGGGCGACGACGTCCTCCAGCGGCGCGTCGGCCGGCAGGTCGACGACGAGCGGCTTCACCTTGGTCCGCAGGAAGTGGTCGGGGCAGGACGTGCCCAGCTCGGCGAGCGGCGTCAGCTTCTCGCGGGAGAGGAAGTCGAGCACGACCTCGCTGTCCGTCACGTGGCCGACCTGCGGCCGGTCGGCCGACGCGAGGCCGCGGACGACCGGCGCGAGGACGGCGGCGCGACGGCGGCGCTCGTCGTCGGGCAGCGCCTCGAAGCCCGGACGGACGGGGCCGAAGGGGTGCTCCCCGCGCTCGGCGAGAGCCGCGGTCGCGGCGTCGATCGCCTGCTCGGCGGTGCGGATGATCTCGAGGCTGCGGGCCTCGACCTCGTCGGAGTCCTCGCCCCACGCGGTGATGCCGTGCCCGCCGAGGATGCAGCCGATCGCCTGCGGGTTGGCCGCCTTGATCGCGGCGATGTCGAGGCCGAGCTGGAAGCCGGGACGGCGCCACGGGACCCAGACGACCCGGTCGCCGAAGATCTCCGACGTGAGGCGCTCGCCGTCGGCGCTCGTGGCGATGGCGATGCCGGAGTCGGGGTGGAGGTGGTCGACGTGCGGGGCGTCGACGAGGCCGTGCATGGCCGTGTCGATCGACGGCGCGGCACCACCCTTGCCGTGGAGGCAGTAGTCGAAGGCCGCGACCATCTCGTCCTCGCGCTCGACGCCGGGGTAGACGCCGGTGAGGGCGCGGAGGCGGTCGAGGCGGAGCACCGCGAGGTTCTTCTCGGTGAGCGTGCCGAGGTCGCCGCCGGACCCCTTGACCCAGACCAGCTCGACCGGCTCGCCCGTGACGGGGTCGGTCTCCACGCCCTTGGCCGAGGTGTTGCCGCCGGCGTAGTTGGTGACGCGGGGGTCCGAGCCGAGCCGGTTCGAGCGGGCGACGAGCTGCTCGCGGGGGGCGGGGGCTGGGGCACTGGGCTGCGTCATCGACGTCTCTCCTGCGGGGTCCCGGCGTGGCCGGAGGGGATTGTGAATCGTTTCAGCGTCACTGTAGCCCGGGACGAAGGTCCCGGTCAACGCCCCGCGGGTTCTGCCCTTCCCGGCTCGACCGTCGGTCCGCGCCGCCCGCACCGCTCCGCCTCGCCCCGCACCGCGACCTCTCACGCCGCGTGCCGCGGCGACCTCCCGCCACCGTCGCTCGCAACTATCGGAGCCGCGCGCGATACCGGGGCCGACCCTTTCGGGCGAGCCAGGTGGCCAAACCCCCCGTCCCCGCTCTGGCAACGGATAGACTCCAGGCCAGTTTCGAGTCATCGACCAGCACCGGACCCCGGGAAGGCACGACGTGGCAGCTGAACGACCGACGATCGCGATGATCGCTCGCGAGGTGGGCGTGTCCGTGCCCACGGTCTCCAAGGTGCTCAACGGGCGCACGGACGTCGCTCCCGCCACCCGCGCCCGCGTCGAGGAGGTCCTCGCGCGCCACCAGTACCGCAAGCCGACGGCACGCAGCCTGACCCGCAGCGGCCGGCTCATCGAGCTGGTCATCCACGAGGCCGACACGATCTGGGCGATGGAGCTCATCAAGGGCGTCGAGCGGGTCGCCGGGCCGGCGCGGATCGGCGTCGTCCTGTCCGAGCTGGGCGGCTCGCACCGGCCGCGTCAGGAGTGGATCGACGATGTCATGGCGCGCCGCCCGCTCGGCGTCGTCTTCGTCCTGTCCGAGCTGGACGGCCGCCAGCGCGAGCAGCTCGCGTCCCGCGGCATCCCCTACGTCGTCGTCGACACCCAGGGCGAGATCCCGCGCGGCGTCCACACGGTCGGCTCGAACAACTGGAACGGCGGCCTCATCGCGACCCGCCACCTCATCGCGCTCGGCCACCGGCGGATCGGCGTGGTCGCGGGACCCCGCGACATCCTCTGCTCCCGTGCCCGCGTCGACGGCTACCGCTCGGCGCACGACGAGGCGGGCATCCAGCTCGACCCCGCCATCGCGCGCTGGGGGAACTTCCGCTCGGAGGCCGGGTACGAGCACGGCGGGGCCCTGCTCGACCTGCCCGAGCGGCCGACGGCGATCTTCGCCGGTTCGGACCTCCAGGCGCTCGGCGTCGTGCGGGCGGCCCAGGAGCGCGGCCTGCGCATCCCCGAGGACCTCTCGCTCGTCGGGTACGACAACCTCCCGATCACCGAGTGGCTCAACCCCCCGCTCACCACCGTCACCCAGCCGCTCCAGGAGATGGCCGGTCTCGCGACGCGGCTCGTCCTCGAGCTGGCGCAGGGCGAGACGCCGAGCTCGACGCACGTCGAGCTCGGGACGGAGCTGGTCGTGCGCGGGTCGACGGGGCCGGTGCCGACGGCCTGACCGGCGCTCGGCCCCGCGGGGAGGACGACCGGGGCTTCCCCGCCGAGTTCCCCGGCCCCGTCGGCCACGTCGCCGCGGGTCGAGGCCGACCGGGACCCGCGCGCCGGCGCCGGCGTGCTCGCTGCGCGGGGTCCACCCAGCTCACCGGCTACCCGACCCGGAGCACCACGACCTCCGTCGGCTCCAGCCGCAGCCGCTCCCCCTCCGTCAGCTGCCGCCCGGTGAGCAGGTCCGTCCCGCTCGCGTGCAGGGCGACCGTGACCGGCTCCGCGCCGTGGTGCAGGAGGAAGTCGACGCGGCCGCCGTCGGCGCGCACCCGGGTCGCCAGCTCGAGTCCCGGGACGTCGGCGTAGGGCCCGACGAGCCCGTGCCGGTCGAGCGCGCTGCGCACGATCGCCGCGATGCCGTCCTGCGCCAGCTCCGTCCCGACGTACCAGACCTGCCCCGGGGCGGCGCCGGCCGCACCACCGGCCGCCGGGTGCGTGCGCAGGGTGACGGCGGGCTCGCCGGCGTAGAAGTCGTCGCCGTAGCGCGCGACCACCTCGGCGCCCTCGGGCACGAGCACCTCGACGACCATCCCGCCGGTCGTCTCGAGGCCGGACCCGTCCGGCAGCACGCCGGACACCCGGGTGCGCACGCCGGGCTCCGCCGCGTCGGTCTCGGCCACCCGCACCCCGGCGAGGTCGGCCAGCGGACCGGGGAAGTCGGCGAGGAAGCGCCGGTCGTCCTCGTCGCGCCGCCCGGACAGGTACCCGGTCACGACGGTGCCGCCACGCTCGACGACCGAGGCGAGCGACGCCACCGCGTCGCCGCGGACCAGGTGCAGGAGCGGCGCGAGCACGACGTCGTACGCGCCGAGGTCCGCCTCGACGGGCACGACGTCGACCTGCGCGCCCGCCTCGAAGAGCTCACGGCCCCAGGACAGCAGCGTCGGCAGGTAGCGCACGAGGCGGTTCGGCCCGTCCGACATCTCGACCGACCACCACGACTCCCAGTCGACGACGAGCGCGACCCGCGCCGGGGTGCGCGCCCCCGTCACCTCCGCCCCCACGCGGCGCAGCCCCTCGCCGAGCGCGGCGACCTCGCGGAACACCCGCGTGTCGAGCCGGCCCGACCCCTCGAGCACCGCGCCGTGCGTCATCTCGCACGCCCCGCGGGACTGGCGCATCTGGAAGAACAGCACCGAGTCCGACCCGTGCGCCACCGCCTGCCACGACCACAGCGGCATGACACCGGGCCGCCGGACCGGGTTGACGTCGCGGGAGGCCGTGACGCTCGGCGTCTGCTCCATCAGCCAGAACGGCGCGCCGTCCTTGAGGCCGCGCACGAGGTCGTGCGTCAGCGCCGTCCGCCACGGCTCGTCGACGCGCGGCGGGTAGTTGTCCCACGAGGCGAAGTCGAGGTGCGGCGCCCACCGGTGGTAGTCGAGGGGCTGGAAGAAGCCCATGAAGTTCGTCGTCGCCGGCAGGTCGGAGTGCTCGCGGATCGCGGCCTTCTCCTCGCCGTACTGCCGGATCGCGTTGTCGGTGGTGAAGCGGTAGAAGTCGAGCGTGATGCCCTGGAAGGCGGTGTGGCCGCGCCCGCGCCAGTGCTCCGAGAGCGCGCTCGGTACCTGGATCTCGTCCCAGTCGGTGAACCGGTGCGACCAGAACGTGGTGTTCCACGCCTCGTTCAGCTCCTCGAGCGTTCCGTACCGCTCGCGCAGCCAGAGCCGGAATTCCGCGGCGCACAGCTCGCAGTAGCAGGCCCCGCCGTCGCCGCCGTACTCGTTGCCGATGTGCCAGGCGACGACGTTCGGGTGGGTCCCGTACCGCTCCGCGAGGCGCCCGGCCAGCCCCCGCGCGAGCCGGCGGAACTGCGGCGAGCTCCAGCAGGCGTTGTGCCGCTGGCCGAACACGTGCCGACGTCCGTCGAAGTCGACCCTGGTCACCTCCGGGTAGGCGCGCACGAGCCACGGCGTCAGCGCGCCCGTCCCCGTGCCGAGGACGAGGTGGCGACCCTCGTCCGCCGCGCGCTGGACGATCTCGTCGAGCACGGTGAAGTCGACGACGTCCTCCGCCGGCTGGATCACCGACCAGGCGAAGACGCCGACGGTGAGCGTCGTGATGTGCGCGGCGTCGAACGCCTCGTAGTCGGCGTCCCAGACGGCCTTGTCCCACTGCTCCGGGTTGTAGTCGCCGCCGTACGCGATGCCCGGGACGGCCGGCAGCCGCGCCGGGGTCGGCCCCGGGCGCGGCCGCCGCAGGGGCGGCACGAGCGCGGCGGAGGGCTGCGGTGCGGAGGGCTGCGGGGCGGAGGAGGTCGTGGCGTCGGGGTCAGGCATGGCGGGTGAAGGTCTCCGTGACGAGGGTGAGGACGCTGCGGGCGTTGAGGTGGGCGAGCCGGACGAACGCGAACAGGAGGAGCAGGGCGAGGACGTCGCCGCCGAGCACCGCGAGCCCGACGCCGGCGACGACGAGCGCGAGCACGCCGAGGCTCGCCGTCGGGCACCGGCCGAGGCAGTACAGCGCGATCCGGGCGGCGTCGAGCGTGCGGAAGGAGAAGAACGTCGTGACGACGAGCAGGTGCCCGGCCACGACCGTGAGGACGGCGAGCAGGAGGACCGCGGCCGGCCGCAGCGCGGCTCCGCCGGGGACGTGGTCGGCGAAGGCGACGTCGAGGACGAGGATCGCCGCGAGCGCCAGCGCCGGCGTCCACCACCGCAGGACGGGCCAGAACCCGCGGACGTAGCCGCGCCAGAACGCCGCCGCCGGACGCTGGTCGCGCTCGAGCGCCCAGGCCCGCGACGCGTACAGCCCCGCCGAGAGCGCCGGGCCGATCGCGAGGCCGGACAGCGCGTAGAGCCACACGTTCGTCGGGTCGGGGACGAGCAGCGTCCACACCACGATCGTCGGCGCGAGCGTCAGCAGGAGGAGCACCTCGAGCACGAGCGCTCGGTAGACGGCGAGGGCCGCCGTCGACAGCGGTCCACGGCCGACCTCGTCAGCTCCGTCGACACGCACGGTCACGACCCTGCCACCTCGCCGGCATCGCCCGCGCCGCCGAGCAGCCGCGCGTCGTCGTCCCACGGCAACCGCAGGTCGGGCGCCGCGGCCACCTCGACGAGCGCGATCCCGTGCGCCCCGACGGCGAGGTCGAGGTCGAGCGCGCCGCCGGCCGTCGTGACGCCGCGCGACGTCAGGACCGGCTCGGCCAGCGCGTGCAGGTCGTCGAGCTGGGCCGGCGTCGGCTCGGGCGGGCTGCCGAGCGCGCGCCACGCGGCGCGGACGTTGCCGCGCTCGTCGTCGACGTGGCGCTCGACGAGGCTCACCCGCCCCGGCAGCCCGGTGAGCGCGAGCCGGACGCGGTGCCCGCCCGTGTGCCAGGTGACGCCGTCCTGCGGCTGCCAGGCGAGGATCGCGAGGGACCCGTCGGGCCGCCGCGTGACGACGTGGTCGGGGCCCTCGGCGAGCACGTCGGCGCCGAGCCGGGCCAGGAAGGCGTAGAGGTGGAAGACGGGCTTGCGGAGCTGGCGGTGCCCGAGCAGCCCGAAGCCGCCGTGCAGGATCGACGTCGGGATGCCGACCTCCTCGAACACGTCGCACAGCGTCCAGTAGGAGAACGACGCGGCGTGGGCGTCGCCGCGCAGCAGGACCGGGGCGAGGTAGGCGGCCTGGTAGGCCGTGTCGTGGATCGCGTTGTCCGGTCGGTAGGAGGAGGAGAACTCCGTGATGTGCAGCGGGAGGCCGGCCAGGGCGGTGCCGGCGAGCAGGTCGCGCGGCGTCGCGAACTGCTCGAGCAGGTGCTCCGGCGCGCGCAGGGTCTGGTTGACGCCCCACACCGGCAGGTGCTCGGCCGGCCCCGAGGTGTAGGCGTGCTTGGAGACGAAGTCGCACGGCACGTCGCGGGCGGCGACCATCTCGGCGAACCGGGGCAGCCACTCGTCCGATCCCGGCGAGATCGCCGGGCCGCCGACGGGCAGGTCCGCGTCGACGTCCTTGACCGCGCGCGCGGTGATCTCGTAGAGCCGGTGGTAGGCGGCCTCGTCGGCGTCCTTCCAGAAGACGCTGAGGTTGGGCTCGTTCCACACCTCGACGGGCCACGTGCGCACCTCGTCGATGCCATAGCGCGCGACGAGGTGCCGCAGGAGCCCCTGGACGAGCTCGACCCACTCGGACTCCTCGCGCGGCGGCGTGATGTTGCCGCGCCACCAGAAGACCGTGTCCGGCCCCGAGGCGAGCGCGTGCGGCATGAAGCCGAGCTCGAGGAAGGGGCGGACACCGGCGTCGAGCCACGTGTCGATCACCTGGTCGACGTAGCCGAACGAGAGGTGCAGCCCCGAGCGGCCGTCGCGGTCGTACCGGGTGACGACGCCCATGTCGTCGTGCAGGATCCCGTGCGCCCGCGCGTACCGGAAGCCGATCTCCTGCTGCGCGACGCGGAGGCTGTCGCGGTAGTCGGCGTGCAGCACCTCGCGCGTGCGACCGGTGCCGATGCAGGAGCGCCAGGCGTCGGTGAGGACACGACGGGCCGGCGCGGTGGCGTCGACGACGCCGGGGTGGGTGGGGGTGGTCGGGCTCATGGGACTCGCGATCGTGGTGGGGGGACGGGCGCGGTGTCGCGGCGGGGACGGCGACGGCCCGCACCGCGCGAGGACTCGCGCGGTGCGGGCCGGGCCGATCAGCCCTGCGTCCGCTGGTAGGCGGTGTTGTAGGTGTCGATGAGCTGCTGCGCGCCGAGACCGTTGATCTCGGAGACGTACGCGTCCCACGTGTCGAGCGAGCGCTGACCCGTGATGAACGCGGCCGTCGCGGCCTGGACCGCGTCCTTGAGCTGGGAGTCGAGCAGCGACGAGCTCTCCAGCTCCAGGTCGTCGAGGCCCGCGGCCGGCTTGACCGGAAGGGTCTCCTTCTTGGCGAGGACGTCGTTCGTCCAGTCCTTGATCTCGTCCGTCATGACGGACTGGAGCAGGTCCTTCGTCGAGCCGTTCGCGAGGAGGAAGACGCCGTTGAAGAACCCGAAGTCGGCGTTGAGCTTCTTCGGGGCGTCCGGGTTGAGCGAGCTCCAGCCGATGTCGTCCATGAGGTGACGGGTGCCGTCGGCGTCCTTGGTGTAGGTGGTGCCCTCGACGCCCCACGCCGCGAACTCGATGCCCTCGTCGGAGTAGTACAGCCAGTCGACGAACTGCAGCAGCGCGAGGAGGTTCGGGCTGTCGGCGACCTTGCTCGAGAGCAGGAGGCCGGAGGAGAGCTGGCTGCCGGCGAGGTTGTTGCCGGCCGGGCCGTCCGGGATGGTGAGCAGGCGGACCGTCGCCTCGGTGTTGCCGGAGTCGGCGAGCTTGGTGCGGTACTCCGACAGCGTCTGGGTGTTGCCGGAGATGGCCGCGGACTTGCCGCTCACGAACTTCTGGACGGCCTGGTCGTCGCTCTGCGTGATCTCGGGGTCGAGCACGCCGGCCTCGACGAGGCTCGCCGCGTAGGTGACGAGCTCCTTGTAGGCGTCCGAGGTGCCGGTGAAGACGAACTCGCCCGAGTCGTGGTCGAACCAGGTGTTGTTGTAGTCCCAGCCGCCCGTCGTGCCGAAGTTGGGGGCCATCATGTTGAGGAAGGCGCCGAGCGTCGTCGAGTCCGTCCAGCGGTCCGACATCGCGTAGCTGAGGTCGGGGTTGGCCTCCTGGACCGTCTTGAGGTCCTCGAGGAACTCGTCCCACGTCGCCGGGTCGTCGGTGATCCCGGCCTTCTGCCAGAGGTCGTCGCGGATCGCGACGGTGTACTGGACGTCGGGGATCTCGCGCAGGCCGGGGAGCTGGTAGATCTTGCCGTCGGCCTGCTTGTGCGTGTCGAGCTCGTCCTGCAGACCCCAGTCGGCGACCTTCTGGGTGAAGTTCGGCATGTACTCGAAGTAGTCCGAGACGGGCAGGAGCGCGCCGCCGGAGACGAACTGCGTCTCCTGGCCCGGGTAGGTCACGGAGATGATGTCCGGCGCGTCACCGGCCGAGATGAGCAGGGCCTTCTTCTGGTCCCAGTCCGACAGCGGGACGTCGGTGCGGGTGAACGTGACGTTCTGGTTCGCCTCGATCTCGCTGAGCACGAGCCAGTCGTTCTTCACCGGGTAGTTCGGGTGGTCCCGGTACAGGAGCCCGAAGTCGACCGGCTCCGTCGCCTTGAACGTGGTGCCGACACCGTAGTCCGTCATGGCGCCGACCATCTGGTCCTCGCCGATGAGGCCGGCGGCCTCGCCGGACCCGGTGTCGGTGCCGTCGCCCGAGCCACCGCTCGTCGACCCCTCGCCGCCTCCCCCGGTGGAGCAGGCTGCGAGCAGGACCGCGAGCGCGGCCGCGGCGGCCAGCCCGGTCGTGCGGATGGTTCTCATGTGAATCTCCTTCTGTGAACGCCGTCGTTCGACGATCTGGTGGACACCGTGGTGAGGGACGCCCCGGGGGCGCGCGTCGGTCAGCCCTTGACGGAGCCGAGCATCACGCCCGAGACGAAGTACTTCTGGATGAAGGGGTAGAAGCAGATGATCGGCAGCACCGTGAGGAGCATGGTGACCGACTGGATGTTGGCGCCGATCTGCACGGCGTCGGCCCCGGCGCCGCCGGTGACCTCCTGCGCGCCCGTCGCCGCGGCGATGAGGTTGCGCAGGTAGACCGTGACCGGGAAGAGCTCCTTGCGGTCCATGTAGAGGTAGGCGCTGAACCAGGAGTTCCACAGGCCGACCGCGTAGAAGAGCGTCATCGTCGCGAGCACGGCCTTCGAGAGCGGGATGACGACGCGGCCGAAGATCCCGTAGGTGGTGAGCCCGTCGATGGCGGCGGCCTCCTCCAGCTCCGCGGGAAAGTTCTCGAAGAAGGACTTCATGACGAGCAGGTTGAAGACCGACAGCGCCCCCGGCACCACGACCGCCCACATCGAGTTGCGCCAGCCGAGGAAGTTCGCGATGAGGATGTAGTTCGGGATGAGCCCGCCGCCGAAGAACATCGTGAACACCGCGAGGCCGATGAAGAACGTCCGGCCCTTGAGGCGGGGCCGGCTGATGGCGTACGCGTAGGTCGTCGTCAGCAGCATCGCGATGATGGTCCCGACGACCGTGTAGACGAGCGTGTTCTTGTAGTTCGTCCAGAACATCGGGTCGCCCATGACGGCCTGGAACGTCGTGGTGTTGAACCCGCGCGGCCACAGGTTCACCTGGCCGGCGGCGATGTAGCCCTCCGAGGAGAACGCCTTGGCGACGAGGTTGACGAACGGGTAGAGCGTCACGACGCAGACGAGGAGCAGGACGGCGACGTTGACCACGCGGAACGCGCGGTAGCCGGGGGTGTCCCTGACGGCGCCACCCTGGGTCCGGACGGCCGCGATGTCCGGCGCGACGGCGAGGGGATCGGTCACCACAGCGATGCTCCAACCATCTTGCGCGAGAAGAAGTTCGCGGAGAGGACGAGGGTCAGGCCGATGAGCGCCTCGAACAGGCCGATCGCGGTCCCGTAGGAGAACTGCGCCGACTGGATGCCGACGCGGTAGAGGTACGTCGAGATGACGTCGCCGGTGGAGTAGATGAGCGGGTTCTGCAGGAGCAGCACCTTCTCGAACCCGACCGCCATGAAGGACCCGATGTTGAGGATGAGCAGCACCATCATGGTCGGGCGGATGCCGGGCAGGGTGATGTGCCAGGTCTGCTTCCACCGGTTGGCGCCGTCGATCCGGGCGGCCTCGTAGAGCTGCTCGTCGACGGTGGTGAGCGCGGCCAGGTAGAGGATGGTCCCCCAGCCGACCGTCTGCCACACCTCGGAGGACACGTAGATCGTCCGGAACCACTCGGGCAGCTGCATGAACGGGATCGCGTCCCCGCCGACCGCCCGGATGATCTGGTTGACCGTCCCGTCGATCGACGTGAGCTGGAAGACGATGCCGACGACGATGACGATCGACATGAAGTGCGGCAGGTAGGAGACCGTCTGGACGATCCGCTTGAACCGCCTCGACCGCAGCTCGTTGAGCAGCAGGGCGAGGACGATCGGCAGCGGGAAGCAGACGAGGAGCGACAGCCCGCCGAGGATGACGGTGTTCCAGAACACCTGCCAGAACTGCTGGTTGTGGATGAACTGCTCGAAGTAGTACAGCCCGACCCACTCGTCCCCGAAGATCGACCCGCCCGGGCGGAACCGGCGGAACGCGATGACGTTCCCCGCCATCGGCAGGTACCGGAAGATCAGGAGGAAGACGAGGGGGACGACGAGGAACGTGTAGAGCCGCCAGTCACGGCGCAGGGCGCTGCCCCAGCCGTTCTTGCGCGCTCGGTCGACGTCGACCGACCGCGCCGTTCGAGCCGCTCGCGCCGTGCGCGCGGGCGGATCCTCCGTTGTGGTCATGCGGGACTCACCTCCTTGTGTCATGCCCGCGCGCCGAGGTCGGCATCGACCGCGACGGCGGAGGTGGACAGGTGGCGCCGGTCGAACCCGACCCGGCGCTCGGGACCCACGAGAACGAGTGGGATCGCGTGGTGGACGTCGGCGGCGGACCGAGCCACACGCAGCTCGACCTCCCCCGGCTCCACGATGCGGTGCCCCGCGAGCCCCGGGAAGGACGCGACGTCGGCGGGGACCGTGAACGTGACGCGGGCGCGCTCGCCGGGGGCGAGCGTCACGCGCCGGTACCCGACGAGCCGGACGTCGGGTCGGGTGACCTGGGCGACCGGATCGTGCAGGTAGAGCTGGACGACGTCGGCGGCCTCGCGCTCGGTCTCGTTCGCGAGCTCGACGCCGACCTCGACGTCGCCGGAGACCGACCACTGGATGGCCTCGCACGTCACCTCGCCCCAGGTGAGCTCGGCGTAGGACCGGCCGAACCCGAACGGGTACAGGGGCGTGGGGTCGAGGTTGCTGACGTCGGTGCGCAGGCCGAGCGGCGGCGCGAGGTACGTGCCGGGCTGGGCGCCGGGCTCGCGCGGGACCTGCACGGGCAGGTGTCCCGACGGGTTGACGGCGCCCGCGAGGACCTCGGCGATCGCCCGGCCGCCGCGCTCACCGGGGAAGAACGTCTGGACCAGCGCCGCCCGCCCGGCGTACGCACCGAGGGCGTAGGGACGACCGGACAGGACGACGAGGACGACGGGGGTGCCCGTGGCGAGCACCGCCTCGACCAGCGCGGCCTGCTCCCCCGGCAGCGCCAGGTCCGCGGCGTCGCACCCCTCGCCCGACGTGCCCCGGCCGAACAGCCCGGCGCGGTCGCCGACCGCCACGACGGCGACGTCCGCGTCCCGGGCCAGCTCGACGGCGCGCTCGAAGCCGTCGCGGCCGGGCGCCTGGACGTCGCAGCCGGGCGCGTGGGTCACGGGCCCGTCGTGGACGGCGGTCAGCTCGGACAGCAGCGACGGGATCCCGATGCCGAGACCGGCCTCGGGGTGGTGGACGCCGACGTGCGCCGGGAAGGAGTAGCAGCCGAGCATCGCGAACGGGTCGTCGGCTAGCGGGCCAACGACCGCGAGGTGAGCGCCCGGTGCCAGCGGGAGGACGTCGCCGGCGTCGAGCAGGACGACGGCCTCGCGGGCGAGCCGGAGCGCCAGCTCCTGGTCGGCGGGCGGGTCGAGGTCGACGACGTCCGGCGAGGCGGGCGCCCAGTCGGGGTCGAGCAGGCCGAGCTCGGCCTTCTGCCGCAGCACCCGGACGAGCGCGCGGTCGACCAGCCCCTCGCTCACGCGCCCGGCGCGGACCTCGGCCGCGAGCGGGCCGGTGTAGGCGAAGGGCGAGGGCAGCTCGACGTCGATCCCGGCACGCAGCGCGAGGCCGGCGGCCTCGCCGTCGCTCCCCGCCACCCGCTGGAGCGTGCGGAGGAAGGCGACGGCGAAGTAGTCGGCGACCACGACGCCCTCGAAGCCCCACTGCTCGCGCAGGAGCCCGGTGAGCCGGGCCTCGTCGGCGGCCGCGGGGACCCCGTCGACCTCGGCGTAGGAGTTCATCACCGACCGCGCCCCACCCTCGCGCAACGCCATCTCGAACGGCGGGGAGAACACCCCCCCCCGCCCCCCCCGCCCCCCCCCGACCCGCGCCCGGCTACCCCCCCCCCCCCCCCCCCGGGACCCCCCGCAGGGCGTCCACCCCCCCGCCACCCCCCCCCCCCCCCGCCCCCCCCCCCACCCCCGCCCCCCCCCCCCCCCCCCGCCCCGGGCCCCCCCCCCCCCCCC